>Ga0208589_1000048_pt1 | contig 55171 bp, 48 predicted proteins | sample NGESurshal092012_2_FD_184486 | JGI IMG/M metagenome (GOLD analysis project Ga0208589, IMG submission 184486) | Arctic peat soil microbial communities from Barrow, Alaska - NGEE Surface sample F53-2 shallow-092012 (SPAdes) | ecosystem: Environmental > Terrestrial > Soil > Wetlands > Peat ...
CCGTGCCCGAATGCACCGTGCCCGAATGCACCGTGCCCGAATGCACCGCGCCGGTGTGGACGCTCTCCTTCATGTCTCGCTTTCACGAAGATCCCTTTCCCATCTGATACCTCGCTTCTGGGTCCGCTCCCCAAGCTGGCATCACAACTGCGGCTAGCGTCATCCACCTCCTCCGCAACGGCTGACAGCCGTTCACGGTGATCCACTGCTGTGTGCATAACTGATCGCGTGAATGACGTTAGTAGTGCAGCGGGTCATTCAGGGCTTATCCGCGCATGGGTTCGCGGATCGTAAGATCTAGCCCGCGCGCGTCATTTCCGGCGGCGCGGCCGGAAATGCTCATGGCGCGGCGGTCCAGGGATATCCCTGGACCGCCGCGCCATGAGGGTGATGCTGCCCGGATCGGGCAGGCGGGTTACATCCCGGACGGGTCCATCAGCCGGTGGTGGTGGCGGCCCCGCCGATGCCTCGGCCCGGGCGGCCCGCCCGGCCCGCCCGGGCCGGTCCCGCCGCCCGGTCCCGCGGTCGCCGTCTGCGGCATGGTGGTGAACGTCGCCGCCGTCGCCACGCCGTTGACGTCGAGGGTGACCGTCACCGGATTGGTCAGCCCGTAGTTCTGGCAGCCGAGGTTGGCGAAGGACATGCTGAGCCGGTTGGCCAGGAAGGTGAACAGGTTGTTGCCCACCGCCGGCACCGGTGAGGCATCGGTGGCCAGCAGGGCCTGGCTGGTGTTCAGGAACGGGGTCTGGATGTTGACCATGTTCTGGCAGAACATGGCCGGGGTGTCCCTCCGGCTGTTCCGGAACCGGATCAGCGGCTGGCCGATCTCCGACCGGTACAGGTTGGTCTTCGCGACGCTGAAGGCGTTGTTGACCAGCACCATCTCGTCGTTCTCGGGGATCAGCGCGGCGGGTGCCGCCTGGCTCCTGGCCGCCGACATCTCGTTCAGGACCTGCGAGGTGCCGGGCGTCCCGTCCGCGGACAGGTCCGGCGCCTGGAATGGCGTGCAGCCGAGAATCGGGTCAAGGAACGCGGCCAGCAGCTTGTTATCGCTGCCGTTGACGATGGGCGTTGCGCCGGCCAGGGCAGCGGCGTTGGCCGCGTTGTCCTGCGCGGTCAGCCCGGCCGCGGTGAGCAGGTACGCGGTCGTCACGTTGTCGCTCGGGTCCTGGTCGACCATGTTGAAGTCCCGCGTCGTCGGGCAGGCCTGGCCCGTCTTCGGCGAGATGCCGGCCGACGGCACCACGAGCTTGCCCTGCGCCTCGGCGCGATGGGCCGCCCGGAAGAAGGCGGCGCCGTTGCAGAAGGACACCTGGCCGAAGATCGACCCGTTCAGGCCGTCCACGCACTTGCCCTGCTGGAGGGCGTCGGGGGTGGCTCCCACCTGGCTGAGGCTGGTGCCGTTGAAGCCGACGTCAATCGTGACGATCGCGCCGGCCGGCAGGGTCGGCACTACTGGCGCGGCCGCTGGCGTCGTGCCCTGGGTGATGACCAGCGGCTCGTACACCTGCAGGGCCCCGTTGGCCGGGTTGAGGATGGTCGCCTGGACAAAGGCCCCGAGGTTCGCGTTGTTGGCCATGTTGCAGCCAGATGCCTCCGGCGTCGCGCCGTCCGTGCCGGTGAGCTGCCAGGGCGTGGCCAGCCCGGTCGCGCTCAGCGGGTCCGCCGGCACGATGATCGCGCAGCTCGTGTTCGCCGCCGCGACCGGCGTGGTCGGCGTCGGCGACGGGCAGGGCGTCGAGGCGGCCGTCGGCGTGGGCGCCGGGACAGCCGTGGTGGTCGGGGTGGCCGTGGCCGTGGTGGTCGGGGTGACTGTGGCGACGGCCGTCGAGGTCGGAGCGGCCGTGGCCGTGGTGCCGGGCGAGGTAGGAGCCGGAATGGCGGAGGCCGTGGTGGACGGCGCGGTGGTGGCCGGCGCGGTAGTGGCGGGTCCCGTGGTGGCCGGTGCGGTGGCGACAGGTGCGGTCAGGCTGGGGACGGCAATCGGGAAGTGCCGATGCCGGCCGCCGGGAACTCGCGCACCGGTCGCGGCTGCCGATGTGGCCGTGGCCCCCGCGATCGCCGTCGCCGGGGTCACCGAGGCACTCGCGGAAGGCGAGACCGACGCGCTCGCGGAAGGCGAGACGCAGGCACTGGCCAGGTTCGCGTTGCTCGAGGCGCTGAGCGTGGCCGCGAAGTGGGGAGCGATCAGGAGCGCCATTCCCACTGCCAGTACCACGACCATGAGTCCGGCCACCGCCGCCAGGCGACGCCGTGGCCGCTCCTCCAATTGCCGATAACGGCGGGCGATACTTCTCCGGTAAGACTTGGCGACTCGCCGATAAGACATGGCAACATCTCTCTCTCGGGACCCGCTCCCAGAAGGTCACAGTAGACCTAGGAGATAGCCGGTGATACCGAATCGAAATATTAGTAATTTTGTCTGATTTAGGACCAGATATCCGAATCACCGCTGCCACCTATAGTAAGCAATTCGGGACGCAAGGTAGTTACCCCAGCTAGGACTATGCGTCAGGGAAGCCGGGAAGGCGTGCCCGTTCGGACGGAGTCATGGTCCGCTGATCGCGCCAGCCGGAAGCTATTCGCCGGGGACGAGTCCCTAGCAGATTAGGAATGCTTGATGGCCCGGCTTGCCGCACTGGTCATACTTCGGTAATAACTTCATCATCCGGGGCTCTGATAATAGCGGCGTGCGGCCGTTATAGACTTACATGAAAGTGCCTATTGCGGTGGGCCATGTGGGTAAGAAGCCCCATGGCGGGTGCCGCTGGCCTGGCCCTCCCGTTACCTTGGCAGCTATGCACCACCATCGATCGCAGTCGGCGCGGCGCGCATGACAGCCTGGTTCCGCGGTCTGGCCCCCCGCCGCAGGTTCTTTCTCGCCGGAGTGGTTGCGCTGGTCGTCGCGGGCGGCTGCGCGCTGGCCGTGGCCGTCATCGCCGGCCGGCCCCGGCTGCCGGCCGGGTATCCGGCGCAGGGCAAGCCCGGACCAGTGCTGCTGGTCCCCGGCTATGGCGGCAGTACCAGTGCCCTGTCGGTGCTGGCCGGCCACATCCGGGCCACAGGCCGGAGGGCCACGGTGGTCCGCCTGCCCGGTAACGGCACGGGCAGCCTGGTGCGCGACGCCGGGGTGCTCGATGCCGCGGTCGCCCGCGCGCTGCGCGGCGGGGCGCCTTCCGTTGACGTCATCGGCTACTCAGCGGGCGGGGTCGCCACATTGGTGTGGGCCCGCGGGGACAACGGCGACCGCAAGGCCCGCCGGGTGATCACGCTCGGCTCTCCGTTCCACGGAACGACGCTCGCCACCACGGCGCAGGGATTCGCGCCCGGCGCCTGTCCCGCCGCCTGCGCCCAGCTGGTGCCCGGCAGCAGCCTGCTGGCCGGGCTGGCCGCCGGAGCACCCGGACATCTTCCCTGGCTGTCGCTGTGGACGACCGACGACCAGACCGTTACCCCGCCGGACTCAGCGCGGCTGGCAGGCGCGATCGACGTGCCCATCCAGTCGGTCTGCCCGGGGCAGCAGATCAGCCACTCGCAGCTGCCGACCAGCCCGGCGGTCACCGCGATGGTGCTCCAGGCCATCGGGGCGGGCCCGATCCGGCACCCGGCCCGGGCGGACTGCCCAGGCTGACGACCGCGGCGGGCTGCCCGCGATCAGCTCGCGATGTCCTTCGTCGCGAAGTGGGCCCAGGCGGCGGCCAGGAACACCGCGACGTAGACCGCCTGGACGGCCAGGCCGCGGTCGATGTTGCGCCACAGGATCGGGTCGCGGAAGAAGTCGAGCCAGGCCAGCCAGTACCGGGTGGGCATGTACGGAGCGATGGCCGAGGCGGAGTTCAGCGTGACCAGCACCTGGCTGGTGATCAGGGCGGCCAGCGCGCCCAGGGCGGCTCCGAGCGAGGAGTCGGTGACGGTGGACAGGAACAGCGCGATCGCCCCGACTCCGAGCATGGACACCGCGATGAACGCCACCGCGCCCAGGATGCGCAGCAGTAGCTCGGCCGGCGTGATCCCGGAGCCCGACAGCGAGGTTGCGGCAATGTTCGGCGCCGTCACGCCGCCGGGGGAGGCCGCGACCGGCTGCGAGCCGAACAGCAGGATCCCGGTCACGTAGGAGGTCACCGCGACCAGGACCACTGCCGTCAGCACGTACGCCATGACCGCGACGAGCTTGGCCGTGAGCAGCCGGGCCCGGCCGACCGGCCTGGCCAGCAGGTACCGGAGCATGCCCGACCCGGCCTCGCCGGCGATGGAGTCACCGCCGATGACGGCGACGGCGATCGGCAGGAAGACCGGCAGCACGATGGCGAGCGCCGCCGCGGGGTACAGCGATCCGCTGGACAGCACATCCGAGAGCAGGGCCGGTCCCTGACCGGGCGGCGGCGCCAGGTGAGTGACGGCGACGAACACCGCGACGAGCACCGGCAGGCCGCACAGGAGGGCCAGGCTGACCCAGTTCCGCGGCCGGCGGGCCAGCTTCACGAGCTCGACCCTGATCATCTGGAGCCGCCCTCCGTCAGGTCAGCCGCGGTTGCTTCGCCGGGCCCGGCCTCGGGCCCGGAGCTGGCCCCGTCCTCCGGCTCGGAGCCAGCCGCGGCCGCGGGCCCGGCGGGCCGGTCCACGCGGTCCGCGCCGGCGCTGGTCAGGGAGAGCACCAGGTCTTCCAGCGAGCGCCGCTCAGGTCGCAGCTCGTCGACCGGGATGCCGGCCGCGACCAGGCGGGCATTGAGCGCCGCCGGGTCCGGCGCAGCCACGATCAGCAGGTCGCCGTCGCGGTGCTGCACCTGTCCGTCCAGCGCCGCGGCCACCCGGCCCGGGTCGGTGCTGCGCACCACGATCCGGCCGGTCGGTGCCTGCAGCGCCGCCAGGTCCTCTTGCAGGATGAGCCGCCCGCGGTCGATGATGCCGACCCGGGTGCACAGCTGCTCGACCTCGGTGAGCTGGTGGCTGGACAGGAAGATGGTGGTGCCAGCCTGGTTGAGGGCGGTCATCAGGTCGCGCATCTCGCGGATGCCGCGGGGGTCCAGGCCGTTGGCCGGCTCGTCCAGGATCAGCAGGCGGGGCGCCCGCAGCAGCGCCGCGGCCAGCCCGAGCCGCTGCCGCATGCCGAGGGAGTACTTGGCCACCGCGCGGTTGTCGATCCCGGCCAGTCCCACCCGGTCGAGCGCCTCCTCGATCCGGGTCCGGCGGCTGCGCCGCCCGCCGCCCGGTCCGGCGGCGTCGATGAGGACGAGATTCGCCCGCCCCGACAGATGCCGGTAAGCAGACGGGCCCTCGACCAGCGAGCCGACCTGGGCCAGCACCTGCGGCCCGCTGGCCGGCATCGGCTGGCCCAGGACCTCGATCTGGCCGCTGGTGGCGTAGACCAGGCCGAGCAGCATCCGGATCACCGTCGTCTTGCCGGATCCGTTGGGACCCAGGAATCCGTACCGGTCGCCTTCACGGACGTCCAGGCTGACCTGATCGACGGCCAGGAAGCTCCCGAACCGCTTCGTCAGCGACCGTGTGATGATCATGGTGCCCTCGCGATCAGTGTCAGCAGGTCACCCGCGGCATGCTCCAGCGCCGCCGCCGTCACGGGCCCGGCGAACAGGAATGTCAGCCCGCCGAACCGCTGCGAGCTGGCCAGCAGCACGGTCAGCAGCGGTGTCTGCACGAGCACGCCGGTTCCGCCGGGCAGCGTGACCGCGCCGGCGCCGGCCGAGGTGGCAGCCCGCACCAGCTGCGGGCCGGTCCGTTCGGGAAGCGGCAGCAGGGCCAGGCGGGCGAACCCGCTGCCGTAGAACGCCACGCCGTCGAGCGCCGCAGGCGTCGCGGTCAGCCGCAGGCCGCCCAGCTCCGGCGGCCACGGATGCCCGCCGCCGTCCAGGATGCCGTTCAGCGACGAGAGCCGGGCCGTGGCCTGGTCGACGCCCGGCGCCGGGTGCGGGATGACGGTGGTCAGCGCCGGGCGGTGGTAGCTGAACTGGAGGAAGCTGCTGGCCAGGACCGGCTGGCTGGCGCCGCGCGGGTAGATCTTCACCGCGACGGGCAGGCCGGTAGCCGGGTCGGCCCAGACCTCGATCGCGCCCACCGTCGTGATCGGGCTCACCGGCACGAGCCGCAGCCCGGCGGCGTCCACCCCCGCGATCCGCAGCGAGGGGAGCCGGGACAGGTGATCGGCGGGAGCGGCCAGCCTGAGCAGGCGGACGGCCAGCGCCGGGGGCAGCAGGTCGGCCGCACGCGGCAGCCGGACGGGCTGGCTGCCGGCCACCCGGGTGAGCAGGTTGCCCGCCTGGTACCACAGGTAGGTGTGGTGGCAGACCTGATAGACGTCGTTCTCCGCGGCTGTCCCGAGAGTGTCGGCGCGCCAGTGGGCGGGTGAGCGGTACCAGGCGTACTGCTCGGTGGTGCCATCCAGGAGCTTGCTGACGTCGGACAGGTCCGGCAGCGACGGCAGGCCGAAGTTCGCCGTGCTCTCGACGTATCCCTCGTAGGGCAGCCTGCCGGAAGCCAGGATGCGGGCGCGCAGCGCGGCGGCGGTGATCGGCGAACCGGGAACCGGGAGCGCCGCCACGATCCCCGGGATGGCGCACAGTACCGCGACGCCGCAGACCACGACGACCCAGCGCCAGCGCACCCGGGGGCTCAGGAAGCGCACGGCTGGCTCACTCTCGGTGCGACGGCCACTACTCCATCGTCACATCGCGGCGCCCCTGACGAAACCCGCACGTCAGCGACCGCGCCCCGCCGTGACGGCCGCTGCCTGCGCTCGCGTCCGGGCCGCGGCCCGGCGCAGCGCGACAGCGTAGGCGGCGGCCGACGCGAGGAACAGCAAGCCCGTGACCGCCAGCCAGCGCCCGAGGTAGGGCGCGGCGGTCAGGCCGCTGGCGCGGTGATACGTGCCTGCCGACAGGCCCAGGATCAGCGGGAACCACACCAGCAGGAGCAGCAGCGAGAACGCGGCCGGCACGCGCACGTAGTTGAGGACCGGCGGCCAGGGTGGCTCCGGCGCTGATGGCCGCGCGCCCTCGCTCCGGCCGGGCCGCCCGGGCAGCAGGCGGCGCAGCGACAGGTCGGCGAGCGAGTACAGCGGGAAGAGCAGCAGGTCGTGAGCCACGATGGCGACCAGGAACCAGGCGGCGAAGCCGCGCCACTGGCCTGCGGCGACGACGGCGCTGAGCGCGTAGCCGGCCAGGGCGAAGGCCGCCAGCAGGGCCAGCAAGTGCAGCGGATGCGCGCCGTACCAGCGGCGCACCCGGCCGGTCAGGCCCCTCATGCCTGCTCCGTGAAAGTAATCTTGTTAACCCACTTCGTGTTGTGCACGCCGGGCGCGGCCGGGATGACCGTCCGGGCCGGGTAGCCATGGTCGCGCGGCAGGTCCGCGCCGTTGACCCGCAGCGCGAGCATCGACCGCGGGTCGTTGACCTGTGCGGCGGACAGGTCGGCCGTCCTGAAGGAGCCCTTCCGCTCGATGGACTCAACGAGCGCGCCGACGGGATAGTTCACGCCCGCCAGCCGCGCCAGGTCTGTCAGTGCCACGCCGGACCACCGGGCGGCCACCGACCAGCCCTCCACGCAGGCGATCGGCAGTACCGCCGACTGCTGCGGCAGGGCCGCGACCTGGTCCCGGGTCAGCGAGACCTGCCGGGAGCCGACGAGCACCAGCCGGTAGGCCGGGCCGACGTCGGCATCGGTCAGGCCGATGGTGGCCGCCGTCCGGTTGACGGGCAGCTCGCCTGACTGGGCGGCCGACAGGCCGCGCGGCGCGAACAGGGCGGTTCGCCGCGTCCAGCCCCCGATGGACTGGCCGGCCGCCAGCCCGGCCAGGGTGAGCGATCCGCCGGTCACCGCGGCCAGCAGCCCGCGCCGCGAGATGGTGGGCGCCGCGGGTGCCGCCGCCCGCAGGCCGGCCGGGTCCGGGGTCTCGGGCCGGGTCGCCGACAGCGGCGTGCGCAGCTCCCGCCGCAGGCTGCGGGACCGCAGCCCGGCCCGCAGGTGCGGGAACTTGAGGATGACGTGGGTCACGAACCCGGCGATGAAGACCCAGGCGCCGTACAGGTGGGCGGTGTAGAAGGAAAACGGGAAGACGTAGAAGTTCTGGATGTCCGCGATCCCGGTGGCGAACTCGAACAGCACGCCGCCGACGATCATGACCAGGCTCAGTCGTTCCACGGCCTGGGCTGGCGACCGGACCGGCGGCCAGGAGAAGAGCTTGGGCAGCACCGACCACAGCTTGGTGAGCACCACCGGCAGCAGCGCGAGGCCGAGCGTGACGTGGAGCCCCTGGTTGACCCGGTACAGCCAGGCCGGGTCGGTGGGCCAGGAAAAGAGGTAGAACTTCAGCAGCTGGCCGCCGGGCGTCTGGTCGTTGCCGGGCAGCCGGGGATTGTAGGAGGCGTAGGACAGCAGCCCGGTGATGGCCACGACGGCCAGGCCGCCCAGCAGGACCAGGCCCAGCACTGAGGTCAGCCACAGGCCGCGCAGCGGGCTGCGCCAGGTGCTGGGCCGGAACGGGCCGGGCGGCGGGTAGCTCAGCAGCCGGGACAGGACGGCCCCGGCGCTCCGGGGACCCGGTGCTGGGTTCTGCGGGGCCGCCGCTGTGTTCGGTAGCTCCCTGGCCCGGTCCGGCTGGCCGGTGGCAGGGCGTCGCGCGGCGGCCGCGCGACGCGTCGGCGCCCGGGCGCGCCGCGCCGCGCCTGCGGCGGCCAGCCCGGCGGCGGCCCCGGCGAGCAGCACCAGGAACGCCTCGCGGCCGGCTGCGCGCAGCCGGCCGGGCCGCCGTGCGCGAGTAGCCGGGCGGTCTCCTTCCCGGCCGGCCGCCTGTGGCCGAGCAGGCCGCCGCTCGGCACGGCCGGCCGCGCGGCGGCGGCCGGGTCCCCGCTTCCCCGTCATGACCTCGAAGCTAGCCACAATGCCGGCCCGGGAGCAGCTGGCGAGCCGCCCGGTAACAATGTCGTAAGGCCTGGCCGCTCCTAGGGGTGCAATCCATCGGTGGTTCGGATCGGACTGGTCCCCACCAGCCCAAGCCGAACCACTGATGAAATCGGCCTCGCTACGCCGCCGGTTGTTGCTCCATCGCCTGCAAGGTGGCGGCGAAGCGGCTGTACGGGATCTGCCGGGCAACCGCTGCCGCGTCGGCCGCCGTGTCCACGTCCAGGCGCCGGGGCAGCTGGCGGATCCGCAGGCCGGCCGCGCGCAGCAGGGCCAGCTGTGCCGCCCCGGTATGCGCCGTGGACATGGGGACCCCCAGCACCAGCCGCGGGTCCGGCCGCCGCAGCCCCAGCAGCCAGAAGCCGCCGTCGTCGGCGGGCCCGAATGCGGCGTCCGCGGTGCCGGCGGCCAGCGGGCGGATGGCCGACTCCAGCAGCTCGGGGGTGACCTGGGGGGTGTCCATCCCGATCAGCACGACCGGTACGGGCAGCCACGCGTACGCCTGCGTGACGGCGGCGGCGATCCGCTGGTCCAGCCCGCCGCCTCGCTGGGCGATCACGTCCCAGCCGCCCGGAACGCAGCCGCCCGGTGCGCCGTCGAGCGCGACCACGTGCCGGACCGCGGGCACCTGGAACGCCGCCTCCAGTGTGTCGGCGAGCGCCGCCGCCGCCAGCCGCGCCGCCTGCGCCGGGCTGAACGGGGGCGTCAGCCGGGTCTTGACGCGGCCTGGCACAGGTTCCTTGGCCAGGACGACGACCTGCGCGCGCAGGCCGGCCGGCCCTCCGGCCGGTACTCCGGCGGGTACTCCGGCGGGTACTCCGGCGCCGGTCATGCCGCCGCCAGGACCTTGCGCATGTCGCGCACGGTCCGCAGCGTCCCGCCCACCGTGCCGGTGACCTTCGACTTGCCGGTCCGCGGCCGGTAGGGCACCTGCAGCTCGGCGATCCGCCAGCCGTCCGCGGCGGCCCTGACGACCATCTCGAGCGGGTAGCCGAACCTGCGGTCGCGGATGCCCAGGCCGACCAGGTCGGCGCGGCGGGCCGCGCGCATGGGGCCGAGATCCCTCAGCCGCACTCCGCTGCGGCGGCGGACCGCGCCGGCGATGGCCCGGTTGCCGAGGCGGGCGTGCAGCGGCCAGGCACCGTGGCCCTCCGGGCGGCGAGCCCCGAGGGTGAGATCCGCGGAGCCGTCCCGGACCGGGCCGGCGATCAGCGGGAGTTCCGCCGGGTCGAGCGATCCGTCCGCGTCCATGATGCAGACCAGGTCGCTGGTCGCGGCGAGCAGGCCGCCGTGGCAGGCTGCGCCGAAGCCGCGCTGGGGAACGTGCACCACCTGGGCCCCGTGCCGGGCGGCGATCTCGGGCGAGCCGTCGTCGGAGCCGTTGTCGGCCACGATCGCCCGGTAGCCGGGCGGCATCCTGTCCAGCACCCACGGCAGGGCGCCCGCCTCGTTGAGGCAGGGGAGAATCACGTCGGTCAGCATGATCGGCACCCTAGTGGCGGCGGAGCGTCATCGACCCTTACGGAATTGTGACGGATCTTGCGGCGCCGCAGCGGCCGGCGCCCGGCCATGCTTGCCTGCAGGCATGCGCATCCTCATCACCGGCGCGGCCGGGTTCATCGGCTCGCACGTTACTGACGCCGCCCTGGCCGCCGGCCATGACGTCCGCGGGCTCGACTCGCTGACTCCGGAGGTGCACGACGGCCGGCCGGCTTACTGGCCGCCCGAGGCGGAGCTGGTCACCGGGGACATCCGGGATCCGCGGGTGGTCGAGCGGGCTCTCGACAGCGTGGACGCTGTGTGTCATCAGGCCGCCCTGGTCGGACTGGGCGTGGACCTCTCCGACCTGCCGCCCTACTGCGGCGTCAATGTCACGGGCACCGCCGTGCTGCTGGAGGCCATGGGACGGCGCGAGGTGCCGCGGCTGGTCCTGGCGTCCTCGATGGTCGTTTACGGCGAGGGCGGCTACGCCTGCCCGGAGCACGGGGCGGTGCGGCCGCCGGCGCGCGAGCGGGCAGACCTGGAGCAGGGCCGGTTCGAGCCCCGTTGCTCGCGCTGCGGCTCGGACCTGCGCATGACGGTCGTGCCTGAGTCGGCGCCGCTGGACCCGCGTAACGTCTACGCGATCAGCAAGGTGGCCCAGGAGCAGCTAGCCGGAGTCTGGACCGGGCTGACGGGTGGCTCGGCGGTAGCTCTCCGTTACCACAATGTTTACGGCCCGCGTATGCCGCGGGATACGCCGTACTCGGGGGTCGCGGCCATCTTCCGGTCGGCGCTGGAGGCGGGCCGGGCGCCGCGGGTGTTCGAGGACGGGGCGCAGCGGCGGGACTTCGTGCACGTCGCCGACGTGGCCGCGGCGAACCTGGCCGCCCTGGAAGCCGGCCAGCCCGGCCGCCTGCGCGCCTACAACGTCGCCAGCGGCCAGCCGCACACCATCGGCGAGATGGCGGCCGCGCTGGCCGACGCCTTCGGCGGGCCGGCCCCGCAGGTCACCGGCGAGTTCCGGCTGGGTGACGTCCGGCACGTCGTGGCCTCGCCGGAGCTGGCCGCCGCGGAGCTGGGCCTCCGCGCGCGGACCGCGTTCAGCGACGGGATGGCGCAGTTCGCCCGCGCGCAGCTGCGCGGCCCGTCCCGCACGCCGCAGCTCGGCCTGCGGGCCGGCTAGCCCGCGGGCCGCGGCTCGGCGTCGGCGGGGGGCCCCGCATCGCGGTGCCGCCGGGCGTAATTGCGCACCCGGGCCCGGTTGCCGCAGTCGAGCGGGTCGCACCACCGCCGGCTGTGGTTGCGGGTGGTGTCGAGGAACAGCCACCCGCAGCCAGCGCCGTCGCAGCGGCGCAGCGCGGACAGGTCCGGGCCGCCGAGCAGGTCGGCCGCGGATTGGGCCAGGCTGGCCGCGACCAGCGGCGCGGTCGACGGGTCGATGGCCGGGCGCAGCGGCAGCGAGGCCGGGAAGTCAGCGTCGGCCAGCGCGGCCCGCCAGGCGCGGGACACCGTGGCGATGTCCTCGGGCCGGGCCGGGGCTGAGTCCAGATGAGCGTCGACGAGGCGGATCGTCGCCTCGCGCAGCTCCCGCACGTCCGCAAGCGCCTGGGCCGCCCGGCCGGGATGGGCGGCCAGGTCCGCGGTCAGCCGGGTCCGGGCAGCGCTGTCGGCGGCGATGCCGGTCAGCGCGCAGAACCAGTCGATCAGGACCGCCGGGTCGGTGAGGCGCTCGATCGCGGCGGCGGCGTCCAGCCGCCAGGACACGGTGTTGCAGAGGTCGAGCGCGAGATGGCCGCCGATCCGGCTCCAGGTGTAGGCCCGCTGATCAGTGCCGCTCATGGCCACTACCTTACATGGTCTAAATAGCTTTAGAGCATGTATGGTGCAGAGATGACTACCACCTCGCTGCCCGCCGGCGGCTGGCGCGCGGGCTTCAGGGTCGGAGCCGGGCTGGCCGCCGGCTCGTTCCTGCTGGCCGTCAGCTTCGGCGCGTTCGCCGTCACCCATGGCTGGCCGGCGGCCCTGACGATCGCGATGTCGCTGCTGGTGTTCTCCGGCTCGGCCCAGTTCGCGCTGGTGACGGGGCTGGCGGGCGGTGGCCTCGTCACCGCCCTGGCCAGCGCGTCGCTGATCAACCTGCGCTTCGTGCCGATGGCCGCGGCCACCGCGCGCCAGCTGCGCGGCGGACGCTGGCGGCGGGCGGTCGAGGGGCAGGCTGTTGTCGATGGCTCCTGGGTGGCCGCGCAGCGTCCCGACGGGAGCATCGACCGCGCCGTGCTGATCGCGGCCACGCTGGTGCAGTGGCCGGCCTGGGTGGCGGGCACGGCGATCGGCGCGCTGGCCGTGCCGTCCACGTCGGTCATCCACACGGCCGGCTTCGACCTGGTGTTTCCCGGCTTCTTCGCCGTGCTGCTGATCGACGCGCTGGCGGCCCGGCCGCGGCTCGTGCCAGTCGCGCTCACGGCGGCGGCCGTCGCCGGCGTCGCGAGCCGGTTCCTGCCGGGCGGCGCAGCGCTGCTGCTGGCCGCGTCGGCCGTGCTGCTCACCCTGGTGGCTCACCGGGAACCCCGCGCGGGCCAGGCCAGGACGGACCAGTCGCCATGATGATCATGATCGTGGCCGTGGTCGCGCTCGCGGTCATCAACTTCGGCTACAAGGCGGCCGGGCCGGCCGTGCTGGCCGACCGCGAGTTCTCCCCCTGGGCCCAGTCGCTGGTCGAGGCCCTGCCGGCCGCGCTGCTGGCCGGCCTGCTGGTCGTCGACCTGCTCGGGCAGTACTGGCAGGCCTTCGACTGGACGGTGCTGCCCGGCCTGGGCGTCGCCGTCGGGCTGCGCGTCGCCCGGCGGTCGCACCTGACCTGCATCGTGGCCGCGGTGGCCTGCACCGCCCTGCTGCGCGCTGTGCTGTAACGCCCAGGATCGTCAGCGGTCGACCAGGCCGGCGGAGCGGTCGAGGAAGTCGTACCCGGCCGGCTGGGCCAGCCGCGGCGGGGCCGGGCGCGCCGGGCGGGGGAACCCGGCCGCGGACACCAGCGGCAGCCGGATCATGAACTGGCAGCCGGTGCCCGCGTTGCGCACCGCGATCTGCCCGGCATGAGCCTCAATGATGCCGCGGGCGATGCTAAGTCCGAGGCCGGCGCCCTCGGTAGGCCCCGGTGTCCGGGCGGTCTCGCCCCGGAAGGCCACGTCGAAGACCCGCGGCAGGTGCTCGGCGGGAATCCCGCCGCAGGAGTCGGATACGCTGACCGTCGCCATGCCGGAGTCCTCGTCCCCCAGCACCTCGATCGCGCCGTCCGATGGCGTGTGCCGGATCGCGTTGGTGACCAGGTTGCGCAGGGCCCGGCCGACCTCGGCGGTATCGGCCATAACCGGACGGCAGGCCCCCCACGACCCGTGCAGCCGCACTCCTTTAGCCCGCGCCAGCGGCTCCGCGCTGGTCAGCGCCTCGCCGATCAGCTCGCCGAGGCCGACGGGCCGCCGCGACAGCCGCAGGGCGCCGGCGTGGATACGAGACAGCTCAAACAGGTCATCGATCATGAGCGTCAGCCGGTCGGTTTCCTTGCGGATCTGGGTGTGATAGCTGCCGACCGTCAGGCGATCGGAGACCACGCCGTCCTCCAGCGCCTCGGCCATGGCCCGCAGGCCCGCCAGCGGCGTTCGCAGATCGTGGCTGACCCACGCGACCAGCTCCCGGCGGCTGGCTTCCAGCGCGCGCTCGCGGTCCCTGGCCTCGGCCAGCCGGGTGTGGGCCAGGGCCAGGGCGTCCGACAGGCCGGTCAGCTCGGCCGGGAGCACGGCTGACGGCCGGTGATACTCCCCGCTGCGGCCCACCTCCTGCACCGCGCCCAGCAGCAGGCGGCTGGCCGCCGACAGCCGCCTGCCGATCAGCAGGCAGACGCCGAAGCCCGCGATGCCCGCGATGACGACCACCGCCATGACCACGTCCAGGTCGCTCTGCTTGATCAGCATCTCGCGGGCGATGAGGACCACGCCGACCAGCGTGGCCGCGACCGTGACCGCCGCGATCACGGTCAGGATCGTCGCGACCGACCGGGCCGCGACCAGCCGCAGGACGACCAGGCCGGTGAGGGTTACCACGAGCGCGACCCCGCCGACTGTGTAGCAGACGGTCCACAGGTCGGACGCTGAGATCATGCTTCCTCCGGTTCGTACCTGTAACCCACGCCCCAGACCGTGACGATCCGCCGCGGCAGCGTCGGGTCGGCCTCGAGCTTCTCGCGGAGCCGGCGCACATGCACGGTGACCGTCGAGGTGTCGCCGAACGACCAGTTCCACACCTGTTCCAGCAGCTCCTCGCGGGTGAACGCCTGCCGCGGATGGCGCATGAAGAACACCAGCAGGTCGTACTCGCGCGAGGTCAGGGCGATGAACGCCGAGCCGAGCCGGGCCTCGTGGGCCCCCAGGTCGACCTCGAGGTCGCCATCGCTGAGCACGCCCAGGGGCGGCGTTCCGGGCAGGCCGCCGCCCCTGGCCCGGCGCAGCACCGACCGGACGCGCATGGTGAGCTCGCGCGGGCTGAACGGCTTGGTCACGTAATCGTCAGCACCCGTCTCGAAGCCGACGACCTTGTCGGTCTCCTCGCCGAGGGCTGTCAGCATCACGATCGGGATCGGCCAATGCTCCCGCAGCCGCCGGCACACCTCCAGGCCGCTGATGCCCGGCAGCATCAGGTCCAGGATCACCAGGTCCGGTGGCTCCTCCGCGACCCGGCGCAGCGCCGCGTACCCGTCGGGCACGCACTCCACCAGGTGGCCGTCCCGGTGCAGATACCGCCCGACCACGTCGACCAGGGTCGCGTCGTCATCCACGACCATGATCCGGCCTGGCGGATCCGGGTTACTGAGCATCGGATACCTCGCTATCGGGTCCCCCCTGGCCGCGCGTTGCGGCGCAGCTAGTCCCCACGCTAACGGGCCTGGCCAGCATTGCCGGCGATCTGGCGATACGTCACGGCTTCGTAAGGGTCGGCTCGCGGGTGCCGCCGTTAGGCTGTCGGCCTCGTGGCAGGCTGCGGCGCGACCCGTGCCCGGTACTCGCGGAGGGGCAGGAGACAGATGATCGGCGAGCTCTACGAGCAGGCCCTCATCGGCACGGTCGTCCCCGAGATCGAGCATGCCGACGGGACCGCGAGCCCGCTGCCCGTCCAGCGCTGGCTGCGCGCGGCGCCCGGCGATGAGTCGGTGCTGGACCGCTGCGCCGGGCCGACCCTGGATGTCGGCGCCGGCCCGGGACGGCTGACTGTCGCGCTGGCCGAGCGCGGCGTCCCCGCGCTTGCCATCGACATCACGCCGCAGGCGGTCCGGCTGGCGCGGTCATCGGGCGCAATGGCCCTGGAGCGCGACGTATTCGGTCACCTGCCGGGGACCGGGCGCTGGTCGACGGTCCTGCTGGCCGATGGCAACATCGGCATAGGCGGCGATCCGGAGGCGCTGCTGCGCCGGGTCAGGGACCTGCTGCGGCCCGAGGGCTCGGTGGTCGCGGAGGCCGGGCCGCCCGGCTCCCGGTCCCGGTCGGAGCAGGTCCGGCTGCGGGCCGAGGCGGGTCCGGGGCCGTGGTTTCCCTGGGCCTGGATCGGCGCCGACCAGCTCGTCACGCTGGCCGCGGCCGCGGACCTGCGGGTGACCGAGAGCTGGTCGGACTCCGGTCGCTGGTTTGCCGTGCTCAGCCGGCCAGCCAAACCGGGGCCTTAACGAATGCTTACGGCGCGGCCGGTCCGCTTCCCCGGGGACGCCTCGGCTGACAGCGTTCGGCGGGTGGGCCAATGGATGCGAGCTGGGCAGATGGCGGCCGGGCGGCTGCGGGCCGGGCGGGCGCGGGAAGGCCGGCCGCAGGCTGCCTGGGTGCGGGGGCGGCCGGGGGGTGGCTGGGTCCGGGTGACCGGGGCGGTCGTCGCTGCGGCCGTGCTGACGGCGGTGACCGCCTACTGGGTGCAGCGGTACTCGGCGCCGCTGCCGAGCTACGCCCTTCTCTGGGCGGCGTTCGCCGTAGGGGCGTGGCTGGTGCTCGGCATCAGCCGCCGCCTCGCTGTCCCGCTGATCCTGCTCGGCTGCGCCGCGATCCAGCTCGCGGCGCTGTCGGCCGGACCGCAGGGGAGCGACGACCTGTACCGCTACATCTGGGATGGCCGGGTGCAGGCAGCGGGTATCGACCCCTACAGCTACGTGCCCGCCGCGCCGCAGCTCACGAGCTTCCGGGACGAGCTCCTGTGGCCAGCCAGCGGGCCGTACTGCGTGGGCCTGGCCGGAGCCGCCGCGGCCGGGCCCGCGCAGCCGGGGAGCGCGCAGCCGGGTCCGGTCGAGCAACGGGGGCTGCCGCCCGGCTGCACGCGGATCAACCGGCCCCGCGTGCACACGATCTACCCGCCGGTCGCCGAGGCGTACTTCACCGCGGTCGCCGAGGCATCCCCGTCCGGCGCGGGAACCCTCCCGATCCAGGCCGCCGGGGCCCTGTGCGCCCTCGCCACCAGCGTGCTCCTGCTCATCGGGCTGCGGCGGCTGGGCCGTGACCCGCGGTTCGCCGTGCTCTGGGCGTGGTGCCCGGTGGTCGGCCTGCAGGCCGGGAACAACGCCCACATCGATGGACTAGCCGCGCTCCTCACCGCTGCCGCGCTGCTGCTGCTGGCCCGCCCCGGCAGCCGGCGCCGGGCCGTCGGCGGCGGGGTCCTGCTGGGCCTGGCCATCGCCACCAAGATCACCCCGATCCTCGCCGGGCCCGCAGTGCTGCGCCGACGGCCGGCGGCGGTCGCGGTAGCCGCCGCCTCGGCCGCTGGCGCTGTTTACGTGCCGCACCTGCTGGCGGTCGGCAGTCGCGTGATCGGGTTCCTGCCCGGATACCTGGCTCAGGACGGCTATGCCGCCGGCGACCGCTTCGCGCTGCTGAGCCTGCTCGTGCCGGGGAAATGGGGCACGCCAGCCGCCGCCGCGGTGCTGGCCGCGGTGGGCGTGGCTGTGCTGCGACGCACTGACCCCGACCGGCCCTGGCGCGGCGCTCTCGTGATGACCGGCGTCGCCCTGGCCGTCACCACGCCGACGCTGCTGTGGTACTCCATGCTGCTGGTCCTCTTCGTCGCGATGGACGGCCGGGCGGAATGGCTGGCCCTGGCCGCCGCCCGGTACCTGACGCCGCTGCACCCGCTGCCCCACCAGACGCTGCCGTATGCAGCCCAGCTGGGGTACGGCAGCGCGGTGCTGATCGTGGCGGCGGTGACGCTGGCCCGGTGGATCAGGCGCTCCCCGGACCAGGCGGCCCTGCCTGTCGAGCCCGCGGCGCGCCCGGAGCTCCAGCCGGCGTCGGCCGGCTGAGCCGGGTGCCAGCCCGCCCACACAACGTCATGGACCGGCAGCTACTGCGGAAACAGGAGCAGTAATCCCACGCCCATGGCGCTCGCACCGGGCTCTGCGGCCGCATGACGACGTGGCTGGGCATCTGCTGTCGTTCCAGCGACAGTGTCAATATGTACCAACGAACGAGTTCGTCTTCGCCGTTGGCGGCCAGGCTGGGCATGGCTGGGTGGGTACGAAGGGGCAAGGCTGATTGTGTCCGTCGTAGTCAGCGTTCAGAGATGTCAGATGTCAGGTCGATGGGCTCGGTGAAATACCGCTGGTAGCCTTCTGGGTCGCACGCCGCCAGGCCTTCGGGGCTTGGTACCGGTGCGCGACGAACTTGCGAAGCGGACCCGGCTGCCGTCACAAACGTGCTGAGGCTGGCCTAGTCGAGATCGAATGCGGCGTGAATTGCTGCCGTGAGAGCTGCTTCCTGGGCGGGAAGCAGGTAACCGATCTGACGGCCCAGCGCGTTCTTGGGAACGGTCACGATGTTGTCGCAACTGACGACGCAGGCTTGATCGAGGCCGTTGCCCGGTCCCACCGGAATCTCCGTCGAGAGGCCGCGGACGGTTGTCGTGATGGGCGCCACCGTCACCCGGGCCATGTGCGGCCGTACCAGATCCCTCGTCAGGACCAGGACTGGCCGGGCCTTGTCCAGGTGCGCCGTATGGATCGGCCGCACTAGTCGATATCCTGGCGGGCTCGCGCGGCATAGTCTGCCAGGCTGTCCATGTCGGGATCTACGTCGGCCTCGGCCAGGATGGCCGCATCCCGGGCTGCGATCTGACGGCGGAATTCCCTGGCCAGGGCACGCTCGACCACAGAAGCCCGGCTGGGTGCCCTGCCTTCAGCCACCAGCCGGTCAAGAAACTCCACCATGCTGTCGGGTAGCCGTACGGCAATCTGCATACTCACGTTCAGAGAATACCAATCTGGTATTCAAACTGCAACATGATCGGGATGCACGTGTTCAGCGACTGAGTGCGGGCCGCCGACAACCAGCCACTGAGCACGCGCGGCCCAGCCGTGGCAGGTAAGCGCCGATCCACGGCGTTACGGTCCGCAGGTCGCCCACGGCTCTGGCCCAATGTCATGGCTGGGCACCTGTTGTCGCCCCAGCAGCACCGTCAAGATGTCCCAACGACGTGGATGGGCATCTGCTGTTGTTCCAGCGGCAGCTCCGGCCCGGCCACGTCGCTGAGTTCCGGCGGGCCGTGGGCGGCAAGTGACGGACGGTGTCTCTGGTGTCCTTGGGACAGCGGCCGCTACGCGCCCGGCTCGCCAGCGGTCGGCCCGATGACGATCACGGCGGGGTTGCTGATGCTGGGCGCCGCGGCGGGACTGGCCAGCTCGGCCAGCGTGCAGCGGTGCAGGCGCTGGCTGGCCGTCCCGGCGTTCTCGATGCAGGCGGCCGGGGTGGTGCCCGGCTGGCCGAGGTCCAGCAGGTGCCCGGCGATGGCCCGCAGGTTACGGACGGCCATCAGCAGGACGAGCGTGTCGGTGCCGGCTGCCAGGGCGGCCCAGTTCACCCGGCTGGCGGGATGGTCGGGCGGCAAATGGCCGGAGACGACAGAGAACGACTGCGCTTGCTCGCGGTGGGTCAGCGGGATGCCTGCCAGGGTCGGCCCGGCGGTCGCGCTGGACAGCCCGGGAATGACCGAGCAGGCGATGCCGGCCGCGGCGCAGGCGGCGGCCTCCTCGCCGCCGCGGCCCAGCACGAACGGGTCCCCGCCCTTGAGCCGGGCCACGCGCCGGCCGGCGGTCGCGTACTCGATCAGCACCTGATTGATCTGCTCCTGGCTGAGCTGATGGGAGCCCGGCGACTTCCCGGCGCGGACCAGCAGGACGCCGGGCCGCAGCTCATCGGTCAGGCCCGGATCGGCGAGGCGGTCCGCCACCACGACGTCGGCCTCATGCAGCGCGCGCCAGCCGCGCATGGTGATCAGGTCCCAGCCACCAGGGCCGGCGCCGATGAGCGTGACCGTGCCGGTGCCGGTCGCGCCCGCTGGCCGGGGTCCGGCGGCCCGGGCGGGCGCGGCCGGCGCGGGCACGGCCGGCGCGGATGCGGGGCGGCGGACGGTCACGGGCGGGGTGGTCACGGCGCGGCCGGGGGGAGCGGGCGGCGCGGTCGCGGTGGTCGCGGCGGGGTCGGTCGTGCAGCGGGCGAACGCCTCGATGATCCGGTCGTGATGCTCCGGGGCGGCCACGGCGATCCGCAGCCACTGCCGCCCCAGGCCGGGGAAGGTGTCGCCGCGCCGGACGGCGATGCCCAGGCCGCGCATGCGCTCGCGGACCGCAGTCGCGTCGTCTACGCGGACCAGCAGGAACGGGGCCTGGCCGTCCGCGGCTACCGTGACGCCGGGCAGCTCGTCCAGCCCGCGGGCCAGCGCGAGGCGCCAGCCTGCCATCCGCTCGGCGTGCCGCTGCGCCCAGGCAACAGCGTCGGGCTGGCTGCACGCCTCCAGCGCGGTCAGGGCCAGGCTGTTGACCGGCCACGGTGGCTGGGCCTGCCCCAGCTCGGCGATGGTGGCCGGCTCGCCGAGCAGGTAGCCGACCCGCAGGCCTGCTAGCCCCCAGGCCTTGGTCAGGCTGCGGACGACCAGCACGCCGGGCAGGTCACGCCGCGAGCTCAGGCTGGCCGGCTCACCGGGCACGGCGTCGGCGAAGGCCTCGTCGACCACGAGGACCCGGCCCGGCCGGGCCAGCTGCTCCAGCAGCTGCACCGGGTGCAGCCGCCCGGTCGGGTTGGTCGGATTGCCCAGCACTACCAGGTCCGCGTGGCCGGGGACCTGGTCGGCGGCCAGCGTGAACGGCGGCGCCAGCAGGATGCGGTCGACCGCGTGGCCGGCCGCCCGCAGGGCAGCCTCCGGCGCGGTGAAGGACGGGTGAACGCAGACCGCGTGCCGTGGCCGCAGCGACCGGGCGATCAGCGTGAATGCCTCGGCCGCGCCATTGGTCAGCCTGATCTCGTCGGCGGCCCGGCCGTGCCGGGCCGCGACCGCGGCCAGTGCGGCCTGCTGCCGCGGGTAGGCCGCCAGCTCATCAAGGGCCGCGTGCAGCCGGGCCCGCAGCCACGCGGGCGGCCGGGGCAGCCGCACGTTGACGGCCAGGTCCAGCTGGCCGGCGGCGTCTGGGTCCAGGTCCTCGTCCCCGTGATGATGCAGGTCGACGGGCTCGGCATCAGCGGTGTCGGCCACCATGGGCGGCAGCTGTGCGGTCATCAGGTTCGTGCCTTCCGCGCGGTCTGGGCGGCTCGGGTAGCAGCCACCAGCCGCGTGGCCGCGCCCGGGACGCCGGCCCAGTGCAGGTGCAGGTAGGACGCCAGCAGCCGGGGAGCGGCCCAGCCCTCGCGGCTGCCGTCGCTGAGCTGCCAGGCCGGGCTGGTGCCCGCCGCCGGCTCGCTGACCGTCCGGTGAAACTCGTGGGCGCGGACCACCGTACCCGCCGTGACCAGCGGACCGGAGCTGAGCGCCTCGGCTTCCCGGTACCCGAGCGTCAGCCGGCCGGTCATCCGTGCTGTCGATGGCAGGACACCGCATTGCTCGCGGCCGTCCAGGCCGGAGCCGAGCCACAGCAGGCCGGCGCACTCGGCGACCACGGGCATCCCGGCCGCCGCGCGCTCGCGGATCTGCGTGCGCAGCCCCGCGTTGGCAGACAGCCGGTCGACATAGACCTCGGGGAAGCCGCCGCCGACGATCAGGGCATCGGTGCCGGCCGGCAGGCGCTCGACCGCCATCGGGTCGAACTCCAGGACCTCGGCACCGGCCGCCTCCAGCAGTTCGCGGTGCTCGGCGTAGCCGAAGGTGAAGGCGCGCCCGGCGGCGACCGCGATCCGGACTGGCGGCCCGGCCGGCCGCGACCCGCCGAGACCGGCTGGGGCACCGAGACCGGCCGGGGCACCGAGACCGGCCGGGGAACCGGGGACGGCCGGGGCACCGGGCGCAGCGTCGGGAACGTCAGGCACCCAGGCTGGCCCCGTCAGCGCCGGGGCGCCGCGCGCGATGGCCAGCAGGTGGTCCAGGTCGAGATGGCGGCTGATCAGCTCGCGCAGCCGCGGCAGCCAGTCACTGACGTGATCGGCCCGCTCGGCGGCGGGCACCAGCCCGAGGTGCCGCGACGGCGTGTGCAGGGTCGCCTCGGTGGGCAGCGCGCCGAGCACAGGGATGCCGGTCGAGGCGATGGCCTCCCGCAGGATGACCTCGTGCCGGGAGGAGGCGACCTGATTCAGCACGACCCCGGCGACCTGCACGCGCGGATCGAAGCTGGCGAAGCCATGCACCGTGGCCGCGATCGAGCGCGCCGTCCCGGCGGCGCTGACTACCAGCACGATGGGGGCGTCCAGCAGCCGCGCGACGTGCGCCGTGCTGGCCAGGTCGCCGCGGCCGGTCACTCCGTCGAACAGGCCCATGACCCCCTCGACGACGCTGACGTCGGCGCCGCGGGCACCATGCAGGAACAGCGGCGCGATCAGGTCCTCGCCCGTGAGCCACACATCCAGGTTCCGGCCCGGCAGCCCGGTCGCGGCGGCGTGGTAGCTCGGGTCGATGTAGTCCGGTCCCGCCTTGTGCCCGGACACTCGCAGCCCGCGGGCCCGCAGCGCCGCCATCAGCCCGGTGGCGACGGTGGTCTTGCCGTCCCCGGACCGCGTAGCGGCGATGACCAGGCGCGGCTGACTTACCACGGGATCGGACTTATCACGGGACCGGACTTATCACGGGCTCGGCCCTACCACGGCTCACCACTCAATCCCGGCCTGGCCCTTGCGCCCGGCATCCATCGGGTGCTTGACCTTCGTCATGTCAGTGACCAGGTCGGCGGCGCCGATCAGGTCCGGGTGCGCCCGGCGCCCGGTGATCACTACGTGCTGAGTGCCCGGCCGGGCGGCCAGGGTGGCCAGCACCTCCCGGACGTCGAGCGTGCCGTTGCTGAGCGGGTAGGTGAACTCGTCGAGGATCAGCAGCCGGTAGGTTCCGGCGGCCAGATCGCGCTTGACCTGCTCCCAGCCGGCCCGGGCGGCCCGCTCGTGATCAGCTGGCTGGGTCCGCAGCCAGGACCAGCCCTCGCCCATCTTGTGCCAGGTGACGGGGCCGCCCTGCCCGGTGGCCAGGTGCACGTCGCCGAGCGCGCGCAGGGCCGCCTCCTCACCAACCTTCCACTTGGGGCTCTTGGTGAACTGGAACACGCCAATCGGCCACCCGGCCGACCAGGCCCGCAGCGCCATCCCGAAGGCGGCGGTGGACTTGCCCTTGCCGTCACCGGTGTGCACGGCCAGCACCGGCTGGGTGCGGCGCTGCCGGGTGCTCAGCCCGTCCGCGGGGACCGACGTCACCTGGCCCTGAGGCATCTAGGCCGCCTCCTTCGCGCGGATGATGGCCGCCAGTACCTGCGCCGCGTCCTGCCGCCGCGCCGGGCTCGCCGACGCCAGGCCCGCCACGCTGGCCAGCTCGGCGCCCAGGTCACGCGCGATCACCCCGGCCAGCCCGAGCCGCACCGGCCCCTCCTCGGCGTTCACTACCACGCTGGAGATCCCGGCCAGCCGCCGGGCGGCGTGCCGGGCCCGGGCCAGGGCGTCGCTGCCGCCCGTGGCCCGCCCGTCGGTGACGACGATCAGCAGCGGGCGCCGGTCGGGTTCCCGCCAGTGCTCGCGGCGGATGAGCTCGCCGACGGCCTCCAGCCCGGCCGCCAAGGGTGTCTGGCCACCCACCGGGAGAGTGCCGAGCCGCCGGGCGGCCAGGCCGACCGATCGCGTCGGGGGCACCACCACGGTGGCCTCCCGGCCGCGGAAGGTGAGCAGCGCGATGCGGTCGCGGCGCCGGTAGGAGTCGCGAAGCAGGGACAGCGCCACGGTGCTGACCGTGGCGCTGCGGCGCCGGGCGGCCATCGACCCGGAGGTGTCCAGCAGCAGGATGACCAGATTGGACTCGCGGCCCCGGCGCAGCCAGCGGCGCAGGTCGTGGGGGGTGACCGCGAACGGCTGGCCCGGCCGGGCCAGCGCCGCGGCGCGAACGGTCGCGGTCAGGTCCGGTCGTGCGGTCGAGCGGACCGAGCCGGCCGGCCGCCCGCCCGGGCCCGCTGAGCGGGATCGCCGCCCGCCCGCCCCCGCTCCCAGGCCGCTTGCCTGCAGATGCCGGACAGCGAATGCCGCGCCCGGACCGGCCGACGTCGCCGGGCCGTCGCCCGGCCGCCCCGCGCCGGGTTCCCCGCCATGGTCGGTCCCGGGCCCGCCGGCCGCCGGCCGCTCCTCCGGCGCCGCCCCGCGGTCCGCCGCCGGCGGACCCTCAGGCAGCGAGCCCCCGCCGCCCCCGCCGCCCCCGCCGTCACTGTCTGGCGGGTCGCTGTCACTGTCTGGCGGCCCGTCCTCCGGTGGGTTCTCGGGCGACTCGAAGGCCTCGTCTAGCTGCGCGTCGTCCATGCCAGGGTCGTCGAAGGGCCCGCGGCGGCGGCGGTGCGGCAGCGCGAGCCGGGCCGCGGCCCGGATGTCGGCGTCGGTGACCGCCGGCCGGCCCTGCCAGGCCGCGTGGGCGATGGCGGCACGGGCGGTCACCAGGTCGCCGCGCAGGCCGTCCACGCCCAGCGAGGCGCAGGCCGTGGTGATCCGCAGCAGCTGCGCGTCGGCCAGCTCGACCTCGCCGGACAGCTGCTGCGCGACGGCGATCCGGCTGGTCAGCTCCTGGGTGGCCGCGGCCGCGGCGTCGATGCTCGCGGCCGGGTACCGGTCATGGTCGAGCCGGGCGCGCACGGCTTCCGCGCGGCGCCGGGGATCGGCGCTGGCGATGACCGGCACGCACAGGCCGAAGCGGTCCAGCAGCTGCGGGCGCAGCTCGCCCTCCTCCGGGTTCATCGTCCCGACCAGCAGGAACTGGCAGGCGTGTCGCACCGAGATGCCCTCCCGCTCGACCGTCGTGGTGCCGGTGGCGGCGGCGTCGAGCATGACGTCCACGAGGTGATCGGGCAGCAGGTTGATCTCGTCGACGTACAGGACGCCGCGGTGGGCCAGCGCGAGCAGCCCGGGCACGAACGCCTCCGAGGTCGGTGCCCCGGCCAGCACCCGGGGCACGTCCAGGCTGCCGGTAATCCGGTCATCGGTCGCGCCGAGCGGCAGCTCCACCAGGCGCACGGGCCGGTGCTCGGCGCGACCGCCGTCCGGGTGCGGCCCGTCCGGGCAGGCCGGGTCGGGCGCGGCCGGATCGCAGGAGAACCGGCACTTGGCCACGACCGTGACACTGGGCAGGATGTCGGCCAGCGCGCGCACCAGGGTGGTCTTGGCGGTGCCCTTCTCCCCGGTCAGCAGCACGCCGCCGATGCCGGGGTCGACGGCCCCGAGCAGCAGCGCCAGCCGCGCGTCGTCCTGCCCGACGACCGCCGAAAACGGCAGCCCGCCGCCCCGCACCCCGCCGCCTCGCAGCCCCCCGCCGCCGCTCATCCGTGCGCCTCCTCGAGCTGGCCCTCCACCTCGAGGTAGGCATCGCGGAGCTGCTGCAGGGTGCCGGCCTCCGGGGCCGCCCACAGCCCCCGGTCCGCCGCTTCCAGCAGCCGCTCGGTAATGCTGCGCAGGGCCCACGGGTTGCTCGTGACCAGGAATTTCCGGGTCTGCTCGTCGAGCACGTAGCTCGCCGTCAGCTGCTCGTACATCCAGTCGGCGACCACGCCGGTCGTGGCGTCCCAGCCGAACAGGTAGTCCACGGTGGCGGCCAGCTCGAACGCGCCCTTGTACCCGTGCCGCTTCATGGCCTCGATCCAGCGCGGGTTCACCACCCGGGAGCGGAAGACCCGCGCCGATTCCTCGACCAGGCTGCGGGTCCGCACGTACTCCGGCCGGGTGCTGTCGCCCACGTAGGCGGCCGGGGCGGTCCCGGTCAGCGCGCGGACGGTGGCCACCATCCCGCCGTGGTACTGGTAGTAGTCGTCGGAGTCGGCGATGTCGTGCTCACGGGTATCGGTGTTCTTCACCGCGACCGCGATCCGCCGGTAGGCCGACTCCATGTCGTCGCGGGCGGCCCGGCCGTCGAGCCCGCGGCCGTAGGCGTGGCCGCCCCACATGGCGTAGACCTCGGCCAGGTCGGCGTCGTCGCGCCAGGACCGGCTGTCCATCAGGGCGAGCAGCCCGGCGCCGTAGGAACCGGGCGGCGAGCCGAAGATCCGGCTGGTGGCCCGGCGCAGGTCGGCGTGCTGCTCCAGGTCCGCGAGCACGTTGGCTCGCAGCAGGTTGTCGGCGCCGTCCTCGTCCAGGCCGGCCACCAGCGTGACCGCGTCGTCGAGCATCGTCACCACGTGCGGGAACGCGTCCCGGAAGAACCCGCTGATCCGCACGACCACGTCGATCCGCGGCCGCCCCAGCTCGGCCAGTGCGATGATCTCCAGGCCGGTCACCCGCCGGCTGGCCTCGTCCCACCGGGGGCGGACTCCGAGCAGGGCCAGCACCTCCGCCACGTCGTCGCCGGAGGTGCGCATCGCCGCGGTGCCCCAGACCGACAGCCCGACCGAGGTCGGCCACTGCCCGGTGTCGGCCCGGTAGCGGGCCAGCAGGGAGTCGGCGAGCTGCTGGCCGGTATCCCAGGCCAGCCGGGACGGAACCGCCTTGGGGTCGACCGCGTAGAAGTTCCGGCCGGTGGGCAGCACGTTGATGAGCCCGCGCAGCGGCGAGCCGCTCGGCCCGGCCGGCACGTGGCCGCCGTCGAGCGCGTGCAGGACGGCGTCCAGCTCGCCGGTGGTCCCGGCCAGCCGGGGGATCAGCTCGTCGGCGGCGAACCGCAGGACCCGCTCCACGGCCGCGCGCTGCCCCGCCTCAGCCACCTGCGACGTCACCGCCGCCGCCGCGCCGGCGTCCCACCCCGCGCTCTCCATGCCCTCCACGAGCTGCCGGGCCACCGCTTCCACCCGGTCCACCTCGGCCCGCGCCGGGGTCCCGTCCTCGGTCAGCCCGAGCGCCTCGCGCAGCCCGGGCAGGGCCGCCGCCTGCCCGGACCAGATCTGGCGGGCCTGCAGCATCGCGAGCACCAGGCCGACGCGCGCCGCCCCCTCGGGCGCCGCGCCGAGCACGTGCAGGCCATCCCGGATCTGGGCGTCCTTGACCTCGCACAGCCAGCCGTCCACGTGCAGGACGAAATCGTCGAATTCGGCGTCGTGCGGGCGGCCGTCCAGGCCGAGATCGTGGTCGAGCCGGGCGGCCTGGATGAGCGTCCAGATCTGCGCGCGGACCGCAGGCAGCTTGGCCGGGTCCAGCGCCGCGACCGAGGCGTGCTCGTCGAGGAGCTGCTCCAGCCGGGCCAGGTCGCCGTAGGTCTCGGCCCGGGTCATCGGCGGGACCAGGTGGCCCACGATCGTGGCGTGCGCGCGGCGCTTGGCCTGGGTGCCCTCGCCCGGGTCGTTGATCAGGAACGGGTAGATCAGCGGCAGGCTGCCCAGGGCCGCGTCGGCGGCGCAGTCGGCCGACATGCCGAGGTTCTTGCCGGGCAGCCATTCCAGGGTGCCGTGCTTGCCCAGATGGATCACCGCGTGCGCGCCGAAGCCCCGTTCCAGCCAGCGGTAGGCCGCCAGGTAATGGTGGCTAGGCGGCAGGTCGGGGTCGTGGTAGATGGCGACCGGGTTCTCGCCGAACCCGCGCGGCGGCTGCACCAGCAGCACCACGTTGCCGGCCAGCAGCGCGGCCAGCACGATCTCGCCGTCCGGATCGCGGGACCGGTCCACGTACAGGTCGCCGGGCGGTGGCCCCCACGCTTCCTGCACCGACACGCGCAGCTGTTCCGGCAGCTCGGCAAACCAGGCGCGATAACGGACCGCGGGGATCCGGACCACCGCATCGGAGAGCTGCTGATCGGTGAGCCACTCGGGGTCCTGCCCGCCGGCCGCGATCACCGCGTGGATCAGCGCGTCGCCATCGAGGTCCGCCACGCCTGGCAGCGCCCCGTCACCGGTCAGCGGCCCGATGTCATAACCCCGGTCGCGCATCGCCGCCAGCAGGGCGACCGTGCTGGCCGGAGTGTCCAGCCCGACCGCGTTGCCGATTCGCGAGTGCTTGGTGGGATAGGACGACAGCATCAGCGCGACCCGCCGCTGCCCGGCCGGGATGTGCCGGAGCCGGGCCAGCGCCATGGCCGTGCCCGCCACCCGGGCCGCGCGCTCGGGATCGGCGACGTAGTGCGACAGGCCGTCACTGTCGATCTCCTTGAACGAGAACGGGACGCTGATCAGGCGGCCGTCGAATTCCGGGATGGCCACCTGCGTGGCCGCGTCTAGCGGGCTGAGCCCGGTGCTGGTGTCGGCCCACTGGGCCCGCGGCGCGGTCAGGCACAGCGCCTGCAGCACGGGGATGTCCAGGCCCGCGATGGCGCCGACGTCCCAGGATTCGTCGTCGCCCCCGGCCTGGGAGAGCGCCGGGGTGATGCCGCCCGCCGCAAGCACGGTGACGATCAGCGCGTCCGCCTGGCCGAGCACCTCCAGGAGCCCGGTGTCGGCCGAACGCAGGCTGGCGCACCAGACGGGCAGCGGCTGCGCGCCGGCCGCGTCGACGGCCTCGCACAGCGCGTCGACGAAGGCGGTATTGCCGGCCAGCTCGTGCGCCCGGTAGTAGATGATGCCAACCGTCGGCCGGGCCGGGTCCGTCTCCTGCCCGGCGGCGCTCCAGGGCCGCAGGCCCCAGGGCGGGGCCGGCCGCGGGGCCGCGAAGCCGCTGCCCCCCAGCAGCACGGTGTCGGTCAGGAACCGGGCCAGTTCGAGCAGGTTGCCGGTTCCGCCGTGGGCCAGGTACTCGTGCGCCTGGGCGGCAATGCCGGCCGGCACGCTGGAGAGCGCCATCAGCGCGGCGTCGGGGGCCAGTTCCCCGCCGAGCACCACCACGGGGCGCTCCTGCTCGCGCAGCATCGCCAGGCCCTCGCGCCAGGCCTGCTCACCGCCCAGCAGCCGGACCACGACGATGTCGGTGCCCTCCAGCAGGTCGGGCAGGCCGGCCAGCGGCAGCCGGGCCGGATTGGCCAGCCGGTAGCCGGCGCCGCTGGACCGGGCCGCCAGCAGGTCGGTGTCCGAGGTGGACAGCAGCGCTACCGTGCCCAGCTCATCAGGACCCAGATGGTCGACTTCCACGCCAGCCTCCTCGGGGTCCGCGCCCCGGGTCGTCGGTCACGACAGCCGGAGTCTCCTGGCTCCCGGATCAGCGCGCGCCCCGGTCTTCCCGCCCATACAGGGCCGTGACCATGGCGGGGTTAGCTCCCCGGTGACAGTGGCGGGACCGCGCCGGATTCGCACCGGTCTTCCTCGCTGGCTGTCGTGGTCTGCTGACTCTCGCCTACGGCAGGCGGCCCGTCAAGTCGCCCCGGCGAGGCCGGCCTGGCCTGGCTGCGTCCCTGGTCGCGGCCTGCCCCGCGCTGGCCTCGCGTTGACGGCCACCCCGGGCCCCTTTAGGGTCGGTCCAGCGTGACGGTGGCAGGAAGCCGGTGCGAGCCCGGCGCGGTCGCGCCACTGTGTTCCCGCGGTCCCGTGTTCCAGCGGCACGGTGCCCGAGCGGGAGAGCCAGACCCGCCGCCGTCGCCAGTGTCCGATCGGGACGCACGATCCCGAGGGAGGTCTGCTGTGATGCCGGCGCTCGATGCCTGCCCCGGAGTCCTGGCGCTGCACGCCGCCCGGGATGGCTACGTGGCCCGCATCCGGCTGCCCGGCGGCTACGCCAGCGGTCCCCGCTGGCACGCCCTGGTCAGCCTGGCCGTCAGCCTCGGGGACGGCCGCCTTGACCTGACCGCACGCGGCAACGTCCAGCTGCGCGGGATCCGCGGCGAAGACGGCGAGGAACTGGCCCGGCGCGCCGCCGCCGGAGGCCTGCTGCCATCGGCCGCCCACGACCGGGCCCGCAACATCATGGCCAGCCCTCTCGCGGGCCTGGGCGGGCGGCCCTCGCTGCGGCAGCTCGTCCGGCGCCTGGATGCCGTCCTGCTCAGCGACCCGAGCCTGGCGGCGCTGCCGGGCCGGTTCCTGTTCTCGGTTGACGACGGCACCGGCGGGTCCGGCCTGGCCGCCTGCGACGTCGGGCTGCGCCGCGCGGGCGCTGGCGTCGAGGTCATCGTCGCGGGGCGCCATGCCGGGGTTCGCGTCCCGTCCGCGGCCGCGGTTCCGGCTGCCGTGGCGGCCGCGCGGGCCGCGATCGCCCGCGGCGTCGGCACCAGCGTGACCCGGGTCACGGCCCTGGCCGACGGCGGCGAGTCGGTCGCGGCGGCGGTCGGCGGCGCCCTCGGCGCGGCCGCGGCCAGCCCGGACACCAGGCTCTCGCTGGGCCTTGCCCCGACCGGGGCGGGCGCGGCCATGGTGGCCGGCGCGCCGCTGGGACGGCTGAGTGCCGCTCAGGCCGGGCTGATCGCGGACCTGCTCCGGCCGCGCGAGATCGTGCGGATGGGCATCGCCGGGCGCCTGGTCATCCCGCTGGCCGGGCCGGCCGCCGTCGCGCAAGCCAGGCTGGCCGACGCCGGGCTGCTCACCTCTCCCGGGGACGCCCTGGCCGGCGTGACCGCCTGCAGCGGGGCGGCCTGCAGCCGCTCTGTCGCGGACGTGCGGGCCGTCGCCGGGCCAGTGCCGGGTCACGCCCGCACGCACTGGGTCGGCTGCGCCCGCCAGTGCGGCTGCCCGCCCGATGCCGAGGCGGTGATCGCCGTGGGCGACGACCGGTTCCTGCGGCCGGGCCATGATGAGCCCGAACGGCTCCAGACCCTGATCGGGGTGTCATGAATCACGGCGTTACTAGTCCGGAGGCGACCGTCCGCGGGGACGGCCGCGCCGCGGGCATCAGCCAGGACTCGGGCGGCCGCCCGGCCGGAGCCGGGGCGGTGCCGTACGAGCAGGATGGCGCGGAGATCTACCGGCGGTCGTTCGCCATGATCCGGGCCGAGGCCGACCTGAGGGGGATCCCCCCCGACCTGGAGCACGTGGTCGTGCGGATGATTCATGCGTGCGGGATGACCGACCTCCCCTCCGACCTGGCCTGGTCAGACGGGGTCGGGTCCGCCGCGCGCGCCGCGCTGGCCGGCGGGGCCCCGGTGCTGTGCGACTCGGAGATGGTGGCGGCCGGCATCACCCGGGGACGCCTCCCGGCGGCCAACCAGGTGGTGTGCACGCTCGCCGATCCGCGGGTCCGGGAGCTGGCGGAGCAGCTCGGGACCACCCGGTCCGCGGCCGCCGTGGAGCTGTGGCGATCTCACCTGGACGGGGCCGTGGTGGTTGTCGGGAACGCGCCGACGGCCCTGTTCCGGCTGCTGGAGCTGGTAGCGGCCGGCGCTCCCTCGCCCGCCGCCGTGGTGGGCGTCCCGGTCGGATTCATCGGCGCGGCCGAGTCCAAGGCCGCGCTGGCCGCCAGTCCCGCGCGGGTGCCGTACCTGGTGGTGCGGGGCCGGCGCGGCGGCTCGGCCATGGCCTGCGCCGCCGTCAACGCGCTCGCCGGGGAGCCCGAATGACCGCGGCCGCCGGGCGGCTCACCGGGGTCGGCGTCGGTCCCGGCGACCCCGACCTGCTCACCGTGCGGGCCACCCGGATCATCGCGGCGGCCGACGTCATCGCCTACCACTGTGCCCGGCACGGGCGCAGCATCGCCCGCGCCGCCGCTGCGCCGTACCTGCGCGACGGCCAGGCCGAGGAGATCCTGCGCTACCCGGTGACAACCGAGGGCACCGAGCATCCCGGCGGCTACGCCGCGGTCATGGCGGAGTTCTACGAGGAGGCCGCGGAGCGGCTCGCTGCGCACCTGGAGAGCGGCCGGGATGTCGTGGTGCTCTGCGAGGGTGACCCCGCGTTCTACGGCTCGTACCAGCACCTGCACACCAGGCTGAGCGGGCGGTTCACGGCCTCGATCGTGCCGGGGATCTCCTCTGTGTCGGCGGCGGCCGCGGCGGCCGGCGTCCCGCTGGTCCAGCACGACGAGACGCTGACCATCCTGCCGGGCACCCTGTCCGGCGATGAGCTGCGCGCCCGGCTGGCCGGCACCGACGCGGCGGCGGTACTCAAGCTCGGCCGGACCTTCGAGACCGTGCGGTCGGCCGTCGAGGACGCGGGCCTGCTGGCCCGGGCCCGCTACGTCGAGCGCGCGGGCACCGGCGCCCAGCGGGTCGAGGCCCTGGCCGATGTCGATCCCGCCACGGTGCCCTACATGTCCCTGGTCCTGGTGCCTGGCCATGGGCGGCGGGGCGGCCTGGGGGAACGGGTCCACGAGGCCAGCGCGCCGGCGTGGCCCGGCGGCCAGGCCTGCGGGGTGACCGTGGTCGGGCTTGGTCCCGGCGACCCGGCCTGGCTGACGCCCGAGGCGCAGGCGGTGCTCGCCGCCGCCACCGACCTGGTCGGTTATCGCCCCTACCTGGCCCGCGTGCCAGTGCGGGCCGGCCAGCAGCGGCACGCGTCCGGCAACACCGTCGAGTCGCGGCGGGCCGCATTCGCGCTCGACCTGGCCGCCGCCGGCCGCCGGGTCGCGGTCATCTCGTCCGGGGACCCGGGAGTCTTCGCGATGGCCTCGGCCGTCATCGAGCAGGCGGCCGCCGACCCGGCCCGCTGGACTGACGTCCCCGTGACCGTGCTGCCGGGCGTCACCGCCGCCCAGGCCGTCGCGGCCAGGGCCGGGGCGCCGCTCGGGCACGACTACTGCGTGATCAGCCTCTCGGACCGGCTCAAGCCGTGGGACGTCATCGCCGACCGGATCGAGAAGGCCGCTGCCGCCGACCTCGTGCTGGCCTTCTATAACCCGGCTTCCCGCCGCCGGACCTGGCAGCTGGCCGCCGTCCGCGACCTGCTGCTGCGGCACCGCGATCCGGAGACGCCGGTCGTGCTCGGCCAGGGCGTCGGCCGCCCCGGCGAGCGGGTGAGCGTGACCTGCCTGGCCAAGCTCGACCCGGCGGAGGTGGACATGTCCACGCTCGTCATCGTGGGATCCAGCCAGACCAGGGTGCACGACCGGCGCGGCGGCCCGGTCGTGTTCACCCCGCGCCACTACGGCGAGGCCGGCGCGGCCGCCAGCGCGGTCGGCGGCCACCGGGCCCCGCCCGAACGCCGCCAGCCAGGTGCCTGAGATGCCGCCGCCCGGGGCGGGCGAGACGGCCCGCTGCGCAGGGCCGCAGGCGCCGGGGCTGATAGCGGCGTGAATGACCAGCGGGCCGGTACCGACCAGGGCGAGGCCGTGCTGGCCCAGGCGGTCGACGGCTACCGGGCCGCCCTGGGCTCCCGGCTGATCGCCGGCTACGCGCTGGGCAGCCTGGCCCACGGCGGCTTCAGCCCGCTGGTCAGCGACGTGGACCTGGCGCTCATCCTGGCCGGCCCGCTCCGGGTGACCGACCGCCTCACGATCCGCTCGGTGGCCGCCGACCTGCGGGCCGGAGGCTCGGCGCTGCACGAGCGCCTGTCGGTGTTCTGGGGCACGCGGTCCACCCTGCAGGGCCACGCACGCGGCGGCCGGTTCCCGCCGCTGGACCGGCTGGACTTGCTCGAGTACGGGCGGCTGCTCACCGGAGCAGACGCCCGGCACGGCCTGCCCCGGCCGGGACAGGCGGAGCTGCTCACCGCTGGCGCCGAGTTCGCGCTCGGGTCGCTGGGCGGGGTGCGGACGCTCCCCGAGCGCCTCCAGGGCTGGGCCCGCCGCCGCCCGCAGCGTGACCAGGCCCTGGAGGAGATCCGCGCCCCCGCGCTGCTGGTTTCCCGCGGGCCCCGGCGGATGACCAAGCTCGTGCTGTTCCCCGTCCGCTTCCTGTTCACCGCGGCCACCGGCCAGGTGGGCACCAACGCTCTCGCTGCCGAGCACTACCTGGCCAGCGCGCCGCCGCCCGCCGCCGAGCTCATCACCGCCGCGCTTGAGTGGCGCCGGGAACCGCCCGCCTCCGAGCAGGCGGCCGCTGATCTCCTGGGGAGGGAGCTCATCCCGCTCTACGTGCGTTACCTCGACGACCACATCGAGCGCTTGCGCGACATCGGCCAGCACGGGCTGGCCGACAGCTTCCGCCGGTGGCGGGCGCGCCTGCTGGCCTGACCCTGCTGGCAGGAGGGGCCGTCTAGACGGTCAGCTGATGATGTCCCCCGCAGAGCCGGCTCGCGATCCGCAGCAGCGCCAGGTCGTCGCCGGCCTCCCCGAGCAGGCCGATGCCCAGCTTCGTGCCGCTGGCCAGGTGCCGGACGGGGATGACCAGTTCCGGGCGGCCCGCCAGGCTGGCCGGAGCGGTATACCGGAGCGCGCCGGCCCGGAACGCGCTCAGCTCCGCCGCGCTGGCGTCGCGCCGCGGCGGCAGATCGGGGATCACGGGCAGCACGATCACTGAGCCGTGCGGCAGAGCCTGATCCAGGCCGCGCTGGTAGCTTCGCCACTCCCGCTCGTCATCACCAGCCTGGGCCTGCGGGCCCGCGCTGAGCGCCTCGGCGCGCTCGACCCGGGCGCGGACGTCCGCGGCCAGGGCGTCGCCGTTCTGGCTGAGCCATGGCCCGTGCACCTGCCAGACCTGCCGGGCCTGGATCCTGGCGAACAGGTCTGCCGCGTCCTGGCTGACGAAGCCGGCCAGACGGCACTCAGCGAAGGTGCAGCCAGCAGCGCTGGCAATCTGCCTGGCGGTGGCGTAGACCGCCTGGGCAGCCGCGGCGCTGGTGCCATCCAGGCAGTCAGCGGGGACCGTCACCGCTCGGCCAGCCGCAGGCGTACGGGCGTCATCCGGGGATGAGCTGAGCAGGCCGAGCGCCCGGCCCAGCGTCCCGGTGCCGCGCGCCAGGAGGCCGACCACGTCAAATGACGGGGCCAGGGGCAGGACTCCCGCGGAGCTGACCGAGCCGTGCGTGGGCCGCAGGCCGAAGAGCCCGCAGGACGCGGCCGGGACCCGGATCGAGCCAGCGGTATCCGTGCCGAGCCCGACGTCGGCCAGGCCGGCCGCGACCGCAGCGGCCGGTCCCGACGACGATCCTCCCGTGAACCTGCCGGGGTACAGCGAGTTCAGCGGGGGCGTGCCCTCGCCGGCATTGCCGATGAGCGAATAGGCGAGCTGATCCAGCTTGGCCAGGCCGGTCACCGATGCTCCCGCCGCCAGCAGCCGGGACACGACCGGCGCGGTGCTGGCGCTCGGCGCATGCGTCGCGCGCCACCGGGGATGCCCGAACGAGGACGCGCGACCCTCGATGGCGATCATGTCCTTGACCGCCAGGGTCAGGCCGTCCAGCGGCCCTGGCCGGGTCGGCGGCAGGCCAGCCGAGTCTGGCACCCAGCAGTCAACCGGTCGCGCGCTCACGGCCAGGCCTTACCCCGGCTGGCCGCTTCCCACGCGCACCTGCCTGTCCGCCAGGCCGCCCGGCTGGGCTTCCTGGACTACCAGCGCGCGACGCTGGAGTGGAAGTGCCGGGGGCTCAGCGACGAGCAGCTCCGGGTAGCGCTGCCGCCGCCGGCGACCCGGGCGACGAGCTCGGGCTCAGGGGCGTGGCCACCGGGACAGCGCGGGCCGTGCGTCCCTGAAGGGGGAGGAACCCGGTCTTCTGCACGGGTGAGGACCGGGTTTCGGGGCGCACGGACCGCGCCTGCGGCTCGTCAGCCCAGGGGGACTGTGGTCTGACGGCCGCCCGACAGAGGCTAGCAGGACGGCCGCATCGGGCGCATGCCCCATTCAGGCAGGGCTCGTCTCCTACGCCCCGCACCCTGTCGCGGCCAATCGCGCCCGGTCGTGCCAGCCCCGGCTCAGGAAGGCATCGAGCGGCTACGCTGAGAACCTGCCTGGCCGTGGCAGCGCCTACTTCGCCTACGGCAGCGCGCCGGGACGCCAGTCGGTCACGATCGACTTCGACGGCCGCCACTACGACGTTCCGGTTAGCCGCCAGGGAGTCTGGGCCTTCATCAAGGCCCGCACCGATCCCTGCCATACCGGATTCCCTTACCCGGTGGGTTAACGAGAACATGGGGACACCGCATGAATTGTCCGGCTCGGCCGGTAAAAGTGACTTAATTGTCAGGGTCAGGGCGGGCGCGGTAAATCGGGCGTCCTCGGGGAGCGGTCCTGATTGTCTCGGCGCCCGCGGGCCGCGCTGGGCGGGAGCTGGGCCGCGAGCATTCGGCGATACAGAGTCGCGAACCTGGCGTGCAAGGCCAGAAGCTTCTCCGAAGCGTCACACAAGTCCTGCCGGTGTCCGGCCCGGGCGGCGTGAAGTGCCCTTAAGTCCAGGCCCGCCAGTTCGTCCAGCATCGATTCGAGCCCTTTTACGGGCATAAATGATCCGTCCATGGCCACCCCCCACGAGTGATTTCTGGCTATGGTCGACTCTAGCCGCAAATCACGTTAGTTGGCCGGCCGCTTGCGGTTTCGGGCGCGGCGCACCTGCTGCGCCTCGGGGTAGGGAGACAGAGGTGGGCGCGGTATTCGAGCAACCGGTCGATGTCCGGTGGCGAGACGTGGATGCCCTGGGACACGTCAATCACGTGGTGTTCCTCACCTACCTGGAGGAGGGCCGCGACGCCTTCTACGCGCGGATCCTGGGCCGTGACCCGGTCTACGTGGTGGCCCGGATCGAGATTGACCTGCGCGCGGAGGTCCGGTACCCCGACCGGCAGGTGATGGTGCTGATTGAGCCCGAGCGCGTCGGGAGGACGAGCCTGACGACCCGCGAGACGATCCGCACGCCGTCGGGAGAGGTGGCGGCGCTGGCGCGCGTGGTCACGGTGCGCTGGGACGCCCGGCACCGGAAGCCGACCCCGTTCAGCGAGGCCGAGCGCGCGCAGCTAGCGGCCGCGATGACCAGCTGAACCGGGCCCGGCAGGCTGGCTGGCCGCCAGGAGCTGCTCGACCCAGCGCGCGGCCGCGGCGGCGGACGAGCAGCGCGGGACACCGGCCAGCGGCGGGCGGCCGACCATGACCACGGGCAGGCACAGTTCCCTGGCCGCCGTGAGCTTGCCGGCGGTCAGCGCCCCGCCGCTGTTCTTGGTGACCAGCACATCGATTCGGTGCTCGCGCATGAGCTGCTGCTCGGCATCGGCGTTATATGGTCCGCGGGCCAGAATTACCTGCCGGGCGGGCGGAAGCGGGACCGCCGGCGGATCGACGCAGCGGATGAGGAACCACAGATCCGGGATGGCCGCGAACGCGTGCAGTCCCTGCCGCCCCGTCGTGACGAACGCGCGCCGTCCCAGCGACGGCAGCACCTGCGCGGCGGCCTGCAGCGTGCCGACCTCGTGCCAGCGGTCGCCCGGCCCGGCGGCCCACGGCTCGCGGACCAGGCTCAGCAGGGGAGTCCCGGTCGCGGCGCACGCGGCCACGGCGTTGGCGCTGATGGTGCGCGCGAAGGGGTGGGTCGCATCTACCACCGCGGCGGCGCCGCAGTCCCGCAGCCAGTCGGTCAGCCCGGCCACGCCACCGAAGCCGCCCACGCGCACCTCGCCGGCCGGCAGCGCGGGATTGGCGACCCGACCGGCCAGCGAGGAGACGAACGGCACCTGGCCGGCGCTCGCCAGGCGCGCCGCGAGCTCGCGCGCCTCACTGGTCCCGCCGAGGATCAGCACGGAACCCCGGGCCACGGGAGCCTTGGCGGACGGCCCGGGCGTCATCAGTCCGCCCGGCGCCGGAGCAGGTAGCTGTCCATGATCCAGCCGTGCCGAGCGCGGGCGGCCTCCCGGGCGGCCACGATCTGCGGCCCCGCCTTGTCGGCCCGGCCGGACATGAGGATCTCGTCCTTGCTGCCGACGTAGGCGCCCCAGTAGATCTCCAGGCCGTCAGCGTCGATCTCCGTGAACGCGCACCCGGCGTCCAGCATGACCACGACATCGTCGGCGTTCTCCGGGAAGCCGCCGGCCAGCAGCCGCCCGGTCGTGATGTGCAGGGGCCGCCCGGTCCGGGTCAGGCTGACCCGGTGCCGCGCCGCCAGCGCCTGGATGCTGCTGATGCCGGGGATCACCCGCAGCTCGAAGGCGACCGTGCCGCGGGCCGCCACCTCGTCCAGCACGTGCACGGTGCTGTCGTAGAAGGCCGGGTCCCCCCAGGCCAGGAACGCGCCGTGGTCCTGCTCGCCCAGCTCGTCGGTGATCAGCCGCTCGTAGATCTCGGCCCGCTTGCTGCGCCAGTCGTCGACGGCGGACCGGTAAGCGGCGGCCGCGCGATCACGCGGCGGGTCGGCCGCCGTCACCACCCGGTAGGAGGACCTGGTGATGTAACGGTCGCAGATGTCGCGGCGCAGGTCAGTGAGCTCACGTTTCTGCTCGCCCTTGTCCATCATGAAGATGACGTCGACGGCGTTGAGCGTGTTGATCGCCTGCACCGTCACCTGCTCGGGATCACCCGACCCGATGCCGACCACGGAGATTGCCCTCATGACGATGCGCCTTTCGCCCGGTCATAGTCCCGGTCCCGGTCGGCAGAGTACAAATGGCTGTCGGCGAACGAGCCGGCCGCCAGCACCCGGCCGACCACGATGATCGCCGTCCGGCGGATGCCGTGCGCGCGGACCTGCTCCGCCAGGTCGCCCAGGGCGCAGCGCAGCACTACCTCGTCCGGCCAGCTGGCCCGGGCCACCACGGCCGCCGGGCAGCCCGCGCCGTAGTGCGGCAGCAGCTCGCTGGTGACCTGGTCGATGTTCTGCACGGCGAGGTGCAGGATCAGGGTGCAGCCCGTGGCTCCGAGCGACGCCAGGTCCTCGCCGGCGGGCATCGGGGTGGCACGAGCCGCGGTGCGCGTCAGCACGACGGTCTGGCCCACGCCGGGCAGCGTGAGTTCCTGGCGGAGCGCGGCGGCGGCCGCGGCGAAGGCCGGCACGCCGGGCACGACCTGCCAGGCCACTCCGGCGGCATCCAGCCGCCGGGCCTGCTCGGCGACCGCGCTGAAGATCGACGGATCGCCACTGTGCAGCCGGACCACGTCCTGGCCCGCCTGGTCGGCCGCGACGAGCTCCGCGGTGATGGCCGCCAGGTCCAGCTCGGCGGTGTCGACCAGCCGGGCGTCCGGGCGGGCGCCGGCCAGCACCTCGGGCGGCACGAGGCTGCCGGCGTACAGGACCAGCGGCGCCGCCGCGATCAGCCGCTGCGCCCGCACGGTCAGCAGATCCGCTGCGCCCGGCCCGGCGCCCACGAAGTAGACGGTCATGACGCGGGCTCCCCGCCCTTGGTCACCTGCCACTGGATGACCGGCAGGGCGGGCCGCCAGGTGCTGAAGCCGCCGAGCGGCTCCAGGTAGCTGTGGGCCGAGCGGAGGAGCTGGCCGCCCTCGGCCCGCTGCCACCGGTGCAGGACGGCCTCGGACTCGACCGTGACCGCATGGGCGACCAGCCGCCCGCCGGGGGGCAGCCGGTCCCAGCACGTCTCCAGGAGCCCGGCGGCGGTCAGGCCGCCGCCGATGAAGATCACGTCGGGTGCCGGGAGGCCGGCCAGCGCCGCCGGGGCCTGGCCGCAGGCCACGCTCAGGCCGGGCACGCCCAGCGCGGCGGCGTTGCGGCGGATCCGCTCGCCGCGATCAGCCCGGGCCTCGATGGCGATGGCGCGGGCCAGGGGCTCGGCCCGCAGCCACTCGATGCCGATGCTGCCGCTGCCGGCCCCGACGTCCCAGAGCAGCTCGCCCGGCGCCGGGCGCAGCGCGCTCAGCGCGAGCACCCGCAGTTCCCGCCGGGTGATCTGCCCGTCGGTCTCGAACGCGGCATCCGGCAGTCCCGGCAGCCGGCCGGCGGCCGCCGCCGGGGAGCTGGCCCGCGGCGTGACCGCCAGCACGCACAGGTCAGCGAAGCCGTGCCCGTCCGCGGCCAGGTCGCCCGCCCGGGCCGGGCCGTGTACCCGCTCCGCCGGGCCGCCCAGCCGCTCCAGCACCGTGAGCTCGCTGTCAGCCCAGCCGCGGCCGGCCAGCAGCCGCGCCACCGCGGCGGGCGTCCCGCCATCGCGGCACAGCAGCAGGACCCGCGCGCCGGGCCGCATCGCGGCCAGAGCTGCCTCCGGCGGCTGCGTCACCAGGCTGACCACCTCCGCCTCGTGCTCCGGCCAGCCCAGCCGGGCGCACGCCAGGGCCACGCTGGACGCCGCGGGATACACCGTCAGCCGGCCGCGGCGCAGCCGCCGGGCCAGGGTGGCGCCGATCCCGTGCAGCATCGGGTCGCCGCTGGCCAGCAGGCACAGCCCCGGGTGGTCGCGGATCAGGTCGTCGAGGCGCGCCAGCAGCGGCGACGGCAGCGGCTGGCACGGCACGCCCAGGTCGGGGAGCAGGGCGAGCTGCCGGACGCTGCCCACGATGACCGGGGCCCGGCGCAGGGCCGCCCGGGCGTCGCCGCCCAGTCCGTCCCAGCCGTCCTCGCCGATGCCGACGACCGTGACGGCCGGCGCGGCGCTGACGTCGATGACTTCGTCCATAGGGCGGCCAGCATGCCACAGCGCGACCGGCGGCCGCCTAACGAGGCGGCTCGGCGCGATCCGGGACCGGCGGCGCCAGCAGCCGGGACCGGATCTCCTTCTTGAGCACCTTGCCGACGCGCGACCGCGGCAGGTCCGGCCAGATCTCGACCTGCTTGGGCGTCTTCACGCTGCCCAGCCGCTCCCGGGCGAAGGCCCGCAGGTCGGCCGCGGCCGCCGCGTGGCCGGGATGGCACTGCACGACCGCGGTCACCCGCTCGCCCCACTTGTCGTCGGGCAGGCCGACGACCGCGCAGTCCTGCACCGCGGGGTGGGCCAGCAGCGTCTGCTCCACCTCGGCGGAGTAGACGTTGAAACCGCCGGTGATGATCATGTCCTTGGCGCGGTCGACGATGAACAGGTAGTGGCCGGCGTCGAGGTAGCCGATGTCGCCCGTGTGGTGCCAGCCGTGCAGTCCGGCCACCGCGGTCGCCAGCGGGTCCTGGTAGTACCCGGCCATCACCAGCGAGCCGCGCACCACGATCTCGCCGCGCTCGCCGGGTGGCAGCAGGGCGCCCGCGGAGTCCATGATCGCCACTGTCACCAGCGGCGTCGGCCGTCCCGCCGAGGAGAACCGCTCCCGGGCCATGGTGCCGTCGGCGTGGAAGTGGTCCCGCGGGGCCATCGTCGAGATCATCATCGGGGCCTCGGTCTGACCGAACAGCTGGCCCATGACCGGGCCGATCCTGGTCAGTGCCGCCTCGAGCCGGGCCGCCGACATGGGCGCCGCGCCGTACCACAGGCACTGCAGCGAGCTCAGGTCGGCGCGGTCCAGGGCCGGGTGGTCCAGCAGCATGTAGATCAGCGTCGGGGGCAGGAACGTGTGCGTCACCCGGTGCGCGGCGATCAGGGCCAGGAACTCGCCGAGGTCGGGCGCGGGCATGATCACGATCTCGCCGCCGAGCGTCATGACTGGCAGGCACAGCACGCCTGCGGCGTGCGTGAGCGGGGCCAGCGCGAGATACACCGGGCGGCCCTCGAACGGATAGCTCATCAGCGTCAGCGCCGCCATGGCCTCGAGGTTGCCGCCGGTCAGCATCACCCCCTTGGGCTGGCCGGTGGTGCCGCCGGTGCCCGCGATCATGGCGATGTCATCGGCCGGCCCGGCGCGCCACGGCGCCGCGCTGACTCCGCCCAGCCAGCTGTCGAAGCTCGCCGCTCCGGGGCTGTCCCCGTCCAGGCAGACCAGGGTGGCCAGCCGGGGCAGCTCCGGGGCGATCCGCGTCACCAGGCCGGCGAAGGCCTCCTGGAAGATCAGGCAGGTGCAGTCGACCAGGTCCAGCAGGTCGCGGTTCTCGGCCGCCTCGCTGCGCGGGTTGACCGGGCACCAGACCGCGCCTGCCCGGGCGATGCCGAACACGCAGGAGAAGGCCACCGGGTCGTTGGCCGACAGGATGGCCACCTTGTCGCCGGGCCGCACCCCGGACCGGTCGAGCGCCCGGGCGATCCGCCACGAGGCCCGCTGGACCTCGCCGTAGCTGTGGCTGCGCCCGGCCATGGTCAGGCACGGCGCCCCGGCATCCAGGGACGCTCCCTTGTCCAGGTAGTCGGTCAGGCGCATGGCGCGCCGCTCAGGACTGCACCGTCAGGACTGGCTCCATGACCAGGCCGAAGCTGCGCAGCACGCCGAGCAGCTCGCGGTGCCCGAACGCCTGGCAGCCGGAGGCGAAGCCGGTGCGCCGGGGCGGCTGCTGCAGGAGCGCGTACGCGGCGTAGGCCTGCAGCACCCCGGTCTGCTTGTAGTTGCAGTTGCCGTGCAGCACGCAGTGCGCGCGACCGAGCGGGCCCGAGGCGTAGACCGAGTCGAGCGAGGTGTTGATGCGCGGGTTCTCCCGGGGCGGCATCTGGTTCATGACCGCGGCGGCCTGCTCCGACAGCGCCGCGTACTTCTCGTCGTCGGACAGGTCCTTGATCTGCTCCAGCGCGCCGGCCACGATCTGCGGCACGCCCTGCATGAGGGCGCGGTTGAAGACGCCGCCAAGGGCCTTGACGTTCGCCACCCGCGGGTCGCGGCGGAACCAGACCGGATGCGAGGTGCCACCCCACGGCAGGGCCAGGCCGGTCTCGTGCTGGCCGGGCACCACCACGGTGTAGAGGCCGCCGTCGGCCGGCCACTCCAGGTACTGGTTCTGCTCGAGGTAGTAGGCCTTGGCCAGCGCCGCGTTGACCAGGATCGTCCGGGTCGAGGCAATGGTGGGCAGGCCCTTCCAGAACACCTCGATGTCCAGGGTGTCCAGGCCGGGCCGCTCCAGGCAGATGTTGGCCGCGATCTCGCCGGTGGTGTACATCTGCGCGACGCCCGGCGCCAGCAGCAGCCCGCGCGCGGCCATCTGCTCGCCGTAGGTCTCGTCGCAGGTGATCAGCCAGTCCTGCTCGCCGGTGGTGTCCAGGTAGTGGCAGCCGGCCGCCAGGCTGGCCTCGACGACCTCGCCGCCGTGCCGGGCGAACGGCCCGACCGTGTTGAGGACCACCTTCGCGCCGGTCAGCAACTCGGTCAGCGGCCCGACCGCGTGCTCGACCTCGATGACCTCGTGCGGCACGGTGTCGATGCCGGGCACCCGGTCCAGTGCCTCGGATATGCGGGCCTTGTCCCGGCCGGCCGCGATGAACGGGATATTGAACTCGCGCAGGTACTCGCAGATCAGCTGCCCGGTGTAACCGGAAGCGCCGTAGACGACGACGGGCGCTGTGCTCATGGGATCCGCCTTTCGGTTGAGGCCAGGAAGATGCCGGTCACATGCCCATGCCGCCGTCGACCGCCAGCCCGGCCCCGGTGATGAACCGGGCCCCGTCGGAGGCCAGGAACACGACCGCGTCGGCCATGTCCGGCACCTCGCCGAGGCGGCCGAGCGGGGTGAGCCCGACGACCGCGCCGACGGCCTCCTCGATGCTGGGGAACAGGCCGAGCCGGACCGTGTCCGCCGCGAGCTGCAGGCCCATCTCCGTCGCCACCAGGCCCGGGTACACGCAGTTCACCCGCACGCCGTAGCCGAGCCTGCCCGACTCCATGGCGGCGACCCTGGTGAGCCGGTCCACTCCCGACTTGGTCGCGGAGTAGCCCGCGATGCCGGGGAAGGCGATCGTGGCCGCCACCGAGGCGACGTTGACCACCGCGCCGCCGTTTCCGGCCAGGCCGCCGGGGCGCATCGAGCGGAAGGCGTGCTTGATGCCCAGGGCGGTGCCGAGCACGTTGACCGCCGACATGCGCCGCATGTCGGCGGCGTCGATGTCGATGAGCAGGCCGGAGATCTCCACCCCGGCGTTGTTGATGAGGATGTCCAGGCCGCCGAGGTCGCGGACGGTCTGCGCGACAGCCTCTTCCCAGCTCGGGTCCTCGGTCACGTCCAGCGGGACGAACTGGGCGCTCGCGCCGGACTGGCGCAGCTGCTCGGCGGTCTCCTTGCCCAGGTCTTCCCGGATGTCCCCGATGGCGACGGCGGCTCCCGCGCGGGCCAGCGCCTCCGCCATCCCGGCGCCCAGGCCGCGCGCCCCGCCCGTCACCAGCGCCGTGCGTCCCGCCAGGTCGTACACGCTCATCTTGCTGCTCCCTCTGCCGCTCGCCGGTGAACAGGGCCCGGCCGCCGGCCGTGCCACGCATGTGGGGTGCCTCACAGCCTGATACTGATCTTGACATGTGTCAAGAAATTGTCGGACACTCGTCCAGAAAATCTTGGCCAAATGTCAAGATCGAGGCCCGGGGCACCGGGGCCCGGCCGGATGCCGGGTTAAACTCAGCTGTGACCGAGGTTGAGGCACCCGTGGTGGAGATGGCAGCGCGCAGCCGGGAGAAGATCGCCCGGCGGCAGGTCGACAAGTTCGCCGAGCGCCGGGACCAGCTGGCCAGCGCCGCGCTGCAGACCCTCTCCGAGCTGGGCTACGCGCGCACCAGCCTGCGGGACATCGCCCAGAATTCCGAGTTCTCGCACGGCGTCCTGCACTATTACTTCAGCGACAAGATCGACCTCATCACCTACTGCGTGCGGCAGTGCAAGGCCGAGTGCGTCACCCGCTACGACCACGTCGTGGCCACGGCTACGTCCGCTGATGAGCTTCGCCGCGGCTTCGCGGCGGCGCTAGCCGCGACGCTGCGCGAGGACGCCCCCATGCACCGGCTCTGGTACGACCTGCGTAACCAGAGCCTGTTCGATGCCTCGTTCCGCAGCGACGTGCTGGAGATCGACCAGAGCCTGGAGCAGATGATCTGGCGGGTGGTCAGCCGGTTCGCCGAGCTGGCCCGGGCCCCGCTGGTCGTGACCCCGAGCATCGCCTACGGGATCTTCGACGGCCTGTTCCAGCAGGCGCTGCTGCGGCAGGTGACCGATCAGAGCGGCGAGGTGGCCAGCCGCCTGCAGGCCAGCGCGGACAGCGTGCTGGACTCGCTGATCATCGCCCGCTGACCGCCGGCCATTCAGGCCGGATGGTAGAAAGGGTGCGTGCTTGGTCTCCCCGATGATATTCAGGCGTGCCTGTTTGACATGGACGGCGTGCTCACGCAGACCGCGGCGGTGCACGCCGCGGCCTGGAAGCAGTCGTTCGACGAGTTCCTGCGCAAGCGGGCCCAGGCCAGCGGCGGCCAGTTCACGCCGTTTGACCTCCGCGACGACTATGACAACTACGTCGACGGCAAGCCGCGTGAGGACGGGATACGTGACTTCCTGGCCTCGCGCGGGATCTCGCTTCCGGAAGGCGAGCCGGGCGACCCGCCGACCGCCGACACCGTCTACGGGCTGGGGAACCGGAAGAACGAGCTGTTGCTGGCGCGGATCCGCGACGACGGCGTGGCGGTCTTCGAGGGTTCGGTCAGGTACCTGGAGGCGGCCGGGCGGGCGGGCCTGCACCGGGCCGTGGTCTCCTCCAGCGCCAACACCGAACAGGTCCTCAAGGTGACCGGGCTGGAGCACTTCTTCGAGGTCCGGGTCGACGGCGTGACCGTCGCCCAGCGCCACCTGCACGGCAAGCCGGCCCCCGACACCTACCTCGACGCGGCCGCGCAGCTGGGCGTGGAGCCCGGCCGCGCGGCCGTCTTCGAGGACGCGCTGTCCGGCGTGGAGGCCGGCCGCGCCGGCCACTTCGGTTTCGTGGTCGGGGTGGACCGGGTCGGGCAGGCCGCAGCCCTGGCCGCGCACGGCGCCGACCGGGTCGTCCAGGACCTCGCGGAGCTGCTCGCGCAGGACACTCCGGGCCCGGGGCCCGCCAGCCAGCCGCCGAGCTCGCGTTGATCCCCGACTCGTCGTTCGAGGCCGACGACTGGTGCCTGCGCGAGACCCGGCTGAGCCAGGACCGCCTGGCCCAGACCGAGTCGCTCTTCGCGCTGGGCAACGGGCACATCGGCGTGCGCGGCAACCTGGACGAGGGCGAGCCGCACGGGCTGCCGGGCAGCTACCTCAACGGGTTCTTCGAGTCGCGGCCGCTGCCGTACGCGGAGGCGGGCTACGGCTATCCGGAGGCCGGGCAGACCGTCGTGAACGTGACCAACGGGAAGATCATCCGGTTGCTGGTCGACGACGAGCTGTTCGACCTGCGCTACGGCCGGGTGCTGCACCACGAGCGCACCCTGGACTTCCGCACCGGGCTGCTCAGCCGGCAGGCCGAGTGGCGCTCGCCTGGCCACCGCACCATCCGGGTCCGCAGCACCCGGATGGTGTCCCTCGTCCAGCGGGCGGTCATGGGCATCGAGTACGAGGTCGAGGTCCTGGAGAAGCCGGCCCGGGTGGTGGTGCAGTCCGAGCTGGTAGCCAACGAGGAGCTGCCCGCCATGAGCGGCGATCCGCGGGTCGCCGCCGCCCTGGAACGGCCGCTGCACTCCATCGAGCACCGGGCCGAGGGCGTGCGCGGCTATCTGGCTCACATGACCAAGCGCAGCGGGCTGCGGCTCGCTGTCGCGATGGATCACCTCTGCGACGCTCCCCAGCCCTGGGAGACCGAGATGGAGGACTACGCGGACTCGGCCCGGCTGACGATCATCGCCGAGCTGTCGCCCGGCCAGAAGCTCCGCCTGGTCAAGCTGGTCGCCTACGGCTGGTCGGGGGAGCGCTCCGTGCCGGCCCTGCGGGACCAGGTGGGGGCGGCGCTGGCCGCGGCCCGGCACACCGGCTGGGACGGGATGCTGGCCGAGCAGCGCGAGTACCTGGACCGCTTCTGGGATTCCGCCGACGTGCACGTGGACGGCGATCCGGAGATCCAGCAGGCCGTCCGTTATGGCATCTTCCAGATTCTCCAGGCGGGGGCCCGGGCCGAGGGCCGGGCCATCCCGGCCAAGGGGCTGACCGGTCCCGGCTACGACGGGCACGCCTTCTGGGATACCGAGAGCTACGTCCTCCCCGTGCTCACCTACGCGCTGCCCTCGGCGGCCTCGGATGCGCTCAAGTGGCGGCACACGATCCTGCCGCAGGCCCGGGAGCGGGCCAGCCAGCTCGGACTGCAGGGCGCGGCGTTCCCGTGGCGGACGATCGCCGGCGAGGAATGCTCGGCCTACTGGCCGGCCGGTACCGCGGCGTTCCACGTGACCGCCGACGTGGCCGACGCGGTGGCGCGGTTCCAGCTGGTCGCCGGGAACGAGGACTTCGCCCGCCGGTTCGGGAACGACCTGCTGATCGACTCGGCCCGCCTGTGGGTGTCGCTGGGCTACTTCGACGCCAGCGGCGAGTTCCGGATCGACGGCGTGACCGGCCCGGACGAGTACAGCGCCATCGCCGACAACAACGTCTACACCAACATGATGGCCCAGCGGAACCTGCACGCGGCCGTGGCCGCCCTCGGCGACCCGCGGACCGACCGGTCGCGCTGGCCCGATGTGTCCGACCACGAGCTGGACATCTGGCAGCGCGCCGCCGATCACATGCGGCTGCCCTACGACGAGCGGCTCCGGGTCCACCCGCAGGCCGACGGCTTCACCGACCACGCGGTCTGGGACTTCAATGGCACCGGGCCCGACAAGTACCCGCTGCTGCTGCACTTCCCGTACTTCGACCTGTACCGCAAGCAGGTGGTGAAGCAGGCGGACCTGGTGCTCGCGCTGCTGCGGGCGAGCCACATGTTCACCGAGGCGGAGAAGCAGCGCGACTTCGAGTACTACGAGCCGCTGACCGTCCGGGACTCGTCCCTGTCGGCGTGCGTGCAGGCCATCATCGCGGCCGAGACCGGGCACCTGGACCTCGCCTACGACTACTGGGGCGAGGCGGCCCTGATGGACCTCGATGACCTGGAGCACAACACCGCCGACGGCCTGCACATCGCGTCCCTGGCCGGGGCCTGGCTGGTCGCGGTCAACGGGTTCGGCGGGCTGCGCGACACCGGGGGCGCGCTGTCGTTCCGGCCCCGGCTCCCCGGCGCCCTGCACGGGCTGACCTTCAACCTGCTATTCCGGGGCAACCACCTGAACGTGGCCATCAGCCCCGACGAGGTCCGCTACACGTGCAACGGGCCGCACCACGTCGACCTGCAGCACTACGGCGAGGCGGTCCGGGTCGGGCCGGGCGGGACCCAGATCCGTCCCATCCCGCCGATGCCGGAGCGCCCGCGGCCGCGGCAGCCACCGGGCCGCGAGCCCGCCCAGCGTGGCCGCAAGCCCGACTAGGCGGCCCGGAAGATCCACCCGCGCGCGCTGGCGCGGGTCGTGCGGGCCCCGACGACCAGCCAGGCCAGGACCAGCGCGCCGTAGCAGGCGGCCGAGGCCACGGCGAGCACGGCCGATCCGGTCGCGTGCGCCAGCGCGCTCGTCCCGGTGACGCAGGTGCCGACCGGGAAGGTGAAGGACCACCAGGTCAGCGAGAACGGCAGGTGCTCAGCAGCAGCAAGCGCCGGGCCTGCCCGCCCGGCGCGTACGGGACCAGCAACGCCCGGTCGACGCCGACACCATCGGCGGCACGACCGGCATGAGCCAGCCGCCGAACGCCGCGTCCGGCCTGACCTGATGCCGAGTGAATTGCAGGTACGGGACGGCGACCGCGGCGGCCAGTCCGAGGGCGGTCCCGGTCAGCCACGCCGCCCAGCCGAGGTCGACCGCCGCGGCCAGCCCCAGCACAGACCGGCCCAGCAGGAGCGTGCCGGCCCCGACGGTCAGGATCGTGATGGGCGGGGCGCCGTAGAAATGAGCCATGACCGGATCGCTGGCGTACCCCCGCGCGGTCTGCCGGTGCCGCAGCCAGTGCACGCCCGTCGCGACGGTGAGCGCGACCAGCAGCGCCGCGGCCAGCGCCCAGAAGGCCGTGGCCGCGATGCGCAGGCCGGGGAACTGGGCGGGCAGCGAAGCCGCGGCCACGGCGACGATGCCGGTGCCGATGACGGCGGCGAACCAGTTCGGGGTGAGGTTCGCGAAGACCTGGCTGGGGTGCTCCAGGTCGGTGAGCAGCCCCCACCGGGCCAGCCGGCCGCGGGCCGCCGCGCGCCCGGCGGCCAGGTCGGTCTCATCCGCTGTCGCCGTCATACCTCAGACGGTCGCACCGGGCTCGCCGTGCTCAGTGGCCTGGCCGTCAGTGACGACCTGGCGGTCGGCCGGCTGGTCGAGATCGACGTGCCCGGCCTGGACCTGCGCCGCTCGCTGCGCGCCGTCTGGCGGGGGTCCGCCAGCCTGCCGCCATGAGCCGCTCGCGACCTCATCGGCCACATCCTGAGCCACAGCCCCGGGCGGAGAGCCGACGGGCGCCGGGCGCGCATGCGCCTCGATGCCCCGGCGCCGGGCGAGAGCAGCGCCCCGCGCCTCCAGCCGGTGGGCGAAGCCGAGCTCAGCTGAGCGGCGGTCAGAGGTCTCAGAGGTCGAGGTCCACGATCACCGGCGCGTGATCGCTGGGCCCCTTGCCCTTGCGGGCCTCGCGGTCGACCCAGGCGTCCGACACCGCGCCGGACAGGGCCGCGTTGGCGTAGACCAGGTCAATCCGCATGCCCATCCCCTTGTGGAACGCGCCCGCCCGGTAGTCCCAGTACGTATACGGGTGCGGGCCCTTGGCGATCCGGGGAACGATGTCGGTCAGGCCGGCCTGGCGCAGGTCAGCCAGCGCCGCGCGCTCGGCCGGGGTGACGTGCGTGGAGCCGGCGAACGCGGCCGGATCCCAGACGTCGTCGTCGGCCGGGGCGACGTTGAAGTCGCCCATGACCGCGAACGGCCGGTCAGCCGCGGCGTCGGCGGCGACCGCCGCCCGCAGGGCCGCCAGCCAGCGCAGCTTGTAGGCGTAGTGCGGGTCGTCCGGCGTGCGCCCGTTCGGCACGTACACCGAGCGCACGCGCAGCGGGCCGCAGGTCGCCGCGAGGGTGCGCGGCTCCAGCGTGTGCTCGTCGGGGAACCCGGGATCGCCGGGCAGGCTGCGGGTGACGTCCTCCAGCCCCAGCCGGGAGAGCACCGCCACCCCGTTCCAGCGCCCCTCGCCGTGCTCAGCGACGGCGTAGCCGAGCGGCTCGACCGCGGCGGCCGGGAAGGCGCCGGCGCCGACCTTGGTCTCCTGCAGGCAGACCACGTCCGGGCCGGCCTCTTTCAGCCAGTCCACCAGCCGGGGCAGCCGGGCCAGCACCGAGTTCACGTTCCAGGTCGCGATCCGCATGCTTCCATCCCATCAGGCGCCACCGGGTCGCCGCACCCCCGCGCCGGCTTTCCGGAATTAACGGATCCAGGTGCCGAGCACATCCTCGATGGCCGGCCGCACCCGGTCGCGAGCGACGGCGCGCGGCAGGCCGGACATCAGCAGTGCGTCGTAGTTGGTGTCCTCATGGCGCACCGAGGCGATGACGGCCAGCGTGATCGCGTCCTCCGCCAGCGCCCGGCCCGCGGCCGAGCGCCCGACCCGGCCGCTGCCGCGCAGCCCGGCATGCCGGGCGATGGCCTGCGCCCGGCCAGCCGGGCAGCCGGGGTAAAGCCGCCTGATCTCCTTCGCCATGCGGGACTGGAACGCCACGTCCTGCTCGGCGCGGCGGGCGGTGTCCCGGTCCCGGCGGCGCAGCCGGGCCTCGGAGTCGGCCAGGCACCGCTCCTCCGCCTGGCGCAGCGCCGGCTCCTCGGCGAGGATGCCCTGCCGTTCGTAGCGCTTGCGGGCCCGGCTCCAGCGAACGACCACCGCCGACAGGGTGCTGGCCTGCCGGGCGCGCCGGGTGATCGCGGCGTCGCCCGCCGGGACGAACACCAGGTGATCCATGTCGGCGCAGGTCAGGCACAGCGCCCCGATATCGTCCATGACCAGGAAGTCCCCGGTTCCGCCGCACTCGGCGCAGGTCCAGTCCCGGACGGGGAGAACGGCCACGAGATCGGGCGGCCTGCCCGGCTGGTCCGGCTGATCCGCTCGCTGGTCGCGGGCCACTATCCGGCCCCGGTACGTCGCGGGGTGACCGGGTTCACGACAGGCAGCGTAATCCGCCCGCCGCGGCTATCGCCACTGGGCCGTGAAGCCCAGGTAGCGCTCGGCGATCTGGCTGCGGGCGGCTGCGGCGGCGGCCGGGCCGTGGTCGGACGCCTCGTACTGCGCCACGACGTCCTCCCAGATGCTGCGCCCGATCGCGAAGCCCACGAACGCCGGCACCTGGCTGGCCACCCGGAGCCAGTGGTCGAGCCGCTCGGCCGGCGCGTCGCGGCCGAGCACGATCAGGTCGGCCTCGCGGCCGCCGGCCTTGACCTGGGCGGCCACCTGCTGCGCGGCCTCGACCGTCTCCAGGCCCTCGACCTTCCACAGCGCCGGCTCCACCCCGTGGGCCTGGTTGCCGGCGATCACCTCCACGACGAGGCCGGGCCGGATGTCGCGATCGTAGGCCTCGGCGTCCTGGCCGGCCTGGCGCAGCTGCTCGTCGGTGGCCGGCACCAGCAGCTCGTAGATCAGCGGCGTGCCGATCTTCGCCAGGCCCGCGGTGACCTGCGCCAGCAGGCCGAACTGATGCTCGCGCCGCGCGGCGTCGAAGGCCGGGTTGTCGCGGACGAGGACCTTGGCGTAGTCGGGCATGATCCGCTGCGCGTGGCCGAGCCACTGGTCACCCCACTGCAGGGTGAACCAGTCGTGCCCGCTGGCCTCGACCGGCACGGCCAGCACCACCGGCGGCTCGCCGCTGCGGGCAGCGTCGATGACGCCCTGGCCGTACTGCTCGTCGACCAGGACTCCGGCCCGGCCGGAGGTCAGCCGCAGAGCCGCCTCCCGGAGTCCCTCGAAGATCAGCTGCTTGGCGGACTGCATCGCGGACAGTTGCGTTACATCCGGATTGTCGTCCTTGACGCCGAACAGCTTCTTGCCGAACGAGTCGCGGTGATCCATGGCCAGGATGAAGAGCGGATCGTCGTGGCGCGGCTGCCAACCCAAGTTGCCTGTCATGGTCGGGACGCTACCCTGACCGGCCGGGCCTACCCCGGCCCGGGCATAGTGAGCGCATGGACCAGCGCCTGCGCTTCGCCAAAGAGCTCACCGGGCCCCTGCGGATACCGCCGGGCAGCGAGGTGGACCTGAGCCGCGACCATGATCCGGCCAGCACCGCGGGGGTGCGCCGCAAGGAGGCCGATGTCCTGCTGGCCCAGGGCGCGGCGCTGCTGGCCGGCTATCAGGACCGGCTCGCCGCCCAGGACACCTATGCCGTTCTGGTCGTGCTCCAGGGCCTGGACGCCTCCGGCAAGGACGGCACGATCAAGCACGTCTTGCGCGGCGCGAACCCGCAGGGCGTGCTGATCAGCACCTTCAAGGAGCCCTCGGCGGAGGAGCTCAGCCACGACTTCCTCTGGCGTTACCAGCGCGCGCTGCCGAGCCGGGGAAAGATCGGCATCTTCAACCGGTCGCACTACGAGGAGGTCCTGGTCGTCCGGGTGCATCCGGGCCTGCTGGCCGCGGAGCACCTGCCGGAGCCGGCCCGGGGACCCGATGTCTGGAGCCGGCGCTACCGGGAGATCAACGACTGGGAGCGGTACCTGGTGGACAACGGGGTCCGCATCGTCAAGATCATGCTGAACCTGTCCCGGCAGGAGCAGGCCAGGCGGTTCCTCAAGCGCATCCGGCACCCGGACAAGAACTGGAAGTTCTCCGCGTCTGATATTCACGAGCGCGCCTACTGGGATGACTATCAGCGGTCCTTCAGCGAGATGCTGAGCAAGACCAGCACCTCCTGGGCGCCGTGGCACGTGGTTCCCGCCGACCACAAGTGGTTCGCCCGGCTGGCTACGGCCGCGGCCATCGTCGGAGAGCTGGCCGACATCGATCCCCAGTACCCGGTCCCCTCGCCCGCGGACCGGGCCATGATGGCGCAGGCCGCCGCCGAGCTGGCCGGCGGCTGAGGGCGGGCCGCGGCTGAGGGCGGCGGCTAGGTGCCCAGCACCGACTGGAGGGCCTGCTCCAGCCACTGGGCCGCGGCCTGGTCGGATTCGGGTGCGCTCGCGTGCCGGGCCGCCACGTACAGGTCGGGCCGGACCAGCAGCACGCCGGCGTCACCGATCTCGCGCAGCTCCGCCCACGTGCCGTAGGGGTCCTCCAGCGGCTGGCCCGGGCCGATCGAGACCGCGGTGACGGGCAGGCCGGTCGCCGCCGAGAAGGCCTCCGCCGCCGCCAGCCAGGCCTGGCCCCCGATCCCCGTCCACACGCTGAACGCGCCACGGCCGCCGAGGTCCAGCGTCGAGACCCGGTGTCCCGCGCGGGTGACCCACGTGTGCGGCAGCTTGGCCCCGGGCCAGGTGGTGGGCTGGGCGTACAGCTCGGGATCGCGGGTGAACGCCGGCATCGGGGTGCCGTCCGGCAGCACGGCCGCCGAGGCGTAGCGATGGTTGTGCTCCACGCCGTGCGCGTCGAACTCGAACGCCTTGTAGGCGATGGCCTCGCGCAGCCTCTCCCGGATCTTCTCGCCCGCCGGGCCGGGCGCCTTGCGCAGCGCCAGCTGCCGGTTCAGCTTGTCGACGTCGGTGGTGTCGTCCACGTCCAGCGCCGCGACGATGCGGCCGGTGTCGGCGATGCTCTGGTTGGCCCGCTCGACGATCTGCCGGGCCACCGGGGCCCGTTCGGTGTTGAAGGTCTCCAGCAGGGCGGGGGCGGCCACCCCCTGCAGTACATGATGCAGCTTCCAGGCCAGGTTGTAGGAGTCCTGGACGGAGGTGTTGGAGCCGAGCCCGTTGGTCGGCGGATGCCGGTGCACGGCGTCGCCCACGCAGAAGACCCGCCGGTCAGCGAGGGTCGTGGCGAAATGGTGGTTGACCGTCCAGGGCAGCGTCGAGGTGACCCGCATCTCGAAGTCCTCGGCGCCGATCAGCTTCACGGCCAGCTCGCGGGCGAACTCCTCGGTGATCTCGGGCGGCCCGGCCGCGACCTCGTAGCCCCACATCAGCATCCACTCGGTCCACGGCTTGATCATCCGCAGCACGCCGAGCCCGACGCCCTCCTTCTCCGCGCCCGGCTGCAGCATCCAGTACAGGACCGACGGGCGGTACTCCACGAAGCGGCTCAGGTCGGCCTCGAAGATGATGTGCAGGGCGCCTCCCACCGCGCCGGGACCCTCGAACGGCAGTCCCAGGTCAGCCGCGACCTTGCTGCGGGCGCCGTCGGCGCCGACCAGGTACTTCGACCGGATCGCGTAGGTGCCGCCGGTGAGCCGGTCGCGCACCTGCGTGGTGACCCCGGACTCGTCCTGGACATGGGAGAGGTACTCGGTGTCGAACCGCACCTTCGCGCCGCGCGCCTGGGCCGCCTGCATCATCACCGGCTCGGTGATGGTCTGCGGGGCGTCCAGCATGGTGCACGGGCTCTGCAGCTCGTAGTCGTGGTGCCGCCGGGTGTCGGTGCCCCACGACGGAATCCGGCCCAGCTCCTCGCCGGCCAGGCTGGTGCAGAAGGTGGTGTTGCCCATCCACTCCCACGGCGTGGCCTCGCGCATCAGCCGCTGCTCCAGGCCCATGTCGCGCAGCGTCTCCATGGTGCGCTGGTTGGTGATGTGCGCTCGCGGCGTGGCGGACAGGTGCCCGTAGCGGGTGACGACCATCGCCTTGGTCCCGTACGTGGCCAGGAACAGCGCGGCGGCCGCGCCGCCCGGCCCGGAGCCCACCACCAGGACGTCAGTGTCCACCACGGGCCCGGGGTTAGTAGCTCCGTCGTTGCTCATGCTGGGCGGTCCTTCCGCAGGGGTGCTCCGCGGCGAGCGTGCGGACGAGTGTACGCATTGCGGCGTGAGCAGTACCATGCCCGTGCGTGTGCAGGCTGTCAAGGGGACGGCCCGCACCCACGCGGAGGCAGGCAATGGCAGGTCGCGGCGCGGGACCCGACTTCGTCGAATCGCTGGCACGCGGGCTGGACGTGCTGCAGTGCTTCGACGCCGAGCGGTCCCGGATGAGCCTGAGCGACGTCGCCGCCGCGACCGGCCTGGCCCGGCCGACGGCGCGGCGGCTGCTGCTGACTTTGCGGGAGCTGGGCTTCGTGCGGCTCTGCGACGGCCAGTTCTCGCTGACGCCGCGGGTGCTGTCGCTCGGCATGGCGTTCGTCGCCTCGCTCGGGCTCTGGGAGGTCGGCCGTCCGCACCTGGAGCGGCTGGTGGCGACGACCGGGGAGTCGTCCTCGATGTCCCAGCTGGACGGCTCGGACATCGTGTACGTGGCCCGGGTGGCGGTGCCCAAGCTCATTACCCTGCGCGTCGAGATCGGCACGAGGTTCCCGGCCGCCTACACCTCCCAGGGCAAGGTGCTGCTGGCCGCCCTGGACCCGGCGCCGCTCGCCGCGGTCCTGGCCCTGCCGAGCCGCTCCGGCCTGCCGCGCTACCTGCCGCGCGACCCGCACGCCTTCGGCTGCGAGCTGCGCGCCATCCGGGCCCGCGGGTGGGCAGTGGCCGACGAGGAGCTGGCGCCGGGCATCCGGTCGGTCGCCGCCCCCGTGCGCGACGGGAGCGGTACGGTCCGGGCGGCCATGAACGTGACGGTGCACGCGGCGGAGACCAGCATGGACACGCTCGTGGGCGACTACCTGCCGCTGCTGCTGCGGGCCGCGGGCGATGTCGCGGCCGACTGGGCGCTGTGGCAGTCCCGGCCGTATGCGGAGGTCCGGCACGAGCTGCCCGCCGGGCCGGCGGCGGGCCCGGCTTGACCCGGCCCAGGGCCAGGGCATTGACTGCTCCGGACAGCCGTCCGGAGCACGGTCAGGGAGCACGGTCAGGGAGCACGGTCAGGGAGCACGGTCAGGGAG
>Ga0208589_1000049_pt1 | contig 54098 bp, 40 predicted proteins | sample NGESurshal092012_2_FD_184486 | JGI IMG/M metagenome (GOLD analysis project Ga0208589, IMG submission 184486) | Arctic peat soil microbial communities from Barrow, Alaska - NGEE Surface sample F53-2 shallow-092012 (SPAdes) | ecosystem: Environmental > Terrestrial > Soil > Wetlands > Peat ...
CTAAAGGGGTACCGGCACATGAACCTGGACCTCAGCCAGCAAATGGGCTGGCGCGTGATCGCGGCCGTCGAGGCCCAGGTAACTCCCTCGCCGCCAGCCGACGCCCAGCCGTTGGATGTTCTCGCGACAGTCGTTGCGCTGCGGCGCAAGCAGCTCGGCATTGACTGATCGTCGCCGTCGGCTCTCGCCTGACAGGAAATGCCGCTCCAGCGCGGCGATCATGTCGCGACCGCGATGTTGACGACCGTCAGGTTGAGCAGTGTCATGAAGAATCCTGATAACACGACTGGCCCGCGTCACCTTGCAGGGGATGGCCCGCGTCCGGTCCGGGCAGGCTCCGCCTGGCCCTCGTCTTCTGACCGGAGTGCCCGCAGAGGTCTCCAGGATCAAGCGTGACTTCGCGTGTACGTCCGCCAGGCACGTTCTTCCTGTGCTCATTGTCCTGCGGTCACAGTCACGCTTGATGCTGGAGGGGCGGGCACGTACACTAAGCGGGCCATCCCCGGATCTGAGCCAGCCGGTTCTTTTCGCCTCCGCTGTCATCTACGGCCAGGTGGTCATCGTCCTCGCCGGTCTGATTACAGACGTTGGCCCAGCCAGTCGCCTCGCCCGTGTCGCGGATCAGCGTGCCGTGTGCGTGGCCATGGCCAGTTGCTGCGAGCACGTGACCGGCGCTTGCCGCTGGCCGGTCTGTATAACGGATGAGCCCTGTCGATCTGGTGACCCGCGCTGCGGCCAGGCCCGGCGTGCGCCGCGCGGGCCTCCCAAGGCTGAGCGGCGGCGCTGACGCCGGGCCCGCGGCGCCTGCGGCGCCGCGCTTGATCTTCTTTTCTAAAGGTTATTTCGGCAACGCGTTCTCGTACGGCGTGGGGAGTCAAGCCGCCAGACGTCAGGTGCGGTACGCGTCCCGCCGATGGGCGACGTCCACCACGGTTACCACGCGCGTCTTGTCATCGACCCGGTAGATGATCCTGTACGTGCCACGGCGTGCGCTGAACCGGTCATCGAGAGGTGGCAGGAGGCGCTTGCCGATGCGGTAGGGCTGCTGCAGCAGGGGGCCGGTGATGAACTCGTACGCCGCGGCAGCCACGGCCTCGGGAAGGATCTCGCCGAGGGCTCGGCGGACTGTCGGAGTGGTCCGGAGCTCGTAAGGCTTATCTACTGGCGGCGGTGTCACTTCTTTAGAGCGCGTCGGCGCATGGTCTCCGCGAGTTGTTCGGCTGAAACCGACTCGTCCCGCGCCAACTCGGCATCCGATGAGGCAAGACGAGCCATGGTGTCGGCGTCGCGCAGGATGGCCAGGGTCTCCTCTAGCTGCTCCAGGTCTTCGAGAGCGACGAGAACTGCTGAGGGATGGCCGTGAACTGTGACGGTCACCCGCTCGTGGTGGTCGTGCACACGGCCGACGAGCTCGGAGAGGTGAGACTTGACCTCCCCCAAGGGCAGTACAGTCATGGTCAAAAGTATGACTAAAATCTGCAGCCTGGTCAACCCAGTTCAGTCGCATCTGGCACGCAACGGGCACGAGGTCGGGAGCGGCAGCCTGCGATGGTCTCAACCGGAGCATCCGAACTGGCCCTGACCTGGTGTTTTGGCTGGCGCGCCTGGCAGGACTCGAACCTGCGACCGGCTGCTTAGAAGGCAGCTGCTCTATCCAGCTGAGCTACAGGCGCCCGGACCATATTGTGCATGACCCAGGTCACGTGCCGGAAACAAGAAGCACTCAGGCATGTAGCTAAGTGCGCAGCGGCGTCAGCTCGCGGTTCCGTAAGCGACGATCACCGCCGAGGCTGACCTCCGGGTCTAGGCAGGGATTCTAGGCGCAGCCCGGGCCAGCCCGGGCCCGGCAGCCGGCTCTGCGCCATAACCGCGAACAACCCGGTCACGCCGGACACGGTCGGCGCCTCGCCAGGAACAGCAGCTAGGCCCAGGCGAGTCCACCGGCGACGAGCCTGTTCTGCCCGGTCAGCGCAGCGACGCCCGCAAGTTACGACCCAGCCCAGTTCCGAAACTATCCCGTATCGTTACCTAAGCTCCGGCATGCGTACATAGCCCACGGAGGGGCGGCAAAAGACCCGGCGGAATAGCCCGCCCTGCGACGACTGTCCACCCGATCGTTACCCGCTCGGCGGCACTCGCGGCGATCAGCGACGATGATGTCTGGGGAAACCCCCCGACCGACCAGGAGGACAGCCAGCGGTGCAGATCTACATCAGTGCTGACATGGAGGGCATCACGGGCCTGGTCGACGCGCTGGACGTCCAGCCAGGCGGCAGTGACTACGAGCGCGGCCGGGTCATGATGACCGAGGACGTGAACGCGGCGGTGCGCGGCGCTCTGGCGGCCGGGGCGGCCCGGATCCTGGTCAACGACGCCCATGGCCCGATGCGCAACCTGCTGCCTGACCTGCTGCACCCGGCTGCGCACCTGGTGCGCGGCCGGCCCAAGGCGATGGGCATGCTCGAGGGCCTGGACCGCAGCTTTGACGCCGCGATCTGCGTCGGCTACCACGCCCGGGCTGGCGCCCTCGGGGTGCTGAGCCACAGTTTCATGGGCCACGAGATCGAGGACATGTGGCTGGATGAGTACGCGGTAGGGGAGATCGGCCTGGTGCACGCCACGGCCTCGGCGCTCGGGGTGCCGGTCATCCTGCTGACGGGTGACGATGCCGCCTGCGCCGAGATGACCGACTGGGATCCGAACGTGGCCACGGTGGCGGTGAAGGAGGCTCGTGACCGATTCGCCGCTCAGCTGCGGCCGGTGCCGGAGGCCCGCCAGGCGATCGAGGCGGCAGCCGACGCCGCGCTGCAGGTAGTCACCGGCGAGCAGTTCAGCTCGGATCTGCTCGTCCCCACCCCGGCCGGCCTGCGACCCGCTGCCACCCCCGTCACCCCGGCCGACCCCGCCGTCCCGGTGACCCGGGTGCTGAGCGATCAGCCGACGCTGGCCGTGCGCTGGCAGTCAGCGTCGGTGGCCGCCCTGCTGCTCGGCATCCCCGGCGTCAAGCTCCGGGACAGCCGGACGGTCGAGGCGAGCGGAACCGTGCCGGACCTGTTCCGGCTCTTCGGCGTCTTCATGCGGGTCGCGTCGGCCCTCACCAGCCAGCCGCCATACTGCTGACGATGAGGCACCGCAGCAGCACGCCGGCCAGCAGCTCGCCCGCCAGCTGCGCCAGCAGCGCACCGGCCCCGGCCGCCAGGCCCGGCTGGCCGCTGGCGGCCGGGATCATCGCCGGGGTGGCGGCCGACGCGCTGATCGGCGATCCGCACCGCGGGCATCCCGTGGCCCTGTTCGGCCGGGCCGCCCAGGCCCTCGAGGACCGGCTCTACGCCGACGACGCCCTGCGCGGCGCCGGTTACACGATCGCCTGCGTGGCCCTGGCTGCGGCGCCGGCCCTCGCCGCCGACCGCCTCGGCCGGGGCCGGCCGTGGCTGGCGCTGGCCGCGACGGCGGCGGCGACCTGGGCCGTGACCGGAGCGCGTTCGCTCGCCGGGGAGGCCGAGCGGATCGGCCGGGCCCTGGCGGACAGCGACCTGGAGGCCGCGCGCGCCGCGCTGCCGAGCCTGTGCGGGCGGGACCCCCAGCAGCTGGACGACAAGGAGATCACCCGGGCGGTGATCGAGTCGGTGGCCGAGAACAGCGGCGATGCCATCGTGTCGCCCCTGGTGTGGGGCTCGGCGGCCGGGATCGGCGGGCTGACCATCTACCGGGCGGTCAACACCCTGGATGCCATGGTCGGGCACCGCTCGCCGCGGCTGGCGCGGTTCGGCTCGGCGTCGGCGCGGCTGGACGACGTGGCGAACTGGGGGCCGGCCCGGCTGACCGCGCTGCTCACCGCGGCGTGCGCGCCGCTGGTCGGCGGGCGCCCCGCGCGCACCTGGCGCACCGCCCGGACCTACGGACCGCAGCATCCGAGTCCTAACGCCGGCTGGTGCGAAGCCGCCTTCGCCGGCGCGCTCGGCCTCTGCCTGGGCGGCTCCAATTCCTACGGGGGCGTGGCCGAGCAGCGCCCCGAGCTCGGCGACGGGCGCGTGCCCGAGCCGGCCGACATCGCCCGCGCCGTCCGGCTGTGCCGGGCCGTCACGGTCGCGGCCACCCTGGTCAGCGCAGCCGCTGCGCTAGCTGGGGCTGCGCTAGCCGGGGCTGCGCTAGCCGGGGCTGCGCTAGCCGGGGCTGCGCTAGCCGGGGCCGCCCTGGCTGGGGCAGGGTCGCCGCGACGTGAGAGACCCACCCGGTGAAGGGCGCGCTGCTGGTGGCGGGCACCACCTCCGACGCCGGGAAGAGCGTGCTCACCGCCGGCCTGTGCCGCTGGCTGCGCCGGCGCGGCGTCAGCGTGGCGCCGTTCAAGGCCCAGAACATGTCGCTGAACTCGTTCGTCACGGCCGGCGGGGCCGAGATCGGCCGGGCCCAGGCCATGCAGGCGGCGGCGGCCGGGATCGAGCCGGACGCGCGCATGAACCCGGTCCTGCTCAAGCCCGGCGCTACCGGCAGCCAGGTGGTCCTGCTCGGCCAGCCCGACGGCGAGGTCGATGCCCTGTCCTACCCGGCCCGCAAGGCCCGGCTGCTCGACGTGGCGCTGGAGAGTCTCGCCGGGCTGCGCCGGGAGTTCGACGTGGTCATCTGCGAGGGGGCAGGCAGCCCGGCCGAGATCAACCTGCGCGCCAGCGACATCGCGAACATGGGCCTGGCCCGGGCAGCCGGGCTGCCGGTGATCGTGGTGACCGACATCGACCGGGGCGGCTCGTTCGCAGCCCTGTACGGGACGCTCGCGCTGCTCGAGCCGGCGGACCAGGCCCTGGTCACCGGGTTCGTTATCAATAAATTCCGCGGCGCGCGCGCTTTGCTGGATCCCGGCCTGGACATGATCACGGGCCTGACCGGGCGGCCGGTTCTCGGCGTGCTGCCGCATGCCCCTGGCCTGTGGCTCGACGCCGAGGACTCGCTGGCCCTGGACGCGGCCCGGCCTGCCGCGGCCGGGCGGCCGGCGGGCAGTGACGTGCTGCGCGTCAGCGTGGTCCGGCTGCCGCGGATCAGCAACTTCACCGACATCGACGCGCTGGCCGCCGAGCCCGGCGTGCTCGTCCGCCTGGCCGCCAGCCCGGCCGAGCTGGCTGACGCCGACCTGGTCGTGCTGCCGGGCTCCCGGGCCACGGTCGCCGACCTGGGCTGGCTGCGCGAGCGCGGATTCGCCGAGGTGATCGCGCAGCGGGCCCGCAAGGGGCTGCCGGTGCTCGGTATCTGCGGCGGCTACCAGCAGCTGGCCGCGCAGATCCACGACGACGTGGAGTCCCGGGCCGGGACCGTAGCCGGGCTCGGGCTGCTGCCGGCCAGCGTCCGGTTCGCCCCGGCCAAGACGCTGGGCAGGCCCGTCGGCACCGCCTACGGCACGGCCGTGACCGGCTACGAGATCCACCACGGGATCGTGACCGTGAATAACGCGGGGGGCGCCGAGCCGTTCCTGGACGGCTGCCGCCTGGGGTCGGTCTGGGGCACGAGCTGGCACGGCACGCTGGAGAACGACGCGTTCCGGCGGGGGTTCCTCACCGAGGTGGCCGCGCTGACCGGGCGCGATTTCCGGCCGGCGCCCGATACCCGCTTCGCCGAGCTCCGGCAGGCGCAGCTCGACCTGCTCGGCGACCTGGTCGCCGACCACCTGGACACCGCCGCGGTGGAGCGGCTGATCGAGTCCGGCGCGCCGGCCGGCCTGCCCGTGCTGCCGCCCGCCGGGGTGTCCGCCGCCGGCTAGCGCCAGGGGATCTCAAGCTCGTCCAGCAGTGCCTTCAGCGCCTGGGCGGCGCGGCGGAAGCCGTCAGGCCCGCTGAAACCGCCGAAGGCGTGGCCCTGCGCCAGGTGCGGCTCGAGCGACACGTACCCGGCGAAGCCCGCGTCGCGCAGGGCGGCCAGCGTCTCGCGCACCTGGCCGTCACCCTGCCCGGCCGGGACCACCTCGCCCGTGGCCGCCAGCGCGTCCTTGACCTGGAGGTAGACCAGGTACGGGCGGAGCAGCGGGTAGGCCTCGGTGTGCGGCTTGACCCCGCACTGGACGAAGTTGGCCGCGTCGAACGTCGCGCGCAGCGCCGGCGAGCCGATGGCCGCGAGCAGGTCGGCGCATCGCTCGGGCCGGTCGCCGTAGATCCCCTTCTCGTTCTCGTGGGCCAGGACCAGGCCGTGCTCCAGGGCGACCTGGGTGAGCGCGGCCATGCGGTCGATGACCTGCTGCCGGTAGCGCACCGGCGGGTCCGCCGCGGGAACGAAGAAGGAGAACACCCGCACCAGCGAAGCGCCGAGCTCGCTGGCCACCGCGGCCACCCGGCGCAGCCGCTCCAGCTCGGGTTCGAGCGGCGCGCTGACGTCGATCTTGCCGACTGGCGAGCCGATCGCCGATACGGCCACCCCTCCGTCCTCCAGCGCCTTCGCGAACCGGGCCACCTGGGCGCCGTCCAGGTCAGCGACGTTCGTCGACCAGACGCTGCGCAGCTCCAGGTGGGCGATGGACTCCGCGGCGAGCGTGGCGAGCTGCTCGCCCGGGTCGGCCGAGATCTCGTCGGCGAACCCGCTCAGGATGAAGGTCATCGCGGCCCGTCGCCGTCGTGACCCGCGTCGCCCGCCTGGTCCGCCCTGGGGAGGACGACCGTGCGGCCCTCCCTAGCTGACTGGTAGACGGCCAGGACGACCTCGAGCGCCGCGCGGCCGTCCGCGCCGGTGACCGACGGCTCGCGCCCCTGCTCGACCGCGGCGAGGAGGTCAGCGATCTGCGCGGCATGGCTGGCCAGGGCCAGCGCCGCGGCGTTCGCCCCGGCATCGGCCAGATTGGCGCCGATCCCGGCCCGCGTCCCGCGCTTGCCGAGGTCGGGGATCTCCGTCCGGAACGCCTGGTGCACGATCTCGCCGTCCTCGACGATCACCGTCCCGTTCGTCCCGCTGATTTCCAGCCGCTGGGCAAAGCCAGGGAAGACGGCGGTGCTGGCCGCGATCGTCCCGACGGCACCCGACGCGAAGCGCAGCACGGCCAGCGCCACGTCCTCCACTTCGATCTCGTGAGCCTCAGTCGCGTACATGGCCGTTACTTCACTGAGCGGTCCCATGCTCCAGCGGAGCAGGTCCACGTAATGGATGCCCTGGTTCATCAGCGAGCCGCCGTCCAGCGCCCAGGTGCCGCGCCAGTCCGCGCTGTCGTAGTAGCCCTGGCTGCGGTACCACTTCGTGCTGGCGTCGCCGAGGACCAGGCGGCCGAGGGCCTCGGAGTCCAGCAGCCGGCGCAGCTCGATAAGCCCGCGATCGAATCGGTGCTGGGAAATTACCGTCATAACGGACCCGGACGCGCGAGCCGCCTCGATCAGCCGGTCGGCGGCCTCGAGCGTGACGTCGATCGGCTTCTCGACGACGAGGTGCTTGCCGGCCGCGGCCGCCTGGACGCCCACTTCGGCGTGCAGCCCGCTCGGCACGCACACCGACACGATGTCGATGTCGTCGCGCGCCAGCAGCGCGTCCAGATCGGGCTCGGCCGCGCAGCTGTGCTCCTGCGCGAAGGCCTTGGCGTGACCCGGTCCCAGGTCGGTGACGGCTACCAGCTCGGCGCCGGGGACCATCGCGATGGCCGCGGCGTGCACCTGCGCGATCACGCCCGCGCCGACGATCCCGAAGCCGTGCCGCCCGTTCGGCCCGGTGTGCCCGGTGTGCCCGGACAGGTCGCCTACCTCAGTCACTGGCCGCCTCCCGCAGCTCGTTCATCCACGTGTCGAGCAGCTTCAGGTGCTCCGGAAGCGCTATCTCGGGCTCCTCGATCTCGGCATGCCAGCGCTTCTCCCACTCGACCGAGATCCAGCCCGGATAGCCGCCGGCGGCGAGGACCTCCAGCATGCCCCGGACGGGCACCTCGCCCTCGCCCAGCAGCACCAGCTGCCAGCCATCCGCGCGCTCGGGAGCCCGCCGGGCGTCCTTGACCTGCGCGAGCAGGATGCGCGGGGCGAGGTTGGCGTAGATTTCGGCGGGCTGCTCGCCCATCCGGTAGGGGTGATGGCTGTCCCACACCGCGCCGACGGACGGCGCGTCCACCAGGGCCAGGAGCTCGGCGACCACGCGGGAGGCCGAGAAGGAGTCATGGGTCTCCACGCCGATGGCCACGCCGAGCCGCTCCGCGACCGGGGCGGCTGCCTCGAGGACCCGCGCGGCGGCCTCTAGCCGCGCCCGGCGGGACGCCGAGCCGCCGGGAGACGCTGGGTCATCAGGGGCCGCGTCGTCGGGGAGGGCGCCGCCGAACACGCGAACCAGCGGGGACTCCCAGTCGCTGGCCAGCTCGAGGAACTGGCGCAGCTCGGGGCCGGGCTCAGGGTCGGTCAGGCGGATCGAGCTGTCCACGGCGACGATCGGCAGGCCGGCCGCGCCGGCCGTCTGTCTTACCGCGTCGCGGTCCGCTGAGGACATGGCCGGGTCGATCAGCTCGCCATCGATGAGCCGGAGCTCGACACCGGTATAACCCCACGAGCGGCCGCGCGCGACCGCCTGGGCCAGGGTGGCGTCGGGAAACGCGAGGGTGCTGAAGGCGATGCGCCGCGCACTCATCAAAAAGGTACTTCCCGTTGTTTCTGCTGAACTGTTTTAGTCCTGAACTGTGTTGTCGTGCGGAACTGAGTCTTGCTGAGGTGGGAGGCCCGCCCCCGAGGGGGGGTATCGGGGGCGGGCCCGCTTGTGGTCCCCGGAAGTTAGGTCCGCGGACTCAGGTGCAGGATGACCACCTCATCGGTGCCGGAGCCCGGGCCGTTGTTGGTGCCCGAGGGCTGCCCGGTCTCGTAGGGGTTCTGCTGGGTCGGCCAGCCGACGAAGTGCTGCGAGTTGTACTCGAACCACTCCGACGCGGTCTCCACCGGGATCACCGGCAGGTTGGTGGCGACGAACTTCTCCAGCGGCACCAGTGCCGCCGTCTGCGCGCTCACCGTGGAGGCACTGGCCAGGTTGGCCAGGGCGGTGTTCATCGCGGGGCTGTTCAGCCGCTCGTAGTCGCCCGTGGCGGCGCTGCCGGTGGCCAGCTTGCTGTCCAGCCAGCCCTCGTACATGTTGTACGGGGTGATGCCGCCGTTTGACCAGTGCTCGGTCACCTGGAAGTTACCGCTGGCCACGTTGGCGTTCCACGCCGACACCGACTGGCCCTGGAAGGTCGCGTCGATGCCCGCGGCCTTCAGCTCCTGCGCGGCGAGGGCGTCGACCTGGGCCATGTCGGTGTAGGCCGAGGGGCTGATGATCGTCAGCGAGACGGTCTTGCCGCCCTTCTGCCAGAAGCCGTTGCTGCCCATCGTGAAGCCGGCCGCCTTCATGACTGACTTGGCCCCGGCCACGCTGCCCGTCGCGGAGACGGTCATGTTCTTCACCGGCGCGCTCCACGCCGCGAAGGTCGGCAGGGTCAGCCCGGTGGCGTTGAGGACCGGGTTCTCCAGGCCGGCCTCGCCCTCGGTGCCGAGCAGCGTGCGGTTGACCGCCAGGCTGATCGCCTTGCGGACCGCCAGCTGGTTGGTCGGCCACTTGGTCAGGTTGGGCTCGAAGCTCTCGTCACCGCCGGCCGCCTCCCAGAAGTGGTGGTAAGCGGGTGCCTTGTTGACGAAGTTCTGCTGGAGGCCGGGGATGTAGTTGCCGGTCCAGTCGATCTGCCCCGAGAACAGGGCGTTGAGCGCGGAGGTGTTCGAGGTGTAGACGGGGAAGTAGACCTTCTTCACCTTGGCCAGCGAGGACTGCCAGTAGTTGGGGTTCTTCTTGAAGGTGAAGCCCTGCGGGGTGAAGTTTTCGAGCATGTACGGCCCGGTACCGACCGGGGTCGCATCCGCGAACGTCGCCGGGTTCCCGGCGCTGCTCCAGACGGACTTGGGGACGATAGCGAGGCCGGCGATGTTCTGCAGGTTGGTGTACTGCGCCGTCGGGAAGGTCAGCGTGACGTCGCTACCATTGACGGTCACGTTGGAGATCGTCAGGCCGTTGAGGTTGATCGACGCGTTCGCCTTGACGAGGTTGTAGGTGTAGGCGACGTCGGCGGGGGTGAACGGCGTGCCGTTGTTCCATTTCACGCCCTGGCGGATCGTGAAGGTGAGCGACTTGCCGCCGTTGGCCCAGGCGTACTTCGTCGCCAGCCACGGGTAGTACTGCGGCGGATTGGCCAGGTTGAACTGGATCAGCGGCTCGTAGACGAGCCCCGTCGCGCCCATGCCCCAGGGGGCCCCGGTGGGAACGAACGGGTTGAAGTCCTGGGTGATCGTGCTTTCCGGTGAGCTCTCCATGACCAGTGTCTGGTTGGCGTTAGACGACCCGCCGCCTTTGGCAGCAGAACTCGTGCTCGTCGATGACGAGCAGGCGCCGAGCCCGACCGCGAGAATCCCGGCCGTCGCTACGGTCAGGAGTCTTCTCTGACTTCTCAATCTCCTCATGTGTTTCGTCTTTCCTGTCGTGATAGTCGGGAGCGGTACGTGCATGCGGGGGTGAGCTAGCTCCTCATGTCCCCACCCCCCCGTGGTCCGGCAGGGAGGGCGCCCCTGCGAGAACCTCAGGTGCCGCGATATCGAGGTGCCAGCAGGCGGCCGCTCGTGTCGGGGAGACACGTAGCAGGGCCGGGTCCTCCTGGCGGCAATGGTCATCGGCGAACGGGCACCTCGGGCTGAACGGGCAGCCGGTCGCGGTCAGGCTGGCGCCCTCCGGCGCCCGGGTCTCGCGCTTGGCCCCGGCGCGCAGCGTGCTGCCCAGGTTGTCGGGATCGGGCGCCGAGGCGACCAGCAGCTGGGTGTAGGGGTGCGCCGGGTGCTGGGTCACCTCCTCGGCGGGGCCGCGCTCGACGATCTGCCCGGCGTACATGACGAGTACCTCGTCGGCGAAGTAGCGCGCGGAGGCGATGTCGTGGGTGATGTAGAGCATCGCCAGCTGGAAGTCCCGGCGCAGGTCGTCGAGCAGGCTCAGCATCTCGAGCCGGATCGAGACGTCCAGCATCGAGACCGGCTCGTCAGCGAGCAGCACGCTGGGCCGGGCGGCGAGCGCCCGGGCGAAGGAGACCCGCTGGCGCTGGCCGCCAGAGAGCTCGTACGGGTACTTGGGCAGGTACTGCTCGGCCGGGGTGAGGCGCACCCGCTTCAGCAGCTCCTCGATCTCCCGCTTGCCTGCCCGGCCCTGTCCGCTGGCCTGATGCAGCCGCAGCGGACGCTCCAGGTGATAGCTCACCGTGTGCACCGGGTTCAGCGACGAGAACGGGTCCTGGAAGACGAGCTGGACCTCGCTCTTATAGCGCCGGAAGGCCTGGAGCGAGGAGATGTCGACGGGCGCGCCGTCGAGCAGGATCGAGCCCCTGGTGAGCGGCTCCTGGCCGGCCAGCAGCCGGGCGACCGTCGACTTTCCCGACCCGCTCTCCCCGACCAGGGCGACGACGGCGCCGCGGTACAGGCCGAGGGAGACCTCGCGCACCGCGTGCAGGGTCTGGGTGCGGGTGAGCCGGAAGTCCTTGCTGATCGAGACGGCCTCCATGGCAAGCGGCCCGCGCGCGGCGGCCGCCGACACGATGTCGGCATCCGGGGTCCGGGGCACCGGCGGCTGCGCGCCTGAATGGGTGATGCTCATGGCGTCAGCTCCTCGTGACTCGGCTCGCCCTCGCCGGGGGCGGACGCCAGCGCGGACGTATCGGTGCCGGTGACGGACCGGGCCGCGACCCCGGACCGGATGGGCGTCCCTGGCAGCACGAACGGACAGGCGGTCACGTGCTCGGGATCGGCCGACGTGGCCACCTTCAAGAGGCTCATGTCGACATGCGTGCAATCATCCGTGCCGTACGCGCAGCGCGGAAGGAAAGGACAGCCCGGAGGCGGGGTGCGCATGTCGGGCGGTGAGCCCGGGATGCCGGCCAGCTCGCGGCGCGGACCGCGCAGCGACGGGAACGAGTTCAGCAGGCCCTTGGTGTAGGGGTGCGATGGCTCGTGCTGGATCTCCCTCGCGGTGCCGATCTCCAGCAGCTGCCCGGCGTACATGACCGCGATCCGGTCCGCGAGCTCCAGGAGCAGGGAGAGGTCATGGGTGATGAACAGGATCGCGAAGCCGAGGCGCTCCTTGAGCTCCACGATCTGGGCCAGGATGTCGCGCTGGACCACCACGTCGAGCGCGGTGGTCGGCTCGTCCATGATGACGACTTCCGGGTCGGTGGCCAGCGCCATGGCGATCATGACGCGCTGGCGCATGCCGCCCGACAGCTCGTGCGGGAAGCTGCGCAGCCGGGTCCGCGGAATGCCGACCAAGTCGAGCAGCGAGGCGGCCTTCTCCTGCGCCTCGCTGCGGGAGAGCTGCAGGTGCGCATGGATGACGTCCAGCAGCTGGTCGCGGACGCTGAGCACGGGGTTGAGCGCGTTCATCGCGCTCTGGAAGACGATGGCGATCTCACGCCAGCGCAGGTGCTTGAGCTGGTCGCTACGCAGCTGCAGGATCTCGACGGGCGTGGCCATCCGCCGTCCCTGATAGTGGACGCTGCCACTGGTGATGAGCGCAGGAGCGCGCAGGAGCCGGCAGGCCCCGTAGGCCAGGGTGGACTTGCCCGAGCCGCTCTCGCCGGCCAGGCCGACGACCTCGCCCGGGTAAAGGTCGAGGTTGAAGTGGTCGACCGCGCGCACGTCGCCGTGCTCGGTGCGGTAGACGACCGAGAAGTCGCGGATCGCCAGCACGGGCTCGGTGGCGGACCGCCCGGCGCTCAGGCCGGCCTCGACCGACCCTGGCAGCTGGCCATGGCCCGGAGACAGGGCGCGATCACCGCTCGCGGCGCTCATCGCTCGCGTCCCGGCTGCGGCGCGGCCGGACGGCGGCCTGGCTGTCTCGCCGCTGGAGCGCTGCCGACGCCGCGCTCCTCAAGCAGCGAGTCGCGGGAGAAGGCGTGCAGCAGGCCGGCCAGCGAGCGGCGCGGCGGCGGGGCCGCCTGCAGCACGGGGGTCGGGTCGGCCGGGTGCAGCCGTCGGCCGCCGATCTTGCTTGTCCGGCTCGCGTCGCGTAGCCGGGGGTTGCCGAGCTCGTCGATTCCGGTGTTGAGCAGGACCAGGCCCGTGCCGATCAGCGCCACGGCCAGGCCCGGCGGTACGAACCACCACCAGGCTCCGAGCTGCAGGGCCTGCTGGCTCTGGGCCCAGTAGAGCATGGTGCCCAGGCTCCAGCTCGACAGGTCGGCCAGGCCGATAAAGGCCAGGGCGACCGACGCCCCGATCGCGTACAGCACCGTATTCACGAAGCTGGCCGCGATGAGGCTGACCTCGTTCGGCATGATCTCGAAGGTGATGATGCGCCAGCTTCCCTCGCCGGTCTCCTTGGCGGCGGCGACGAAGTCGCGGTTGCGGATGGCCAGGGTCTGCGCACGGATGACTCGCGCGCCCCACGGCCAGCCGAGCAAGCTCAGCACGAGGATGGTCGCCGTCTGCCCCCGCTGCGGCAGGTAGCCCAGCAGCAGGATGAGCAGCGGCAGCGCCGGGATGACCAGGAACACGTTGGACAGCAGCGACAGCAGGTCATCCCAGAAGCCGCCGAGGAAGGCGGCCGTCACCCCGACCAGGACCGACAGCGCCGTGGCCACGACACCGACGATGACAGCCAGCTCCAGTGTGAGCCGGATCCCCACCAGCAGCTGGGACAGGACGTCCTGGCCGCTCTGCGTGGTCCCCAGCAGGTGCGCTGCGCTCGGCGGCTGCAGCGAAAGCGCCGGATTCGGGTTCTGGAAGGACGGATCGTAGGGGGTGACAAACGGCCCGATGATTGCGGTCAGGACGAACAGGCCGAGCAGGACGGTGCCGACCTTGGCCTTCGCAGGCAGCCGCTGCCAGCGGCCGCGATCCTTGGGCGTCTCTGTCAGTGCGGCCGGGTCGGCGCTGACCGGCAGGGCGACGGTCATCTGGCTGCCTCTCGTGTCCGAGCTCGGGGATCGGCGAAGACGATGACGAGGTCGACGATCAGGTTGGCGAGCAAGACGGTGAAGGTGATCACGAGGAAGATCGCTTGCATCAGCGGGTAGTCGTTCGAGGTGACGGCGTTCAGCAGCAGGAGCCCGATGCCCGGGTAAGAGAAGACAATCTCCATGACGATGGCCCCGGAGACGACGAAGCCCAGCGCGAGGCCGAATCCCTGCAACTGCGGCAGCAGCGCGTTGCGCGCCGCGTAGGTGAACACGACCCGGCGATTGGACAGGCCCTTGGCCTGCCCGGCGAGGACGTAGTCCTCGCCGATGGTCGTGATCATCACGTTGCGCATCTGCAGCATCCAGCCCGCGATCGACGTGATGACGATCGTGAAGGCCGGGAGCAGCGAGTGGTAGACGGCGCTGCCGATGAACCCCCAGTGCCAGCCCGGGATCAGGCCGCCCGCGTACCCCTGTCCCAGCGGCAGCAGGTGGACGGTGATGGCCAGCAGCTCGATGAGGATCAGGGCCAGGAAGAAGTAGGGCACCGCCTGGAAGAACATCAGTCCGGGCAGGACCCGGTCGAGCCAGCCGCCGTGCCGCCAGCCGGCCACGATGCCGAGGCCGGTGCCTATCACGAAGGCGATGATCGTTGCCGTCCCCACCAGGGTGAGCGTCCAGGGGATCGTCTCGCCCAGCAGGGTGGACACCCGGGCCGGGTACTGGCTCACGTCGATGCCGAAGTTGAAGTGGAAGACGTTGTTGAGGTAGGCGAGGTACTGGTGCCAGATCGACCCCGGATGGCCGACGCCCAGCAGCGCCTCGAGCGTCTTGGCCGCGGCGGGCTGCAGCTGCGGGAACTTCGACAGGATGTTCTGGACCGCGCTTCCCGGCATCGCGCGCGGGATGAAGAAGTTGACGGTGAGTGCTACCCAGGCTGCTACTAGGTAGAAGACCAGGCGGCGGATAATAAACGGCATCGCCAGCTCCTAGTGTTGGGCGACGGGGGGCGCGGGGGCGGGGCGCACGCGGCTGCTGCCGCGCCTGGCGGCGGGCGGCCCGGGTGCCGGACGGACTGCGGGGAGCGGCTTGACCGCCTGACGGGTCTGGGTGCCGGGCGGGCAGCCGCAGCTGGAGCGCAGCACGAGTTCTGTCTGCAGCAGCTCCACCCGCGGCCGCAGGGAGGGACGGGCAATGCGGTCCAGGAGGCGGGCGCAGGCCCGCTCTCCGAGCCGGCCCATCGGCTGGTGCACGGTCGTGAGCGGCGGATGAGAGAGGCTGCCGGGGTAGATGTCGTCAAAGCCGACGACGGCCACGTCGGCGGGCACCCGCACGCCGGCCCGGGCGAACGCCTGCAGGACACCGATCGCCATCTGGTCGTTCGCGCAGACGATGGCGTCGGGCATCGCGTCGCCGTGCTCAGCAAGCAGTTGCGCCCCGGCCTCCAGGCCGCTCTGCACGCTGAAGTAGCCGGTTGACGAGCCGACCAGCTGGCAGTGCGGGGAGGCGTGCAGCACGTCCTCGAAGGCCAGGCGCCGCTGCTGAGCGTCTGAAACGCCCTGCGGCCCGTCGATGTAGAACAGCCGCTTCCGCCCGTGGTCGGCGATGAGGTGGGTGACGAGCGCGGCCGAGCCGGACCGGTTGTCGGCGGCCACGACGTCGGCGGCCCGCTCGCCGGGGTCGCCGGCGATGACCACCACGGGGACCCGCTCGCCCAGGCGGGCCAGGAGCGGGGAGTCGATGATGCCCTCCGCGATCAGCAACCCGTCCACCTTGCCCAGCAGGGACTGCAGCCGGGTGTAGGCACCCTCCTGCTCGGCCTGCAGGAAGGTGATGAGCAGCGACCAGCTGGTGCAGTCACGGATGCGCGCCTCGACGCCGCGCAGGATCTCGTCGTAGAACAGCAGGTTCATGTTCTCTATGTCGCCCTGCCGGGGGCTGCGCTCCACGCAGATCAGGCCGATGACATCCTTGCGGCGACGGGACAGGCTCTGCGCGGCCCCGTCGGGGACGTAACCCAGCTCCTCGATGACCTGCCGGACGCGCGTCCGGGTGCTGTCGCGGACCCGGTCCTGGCCGTGCACCACGCGCGAGACCGTGGCCGTGGAGACGCCGGCCAGGCGTGCGACGTCGTAGAGGGTCACGACGTTTCCGGTGGTACGCGTCATTGCGTTAGTCCAGGTGAAGGGGTCCCAGAGCCGTTATATTCGGCACATCTAAGCGGTTACATCGACGATCTAAGCGCTTACACTAAATCTCACCGCGAAGGCCGTCAATGCTTCTCGGATGATGACACCAGATCGCGACATTCGCGCCAAGGAGGAGTGATGACGACGACCGGGTCCGCCGCTAGCGGTGCCCTGGCCTTCCCGCCCGGCTTCACATGGGGAGCGGCGACGGCGGCCTACCAGATCGAGGGCGCGGCGCACGAGGACGGCAGGGGCGTGTCCGTGTGGGACACCTTCAGCCACACCCCGGGCAGGGTCCATGGAGACGACAACGGCGACATCGCCTGCGACTCCTACCACCGCTACCCGGAGGACGTCGAGCTGATCGGGGACCTCGGGCTGAACAGCTACCGGTTCTCGATCTCGTGGCCGCGGGTCCAGCCGGGCGGCCGCGGTCCGGCGAACCAGAAGGGCATCGACTACTACCGGGCGCTGCTCGACAAGCTGGACGAGCGCGGCATCGCCGCCGCCGTCACGCTCTATCACTGGGACCTGCCGCAGGAGCTCCAGGACGAGGGCGGCTGGGCGGCGCGGAGCACCGCCGAGCGTTTCGCCGAGTACACCGCGCTGGTGGCCGAGGCGCTCGGCGACCGGGTCGCCCGCTGGATCACGGTCAACGAGCCGCAGGTCGTGGCCAGCCACGGCTACCGCACCGGCGTGCATGCGCCGGGGCTGCGCGACGAGGCCGCGGCCCTGGCCGCCACGCATCATCTGCTGCTCGGCCACGGGCTCGCCACCCAGGTGCTGCGCAGCCTGATCCCGGCGGGCACTCCGGTCGGGATCAGCCTGGACTTCCGCCCGATCCGGCTAGTCGGGGAGAACCGCTCCGACAACGTCGAGCAGGCCCTGCGGATCAGCGACGCCGAGTTCAACGGGATCTTCCTCGAGCCGCTGCTGCACGGCCGTTACCCCGCCGACGCCCGGCCAGCGGTGCTGCCGCCCGCCTCGCTCATCGCCGACGGCGACCTGGAGACCATCGCCCAGCCCATCGACTTCCTCGGCATCAACTACTACGCTCCGGTCTTCCTGCGCGCCGGCGAGCCCGCCGACCTGCGCCGGCATGAGGAGCCCGCCCATTGCGGCGTGCCCGGCGTGGTGGAGTACCGGCCGGAGTGGCTGGAACGGACGCCGATGGGCTGGCTCGTCGATCCCGAGGGGCTCTACGAGCTGCTGCTCCGGCTGTCCAAGGACGCCCCCGGTTGGGAGCTCTACGTGACTGAGAACGGCTGCGCCGCGGAGGACTACGTGAACCCCCAGGGCGTCGTCGACGATTTCGAGCGGGTCAGCTACCTGCACTCCCACCTGGAGGCGGCCGCCCGGGCGCTCCAGGACGGGGCCAACCTGGCCGGCTATTACGTCTGGTCGCTGCTCGACAACTTCGAGTGGGCCTGCGGCTTCCAGAAGCGCTTCGGGATCATTTTCGTCGACTTCGAGACCCAGCGCCGGATCCCCAAGTCCAGCGCCCGCTTCTACTCGCAGGTCGCCCGGGCCAACGCCGTCCCCCCGCTCCCCTCCGCCTGAGCGCAGGGCCGCCCCGCCAGCGGATTTCATCGGTGGTTCGGGTTGGACTGGTCATGGCCAGTCCAACCCGAACCACTGATGGGTTTCCACAGGCTGCGCGGTCAGGTCCGCAGCGCTGTCAGCTCGGTGGTGAGGGCAGCCAGGGCGTCGGTCACGGCGTCGCGCCAGGCTGGATCGGTGATGACCCCGCCGGGACCGACCCAGTCCCGGGCGACCGGCAGCCTCCGGCACGCCCGCTTGACGACCGCGGCGCCCAGGTAGCCCAGGACGGTCACCAGGGTGGCCTGGGCGCCGTCGCCGCGACCCTGGTGGGCGACGTTAAGCCAGGCCACCGGCTTGCCATCCAGCTCGCCGCCGCCCACGGTCCAGTCGAGCAGGTTCTTGAAGCTGCCCGGAAGCGTTCCCGCGTACTCGGGCATGCAGAACACCACGGCGTCGGCGGCCGAGATCAGCCCGCGCAGCCGGGCCACCGGCGCGGGCAGCTCCGCGCCGTCGTCATCGGGACTGAACGCGGGCAGCTCGGTAAGCCGTCGTAGAGCTCAGTGTCGACCCCTTCGGGTGCCACCTCCCGGATCGTACGCAGCGCCACGGTATTGCTGGAAGCGCCGCGCGTGCTCCCGGAGACCAGCAAGATCCGCGTCTGGGCGGCCACGGTCACACCTCCCGGTGTCGATGATGTCGGCTGCTGCACCAACAGCCCGCCCCCGCCAGTCATCCCGCCCCCGGGCTGCCGCCCCCGGCTGTTCCTCTCACCCGGCCGGCCGCCCGCTCTCGCCCCGGGCTGCTCGACTCACCCATTGCCGCCCCCGGGCTGCCCGTCCCTCTCGTCCCGTCAGTCACACCGGTAGCCCCCATCACAGTCACACCCCGTCTCCGCGCTCCCGGTCGGACAGATTTCATCAGTGGTTCGGGTTGGACTGGTCCTGGCCAGTCCAACCCGAACCACTGATGGGTTTCCACAGGTTGCACCGGGTGCGACTGGTTGTCCACAAGGTTGGGTGAGGATAGGCGGGGACGGGCCGGGCGGGTTGAGCATGGGCTCGTGGAAGCTCTTCCTTCATCTGGCCGTGACGCTCAGACGCCCGCCGTGCGGGCGCAGGTCTGGTCAGCGGAGTGCCAGGACGGTGTCATTTCCAGGGCGCAGGCCCTGGCCTTAGGCCTGACCAGGAACACGATCGCCTGGCGGCTGGAGCGGGGCCTTTGGCAGCGCATGCTGCCCGGGGTGTACGCCACTTTCAGCGGCGAGCCCGGCCGCCGGTGCCGGCTGTGGGCCGTTACCCTGCAGGCCGGCCCCGGCTCGGCGCTGAGTCATCACACGGCTGCCGAGCTCTGGGGCCTGACGAGCGAGCCCTCGGCGGCTGTGCACATCACTGTGCCCCGGGGCAGTCCCGTCGCCAGGCTGCCCGGCGTCGTCTTGCACTACTCCGGGCGGGTCCTGGCGGCGCGCCATCCTGTGCTCACGCCATCGCGGACCAGGATCGAGGAGACCGTGCTCGATCTCGCGCAGGCTGCCGTGACCCTGGATGAGGCGCTGGCCTGGATCTTCCGTTCCTGCGCGGAGCGGCGGACGACACCTGAGCATCTCGCGCAGGCCATGCGGCTGCGGCCGCGCCTCCGCTGGCGCGCCGAGTTGTCCCGCGCGCTCGGCGAGGCGATCTCCGGGGTCCACTCGCTGCTCGAGCATCGTTACTTCACCGGTGTCGAGCGCCCGCACGGCCTGCCGGCGGGAAAGCGCCAGCTGATCATCCGGCGAGGCAGCCGGCGCCAGTACTCGGATGTGGCCTACGAGGAGTACAGCACGCTGGTCGAGCTGGACGGCCGCGTCGCGCATCCGGAGGCTTCGCGCTGGACGGACATCCGGCGGGACAACGCCAACGCCGCCGACGGCCGGGTGACGCTGCGGTACGGCTGGACCGAGGTGTGCGAGAACAGCTGCGAGGTAGCCGCCGAGGTCGCCCGGGCCCTGCGCCAGCGCGGCTGGACCGGCTCGCCGCGCCGGTGCGGCACCCGCTGCCGGATGGACGCCTGATCCGGCAGCTCAGCTAGCCCGGCCCGGCCGCCGAGCGGACGCCTGCCTAGCCCAGCCCGGCCGGCTGGTGCGCGATATCGGCTCCGGGCCCCGGCTCGTCGTCGTGCTCGGCGAGCGTGGCCCCGCGCAGCGCGGGGATCATCGCGCCCAGGATCAGCGCCCCTGCTACGCAGGCCAGGCCGCCGCTGACCACCGAGACCACCGGGGAGAACAACTGCGCCACCGCGCCTGCCTCGACGTTGCCCAGCGCCGGAGCGGTGTTCACCTGGCCCAGGTAGAGGCTGCTCACCCGGCCGCGCAGCGGATCGGGGGTGTAGTGCTGCAGCAGGGCGTTCCGCAGCACCTCGGAGATCATGTCGCCCATCCCAGCCAGGGCCAGGAACACCAGCGCTACCGGCAGGCTGCGTACCAGGCCGAAACCGGTGATCGCCAGGCCCCAGACGATCCCGGCGCCGATCACCACCAGCCCGGGCCGCCGCAGGTGGCTGGTCCAGCCGCTGGTCGCCGCGCCGATGATGGCACCCAGCCCGGGGGCCGCGGTGAGCAGCCCGAAGGTGGCCGGGCCGCCGTGAAAGTGCTCCGCCGCCAGCGCCGGGAAGAGCCCGGTCGGCATCCCGAAGATCATCGCGTTCGTGTCGATCAGCAGCATGCCGCCCACCACGCGGTTGTGCCGGACGAACCTGAAGCCCTCGGCCAGCGAGCGCAGTCCCGGCCGCTGCGCGCGGACCGTCGGCGGCAGCGGGCGGACGACCAGCATGGCCAGCCCGAAGAGGGCGAACGCGCCCGCGTCGATGCCGTAGCACGCCGCTAGCCCCGGCCCCGCGATCAGGGCCCCGGCCAGGGCCGGGCCGACCAGCCAGCCAAGCTGGTTGCCCATGGAGTTGAGGGCGACAGCCGCCGCCAGCCTGCGCGAGTTGACGAGCGCGGGAACCACGGCGGTGGCCGCCGGGCTGCCGAGCCCGGAGAGCAGGCCGATGCCCAGGGTGAGCACGTAGATCGGCCAGAGCGCCGGGCGGGTCAGCAGGCTGTTGGCCAGCATGAGCAGGGCCAGCGCCGCCTGCGGCAGCCGGACCGCTAGCAGCAGCTGGCGGCGGTCATACCGGTCGGCCAGCATGCCGCCGGCGAGCAGGCCGGCGAGCATGCCCATGCTGTCGGCCAGGGTCAGCAGGCCTACCGCGAGCGAGGAGTGGGTCAGCTGGTAGACCTGCCAGTTCGCGGCCGTGACCGCGACGACGTTGCCGGCATTGGACACCATCCGCCCGCCGAACATCCAGCGGAAGTCGCGGCTCTCCCGCAGCGGGGCAATATCGATGACGATCTGCCCGACGCGCATGCGTGCTCCGATAGATGACTCAGGCGGACCCGGCCCCGTGCCGTGCGCCCCGCGGCGCGCCCGGGCTCACGGCCCGGCCGCACCGGAGATGGCTTCGCCGCAGAGGCAGGCTACTGGCAGCACCCGGCACTGGCCGCCCAGGCAGCAGGACCGCTGCTAGCAAGAACCGCCTGCTAGCTGGCCGTGAGCCGCTATCCCGCGCCTGCCGCCTGCCGCCTGCCCACGGGAGCGGCCTCAAACGCGGCGAGCCCTCGCGAGCTGGAGGCGCGGGGTACTCCGTTATTTCCCTGGGTTGTGACGGGCGCTGCCGCGGCTGGCTCAGGTGATCTGGTCCGCCGCGCGCACCCGCAGGTCCTCCAGGAGGTCGGCCTGGCGCCGCGCCCGGGAGATGAGCGCATCCAGGCGGCCGGCATCGAGCCGCGCATCCTTGTCGGCTCGGACCCGGAGCGTCCGTCATCCGGCGGCCTTTCCTTCCACGCCGAGCCGGAGCAGTTCCAGCTCGACCAGGTTGCTCAGCGGCGACCGGGCTCTCAGGCGACCGTTGAACTTGAGGCGGCCGGCCTTCTCGGCCAGCCAGCCGGCGTAAACCTTGTAGGTACGGACCGGGATGCCCAGCAGGTGCATGATCTCCAGCAGCGCGGCCCGGTCCTGGTGATCTCCGCTGCCAGCTGCCGCAGCGCGTCGCCCTCCGGCCCGTCGCCCTGCGATGCCACCATCCGGGCCGCCAGCTCGGCGCCCCCGGTGGCCCCGGCCAGATGATCGTTGAGATAGATGCCGAGCAGGTCCTGCTTCGTCTGCGTGGGCCGACTCATCGTTCCTCCTCCTCGCCGGGGATCCCGGGCTCTGCGCCAGCAGCTCAACGGCCGCGTTCCGCGGCAAGCCGTCCAGGTCGGCTCACCTGCCCCGCTGGGGCAGCATCAATCAGCGCTGGCTGGCGGCGGAGCGGCCGCCCGGCGCCGCCCGCAGGCCCCGCGCCACCTTGGCCGCGAATAACGGGATCTATGCGTTCTGCCGCCGGCCGGAGAATGGGAATCGGCCGGCGCGTCGGGCGAAGCACCGCCGCGGCAGGCAACTAACCTGAATTTCCGTAGCGCTGCCTGTCGATTAGCTAGCGTCCGCCGGGCTGAGCCGAAAGGCCGGAATCGCGGGATTATCGCGCGGTAGCAGGCAATTCCGCGCACGGCGCCCGGCACGGTGCTGCATGTCCTATCGGGGGATAGGACGCATAACGGGGAGGTTCTCGCTCATGCGCTCAGGAAAGATAGCCGCGCGAAAATCCGAGCGGGCCGCCCAGGTCCGCGCCATCGGCAGGTAAAGACAGCTTCCGGCCAATGGCAGTGCCTGTCGGGGGCAAGCAGCGGGGCCAGCCGCTGCCGCGGGCGTCAGAGCCGTCGCGGCGCTGGGCGCAGCCCGCTGGCCGTCAGGGCACCTGGGCTCTACGAGAAGGCGGTTTCGAGCATGCGCGTTCTCCAGCTGGCATGGGCAGCACGCCCGGCGCGTGCCCTCGTCGCGGTGCTGGTACTCGCCGGACTGGCCGTGCCGGCCGCCAGCGGGCGGGCCGCGGCCAGCCGCGCGGGGAACCTCAAGCAGGTGCTCTACGAGGGCTACACGTTCGACGTTCCGCAGTCGTGGCCGGTCATCGACGAGTCCCTGCACCCGCACACCTGCGTGCGGTTCGATTCACATGTCGTGTACCTGGGCGCTCCCGGCGTGGACCAGGCGTGCCCGAGCTGGCTGTTCGGCACGACCGAGGCAGTCCTGATCGAGGCCGCCCCGGCGTCGACACCGCGGAGCTCGGTGGAGAACCCGGTATCGCGCGAGATCACGGTCACGGCTCCGCGGGTCCGCATCACGGCCACCTTTGATACCAACCCGAACGCGATCTACACCATGCTGGCCAGGGCGACCCTCCCGGCGCCGCAGATCCAGCTGCCGAACCCGGCCATCCTGGACGCCGCCGAGGGGAAGCCGGCGCCGGCGGGCGGGACGCCGGGCCAGCCCGTGCTGGCGGCGGCCGCCGCGCACCAGCTCACGACGGCGGCGGACCCGGCGGCCAGTGCTACGCCGGCGGCCAGTGCTGGTCCCGCGGCCAGTGCTGGTCCCGCGGCTGGCGCGGGGCCGGCCGTCGCGGTCCGGACGCAGCTGCCCGCGCTGCCGGCCACCGTGGCCAACTTCCACGGCCTGGGCTTCGACGCCTGCTCAGCGCCGAGCGCGGGCACCATGCGGGCGTGGCGGCGGCACTCGCCGTACGGCGCCGTCGGGATCTACATCGGCGGCTCGGACCGGGCGTGCGATCAGCGGAACCTCACGGCGGCCTGGGTGCGGCAGGAGGCCAGTGCGGGCTGGCGGTTCTTCGCCATGTACGCGGGGCCGCAGGCGGCATTCGGGGAGCTGAACTCGGCCACCAGCCAGGGCATCAGGTCGGCCGCCGACGCGGTCGTCCAGGCTCAGCGGCTCGGATTCGGGCCCCGCACGCCCATCTACTATGACATGGAGGCGTATCCGGCAAAGGACACCGGCGTCGCCCTGCGATTCTTGTCCGCCTGGACGACTGCCCTGCACCGGCTGGGTTACATGTCCGGCGTCTACAGCAGCTCCCGGTCGGGCATCATTGATCTCGCGCGTCAGTATTCACTGCATAAGTACGCCATGCCGGACGTCATCTTCGATGCGTTGTGGAATGGGTCCAAGAATGTCTCGGATAGCGTGTACGGGCATAAATCCTGGCCTGTCAATCACCGGCTCCACCAGTTCAGCGGAAATGATACGCAAACCTTCGGCGGCGCCACCATCGACGTGGATCAGGACTACATCAACGTAGGGCTGCCCGTGCCGGGCGGGACCATGCAGGCCAGCCCGGCCGTCGAGGCGTCCTCGGTCTTCTACGAGGGGGCCGATCACCGGCTGTGGCGCAAGCCCCGGGCAGGCCGCGGCTGGGGCAGCGCGGTCAACATGGGGGGCGACCTCAGCTCGCCGCCGTCGGCGGTCACGGTCGGCAGCCAGACCGTCGACGTCTTCTACCGCGGCCGGGGCGGCCAGCTGTGGCTGGTCAGGCACACCAGCCGCGGCTGGCAGCAGGGCAGGCAGATCATCCTGATGGGTGACCTTGGCAGCGGGCCGCAGGCGGTGGCGCAGCCGAATGGCGTGATCGACGTCTTCTGGAAGGGATCGCATGACGATCACCTCTGGCACGGCCAGTACAGTCCGGGCCGTGGCTGGAGCGGCCCGCAGCGGCTGGGCGGAGACCTGATCGGCACGCCGACTCCGGTGGAGAACCGCTATGGCGGGATTCAGGTCTTCTGGGAGGGGAAGGGCAGCCAGCACAGCCTGTGGCACGTTGTCCGCCGTCTGGGCAGTAACTGGGGCCGTCCGGCCAGCGTGGGCATGGGCCCGCTCGGAGGTGCCCCGCACGCGACGGCGCTGCCCAGCGGCGCGGTCGAGGTCGTCTGGCGCGGCTCTACCCGGCCGCATCATGTCTGGTCGGCGTTCCTGACTCCCGGAGGTCGGGCGCAGGGCCCGCGCGACCTGGGCGGCTCGGTCAGCGGCGCGCCCTGGCCGGCGTCCGCGCGGTCAACTGCGCGGGTGTTCTTCCGGGGCACGGACAACAGGCTGTGGCAGCTGACCTACCGGTCGCCGGGTCGCTGGCACCCGCCGGCCCGGCTGCCGCTGGGCAGGCTGGGAGGCGCCCCGTTCGCGGCGGCCGGGATGGGGGCCGGGCCGTTCGAGGTGTTCTGGCGCGGCGTCCGCGGCGGCCTGTGGGCGGCCTCCGACTCGGGCCGCAAGTGGACTAACCCTCAGGGATTAGGTGGACACGTTAAGTAACGGCAAGAAGAGGGATCCCGGCCAAGGACAGCCCGGTTTCCCGTACTGTAGATCTGTCCCGAGCTCCGGAAATGCGCGCTGACAAGGACATTCATGGCTGGCGGACCGACAAAGTTCAGCAGGGCCGCATGGCTCCTCCTCCCGGGGCCGCTGCGACGCAAGCTGCGAAGCGAGTCCGGCAGGCGCTTCATGCGCTTCGTGCCGGCCTCGCTGGCCGCGCTGGCGTCCAGCCAGCTGGTGCTGGCCTTCCTCGTCGGCATCGTCGGCATGAGCGCCGGAACCTCGGCCTTCATCGCCTCGGCGGTCGGCGCGGGAGTCAGCTACGTCCTCAGCCGCTGGGCCTGGGAGCGGAAGGGCCGTCCGGACCTGCTGCGAGAGACCCTTCCGTTCTGGATCGTCTCGCTGGCCGCCTGGAGCTTCCTTTCCTTCGCCAGCCACGAGGCCGGCGAGTGGTCCCGGCACATGGGGCATTCGCACTGGGAACGCGTGGCCGTTGTGAACGGCGCATACTTCCTGGCCAACTGCATCACGTTCGTGGTCCGGTTCGCGATCTTCCACTGGGTGCTGTTCGCCAGCCGCGGCGACAAGGCCAAGGCCGCCCAGATGCTCAGCCCGAGCCTGCAGCTAGCCGAGCTGGAGTCAGATCAGGACGAGCCGGGCTCCCTGGAGCTGACCGGCGAGGGACGCACGGATCCGTCCGTCCGGCGGTGACGCTCCCGTAGCCAGGTGCCGCCGACCACGCCGATGAAGTGCATGGCGTAAATGGCGTTATGGCCTTTCTTGCTCTGCCCGACCTGGCGCTTGTGAATCGTCGCCGGTACCTCGGCCACCCGGTAGCCATGGGTGATCACGCCGATGAGCAGCTCGGCGGCCTGGTACTGGGGCTGCTCGAGCAGGACCGCGCCGGTCACCTCGGCCCGCATGGCCCGCAGCCCGAACGTGGTGTCGGTGACCCGCTGCCCGGTCAGCACGCTGATGACGATCGCGAAGACGCGCACTCCGAGCTTGCGCACCGGGTCCTTGGTCTCCTCGCTGCCCATGGTGCGCGAGCCGGTCACGAAATCGGCCTGTCCGGCCAGGATCGGCGCGAGCAGCGACTCGATCTCGGCCGGGTTGTACTGCCCGTCGGCGTCGGAGGTCACGATGTACTGCGCGCCGCCCCCGCGCGCCAGCCGGTAGCCCAGGCGCAGCGCGGCGCCCTGGCCCCGGTTGACCGGCACGTCGCAGACGAGTGCCCCGGCCGCCTCGGCATCCTTGACCGTCGAGTCCATGGAGCCGTCGGATACGACGATCTTCGCGGTCTCCAGCCCGGCGACGGTCTGCGGCAGCGCGTCGATGACCGGGCCGATCGCGCCTTCCTCGTTGTAGGCGGCGATCACGATCGCCACGGGCGGCAGCTGAGCCGCCCGTCCGCCGTACTGGTTGGCGAAGGCGCGGACGGCCGCGCTGTCGATGGTCTCGTCGTCCTGGGCGACGCTCACTGTGCTGCCTCCGCGAATTCGGGCCATACCGTCGCCAGGCCCGACTTGAGGTCCTGTTGCGGCTTGTAGCCGATCGAGCGGGCACGCGAGATATCGACGATGACGGCCGGCATCTCACCCGGCTTGGGCGGGACGTATGTCACGGGTAGTTCTGCACCCGTTACGCTGCGTGCAGCAGCCAGGATGTCATTAACCGCCACTGACTCGCCAGCACCTAGGATGATCGGCCCGGTAAACCTGGCCCGCCAGGCGGCGAAGAGCCCCGCCACGATGTCGTCGACGTGCACGAGATCGCGGATCTGGGTGCCGTCTCCGTAAATCTCGATGCCGCGGCCGTCGCGGGCCGCCCGCATCAGGCGCGGCACGAAGCTGTCCTTCTCGGCCATGCCCGGTCCGTAGACATTGGAGAACCGCAGCGCGCAGCCCGCGATGCCGTAGGAGGAGCTATAGCTGCTGAGCAGCATCTCCCCGGCCGCCTTGGTCGCGCCGTAGGGCGTGAGCGGGCGCAGCGCCATGTCCTCGGTAATGGTGGCCCGGCCGACGTCGCCCGTGACCGCATTGGTGGAGGCGAGCAGGAACGTGGCCACGTCCTGCTGCCTGGCCTGCTCGAGCAGGTGGGCCGTGGCGTCCACGTTGGTGAGATGGGTGCCGACCGGGTCAGTGATCGAGTCCAGCACCCGCGTAACCGCGGCCAGGTGAATGATGGCCTCGGTTCCGGGCCGCACCGCGCGCGCCGCGACCGCCGGATCACGCAGGTCGCCCAGAACCATGTCGACGGTGTCATCGGGAAAGGGCCGCTTGTCGGCCACCGTGACACTGGCTCCGGCGGCGAGCAGGGCCCGCACCACGCGCCGCCCGACGAAGCCGGACCCCCCGGTCACCAGGACCTGGGAACGATTGACATCGTCCATCGACGCTCCGTTTCGCGTGTGTCTGCCGGGCCAGAGTTCTACCTGGGCTACCTGGGCATTACCTGCGACCGGCCCGGGAATCACCAGGACCGTTCCTCAGTTGCTGGCCGCCGTCCGCGCCGACGCGGGCCGTTCCGTCCGTGCGCGGGCCCGATCATGGATGCGCCACGTCAGTGTATCGATGTGCTTAGGTGACCGAAGCATTAATGCTCCGTGGACGCGCGGCCATGATGCCCGGCCCGCCAATGCGACCGTGTCCCTGCCGTCTGCTGTGCCATGCTGGGAGGTCGCGAGCGGGGGCAGCGGCAGAACGCGGGAGCCGGGGGAGACATGGTGCGGGGGAGGAGGTGACACCATCGTGACCGTGCCGGACTTCGTCCCGCAGGACATGCCGACCGCCGAGGAAGAGGCCTACCGCATCCTGCGGTCCCGGATTGACCTGTCGCGGCTGCCGAGGCTGAGCCGCGACGTAACGGAGCGCTTGATCCTCGCGAGCGCCGACTTCGACTACTTCACCGACCTGGTCTGCGATGAGGACTCGCTGGCCGCGGGGGTCGACGCCCTGGCGGCGGGCGCGCCGGTGATCGCCGACTCGGCGGTGGTCGCGGCGGGGATCACCGGCTGCCCGGTGATCTGCAAGATCGGCGAGCCGCTGACGAGACGGCTGGCCCGGACGGCCGCCATCAGCCGGGAGGCGGCGGCGGTGCGGCTGGCCTTCGGCGAGGCCGGGCCCGGCGCCGTCTGGGTCGCGGGCGGCACGTCGGAGGCGCTGCAGGAGATGCTGACGCGCCGGGTGGAGCCCGCGTTCGTCGTCGGGCTGCCCGTCGGGTTCGTGGGCGCGGCCGAGGCCAAGGACGCCCTGCGGGCCAGCGGCCTGCGCTCGGTCAGCAACGTGTCCGAGAAGGGCGGCGCCGCCGTGGCCGCGGCCGCCCTGGCCGCCCTGCTGGCGCCCGCGCTCGCGCAGCAGGGCTCGCGGGCTGGCTGGGGTCCTGGCGGCCCGCCCGAATAGCCCCTTCGGACTAACCCCTTCGGACTAGCCCGGCGATCAGCCCCGCGGGATTAGCGCCGGCGGATTAGCGCCGCCCGATGAGAGCTGTCCGCTGAGCGCGCCAATGGCCGCTGGTCCGCAGACAGCCAGTCAGGCACGACTCGCGACAACTCCCGATTGTGGGGTCGCGGCAGGTAATCTTCGCTCGCGGCGCACAATAGCCCCAAGGGCCGATACTGTCACCATCTGAGTACACCTGTGCTGGCGGCGGGCCAGCGACGGTCGCGCTCGCGGTGGCCGGGCGGCGATCCGCGGCGCAGCGATGTGCGGGGCATAAAAAGAGCCCGGCGGGGCACTAGCCGAGCGCGGCGAGGGCACCTGGGCGGGGAGCTAGCGTAGCTGTGCTGGCACGATATTGACCTGGTAGGAGCGCGGACGGCGGGGGATTCGGCTGGGCAGGAGGCCCCGGAGCATGACTGAGGGACAGGGGACGAGCGCCAAGCCGGTGCCGGGTAGCGGCATCGGCGGCGCAGTGGTGCCCGGCCCCGGCCCGAGTGATGCTTCCGCTCCGCCCGGCATCCCCGACGCGGCCGGCATCCACGATCCGCCCGGCATCCCCGAGCTTCCCGGCATCCCCGGGGTCGGCGGGCCGAGGGCGACGGCGGGCGGGCCCAGGAAGGCGGCCCACGGTGCCGGCGCCCACGCTGGCGGCACGAACCTGGCCGGCGCGCTCGGTGGCGGTGCCTATGGCCCCGGAGCCCATGCGGGGGGTGCCCATGAGGTGGGCGCGCACGCTGCCGGGTCGCCCCCCGACAGGCCGCCGCCCATGGGCGCCCGGCCCGGCGCGCACGCCGGACCTGTGCTCGGCTCCGCGCACGACCCGGCGAGTACCCCCCCGCCCGGCCCCGCGTCAGCCGGCCAGGCGTCAGCCGGTCCAGCGCCAGCTGACCTGGCGCCAGCTGACCTGGCGCGCGATGACCCGGCGCGCGATGACCTGACGGCGGCCCCGACCGAGCCCTACGTCAAGGTCGACGCGCGGCGCCTCGAAACCGCGCTGCTGGGCCTGCGCAACCCCATCGTGACCGTGCCGCTGCTGCTGGAAGCGCCGGGCGTGGCCGAAGCCAGGGCCGAGCGGCGGAAGCTGCTCAGCCAGATTGACGACTACCTGCTGCCGAGGCTGCGCCAGTCCGGGGCACCGATCATGGTCGCGCTGGTCGGGTCCACCGGCGCCGGCAAGTCAACGCTCATGAACAGCCTCGTCGGCAAGCAGGTGAGCCAGACCGGCATTCGGCGGCCCACGACCAACAGCCCGGTCCTGGCCTGTCACCCGGCCGACGCGCACTGGTTCGCCGAGAATGTCTTCCTGCCGACCCTGCCCCGGGTCCGCCAGCAAGGGCTGGCCATGCCCGGCCGGGACGGCCTGCTGGTCCTGGCCGCGAGCGAGGGAATGCCGCGGGGAGTAGCCCTGCTCGATACTCCCGACATCGACTCTGTCGTCCAGGCGCACCGCGACTTCGCTCACCAGTTCCTCGATGCCTCCGACCTCTGGCTGTTCATGACCTCGGCCCGCCGCTACGCCGACGCCGCGGTCTGGGAACTGCTGCAGGACGCCCGGGATCGCGGTGCCGCGCTCGCCGTGGTGCTGTCCCGGGTGCCGCCGTCCTCAGCGCAGCAGCTGGGGAGTCACTTCGAGGCCATGCTCGAGGCCAACGGCCTGACGGATCTGCGGCGGTTCCTGATCGCCGAGACCATCGTCAATAACGCAATGCTCCCCGCCGAGGTCGCTCGGCCGGTGCGGGAGTGGCTAGAGGAAACCGCCACGGGCGACGACCGGCGGGTAGCCGTCCTGACCCAGACCATGTCGGGCATGCTCGACACCTTCCGGATCAGGATCCCGGTCCTGGCTAGCCAGGCCGCTACTCAGCTCACCCTGCGCGGCGAGCTCCGGGCGAGCGTGCGCGGCGCGTACGACGACGGGCTGGCGGACTTCGACTCGGGCGTCAGCGACGGGTCGCTGCTGCGCGGCGAGGTGCTGGCCCGCTGGCAGGACTTCGCCGGGACGGGTGACCTGATGCGCACCCTGCAGGTGCGGCGCGGCCGGGCCTCGGCCAGCCGGCCGAAGAAGAAGCGCCGCCTGCCCGCCCGGGCCGGGGCCCTCCGGGCCGCGATCCGGGCCAGTCTCGAGTCCCTCGTGGTGGCCACCGCCGACCGGGCGGCCGAGCACGCGGTCGTCGGCTGGCAGCAGCAGCCCGCCGGCGCAGCCCTGCTCAGCGAGCTCGCCGCGGCGGCGGAAGCCGGACCGTCCGCGGCGTCGGACTACCTGGCCCTGGCCCTGGTCGACCTGGGCATGGCCGATAGCGTCGCGAGCGAAGACGATGCCATGCCCGTGGACGCCGCGGCGCTCGGCCGGTCCTCGCCCGAGCTGGCGGCGGCGGCCCGCCGGGTGATCCGGTCCTGGCAGGACCGGGTGCTGCAGCTGGTTGAGGCCGAGAAGGTGACGAAACGGTCGATTGCCCGCGTGGTGTCGTTCGATCATGAGTCCCTGGCTCTCGTCCTCATGGTCGCCGTTCTCGGAACCGGCTCACCGAGTGCCAGCAGCGACGCCGCCGGGACGGCCGCAGCCGCGGACGGCGGGCAGATGGCTTCCGCGGGCGTCCCCGGCCCGGACGCGGTCAGCGGTCCCGGGACCGGGCCAGAGCGCCTGCTCAGCTCGCTGTTCGGGGCCGGACTGCTGCGGGACATCACCGCGGCGGCCCGCCAGGACCTGCACGAGCGGGTCGCCGTGCTGCTGGATGCCGAGCTCGGGCGCTTCACTGAGGTCATCGACGCCGCCGGCGAACCAGACGAGACCGTGGCCGCCCGCCTGGTCCAGGCCGGCGAGGCGCTTGAGGCCGTTCGATGACCAATGCCGGGAGACGGGCTAGCTGGAGGCAGCCCGGCCCGAAGCAAGCTGGCGGAAACCAGGCCGGCGGCACCCAGCCTGGCCAGGACGAGGCTGACGGGACCGACGCGCCGGGGGAGTACTGGGCCGCGCCGCTGCGGGCGGCCAGCGAGCTGTCCGCGCGGCTCGGCGCGCTGGCCCGGCTGGTCCAGATCGGCTCCGCGCGCAGCGGCCCGGACGGGGTCAGCAAGGAACTGCTCGATGACACCGGCGATCTGCTGGCCCGGGCCGGCGAGCGGCTCCGGCTGTCGTCGGCGCATACGGTCGTGGCGCTGGCCGGCGGCACGGGCAGCGGCAAGTCATCGCTGTTCAACCGGATAGCCGGGGCGGATTTCTCGACCGTCGGGGTCACCCGCCCGGTGACCAGAGACGTGCACGCGTGCGTCTGGGGCGTGGCCGGCTCCGGCCCGCTGCTGGAGTGGCTGAGTGTCCCGCGCCGCTACCGGTACGCGCGGGCCAGCGCGCTCGGCGGCGGCGAGCAGGCGCTGGCCGGGCTGGTCCTGCTCGACCTGCCCGACCACGACTCGGTGATGGCGCATGCCACCCACCAGGTCGACCATCTCGTGGAACTGGCCGACCTGATGATCTGGGTGCTGGACCCGCAGAAGTACGCGGACGCGGCCGTGCACCGTCGCTTCCTGGTGCCGCTCGCGGGTCACTCCGAGGTGATCGCCGTGGTGCTGAACCAGTCGGATGTGCTGTCGCCGGCGCAGATCGAGGACTGCGTCAATGACCTGCGGCGGCTCCTCGACGCGGAGGACCTGCACGACGTGCAGATCCTGGTCACCTCGGCGGCTACCGGCGACGGCGTCGGCCCGCTGCGCAAGCTGCTGGCCGAGACGGTAACGGCGCGGCGGGCCGCGACCGCGCGTATCTCGGCCGACGTGGACGCCGTCGCGGCCCGCTTCGCGCCGTACGCGGGACTGGAGCCCACGGCGCTCGGCTCGGCCGGCCAGCTGGCCAGCGGTGCCGCGGGCCGGGCCGCTGACAGCAGGTCCGCCGCCAGCATCCTGGCCGCCGCCCCCCGGAAGCTCGCCGCCGCGTTCGCCCAGGCGGCCGGCGTCGCGGCCATCGGCGACGCGCTGCAGAGCGCTCGCGAGCTGCGGGCGGTGGACTACGTAGGCTGGCCAGTCAGCTGGCTGGTCGAGCGGGTCGTCCGGCGCGATCCGGTGCGCAAGATCAGGCTGGGCCGGCTGTGGGCGGAGCTGCGCGGGGTAACCGCCGGCCCGTCCGGCGCGCAGCAGTCGGAGATCGACAACGCCCTGACCGAGCTGGCCGACGAGGTCAGCCCGAACCTGCCCAAGCCGTGGTCGGCGACGATCAGGACGGCGATCCGGTCGCGCGCGGGCGATATCCCCGGCGCGCTCGGCCGCCGGATCGGGGAGTCACTCCCGGCAGAAAACAAGATCGCGGGCTGGTGGCGTGCCATCGGGGTCTGGCAGGGGCTGCTGCTCGGCTGCGTGATCGTCGGGCTGGCCTGGATAGTGACCATCGTCATCTTCGGCGTCGTGGCCACCGGCAATAACGTCCCGCGCCTGTTCAGCGCCGTGTCGCTGCTGCCGCTCATCGCGATCCTCATCGTCGCCATGCTGATCCTGGGATGGCTGACCGCATCCGCGTGCGTCAACGCGGTCCGGAAGGCAGCCATCCGGGAAAACGAGCAGGTCGCCGAGGACATGCAGGACCGGATGTCTGGCGTCGCGCAGGAACTCGTGGTGGCGCCGGCCCTGCAGGAGCTCTCCGAGCTTGACCGGCTCCGGGCGGAGCTGCAGGTCGCCCTCGGCCACCACGGCTGACTAGCCGCACCGGCGGTGCCCGCCCGCCCGTGCGGGCGGGCACCGCCGGCGGCCGGCCCGACGTTATCGTCGGCCATCTCCAGCGCCATCGACGTGCATCCGATGCTCATACAGGATCAGCAACCGCGCGTCCATGCCGTTCGTGCACCAGGCTGCCGGCATGGAGGCCGCGACAGGGCCGCGGCATGACGGGGTGGTGCGAGGTCTGGGTTTCTCTGTAATCTTGTAATCCCGACAGAGGAGCGTACATGTCATCAGACCCTGACCTCGACGGGTACTCGCGGATCGTGGCCGGAGTGGCGGCGGAGCTGACCCCCAAGGTGGCGAGCCTGCGGGTCCCGCAGGCAGGGGGCCGGAACGGGGAGAGCCAGGGCTCGGCCGTCGTGTTCACCCCGGACGGTTTCCTGCTCACCAACGCCCACGTCGTCGGCCGCTCTGAGCAGGGCACGGCGCTGTTCTCCGACGGCACGAGCGCGCCATTCGCGGTGGTGGGCACCGACCCGCTGTCCGATCTGGCCGTGGTCCGGGCCGATGGCGCGATACCCGCTCCCGCAGAGCTCGGCGAGGCAGACAAGCTGGTGGTCGGCCAGCTGGTGGTAGCCGTCGGCAGCCCGCTCGGCCTGGCCGGCTCGGTGACGGCCGGCGTCGTCAGCGCGCTGGGCCGGTCGCTGCCGACGCACAGCGGCTCGGCGGCGCGGCTGGTGGAGGACGTGATCCAGACCGACGCGGCGCTCAATCCCGGCAACTCGGGTGGCGCGCTGGCCGACGCCAGGTCGCGGGTGGTGGGCATCAACACGGCGGTAGCCGGGATCGGCCTCGGGCTGGCCGTCCCCGTCAACGCCACGAGCCGGCGGATCATCGCGGCGCTGATGCGCGATGGGCGGGTGCGCCGGGCATATCTCGGGCTGGTCTGCGTGCCCGCCCCGGTGCCGGCGCCGCTGCGGGAGCGAGTCGGCCGCGCCGAAGGGCTCCGGGTGGCCGAGGTGGTGCCCGCCGGCCCCGCCGCCCGGGCCGGCCTGCGCCCCGGCGATCTGCTGCTGAGCGCCGGGGGCAGCCCGGTGACGCGCGCGCAGGACCTGCAGCGGCTGATGTTCAGTGAGGCGATCGGGCGGCCGCTGGCCGTGACGGTCATGCGCAACGGCGCCCTGGTGGATGTCATCGCCGAGCCGGCCGAGCTGGTAGCGGCCTGACCCGGCATGCTCTCACAGGCTTCCGGCGATGGCCCGCGCCTTGTCCACAGGACGGGCGCACTGACCGCGGCTGTCCACAGCGTGGCGAGACCTTCTGCCGGGAGGCCGCGATCCGGGGATCTTTGAGGCAGCGGCGGCGGCACGGTGCCGCCTCCGGACGGCCCAGGAGGTTCCGATGATGAACGAGGCACACATCAGCCTGAGCGGCTTCGTGGCCACTCAGCCTTACCTGAACGAGACCCGCACCGGCGTTCCGAGCCTGTCCATGCGCGTGGCCTGGACGCCCCGCAAGCTGGACCGGGCCACCGGGGAATGGGTGGATGCCGATACCTCGTTCCTGACGGTCCAGTGCTACCGCAAGCTGGCCGAGAACGCCGGGACCTGCCTGCGCAAGGGCGATCCGGTCGTGGTGCGGGGCCGGATGACGATCCGTGACTTCGAGGACAAGGCCGGCCGCCAGCGCACCAGGGTGGAGGTCGATGCCGCCTCGATCGGGCACGATCTGTCCCGCGGAGTGGCTCAGTTCCAGCGGCTCCGGCCGCAGACCGGGATGACGGCCATGGAATACCGGGCCGCGCAGGACGGCGGCTCCGGAAGTGGCGTGGCCGGGGCGGACGCCGCAGCCGACGAGGCGGCGTTCGCCAGCCTGGTCGCGGCGGCAGCCCGCCCGGCCGGCCACGCGGGCGAGGAGGCCGAGGACTCCGGCGGCGAGATGTTCGACGAGGACGCGGTCGCCGTGCTGGCTGAGCAGGCCAGCGGCACGGCGCCGTTCTGACCGGCGGTCGGCAGCCAGGGCATCGGGGGCCAGGGCGCCGGGGGACAGGGGGCCGGGGGACCCGGGCCAGCGCCTGTGGTTCGACCCCCGGCCCGCTGCCCCTACCCTTGGTTACATGCCGGAGTTCATCTATCAGATGAGCCGTGTGCGCAAGGCACACGGCGACAAGGTCATCCTCGATGACGTAACCCTCGCGTTCCTGCCCGGGGCGAAGATCGGCGTTCTCGGGCCGAACGGCACCGGTAAGTCGACGCTGCTGCGCATGATGGCCGGGATCGAGCAGCCCTCGAACGGCGAGGCGCGCCTGATGCCGGGCTTCACGGTCGGGCTGCTCGACCAGGAGCCCGCCCTGGACGAGACCAAGACCGTCCTGGGTAACGTCGAGGAGGGCGTGGCGGCGACTAAGGCGCTGCTGGAGCGGTACAACGAGATCGCCGAGCAGATGGCGACGGACTACTCCGATGCCCTGCTGGAGGAGATGGGCAGGCTGCAGGAGCAGCTTGACCATACCGGCGCCTGGGACCTCGACAGCCAGCTCGAGCAGGCCATGGACGCGCTGCGCTGCCCGCCGCCCGATGCCGACGTGAGCGTCCTGTCCGGCGGCGAGCGGCGCCGGGTCGCCCTGTGCCGTCTGCTGCTGTCCCAGCCCGATCTGCTGCTCCTGGACGAGCCCACCAACCACCTCGATGCCGAGAGCGTGCTGTGGCTGGAGCAGCACCTCGAGAAGTACCCGGGGACCGTGGTCGCGGTGACTCACGATAGGTACTTCCTCGACAACGTGGCCGGCTGGATCCTGGAGCTGGACCGCGGTCACGCTTACCCCTACGAGGGCAACTACTCCACCTACCTGGAGTCCAAGGCGGCCCGGATCAAGGTCGAGGGCCAGAAGGACGCCAAGCGCCGTAAGCGCCTGGAGGAGGAGCTGGAGTGGGTGCGGTCCAGTCCCCGGGCCCGGCAGGCGAAGAGCCGGTCCCGGCTGCAGCGGTATGAGGAGATGGCGGTCGAGGCCGACAGCAACCGGAAGCTGGACTTCGAGGAGATCCAGATTCCGCCGGGCCCGCGGCTGGGCAGCCTGGTCGTCGAGACCGATGGCCTCAGCAAGGGCTTCGATGACCGGATGCTGATCGAGAACCTGAGCTTCAGCCTGCCCCCCAACGGGATCGTCGGCGTCATCGGCCCGAACGGCGTCGGGAAGACGACCCTGTTCAAGATGATCCTCGGCGAGGAGAAGCCGGGCTCCGGCTTGATCCGGGTGGGCGAGACGGTCCAGATCTCCTACGTCGACCAGGCTCGCGGCCGGATCGACCCTGACAAGAACGTCTGGGATGTCATCTCCGACGGGGAGAGCTACATCCGGGTCGGCAAGACCGAGATCCCGAGCCGGGCATACGTCGCCGCCTTCGGGTTCAAGGGGGGCGACCAGCAAAAGCCGGCCGGCGTGCTGTCAGGCGGTGAGCGGAACCGGGTAAACCTGGCCCTGACGCTCAAGCAAGGCGGCAACCTGCTGCTGCTGGACGAGCCGACCAACGACCTGGACGTGGAGACGCTGTCCTCGCTGGAGAACGCGCTGCTGGAATTCCCCGGCTGCGCCGTGATCACCAGCCATGACCGGTGGTTCCTGGACCGCATCGCGACGCACATCCTGGCCTGGGAAGGCGGAGCCAGCTGGTTCTGGTTCGAGGGGAACTTCGAGGCCTACGAGAAGAGCAAGATCGAGCGGCTGGGTGCCGAGGCGGCGCGGCCGCACCGGGTCACCTACCGCAAGCTGACCAGGGGCTAGCGGATCAGCTGACCGGCCGCCGCCGGTCAGCTGACCCGGTGGATATCGGGCCGGACGATCTGGCCGTTCATCACGGTGTAGGTGCCCTCGTAGGTCTGCACGGAGCCGTCGGTCTGGGTCGCGGCCAGGCGGGCAGTCACGATGTCACCGCTCGTCGACACGATCTTCACCGCGTCATGGGCGGTCCCGCGGAACCCGCTGACGAACGCCGCCAACGACATGCCGGTGTGCCTGCCGCCCAGGAGCCAGGCCCGGCCGTACCGGTGATGATTAATCGCCCGGAAGTAGTCCTGGACGGTCATGGCCGGGGTGACAGTCGCCGCCGCGGCCGGCGCGGTCTGCCGGGCCGGAGGCTGAGCGACCGGGCTGGCGTGGTGGTGGAGCAGCTTATAGCCGAGACCGGCCAGGCAGAGCAGCACGACGATGGCCGCCGTGATGGCCAGGCCGCTTCCCCGGCGGCGGCTGCCGGCGCCCTGGCGGCCCGGCGCGGCGGGCGTCGTCATTCCGGATCTCCTGGCCGTGCCCGCAGCTGGCCCCAGCCATCCGGTCGCAGCCTCCTGCTGCGGGGACTGCGGCGGCCGTGACTGCGGTGCCGGTGACTGCGCGGCCGAGGGCTGCCGCCACCAGTTGTCTGGTATCTCCGACACGGGAGCGTCGCCCGGCCGGTCCTGCGGCGACCCGGCCGAGCCCGGCGGCCTGGCCGGCCAGGGCCGCGGAACGGCCGGCTGAGCGGGCGGCGGGGCGGGCGGCGGGGCGGCAGCCGCCGCGGCCGGCGGAGAATCCACGCTGGTCAGTCCCGGGCCGGACGGGGCGGACAGCTCCGTGGACGGCCGCTGGAACGGATCGGCGGCGAGCCCGGCGGCCGAGGCCACAGTGCGCGGCCGGCCGGTCTCGCCCGGCTGGGAGACACAGGCCGCATGCAGCGCGGCCGCGTAGTCCATGCAAGTCCGGTACCGGTCAGCCGGGGACTTGGCCAGGGCCCGGCCGATGACCTGGTCGACGGCCGGCGGCAGGTCCGGGCGCCGCTCGCTCGGCGCGGGCGGCGGCTCGGAGAGCTGAGCCCACATCAGCGCCAGGTTCTCCTCGCGCCGGAACGGCGGGGCGCCCGTCAGCATCTCGACCGTGGCGCAGGCCAGCGCGTACAGGTCGGCCCGCCCGTCTACTGAGCGGCCCTCGATCTGCTCGGGCGCGACGTAGTCCAGGGTGCCCAGGAACTGTCCGGTCGCCGTGAGGCCGCTCGGGGCCAGGGCCTGCTTGCTCAGCCCGAAGTCGGACAGGTAGACGTGGTCGGAGCGGCCGTCTCCCGACTCGGCCAGCAGCATGTTGGCGGGCTTGATGTCGCGATGCACCAGCCCGCGAGCGTGCGCCGCGTCCAGCGCGGAGGCCACCTGGGCGGTGATGGCGACGGTCCGCGGGACCGAGAGCCGGCCCTGCCGGTCCAGCAGGGTCCGGACGTCGCCCGTGCCGACGTAGCGCATGGCGATGAACAGGCAGCCCTCGGCCTCCCCGGCCTCGAACACCGGCACGATGTGCGGATGGTCCACGGCGGCGGCGGCCCGTGACTCGTGGATGAACCGGCGCCGGAAGGACTCGTCCTCGGCCAGCCGGGGGGCCAGGATCTTCAGGGCGACGGTCCGGCCCAGCTTCACGTCGATGGCGCGGTAGACGATCGCCATGCCGCCCCGGCCGATCTCCGCCTCGATCTGGTACCCGGCCAGCTGCCCGCCGGGGCCAGCCTGCGACGGAGCCGAGCTGATCTCCTCGGTCACCGGGCCCTCCAGCGTGGGGTGCCGCGCTCCGGCAGCTGCCACTGCCGGAAGCGGAGCTCAGTTACGTGCAGATGAAAAAGCAGCTGATTTTAGTATCCGCGAGATTAGCTGGCATCTGTCAATGCTCCGGGCGTCAGGCCTCTTCTAGGAAGGCGTGAGGCCGAGATCGGGTCGGCCTGGCTGGCCCAGAGGCTGGTTGATCAGGCTATGGGCGGCCATCACCAGGTAGTCCCACAGCTGCGTGTCCAGTTCCGGGGCGAGGGCGCGCTCGTCGAGCGCGGTGCGCATATGCCGCAGCCACGCGTCCCGCTCAGCCTCGCCGATGCTGAAGCGCGCGTGCCGCATGCGCAGTCGCGGATGGCCCCGCAGCTCGTTGTAGGTGGCCGGACCGCCCCAGTACTGGATCAGGAACAGCCGCAGGTGTTCCTCGGCCGGCCCCAGGTCGCGGCTCGGGTACACCGGCCGCAGCTCGGGATCGGCCGCGACCTCCTGATAGAACCGGTGGACCAGGCGCCGGAACGTCGGCTCACCGCCGACCGCCTCGTAGAGGGTCGGTACGCTGGTGTCAGTCATAACGCGCTCCAGGTTACGTTCCGCTGCCGGTACCCGGCTCGCCCGGGCTGGCCGAGCCACCCGAGTCGCCCGGCCCGGGCTCGGGCAGCGAGGTCCGGCCGCCCGCCGCGGCCAGGCTGGCCAGCGCCAGCTTCAGGCGCTCCCGCAGCTCTCGGCCGACCTCCCACTGGCGCAGCGGCGCGGTGCGGGCGATGACCCGGACCAGCACGGAGTCGCTGGTGACCTCCTGGACCCCCCACACCTCGGGCCGCTCCAGGATCACTTCCTGCCAGTCGGGGTCCTGCCACATGGCCACGGCGGTCTGTTCCATCATCTGCCGGACCAGGCTGATGTCCAGGTCGTAGGGAACGGGAAAGTCCACCACCGCGCGCGCCCAGCCGTGCGACTCGTTCCCGGACTTGGTGATGGTGCCGTTACGGATGTGCCAGATCACGCCGTTAACGTCGCGCACCCGGGTGATCCGCAGGCTGACCGCCTCGACCGTTCCGCTGATGGTGTCGATGTCGATCACGTCGCCGACGCCGTACTGGTCTTCGAGCAGGATGAAGGTCCCGGCCAGGAAGTCCATCACCAGGTTCTGCGCTCCGAACCCGATAGCGATGCCGAGCACGCCGGCGCTGGCCAGGATGGGCGCGAGGTTCACCCCGAGGTCACCCAGGATGATGAAGGTGGCGATCGTGAAGATGGTCACCGAGGCCGCATTGCGGAGGACCGAGCCGAGCGCGCTGGCCCGCTGCTGACGGCGCTCGCCGAGGATGGACCGGGACCGCTCGCTGCCGCTGTCCTGCCGCAGCGTGGCGCGGGCGGTGACCCGCCTGATCAGCCGGTGCGCGGCGAACCGCGCGATCAGCGCGAGCACGACCACGAACGCGATGCGCAGCCCCAGCTGAACCGGTCCCGCGAAGAAGGCCCTCGTGAGCTCGGCGTCGTGCCGGTTCTTGGTGATGTCCCAGATCAGCCGGCAGGCGATCCCGGGACTGCTGCTGCCGCAGGCACTAGTGAGGGAATCTGGCGGCACCCCCGGCGGGAGGCTGGCGATCGCCGTGAGGACGTGCATGACCACGACCAGATCCTTTCAGTGACCGGGCCGCGACCGCCGCCGGCTGGCGTAATTCGCGCCCGACCGAATCCGTTACCGCAGCTAGCAGCTAGAGGCGCAGGCCGGTGTGGGCGGCGATGAACGCGAGCTGCTCGCTGGACAGGGCCACGGTCCGGCTGACGGCGCGGGCGCCATGACCCACGTCGCCCTCGCGGCGCAGCAGCACTGGCCGGTCGGCTAGCGGCGCCGAGGTGGCGTGCTGGAGGGCCGCGCACATCTTCCGGGCGTGCAGCGGGTCGACCCGGGTGTCGCCGTCAAACACCGTGAACAGGACCGCCGGGTAGGCGACCCGGTCACGAACGTGGTGATACGGCGAGTACCCGAGCAGCCAGCTCAGTTCCCGCGGGTCGGCGGCGCTGCCGTACTCGTCGTTCCAGGTCTCGCCCAGCCCGAACTGCTCGTAGCGGACCATGTCCAGCAGCGGCGCGGAGCAGACGGCGGCCGCGCAGAGGTCCGGCCGCTGGGTGATGGACGCGCCGACCAGCAGGCCGCCGTTGGAGCCGCCCGAGATGGCGAGCTGCCCGGCGGTGGTCCAGGCTCCGGCGATGAGCCGGCCGGCCGCGGCGGCGAAGTCGTCGAACACGTTCTGCTTATGCTCGCGCATCCCGGCGCGGTGCCATTGCTCGCCTTCCTCGCTGCCGCCGCGCAGCCCGGCGATCGCGTAGACCCCGCCCGCCTCCACCCAGGCCAGCACCGCCGCGGAGTAGGCGGGGGTGAGGCTGATATTGAAGCCGCCGTAGCCATACAGGATGGCGGGCCGGGGCTGGCGCGGCCCGCCCCTGTCCCCGCCGGACGCGGAGATGACCAGCATCCGGATCGTGGTCCCGTCGGCAGACGGGAAGGCCACCTGCTCGGCCTGGATCTCCGGCACGCTGACCATGCCCGGCGACCGGGCCCAGGTCGAGACGGCGCCGGTGAGCGCGTCATAGTGCAGGACCAGCGGCGGCGTGGCGTCATCGGTGTAGCTGAGCCAGGCCTCATGCCCGCCCTCGGGGCGCCCGCGCAGGCTGCCGGCCGACCCGAGGCCCGGCAGCGGGATCCGGCCCGTCAGCTGGCCGGTGGCCAGCTCATGGACGGTGACCTCGCTGATCGCGTGCCTGGTCCAGCCGGCCAGCAGCAGGGGCTGGTCCAGCTCCTCGCCGTCGAGGATCGTGAAGCCGCCGAGCACGGCCTCGCTGTCCTCGGGCAGCAAGTCGCGCCAGCTCTGGTAGCCGGGGAAGGCCGGGTCGGCGGGGTCGGCCACCGCCAGCCTGCCCCGCGGCGCGTCCCGGTCGGTATGCACGTACAGCAGTCCGTCCCGGCCCGCGTGCACGCCCACCTGGGCGTCCACGCCCTGCTGGAGGACGCGCAGGTCCGGCGCCCCCTCCGGCGAGGCGGTCAGGTCGGCGATCCACACGTCGTTGCGCGGCGCCGTCCCGGCCGACGCCTCGATGACCAGCCACCGGCCGTCCCGGCTGACCATGACGCCGTAGTAGTTGGTCTTCTCCAGCCCGTCGCCGAAGATCAGCACGTCCTCGGCGGCCGGCGTCCCGACCCGGTGCAGGTAGACGCGGCGGTGGTACTGCTCCTCGCCGGCCCGGACCGCGCCGGGAGCCAGGCGGCGGGCGTAGTAGAACGCCTTGCCGCCCGGAAGCCACGCCACCTCGGTGTACCGGCAGCGGTCGATCGGGCCGTCGGCATCCTCGCCCGTGACCACGTCCATGACCCGCAGGACCGACTCCTCGCGGCCGCCCTCCGACATCTGGTAGGCCAGCAGCCGGCCCTCGTAGTCGGGCTGCCAGCTGTCCAGGGTGGTAGTCCCGGACGGGTCGATGGCCATCGGGTCGATCAGCGCGCGCTCGGGCTTATCGCCGGCCGCCGTGTAGAGCACCGCGTGCTCCTGGCCGCCTGCCCGCCGCACGTAGAACTGGCGGTCACCGCGCCAGGCCGGCGGGCTCACGGTGCCCGCGCCCAGCAGCTCGGCCAGCCTGGCCGCCAGCCGCTCCCGGCCCGGCAGCGTCGCCCGCTCCCGTGCGTACAGCTCGTCCTGGGCCGTGAGCCAGGCCCTGGCCTGGTCGCTGTCGGCGTCCTCGAGCCAGCGGTAGGGATCGGCGACGCGATGACCGTGCAGGACTTCGCAGATGTCCTGGCGGGGGGCGTCCGGGTAGCCGGCGCCCGGTTCGGCGTCGCTGGGTGCGGTCATGACTGGCACTTTAGGGCCAAAACCGCCGTGCGTCAGGCCAGGCCCGGCCGCTGAGCTGCCGCGCGGCCGGCGGCCGGCGGCCGGCCCGGCCGGCGGCCGGCGGCCCGCATACTGCCCGGACGCCACCATGCCGGCCCGCCACGACGGCCGGTAGGCTATCGGTGTTGGCGGACGGGCCGCCGGGCAGTCACACTGGTCACAGGGTGCCTCGGCGGCACGACAGGAGCGCACCCGGCAGGAGGTGCGAGTGCGTCGGGTATTGCTGCTCAACGTCACCTATGAGCCGCTGACCACTGTCGGACTGCACCGTGCGGTGTGCCTGGTCCTCGGGGACAAGGCCGAGGTGCTGCACGATGACGCGGACGGCAGGATGCTGCACTCGGCCTCGGCCCGGCTGGTCGTCCCGTCGGTGATCCGGCTGCACCGGTACGTCCGGATCCCGCACCGCAGCCGGGTGCCGCTGACCAGGGCCGCCCTCATGCGCCGGGACAATTACCTGTGCGGTTACTGCGGCGTCAAGGCCGACACCATCGATCACGTGATTCCCCGCAGCCGCGGCGGCCAGCATGTCTGGGAGAACTGCGTGGCATCCTGCACGCGCTGCAATCACCGCAAGGCCGACCGGCTGATCGAGGAGCTGGGCTGGGCGCTGCGGTTCGACCCGGCCGCCCCGCGCGGCGCGCACTGGCGCCTCATCGGCGCGGCGCACGACGGCGACCCGCAGTGGGTGGCCTACCTGTCGGAGCCCAGCGCCGCTTAAGCCCGTGCCGCTTAGCCCTGTGCCGCGCGCTTTATGCACCGGGTCTGTGGACAGCCCTGCTGACAACTCGCCACAGTCGGGGGACAACGCTCGTCCGGCTGTGGACGGCGGTGTGGACAGCGGAAATGCCAGGAAATAGGGGTCCCTAGGCCTTGTGCGGGCCCGGCGATTGGCAGTAGAACGGCTCTCACCACTGAGGCGGGTCCACCCTGAGGGTGACTCCGGAACGGCGGGCGGGGCGGGAGACCGACTCGCGCGACGGGGGCCCGGTGCCGGTGGGGGTCACGCGGTGTGCGGCAGCCGGGAAGCCGGCGAGCCAGGGCCGACGGGCCGGCGGGGCCCCTCCATCTCATACATGGAGGGGCCCCGCTCATTTCCCCGGCGCGACCCGCCTCTTAACGAATTGCGTCCAACGAGTAACGCCATGTGCAATGGCGGGCGATACTGAGACAGACGCCGGCGGCGTGGGTACCCCCGAGCTCACGTCGCCGCGTCTTCACCACACCGGCCGCGCCGGCAGTACCCGCAGGAAGCCCGGCCCGGTAGCGTTCACTCCATGACAGCAACCGCAACGCCCACGGGCGGAGGCAGCGCGCCCCCCGATGCCCCGTTCGGCCGGAATCTCACGGCCATGATCACGCCGATGACCGGCGACGGGGCCGTCGACTACGAAGGCGCTGCCCGGCTCGCCGAGTACCTGATCACGGACATGCGCAACGATGGCCTGGTCATCAGCGGCACGACCGGCGAGTCGCCGACGACCACCGACGCCGAGAAGGAACGGCTGCTGCGCGCGGTCGTGGAGGCGGTGGGAGACCGGATCCCGGTCGTGGCCGGGGTGGGCACCAACAGCACCGCGCACACGTGCGAGCTCGCCCGGACCGCCGAGCGGGCGGGCGCGGCGGGACTGCTCGTCGTCACGCCGTACTACAGCAAGCCACCGCAGAGCGGGCTGCTGGCGCACTTCAGCGCGGTTGCTGACACCACGCAGCTGCCGGTCCTGCTCTACGACATTCCCGGCCGGACCGCTACCCCCATCGAGACGCAGACGCTGCTGCGGCTGGCGGAGCACCCGCGGATCGTGGGCGTCAAGGACGCCAAGGCGGACCTGCTCGCCGGCTCGGACGTGATGGCCCGCACCGGCCTGGTCTTCTACTGCGGCGACGACCCGCTGAACCTGCCCTGGCTGTCGGTCGGCGCCAGCGGCTTCATCAGCGTGCACGCGCACGTGATCGGGGACCGGCTGCACGAGATGATCGAGGCCTACTTCGCCGGCCGCGTGACCGACGCGCTGGCCCTCCACCGCGCAGTACTCCCGGTCTACCAGGGCATGACCCGGGCCCAGGGCGTCATCATGGCCAAGGCGGCCCTCAGCCTGCTCGGCCTGCCCGGCGGCTCCGTGCGGCTGCCGCTGACGGACGCGACGCCGGCGCAGATCGAGCAGCTCCGTGAGGACCTCACGGCAGGCGGCGTGAAGATCCGGTGAGCCACCCGCATCCAGAACTCGGACCGCCGCCGCCGCTCCCCGTCGACGGCCTGCGGATCATCGCGCTCGGCGGACTCGGCGAGATCGGCCGCAACATGACCGTCTTCGAGCACGCCGGGCGGCTGCTCATCGTCGACTGCGGAGTCCTGTTCCCCGAGCCAGACCAGCCCGGAATCGACCTGATCCTGCCGGACTTCTCCATGCTGGAGGACCGGCTGGACCAGATCGAGGCGCTCGTGCTCACCCACGCGCACGAGGATCACATCGGGGCGGTTCCCTACCTGCTCCGCCAGCGGCGCGACATCCCGCTGGTGGGATCCAGGCTCACCCTGGCCCTGGTGACCAGCAAGCTCGCCGAGCACCGGATCCCGCCCGAGACCGTCGAGGTCACGGCGGGAGGCACGCTGTCGTTCGGCCCCTTCGACCTGGAGTTCATGGCCGTCAACCACTCCATCCCCGACGCCCTGGCCGTCGCCATCAGGACGCGGGCCGGGCTGGTGCTGCACACCGGGGACTTCAAGATGGACCAGCTGCCGCTGGACGGGCGGCTGACCGACCTCGGCGGGTTTGCCCGCCTCGGGGCGCAGGGCGTGGACCTGCTCCTGGCCGACTCCACCAACGCCGAGGTTCCCGGCATCGTCACCAGCGAGCGGGCCATCGGCCCGGTGCTCGACGAGATCTTCGCCACCGCGCAGCAGCGCATCATCGTGTCCTGCTTCGCCAGCCACGTGCACCGGGTCCAGCAGGTCATGGACGCCGCGGCGGCCCACGGCCGGAAGGTCGCGCTGGTCGGCCGGTCGATGGTGCGCAACATGGGCGTCGCGCGCGACCTTGGCTACCTGCGGGTGCCCTCGGTGCCCGGCGGCCTGCTGGTCGACCTGAAGGAGGCCGAGGAGCTGCCGCCCGACCAGATCGTGCTGATCTCGACCGGCTCGCAGGGTGAGCCCATGTCCGCGCTGTCGCGGATGGCCGGCCGGGACCATCCGATCCGGATCGCCGAGGGCGACCTGGTCATCCTGGCGTCGTCGCTGGTGCCGGGGAACGAGACCGCGGTCTCGCGGATCATCAACGACCTGACCCGGCTGGGCGCCCAGGTGGTGCACAAGGGCAACGCGCTGGTGCACGTGTCGGGGCACGCGCCCGCGGGCGAGCTGCTTTACGTGCTGAACCTGGTCCGGCCCAGCAACTTCATCCCCGTCCACGGTGAGTGGCGGCACCTGAAGGCGCATGCCGACCTGGCCGCGCTGACCGGCGTCCCCGCCGAGAGCATCGTGATCGCCGAGGACGGCGTGGTGGTGGACCTCGTCGCGAGCAAGATCGCGGTGGTCGGCAACGTCCAGTGCGGCTACGTCTACGTCGACGGCATGTCGGTGGGCGAGGTCACTGAGGCGTCGCTGAAGGACCGGCTGATCCTCGGAGACGAGGGCTTCGTCTCGGTGGTCGTCGTGGTGGACTCGACCAACGGCAAGCTGGTCGCGGGCCCGGAGATCCACGCGCGCGGCTCGGGCATCGACGACTCGGCCTTCGACGAGATCCGCCCGCTGGTGGAGGAGGCCCTGGTCAGGGCGGCCGCCGACGGCGTCAGCGAGGTGCATCAGCTGCGCCAGCTGATCCGCAGGACGGCGGGCCGCTGGGTCAGCGATAACTACCGGCGCCGCCCGATGATCATCCCGGTCGTCGTCCAGGTCTAGTCCTACCGGTCTGGGCCGGACCGTGTCCCTCTTGGCTGGAACTGCGGCAATCATGCCCGCAGCAGCTCGCCCGGCCCTACTCTGGTCCCGCCGCCAGGCGGTCGCCTGCGCTGGCCGGAACCCCGGTGAGGGAGCCAGCGATGACATCCGGGCGCGGGGACGGACCCGAATCCAGCTCTGGGCTGCCCCGGCACGCCCGCCCGCCAGCGTCCCGGAGCGGGCCGGGACAAGGGCGCCGGCCAGCGTCCCGGCGGCCGGGAGCGCGCCGGAATCGGGCGTCATCCTGGCTGGCGGCCGCCATCGTCGTGGTCCTGGCCCTGGGCGGCACGGTCCTGTTCCTGCTGCGCCCGAAGGCCGCCGCCCAGCCCGAGGCGGCGGCCGGCCACGCCGGCGCGGCGGCGGCGCCCTCCGGCGGCCCTCCGTCCAGCGCCGCGCGCGTGAGCACCCCGGCCAGCGGCAGCCCCGCGCCCGCTCTGGCCACCGTCAGCATCACCGACGTGGGCGACATGAACTTCGGCACGGCGGGGAACTACCCGCCGGGCGGCCCGGCCGCCCTGTTCGCTGACGTGGACGGCGACCTGCGCAGCGACCTGACCGTCGGGAACCTGGAGACCGCGCTCGGCAGCAGCGGCACGACCAAGTGCGCCCCGCACGCGGCCGACTGCTATGCGTTCCAGGCTCCGGCTGCCTTCGCGATCGCGGTGCACAGGGCGGGGTTCTCCGCCGTCAACGTGGCCAACAATCACACCGACGACGCCGGCCCGATCGGCGTCCAGGAGACCGACGCGGCGCTGGCCGCGGCGCACCTGCGCTGGACGGGCCGCCCGGGGCAGACCACCTACCTGGTCCGCGACGGCGTCAGGATCGGCCTGCTGGGCTTCGCCCCTTACGACTACGACCGCAACCTGCTGGACATCCCGGCTGCGGTGGCGGCCGTGCGCCAGGCCGCAGCCCGCGCCCGGCTGGTCATCGTCTTCATCCACGCCGGCGCCGAGGGAGCCGCCGCCCAGCATGTACGGCCGGGCATGGAGACCTACCTCGGCGAGGAGCGCGGCGACCCGATCGCCTTCGCCCACGCCGTCATCAGCGCCGGCGCCGATCTCGTGCTCGGCTCCGGGCCGCACGTGCTGCGCGCCATGCAGTGGTACCGCCACCGGCTGATCGCCTACAGCCTCGGCAACTTCGCCGGGTACGACACCCTCGGCCTGGGCGGGGTCACGGCCGACAGCGCCATCCTGCACGTGCGACTGCGGGCGGACGGAGCGTTCGCTGGCGGTCGGCTGACCGCGATCCAGCTGGTCGGCGCCGGGAGCCCGCGACCGGACCCGGCGGATACGGGCGTCGAGCTCGTCCGGTCGCTTTCCCGCAGCGACTTCGGAGGCAGCGGCGCGCACATCACGGCGTCCGGCCTGATCGAGCCGCCCTGACGCTGGTTCGCGCGGCTGGTGGCTGTCGCCCGGGCGCGACACGCGGTCGGGATCGGGGTGCTTGGACCGGCTGGCGTTGCTCGCTACCGTGGGCATCATGGCGACTCGTGCGCCCAAGAGCGCAGCACGCCCGCGCAACGGCGCGAGCCGTCCGCGTCAGGCGAGCGGTGCCAGCCGGACCGGGTCGGCCAGCCGATCGCGGGCCGGCCGCGGAGCCGCTTCACCCTACCGGCGCAGTTCCGGCCGTCCCGCTGCCAGCGGCCGGGGAGCCAGCCGCCGCACCGGCAGCGGCCGGACCAGGACCGGCCGGCGGCCACCTCCGCCAGCCAACCCGCTGATCATCCTGCTGGGCTGGATAGTGAGCGCCATCGGCGGCATCTGGATGACGCTCGCGCACACGGTCGGCACCGTGGCCCGGACCTTTGGCCGCAGTGCCCGCGATCTGGACCCGGTGCACCGGCGGGACGGGCTGGGCCTGCTGGCCCTGTGCGCGGCCTTCGTCTCCGCCGCCGCCATCTGGTGGCACCTCGGCCTCATCGGCAAGCCGCTGACCGCGGTCATGCTGGGCCTGTTCGGGTCCGCTGCCTGGACGGTGCCGATCCTGCTGGGCCTGCTGGCCGTCCGGTTCCTGCGGCACCCCGACAGCAACGCCGATACCGGCCGCATGGTGATCGGCTGGACGGCGCTGCTGGTCGGGGCGCTCGGCCTGCTGCACATCGCCGATGGCACTCCCGGCCCGGCCAACGGCGGAGCGGCGATGCGAGCCGCGGGCGGCCTGGTCGGCTATATCGCCGCGTCCCCGCTGGTCCACCTGGCGACCAAGTGGGCCGCCGTTCCGGTGCTGGCCGCCGTGACAGGCTTCGGCCTGCTGGTGGTGACCGGCACGCCGCTGCATCAGGTGCCGCGGCGGCTCGCCGGCCTGCACGGCTTCATGATGGGCAAGCCGCCGGCGGAAGACGAGCTCGACCAGGGCGCGGTCGCGGGCGAGGAAGGCGAGCCGGTCGCGCGCGGCCGCCGCCAGCTCACCAGGGGCAAGTCCGGGCGGCCCGCGGCCATCGAGGCCGGAGATCACGACCTGCCCTATGACACGCCCCTGCTGGGCGGGACGCTATCGCGCGGCCAGGCCGGCAAGGGCAAGGCCGCTGCCGGACCCCCGGCGGCCAGGGGCCGCCCGGTCGCTGAGCCCGAGCCGGTACCGGACGGGCTGATGTTCTCGCCGCCGCCCGGCGTGCCGGGCCCGGCGGGGACGGCGGGACGGGCAGCGGGCAATGCCGCGGTCGAGGAAAGCTGGCGGGAATCCTGGTTCGGGCCAGCCGAGGGCGCGGCCGCGGCAGCCGCGGCCGACGACAGCCTCGCGGACCTGGCTGACCTGACGGCCAAGAAGCCGGAGCAGCTGACCCTGGCCGCCTCCAGTGATTCCAGTTATACGCTGCCGCCCGCCGCGCTGCTCCGGCCGGGAAGCGCCCCCAAGGCCCGGACCCGCGCCAACGACGCGATGGTCGACGCGCTGTCCGCGGTGCTCGATCAGTTCGAGGTGGACGCTCAGGTCACGGGCTTCACCCGGGGCCCGACCGTGACCCGGTACGAGATCGAGCTGGGGCCCGCCGTGAAGGTGGAGCGGGTAACCCAGCTGAGCAAGAACATCGCCTACGCCGTCAAGAGCGCCGACGTCCGGATCCTGTCTCCGATTCCCGGCAAGTCGGCCATCGGCGTGGAGATCCCCAACACCGACCGGGAGATCGTCAGCCTGGGCGACGTGCTGCGGTCCCCGGTAGCCACGGCGGATCACCATCCGATGGTGGTGGGCCTGGGCAAGGACGTCGAGGGCCGCACCGTGGTGGCAAACCTGGCCAAGATGCCGCACATGCTGATCGCGGGCGCGACCGGCGCGGGCAAGTCGACCTGCATCAACGGCGTGATCACCTCCATCCTGCTGCGGGCCACCCCGGAGGAGGTCCGGATGGTCCTGATCGACCCCAAGCGGGTGGAACTCGCCGCCTACTCCGGGATTCCTCACCTCATCACCCAGATCATCACCAACCCCAAGAAGGCAGCGGACGCGCTGCAGTGGGTCGTCGGCGAGATGGACCGGCGCTACGACGACCTGGCCGCCTCCGGGTTCCGGCACATGGACGACTTCAACAAGGCCGTCCGGACCGGCCGGCTGACCGCCCCGCCCGGCAGCGAGCGGGTCTACGTGCCGTATCCGTACCTGCTGGTGATCGTGGACGAGCTGGCCGACCTCATGATGATCGCGCCGCGGGACGTGGAAGACGCGATCGTCCGCATCACCCAGCTCGCCCGGGCCGCGGGCATCCACCTGGTCCTGGCCACCCAGCGGCCCAGCGTCGACGTGGTGACCGGCCTGATCAAGGCCAACGTGCCGTCCCGGCTCGCCTTCGCCACCTCCAGCCTGACCGACAGCCGGGTCATCCTGGACCAGCCGGGGGCGGAGAAGCTGGTGGGCCAGGGCGACTCGCTGTTCCTGCCGATGGGGGCGAGCAAGCCGATGCGGCTGCAGAACGCCTACGTCAACGAGAAGGAAATCCGCGAGGTCGTCGAGCACTGCAAGCGCCAGATGGAGCCCACCTACCGCGAGGACATCGTGGCCCCGGAGGGCCAGCGCAAGGAGATCGACGCCGATATCGGCGATGACCTGGAGCTGCTCGTCCAGGCAGCCGAGCTGGTCGTGGGGACCCAGTTCGGGTCGACGTCCATGCTGCAGCGCAAGCTGCGGGTCGGCTTCGCCAAGGCCGGCCGGCTGATGGACCTCATGGAAAGCCGGGGCGTGGTCGGGCCGAGCGAGGGCTCCAAGGCCAGGGACGTGCTGGTCCGGCCGGAGGACCTGGCGGAGCTGCTGGCCTCGCTGCGCGGCGGCCCGAGCTGACCGTTCCGGAGATTGGCAGTTTCAGCTGCCCGGCGAGAGACTTGAGGAAGACGCGAGCCGAGCCGCTCCGGTCCTCGCCGGAACGTAATTGCGTGTCTACACTTAGTGACCGTTCCCGGTGCCGGGAACAGGGAACGTAGTCACTGCGCCCGCGCCCCCGGGCGGACGCAGTGCGACTAGCAGTGGAGGCGCCGAGTGACTATCGGTGACGCCCTGGCCGAGGCACGTCGCCAAGCCGGGCTCACGATCACGCAGGTCAGTCAGCGGACCTGCATCCGCGAGACGATTATCCGGGGGATTGAGCATGACGACTTCTCCGCTTGCGGAGGTGACTTCTACGCACGCGGGCACATCCGCAGCATCGCCCGGGCCGAGGGCCTGGAGCCGGAGCCGCTGATCCGCGAGTACGACGCGACCCAGGGCGCGCCGGAGGGTATTACGGCGGCCGACGTGTTCGAGCCGGCCACTCCGATCAAGCTCCGGGAACGGCGCCGGCCCAACTGGAGCCTGGCGATGCTCGTGGCGCTGGCGGCAATTGTCGGCATTGCCACCTATCATTTCCTTTCCGCGCCGGCCAAGACCAGTCCGGTGTCCAGCGGTCACGCTCCGGTCGTCTCGCACGCCGCGGCTGGCGGTCAGCGGCACGCGACGCACAAGCACAAGAGCGCGGCCGCCCAGGCCAGCCAGGCCCACGCGCAGGGCACCGTGATCGCGCTCAGCGCCGTGAGCAGCGCTTGCTGGGTGGAGCTGACCACGACCGCCAACCGGATTCTCTTCGAGGGCACCATCCCGATGGGCACCTCGAAGGTCTGGACCGAGCACAAGACGGTCAGCATGATCATCGGGAATCCGGGCGCGGTTACCCTGACCGTTAACGGCAAGCCCCAGTCGCCGCCGGCCGGGCAGCCGGTCACCCTGACCCTCGGGTCTCGCCGCCAGGCCACGGGGTAGCCCAGGCTGGCCGGCCGCCCGCGGGTGCGCTGGCACCAGCCCGCTTACCGTAGTCTGCCGGTGTGTCATCGAGCGTTTCAGATCAGGGGGAAGTCCGGCCTGCAGCCGGCCGCAGCGTGAGCCTGGTCACACTGGGCTGCGCGCGGAACGAGGTCGATTCCGAGGAACTCGCGGCCCGGCTGGAGCAGGCGGGCTGGACGCTGGCTGACGGCGCGGACGAGGCCGATGTCGTGCTCGTTAATACGTGTGGGTTCATCCAGGCGGCCAAGCAGGATTCGATCGACGAGCTGCTCGGCGCCGCGGCCGGCGGCGTCCCGGTGGTAGCGGCAGGCTGCCTGGCCGAGCGGTACGGGTCGGGCCTGGCCGAGGCGCTTCCCGAGGCCCAGGTGCTCGGCTTCGACGATTACGGCGACATCGCGGCCCGGCTGGACGACGTCGTGGCGGGTCGGCGCTGGCAGGCGCACGAGCCGAGGGACCGGCGCAAGCTGCTGCCGCTGACCCCGGCCGCGCGGCCGGGAGCCGCGAGCACGCCGCTGCCGGGCCACGGGATCGTCACCGGCTCGCCCGCGGCGCCCGGCGCTGGCTCGCTGGCGCCCGGCTCGGGCTCGCAGATCCCGGACCTCCCCGCGGGCGTCGCGCCGGCGTCCGGCCCGCGGGTCATGCGGCGGCGGCTGGGCGGCGGCCCGGCGGCCCCGCTCAAGATCGCCTCCGGCTGCGACCGGCGGTGCAGCTTCTGCGCGATTCCGGCATTCCGCGGCGCGTTCGTGTCGCGGCCGGTGCCCGACCTGGTGGCCGAGGCGGGCTGGCTGGCCAGCCACGGCGCCCGCGAGCTATACCTGGTCAGCGAGAACTCCACCTCCTACGGGAAGGACCTGGGGGACCTCAGGCTGCTGGAGAAGCTCCTGCCCCAGCTGGCCGCCGTGGCCGGGATCGCCCGGGTCCGGGTCAGCTACCTGCAGCCGGCCGAGGTCCGGCCGGGCCTGGTCGAGGTCATGGCCGCCACGCCCGGCGTGGCGCCGTACTTCGACCTGTCGTTCCAGCATGCCAGCGGCGCGGTCCTGCGCTCGATGCGCAGGTTCGGCGACGGGGAGCGCTTCTGCGCGCTCATCGACCAGATCAGGCAGCTCGCACCGGAGGCGGGCATCCGGTCCAACTTCATCGTGGGCTTCCCGGGCGAGAACGCCGGCGACGTCGAGGAGCTGCAGCAGTTCCTCATCGACGCCCGGCTGGATGCCATCGGCGTCTTCGGCTACTCATCCGAGGACGGCACGGAGGCGGCCTCGCTGCCCGGCCAGCTGCCCGAGGACGAGATCGCCAGCCGGGTCGGGGAGCTCGCCGACCTGGCCGATGAGCTGATGGCCCAGCGGGCCGCTGAGCGCCTGGGCGAGGTCGTGGACGTGCTGATCGAGGAGGACCTCGGCGGCGGTCGCTACCTGGGCCGGGCAGCCCACCAGGCGCCCGAGGTGGATGGCAGCACCGAAGTCACGGCGGCCGGGCCGGCGGCGGTCGGGGACCTGGTGCGGGCCCGCGTGGCTGGCTCCGACGGAGTGGATCTGCTGGCCGAGGCCGGGACGGCCGACGCGCCAGCGGCCGGGGGTGCGGGCGCGGCCGGGGGTGCGGCTGGGGCCGGGGGTGCGGCTGGGGCCGAGGGCGCGGCTGCGGGGGTCCTGGCCGCGGGAAAGCATTGAGCCAGCCGGCTTCTGACAGGCCGGGACACGGGACGCCGGGCGGCGGGGCTGTCCCAGCGCCTCGGCTGATGAACGTGGCCAACGCGCTGACCGTGCTGCGGCTGGTACTGGTCCCGGTGTTCATCGGGCTGCTGGTGGCCGGGGAGCCGGGCACCCGGGCGGCGGCGTTCGTGGCGTTCGGCGTGGCCTCGGCGACCGACCTGCTGGACGGCGAGCTGGCTCGGCGGCGCAACCTGATCACCGACTTCGGGAAGATCGCCGACCCCATCGCCGATAAGGCGCTGACCGGATCGGCGCTGGTGACGCTGTCGTTCCTGGGCGAGCTGGCCTGGTGGGTCACGGTGGTCATCCTGGTCCGCGAGCTGGCCGTCACCGCACTGCGGTTCTGGGTGATCCGCCAGGGCGTGATCGCCGCCAGCCGGGGCGGGAAACTCAAGACCCTGCTCCAGGTCGTGGCCATCAGCCTGTACATCCTGCCGTGGCACGTCTGGGTGGCGCGGCAGATCCTCATGGGCGCGGCGGTGGTGGTCACCGTGGTGACGGGCGTGGACTACACCGTCCGAGCCATCAGGCTGCACCGGGCGGTGCCCGGTCAGCCACCGGGCGCCGAGCCCGATCCGGCGGGCGGCCAGGATGGTGAGCCGGCGTCAGGTGTCCGGGACGCCGCTGGCCCGGAGGCGGTGGGCTCGGAGGCGGTGGGCTCGGAGGCGGTCAGCTCGGACGCGGCTGGCTCGGACGCGGCTGGCTCGGATGCGGCTGGCTCGGATGCGGCTGGCTCGGATGCGGCTGGCTCGGATGCGGCTGGCTCGGATTCTGTCGGCTCGGATTCTGTCGGCTCGGATGCGGCTGGTTCGGATTCAGCGGCAAGCGAACTGGCTGCGGGCCGGGCGACGGTGAGCCGAGATGCG
>Ga0208589_1000051_pt1 | contig 53089 bp, 41 predicted proteins | sample NGESurshal092012_2_FD_184486 | JGI IMG/M metagenome (GOLD analysis project Ga0208589, IMG submission 184486) | Arctic peat soil microbial communities from Barrow, Alaska - NGEE Surface sample F53-2 shallow-092012 (SPAdes) | ecosystem: Environmental > Terrestrial > Soil > Wetlands > Peat ...
GCAGGTCAGGTCCGCGCAGGTCAGGTCCGCGCAGGTCAGGTCCGCGCAGGTCAGGTCCGCGCAGGTCAGGTCCGCGCAGGTCAGGTCCGCGCAGGTCAGATCACTGTCCGCGCCGGATGACACGCTTGTGGCCCCGGGCCAGGACATCCTGCCGGTCCTCCCGGCACTGCGGGGACTGCTGCCCTCCGCCGGGTTGCCGCGCGGTCAGGTCATAACGGCGGACGGCGCGGGACTGCTGTGCCTCGCGCTGGCCGCGGGGGCGTCGGCCGCGGGGGCGTGGTGCGCCGCAGTCGGCCTGCCATCGCTGGGGGTACGCGCGGGTGTCGATGCTGGACTCGATCATGACCGGCTGCTGCTGATCGCCGATCCCGGTGCCGCCTGGCCGCAGGTCGTGGCCGCGCTGCTGGACGGTTGCGACATCGTCCTGCTGCGCCCGCCGGACCGGCCGTCGGCCCAGCTACGGCGCAAGCTCGAGGCGGCCGCCCGGCGGCACGGGAGCGTGCTCCTGATAGCGGGGGAGTGGGAGGGCGCGCAGACCCGGCTGCTTGTCGCCGACCGGGAGTGGGTCGGCATCGGCGCCGGTTACGGGCGGCTGCGCGCTTGCCGGGTGCAGGTGGTGGCTGAGGGCCGGGGTGCGGGAACCCGGCCGCGGGCGGCCTGGCTGTGGCTGCCGGGTCCCGACGGCGCGGTGACCCCGGCGCCCGACGTGAACCCCGGCCTGGCCAGTCCCCGCCCGGCCGCGGCGCTGTCCGGTGCGGCGCTGGCGAGCGAGGCGCTGGCGAGCGAGGCGCTGGTGGGTGCCGGGTGACGGAGACAGCGCGCGCTCCGCGCCGGGTGCTGGTGCTGTGCTGTCCCGAGTGGGCGACCATCCCGCCGGACGCGGGACCGGGGCTAGGGCTAGACGCGCGGGCCTTTGAGCAGGTGGTGGCCACGGTCGAGGAGTTCTGCCCCAAAGTGGAGGTCCTGCGTCCGGGGACCTGCGCGATCGGGGTCCGCGGCCCGGCGCGCTACTTCGGCGGAGAGCCGGAGCTGGCCGGGAAGCTCGCGGCCGCTGTCCGCCAGACCGGGTTCGCCTGCCAGATCGGCGTCGCCGATGGCTTGTTCGCCGCGGAACTGGCCGCCAGCGCTGGAGAGGCCTCCGGGGCGGCTGTGATATCTGGGCTAGCTGGGATTTCTGGGACGACCGGGGGCCCGGGGGTCGCCGGGCTGATAGTACCGCCGGGCGGGACGCCCGCGTTTCTGGCCGGCCAGCCGGTCAGCGCGCTGGGAATGCCCGAGCTGACCGTCCTGCTGCCCCGGCTGGGCATCACCACCCTCGGCGGGTTTGCCGCGCTGCCCGCCGTCGAGGCGGCTAACCGCTTCGGAATGCAGGGCGTGCTCGCGCACCGGCTGGCGAGCGGGCTTGCTCCCCGGCCGCTGGCCCCTCGGCCGCCCGCGGCCGACCTGTCCGCGGCGCAGGAGTTCGATCCCCCCGCCGAGCAATCGGAGCCCGTCGTGTTCGCGGCCAAGGCGCTGGCGGAGGACATGCATGCCCGGCTGGCGGCCAGCGGACTGGCCTGCGTGCGGGTTCAGGTGCAGGTCCACAGCACGGACGGACGGCAGTTGACCCGGTTCTGGCGGCACGATGGCCTGCTCTCCGGGCTCGCCGTCGCCGAGCGGGTGCGCTGGCAGCTCGATGGCTGGCGGCCTGGCGCCCCGGTGGACCGATCACCTGCCGGCAGCAGCGAGGGACCTGTCTCCGGGGCGGCGGCCGGAGGCATAACGCTGCTGCGGCTGATCCCGGATCAGCTGGTCCGGGCGGTGGGTCGGCAGCTCGGCCTCTGGGGAGACGCGGTGGTCAGCGACCGGGTAGCCCGCGCGGCAGTCCGGGTCCAGGCGCTGCTCGCGCATGGCGCGGTGACGCGGCCCGTGCTCGCGGGCGGTCGCAGTGCGGTCGAGCAGGTCCTGCTGGTCCCCTTCGGGGACGCGGCCACCCCGGAGCGCCCGGCGGACCGGCCGTGGCCGGGCAGCATTCCGGCGCCGGCCCCGGCGATCGTCTACCCCGTTTCGCTGCCGGCCAGGGTGACCGACGGCTCCGGCGAAGCCGTGTCCGTGACTGGCCGGGCCCAGGTATCCGCCCCGCCCGCCTGGATGGCGGCGGCCGGATCGCCCGCGCGGGCCATTACCTCCTGGGCCGGCCCGTGGCCGCTCACCGAGCGATGGTGGGATCCGGCGCGGGCCCGGCGACAGGCCAGGTTCCAGCTGGTAACCGACGACGGGTGCGCCTGGCTGGCGGTCGTGCAGGACGGCCGCTGGCTCGTCGAGGCCAGCTACGACTGACCGGGGCCATCGCTACTGCGGAACTGATCCCGAGCTGCCGGTGACCTGATCCAGGATTGTCGCTCTGACCAGCTCTGGGTCAGCCCACCAGATGCGCCCGCTCCACCTGGAAATGCTCCAGTACCTGCCGCGGGTCGCCCGCGAGCGTGTATTCCTGCGTGGCCGCCGGGGACCGGCCGTACCCCCGAACGTCATAACGGATGACCCGGCACTCGGCCGTCAGCGCAGGCCAGACCCGATCCCACTGACGGGAGTCGCCGACGCCGGGATGCAGCAGCACGACGACCGGGCCGCTGCCCCCCGAGTCCTGCGCCCAGACCACGTCGCTGCCCACGGGCACGGTAGTCTCCATGGCCGTCCACCCTAGGCGCGGTGTGGCACTGCGGCATCCGAATAAACCCGGCGCCTAAGCTCCCCGTATGAGCGTGCAGCGGCGCGAGTCCCCGGCGCATGACTACCCAGGGCATGAGTGCCCAGGGCATGAGTGCCCGGCGCTGGACCGCGCCCTGGCCCGTCGACTCGCCGGCTGCGTGCGCAGCGAGCCATGGCTGCTGCGCGCCCTGGACGCCGTCGCCGCGAGCGGCCTGCCGGACGCCTGGATCGGCGCCGGGGTCATCCGGGACGTCGTCTGGGGCCAGGCCTGCGATGGCTTCGATCCGGCCGCGGTTCGCGATATCGACGTCGCCTTCTTCGATCCCGGCAATCTCAGCCGCCAGCGCGACCAGGACGCTCAGCAGATCCTCGAGGGCCTGGCTGAGCTGCCCTGGGAAGCCACCAACCAGGCAGCCGTGCATACCTGGTATCACCGTTACTTCGGGGGACCACCCGTGCCGGCGTTCAGCTGCGTGCACGACGCCGTCGCCACCTGGCCCGAGACCGCTACCTGCGTCGCTATCCGCAAGGCGCCCGGCGGCATCGAGATCTGCGCCCCGCATGGCCTCACCGATCTGATGAGCAAGACCTGGCGCCAGAACCCGGTCAGGGTCAGCATCGACGTCTCCCGGGCCCGGCTCGCGCGCCACCGCGAGCGGTGGCCGGATATCGCCGTCGTGCCCCTCGCCATGGCGGAACGCCCTGGTCGGCGGCCGCCCCTGAGGCCGCCCGGGCACGCCACGGGTCAGGGCGATCATGGGCCCTCGGCCGCCGCCAGCCGTCCCGGCCCTGCCAGGTCGTGATGGCGGCGACCGCCTACCCGTCTCGGCCCTGCCAGGTCGTGATGCATGCCTCGTTGCCCTCGGCATCGGCCAGGATCCAGAACGCGGGAGCCTCGGCATCGGACATCAGCGTGCCGCCCGCGACCAGCGCGGCCTGGATCCGGCGCTGAGCCTCGTCATGCGGGACGGAGATGTCGAGATGGATGCGGTTGCGCTGCAGGCGCGGAGCGTCCATCTGCTGGAACCAGATCGTCGGTCCCTCCCCGACCGGGTCGACGATCGCATCCTGCGGGCCCGCATGGCCGGGCTCGTCGGCATAGCCCAGCGCGGCCTTCCAGAACGGCCGGATGGCGGTGAAATCCAGCGCGTCGATCGCGATCTCCAGAGCCTGGACCGATCGCGTAGCCGCTCCGCCGACATCGGCATCGGTCGCCAGCCCGAACTCGCCCGTGACCGCGGAGATCCGCCGGGCCAGCTCGATCTCGCGCTCAGTCACCCGTCCAGCGGCGAGCGACTGCAAGGTCAGGACCAGGCGATCAGCGCGGATGTCCGCCCGCAGGGACTCGTCGGCGTCCGGGCCGGCCGCGGCGACCACCCGCCCGGCGACGGCTGCCGCCTGCGCCAGCGACTCCACTGCCACTGAGGTCCGCGCGACGTCCAGGATCAGCCGCCAGCCCATCTCGGTGATGGCGACGGAGATCTCCTGCCGGGTGGGCTTGCGACTGGCCTGGTGCGTCCGTTCTTCCATAAAAGCATCGTGGCAGTGGTCACTGACATTGCGCCCTGGGAGGCCGGATCCGCGTCGGCCGGACAGGCTCCGGACATAACGGCCAGCCAGGGATGGCCCGGATGGACAGCCCGGAGCGCCCCGGCCAGCCAGGCCCGCCGCTGCTCGGTCAGCAGCGGCAGCACGCCCGCGAAGTCGTCCAGGTCTTTGGGCCGGGTGTACTTGGCCTTGAACAGCAGCGCGACCTCCGGCGCGAGGTACGGGATGCCATCGCGGGATCGCAGGATCAGCGTGCTGTAGGGCCGGCGGATGCGGTCGTCGCGGCGGCAGATCCAGCTGTCGCCGTCGTGCGGCTCGCGGAACACGTCGAGCCGGTAGATCTCGGTACCGCGATCGCGTCCCCAGGTCTGGTGCATCACGGCGGCCGCCGGGCTGCTTTCCGGCCAGAGCCGCCCCGCTCCGGCCACGTCGAACTCCAGGTCGGCCAGGGCGGCACGGATCACCGGGAATTCCGCCGCCGGGACGGCGATCTCCAGGTCGTCGTGGACGCGGGTCTGCGAGCCGCGGAAGAGGTCCAGCGCACATCCGCCGGCCACATACCAGGGCACCCGCACCCCGGCTAGCCGCTCAGCCGCCTCTGCAGGCAGCCATGGTTCCCACCGCGGGTCGCCAGCGGGGCGTCCGCCGGGCGGGAGAGCCGTCTCGCTCACGGGTCGATGCTAACCGGCCGCCGGGCGGCGAGTCTTCGTACCCGGTGCGAGGTCTGCGTGTCGGGCGGCCGCAGTTTGTGCTGGGGCCAGGTCTGCGTGCGGGCGCTCACAGTTTGTGCTGGGGCCAGGTCTGCGTGCGGGCGCTCACAGTTCGTGCCGGAGGCCCGATTCCGCGCCCAGCGCCCGAGTACCCGCCGTGGCCGGACGTTTTCCATGATCACGACTCTTTTTCCGCGCTATGCGCGGAAAAACCGACGTGATCAAGCAAGCTCATCGAATCTTCATTCGAATCTCGTCGGTTTTGTCAGTACCACTCGCTATGCTTATCGAAGATGAGGTAAACGCAGCGAGTTGGGCGGGCAGGAGGTGACCGCGATGCTGGGACCTGATCAGTCAGGATCAGATCAGTCAGGGCCAGATCAGCCAGCTCAGCAGGACGGCATTCTCCTGCCGGATGAGGAGGCTGGCGCGGACATGCCGCAGGGCCTGTCGTGGTCATGGGAGCTCGACTTCGAGACGCTGGTAGCGGTCCTGAACGAGCCCGCGCCCTGGAACCGCCCGCCGGACGGCGCTCTGTCGCCGACCGCCCCCGCCGGAGACGAGGACTCTGACGAGGACGAGGCGCTGCATGAGGCCATCCTGGCCGGTAAGACCCGCAGCGTGCCGCTGGCGGCGGTGGCGGGACGGGTGGCGGAATCCTTGCCGCCCAGCCCCGATCTGGCCGGCTGGCTGGCCACTGCCTCCCCTCGGGAACTGGAAAGCGGCTCGCTGCCGGGCGTGGCTGCTTCCTTCCGGCGGCTAGCCTCCTGGGCGCAGGCAGGAGAACTAGCTGCGGTCGCCGAGATGGCGTCCCGGTCCGCCGCCGCCGACGACAAGATCGGGGTGGATGACGAGGGCCGTCCGTCCCAGCTCCCCGACGAGGCCATTGCGCAGGTTTCGCTGGCGCTGGCGATGACGCGGATCGGCGCATCCTGGTGGACCGACCTTGCGACCACGCTGACCTGGCGACTGGCCGCGACTGGCGCTGCGCTGGCGGGCGGGCAGATCGATCTTTCGCGGGCGCGGTTGATAGCCGAGTCGACCGGGATGCTCGACGACGACACCGCGCGAGCAGTAGAGGCCACGGTCCTGCCCGGGGCCGGGGACCGGACCACCAGCCAGCTGCGTGCGGCGCTGCGGCGGGCGGTGATCGCTGCCGATCCGGAGGGCGCGGAGCAGCGCCGCCAGGAGGCCGAGCGGAGAGCCAAGGTCAGCCTGTACCCAGACGAGGACGGCACCGCGTCGCTCATCGGGCAGAAGCTGCCGGGGACCCGGGCGGCTGCGGCGATGGCCCGGATCAGCGCACTGGCCCGGGGCCTCAAGGCATCTGGTGCCGGGGGCGGAATTGACCTGCTCCGGGCCCAGGTACTCATCGGCCTGCTCCTGGGCACCATGCCCGGCACCCCGGCGGCTCCCGATGGCCCGCCTGACGAGCCGCCGCCCGACAACGGCGACGATGACGAGAATGACCCTTCCGGCCCCGCGTGCCAGCCCGGCAACGTGCCCGACCCGGACGTGCCTGCCCCCTCTGACGCGGACGCGCCCAGCGATGACTGCCTGCCTGACCCGGACGTGCCCGCCCCGTCTGACGCGGACGCGCCCAGCGATGACTTCCTGCCTGATCCGCTCGGCGGAGATCCGGCCTGGGCTGTGCCGCTGGAGTTCGGCGGCGAGCTAAGCAACGACGATGACTGGAATATCGAGCTTGCCGGAACTGTCCAGTCCTGGGCCGCGCTGCCGACCTTGATCTTGCCTTCCGGTGCCGGGCCCGGGCCAGGCCGGCCGCCGGCCGGGTTCGGGCCCGGGCCTCCGCCGGGTGGCTCACTCGATCTCACCCTGCCGTGGGCCACTCTGGCGGGTTGCTCGCCCGAGTCTGGCTACCTGGGTCGCCTAGGACCGATCACGCCCTATCAGGCCCGTGAGATCGCCGAGGCAGCAGCTGACGACCCCGCCGTTCAGTGGAGAGTCATCCTGACCAGCCGGACCGGCCAGGCCATCGCTGTCACCCGTGTTCCTCGCGCTCGCTCGCGGACCGGCCCGGCGACGTGGCGCGGCATCTCGGTGGCCAGATACGAAGACACGACGGGTCTGGTGGGCCGGGTCACCCTGACCATCTCCGAGGACATGTTGCTGGACCCACCCCAGTCGGAGATGGCCTCCGATGGCATCCTCGCTCGTGCGCTGCGTGCCGCTGGCCGCGAAGCGGCTGCCGCTGCCGCTCGTGCCGCCGCTGACGCCGCCACCGAGAACGGCTGCGCACATGTCGCCGCCGCCGCCGGCTACCGGCCGCCAACCCGGCTGCGGGAGTACATCGTTGCGCGTGATCTGACCTGCAGGTTCCCGTTCTGTCGCCAGCCGGCCTGGCGCGGCGACCTAGACCACACGGTGCCCTATGACCGGGGCGGCAAGACCTGCAGCTGCAATCTCGGCGGACTATGCCGCCACCATCACCAGCTCAAGCAGCACCTCGGCTGGCAGCTGAGCCAGCTTGAGCCAGGCATATTCCGGTGGACCACTTCGTCTGGGCGTTCCTACCTCGTTAGTCCGGACCGCCACGTCGCGTAACGGATCAAGGCCAGGGCGGAGATCGCGTACGGGGAGGAGTAACCATGGGTTGGGACAACCCGCCAGTGCCGTGGCGGGAGTTCGAACGGCGGTTGTCCTGGGGCACCACCCGGGCCCAAGGCACCAGCGCTGGCGAGGAAGAACCCGGCCGGACCGATGAAACCCAGGCGCGCCAGCCTCATCCCGTGGCCTATCTACCGACCGGTCACGGCCGCGACCAGCGGCGGCCCCGCAAGGAGGACGGTTCGACCGACGAGGCCGGTTCGACCGACGAGCAGGGCTTGTCCGACGAGCACGGCTGGTCTGGCCAGCGGGGGTCGCCCGGCAAGCCTCGCCGGCGCCCCCAGCTGGCCTGGGCGGAACTGCATTGTCACTCGTCGTACAGCTTCCTAGACGGGGCATCCAGCCCAGCCGAGCTGGTCAGCGAGGCAGCCGAACGGGGCCTGACGGCGCTAGCCATCACCGACCACGATGGGATGTACGGGGTCCCTCAGTTCGCTCAGGCCGCGGCGCGCCTCCGGGATAGCGGCGGCACGCTCGGAACGGTGTTCGGCGCGGAGCTCAGCCTGGACCTGGGAGCCGCGCCGGGCCCAGGACCACGCCCCGCCCGGCTCCCGCGTGCCGGATCTCGCGGAACCCCGCGCGCCGGAACCCCGCGCAACGGAACCTTGCGCGCCGGGACCCCCCGCGCCGGAGCTCGCGACCCCGCTGGGCGGCACCTGCTGATCCTGGCCCGCGACCCGGAGGGCTACGCGCGGCTGTGCCGGGTGATCAGCGAGGCTCAGCTGGCCGGCGGGGAGAAAGGCCGCCCGATTTACGACGAGGCGGCACTAGCGGATGCCCATGACGGTCACTGGGTCGTCCTCACCGGGTGTCGGAAGGGCTCGGTTCCGGCTGCCCTGGCCGCTGACCTCCATGCCCTCGCGGTGGCAGATCCGGCCCTCGCGGCCACGGCTTTCCCCCTCGGCGAGGGGGCCGCCGATCACCGGCCCGCCAGCGACCTCTACTCCGGCGACCCCGGCGATCTTCACCTCGGCGGCCTTCACCCCGGCCATCTCCAGCCCGACTATCTTCACCCCAGTCATCCCCCCGCCGCCTATCCGCTCGCTGGTGACCGGCCCTGGGGCGGCCCGCCTGCCATCGACCGGGCCGCTCGCTACCAGACTGCCCAGCGCGAGCTGCGTGCGCTGATCGACGTGTTCGGCGCGGAGAACGTGAAGGTTGAGCTGACCATCGGCCACCAGCCGGCCGACGATGAGTGGAACGACGCCCTGCATGAACTGGCGGCGGCCGCCGGGGTGGACACGGTCGCCACCAGCAACGTGCACTATGCCGGTCCCCAGAACGCACGGCTGGCCCAGACGCTGGCGGCGATCAGGGCCCGCAGCAGCCTGGCGGAGATGGACGGCTGGCTGGCCGCGTCGGGCGGAGGCTATCTGCGCTCCGGTGAGGAGGCGGCCAGCCGCCTGAGCCGGTACCCGGGTGTCGTCGAACGGACCCTGGAACTAGCGGCCGACTGCGGCTTCGATTTCCAGGTGGTGGCGCCGAAGCTGCCGGACTACGTGGTCGAGGGCGATCACACGGAGGAGACCTGGCTGCGGCACCTGGTCCAGGAGAAGGCCCCGGGCCGCTACGGGCCGCCCGAGGCGGAGCGCGTCGAGGGTGCCTACGCGCAGATCGCCCGCGAGCTTGACGTCATCGTGGAGCTGAAGTTCCCCGGCTACTTCCTGATCGTGTATGACATCGTCCGGTTCTGCGAGGAACGGGGGATCCTCTGTCAGGGCCGGGGATCAGCGGCGAACTCGGCCGTCTGCTACGCCCTCGGGATCACCAGCGTGGACCCGGTCCGACACGGATTGCTCTTCGAGCGCTTCCTGTCCGCGGGCCGGGACGGGCCACCCGATATCGACCTGGACATCGAGCACCGGCGCCGCGAGGAGGTCATCCAGTACGTCTACGACTTCTACGGCCGGGAGAGGGCGGCGCAGGTCGCTAACGTGATCTCGTACCGGCCGCGGATGGCGCTGCGGGACGCGGGTCGTGCGCTCGGCTACTCGCCGCCAGAGCTGGACGGGTGGGCCCGGCAGGTCGGGCCGCGGGCATACGCGCCGGGTCAGCCGGTCCCGCCGGACGCGGGGATCCCGGAGCCGGTGATCGAGCTAGCCGGGCAGATGCAGCGGCTGCCGCGGCACCTGGGCATTCACTCGGGCGGCATGGTGATCTGCGACCGTCCGGTGGGGGAGGTGTGCCCGGTGGAGTGGGCGCGGATGCCGGGCCGCACGGTGCTGCAGTGGGATAAGGACGACTGCGCGTACGCGGGCCTGGTCAAGTTCGACCTGCTGGGCCTCGGCATGCTGACGGCGCTACGGGACTGCTTCGAGCTGGTGGAGGCGGCGCACGGGGTCCGCTGGGACCTGCACACGATCCCGCAGGAAGATCCCGGCGTCTACGAGATGCTGCAGGCGGCGGACACGGTGGGCGTCTTCCAGGTCGAGTCGCGCGCGCAGATGGCGACGCTGCCACGGTTGCGGCCAGAGAAGTTCTATGACCTGGTCATCGAGGTCGCTCTCATCCGGCCGGGTCCGATCCAGGGCGGCTCGGTGCATCCCTACATGCGCCGCCGGCACGGGGACGAGGTGCCCGAGCTGCCGCACGAGTCGATGCGGCAGGCGCTGGACAAGACGCTGGGCGTTCCGCTGTTCCAGGAGCAGATGATGCAGATCGCGATGGACTGCGCGGGGTTCAGCGCGACGGAGGCGGACCGGCTGCGGCAGGCGATGAGCTCCAAGCGCGCACCGGAGCGGATCGAGGAACTGCACGACCGGCTCGTGGACGGGATGACCTCGCGGGATATCCCGCTGGAGGTCGCGGAGGACATCTACGTCAAGATCCTCGCGTTCTCCAGCTACGGATTCCCGGAATCGCACGCGATCAGCTTCGCCTACCTGGTCTACGCCAGCGCCTGGCTGAAGTGCTACTACCCGGCGGCGTTCACGGCGGCGCTGCTGCGGGCCCAGCCGATGGGCTTCTACGCACCTGCCAGTCTGATCGGCGACGTGCGCCGGCACGGCGTGCAGGTGCGCGGCGTGGACGTGAACGCCAGCGGTGTCCTGGCCATACTGGAGAATCCAGGACCGGATGACCCCGGCCAGTCAGTGCCGAGCCGCCACCCTGAGCCGGGCCAGCCCGTGCCGGGCCAGCCCGTGCCCGGTCAGCCGGTCATCAGGCTAGGCCTGTCCGAGGTGCGTAACCTCGGCTCGGCCGCGGCCGCCACCATCGAGGCTGGCCAGCCGTATGCGGACCTGGAGGACTTCGCCCGCCGCACCGCGCTCCCGGCTGCCGCGCTGGAGGCCCTGGCCATGGCGGGCGCGTTCGGCTGCTTCGGCCTGAGCAGGCGCGAAGCGCTCTGGGCGGCGGGTGCGGTCGCCACGATCAGGCTGGGACAGCTGCCGGGCACCACGCTGGGCATGACGGCGCCCCCGCTGCCGCCGATGACCGCCGCCGAGGAGACGTTCGCCGACCTGTGGGCGACCGGCACGTACGGGACGCATCCGATCGAGCATATCCGGGAGCTGCTGGCGGCGGAGGACGTACTGCCCGCGCAGGCCCTGGCCACGGCGGCGGGGGGCGCGATGGTCGCGGTGGGCGGCCTGGTCACCCACCGGCAGCAGCCGGGGACCGCCGGGGGCGTGGTGTTCCTGAGCCTGGAGGACGAGACAGGGATGGCCAATGTCATCTGCCCGCCGGCGGTATGGCAGCGCTACCGGAAGATCGGCGCGGACGCTAGCGCGCTGCTGATCCACGGCCGGGTGGAGCGGCTAGACGGGGCGGTCAGCCTGGTCGCCAGCCGGCTACAGAAGCTGCGGGTGGTGGCCGCCGCGCGCAGCCGTGATTTCCACTGAGCGGGTGCCCCGGCCAGTCCGGCAGGTTCAATGTCCCCGGCGCCCGTTCGGTGGTCCACCTCCCCGGGGCGCTGAGCGCTCGCCGTTTCGTGATCGGATGGAAGCATGAAGGTCCGAATCGGAATCAGTCTCGGCCCGGCCGCGGTGCCGGACGGCTTCGCCGCCGCCGTGGATCAGCTCGAGGCGGCGGGCATCGACTCGCTGTGGCTGAGCGAGATGGTGTACGGCTCGCTGGTGGAGCCGTTCGTCGGGATGGCCTACGCGCTGTCCCGGACGACCCGGCTCAAGGTCGGCACGGGGGTAGCGGTCCTGCCGGGCCGGCACCCCGTCCTGGTCGCCAAGGAGCTGGCGTCGCTGGCCGCGCTGGCGCCCCGGCGCGTGCTTCCGGTCTTCGGGCTGCAGCCGGCCCGGCCGGGGGAGCGCGCCCTCTTCCCCGCCCCGCCCGGCCGCCGCGGCGCGCTGTTCGACGAGTCGCTGAAGCTGCTGCGGCTGATGCTGACGCAGGACCAGGTCTCGTTCACCGGCGAGTTCTTCACGGTGGAGGCGGCCAGCGTTGGCCCGCGGGGGGCCAGGCCGCTGGACATCTGGCTCGGCGGCAGCGCGCCCGCGGCGCTGCGGCGCGTCGGCAGGTATGGCGACGGCTGGCTGGGCAGCTTCCGCACCCCCGCGGAGACCCGCGGCGACCGCGAGGCGATCCAGGCGGCGGCCAGCGAGGCCGGGCGGGAGATCGAGCCGGATCACTTCGGCATCAGCCTGCCCGTCGCGACCGAGGGCATCCCGCCGGAACTCGCCCGGGCCGTCTCCGATCGCCGCCCCGACCTCAAGCCCGCCGATCTCGTCCCGGCTAGCTGGGCGGAGGCCCGCGCGATGATCGAGGCCTACATCGAGGCGGGGCTGACCAAGTTCGTGGTCCGGCCCGCGAGCGCCGCTCAGTCGTTCGACGAGTTCCTCGACGAGTTCCGCGCCGAGATGCTGCCCCTGGAGAACTGAGCCGGCCTCCCGGCCCAGCCCGCCGATCCTGGCACTCGGTGGGCGGCACCTTGTCCGCGTGACGATTGTTCGGTACGTTTCCTAACGAATTATGGAGGCACCCCGAACCTCGGGCCGGATGGCAGGCGGACGCGATGGCGAAGTTCAGCGATGTGACCCAGCGGCGATCCCGAGTTCGGCTGCGCGGCCCGGCCGCCATCCTGGCCGCGACCGCCTCCGCGCTGGCGCCAGTGCTAGCGGCGGGCACCCCCTCCGCTTCAGCCAGCACAGCTTCAGCCAGCACAGCTTCAGCCAGCACAGCTTCAGCCAGCACGGCTTCAGCCAGCACGGCCGCCACCGGCAGGACCGCCACCAGCACGACCGGCACAGCTTCAGCCAGCACGGCCGCCGCCACCCCGCCGCCGGCCACCGCCGTGAGCCCCGAGGTGCGGGTCAACCAGGTCGGCTACGCCCCGCGCAGCCCCAAGCTTGCCTTCGCCATGCTGCCCAGCCGGGTCGCCTCGGTCCGCTTCACGGTCTACGGCGAGCATGGCGTCGTGTTCCGCGGCCGGTCGGTGACTGACGCCGGGAGCTGGAACTCCGGCTATCACGCGATCTACCAGCTCGACTTCTCCGCCCTCACCCACCCGGGCCGTTACCAGATCAAGATCTCCGCGGCCGGAGCGACCGCCGTCTCGCCGAGCTTCCGGATCGCCGGGTCAGCCGCGCTCTACCACCGGCTGGTCCTCAACGCGGTCCGTTACTTCACCTCGGAGCGCGACGGCGGCAACGTCGTCTCCTCGGTACTCCATCGCCAGCCCGCCAACCTGACCGACCGGCGGGCGCTGGTCTACCAGGCGCCGCGCTTCGACGGCAACGACAACCTGCTCGGCACGTTTCACCGCATCGGCGGTCCGGTGAACGTGGCGGGGGGCTGGTTCGACGCGGGCGGCGGCTACGAGAAGTTCGCCTACACGACCAGCTACGCCGACGGGCTCATGCTGCTGGCGGCGCGCGACTTTCCCGGCCGGTACCCGACGCTGGCGCCCGAGGCCGATTTCGGGCTGGGCTGGCTCAGCCGGCTGTGGAACCCGGCCCGGAAGGTGCTCTACACCCAGGTCGGCGTGGGCACCGGGAACGCGAGCAACACGATTCAGGGTGATTACAACTTCTGGTTCCTGCCGCAGGCCGAGGACCGGCTGGACGTCAAGCCCGGCGGCAACCCGGGCCCGAGCGGGTACTACGTCAAGTACCGGCCGGCGTTCGAGGCCGCGCCGCCGGGCCAGCGGATCGACCCGGACTTCGCGGGCCGGTTCGCGGCGGACTTCGCCCTCGGCGCCCAGCAGGCCGCACGGCAGGGCCACGACCGCGGCCAGGCCGAGCACCTGCTGGCCCTGGCCCGCGGCGTCTACGCCATGGCCAAGACCAGCCACGTCGGCAACCTGCTGACGGCCTACCCGCACGATTTCTACCCGGGCTCGCAGTGGAAGAGCGACATGCTCTGGGGCGCGGCCGAGATCGCCCTGGCCGACGAGGCGCTGCACGCGCCCCGGCCGAGGGTGCGGGACGACCTGACCGTAGCGGAACGCTGGGCCAGGGCCTACATCGCTCAGGGCCACCCGGCCGGCAGCGACACCCTCAACCTCTACGACACCGGCGCGCTAGGCGAGGCGGAGCTGCTGCAGGCGACGCGGAACGGCTGGTCGGGGCTGGCGCCGGGCGCACTGCTCGGTGATCTCGCCGCGCAGCTGCGGGTGGGCGAGACCTGGGCGAAGGGCGACCCCTTCGAGCTCGGCACCGCCCTGGGGCCAAGCGACGCGGCGCCGCACGCGTTCGGCCTGTTCATCACCGACGCACTGTTCCAGCGGTACGGCGGGCCGCGCACCTACCAGGCGTTCGCGCAGCAGCAGCTGAACTTCGCCCTCGGCGGCAACGCCTGGGGCAGCTCGTTCGTGGTGGGGGCGGGGAGCACCTTCCCGCACTGCATGCAGAGCGAGATCGCCAACCTCGCGGGCTCGCTCACCGGCCACGGTGACCTGCAGCTGGGCGCGGCGACGGACGGCCCCAGCAGCCGGGGCAACTTCACGGGCCTCGGCACGGTCAGCGGCATGCGGGCCTGCAGCGCCGGGAACTACCGGCCGTTCAACACCAAGGCCGCCGTCTACCAGGACAACGTGGTCAGCTGGCCGTCAGTGGAGCCGGCCGAGGACTATACGGCGAACTCGCTGCTGGCCTTTGCCCTCGCGGCGGGCGGCCCGCCGACCCCCCGCTACTGACCGCCGACCGCTCACCACTGACCGCCGACCGCGCGGCGCGTCACCCGGCGGCGACTACGGTCTTGGCCGCCGGGCTGCCACCAGGGTGGAACACGCCCAGGACGGTCAGCGTCGCCGGACCGGTGTTCTCCAGGCAGTGCTGCTGGCCCGGCGGCAGGTGCACGCACGTGCCGGGAGCCAGCCGATGGTCGGCATCCCCGGTATGCACGATCCCCTCGCCCGCCAGGACGAGGACGACCTCGTCGTAGGCGTGCTGGTGGGCCGGCGCCCGGCCGGGCGGGATCTCGCCCAGGAACTGGGTGGCCCGAGCGCAGCCGCGGTCGGGGCCGAACAGCACCCGGAACCGCCGGTCCCCGGTCATCTCCACCGCGCAGTCGGCCAGATTGGACACCACGACCGGCCGCGCCGAGTCCGCGTCGTCCGATCCCGCCGCCGCGGGCAGCTCGACCACATCCAGGCCGACCGTCTTCGGCTCGGCCGCCTGCAGCCGGTAGCTCACGCCAGGCGGCAGCCATATCCCCTGGTAACGCCCGACCTCGCCAGTCCGCCCGTCCACATCCAGCCGCCCGGTGCCGCTGATCAGGAACCACAGCTCGCCCGCCGGGCCCGTCGTGCCCGCGTGCGATGCTCCCGGCGGGACGTCGACCAGCCGCCGGACCAGCCGCCCGCCCGTCCCCGCGGTATCCAGGACGGTACGGACGGCTGCACCGGAGGCGGTCCGTTCTGGCCGGATGTCTGGTCCGTGGACGATAGCGGGGCGCACCGGCTAGCCCAGGTCCGCCACGAGCTCGGCCAGGGCCTGGTTGAACCGGTCGATCTCGTCGCGGGTGTTGTAGTGGGCCAGCCCGATCCGCAGGGCATCACCCCAGGCCACCCGCTCATGCAGGCCGAGCGCCCAGTAGTGAGTGCCGCTCCAGACGCCGAAGCCGCGGTCGGCCAGGGCCTGCGACAGGGCGGCCGAGGGAATGCCGGGGAAGTTGATCAGGAACGTGGGGACCCGGCTGGCCATGCCAGGCAGCCCGTACAGCCGCGCCGCGGGCGGCAGGCCGGCCAGCAGCCGCTCGCCGAGCTGCCGTTCCCAGTCGGCGGCCGCGGCGAACCCGCCAATGTCGTCCAGGTAGCCGAAGGTGGCGATCAGGCCGGCCAGCAGCTCGTAGGGCATGGTGCCGGCCTCGAACCGGTGGCCGAGCGGCTCGGTGGCCGCGGGCCGGACCCGGTAGGGCCGCCAGGACTCCAGCAGCTCCCGGCGGCCGAAGGCCAGGCCGAGGTGCGGGCCGCAGAACTTGTACGCGGAGCACGCCAGCACGTCGGCGCCGATGGCGCGCACGTCGATCGGCTCGTGCGGCGCGTACTGCACGGCGTCGACCCAGGCCAGGGCGCCCGCCCGGTGGGCCAGGTCGCATACGGCCCTGGCATCGACGATGGTCCCGGCCGCGTTCGACGCCCAGGAGAAGGCCACCACCTGGCTGCGCGGGCCGAGCTGGCGCTCCAGGTCCGCCAGGTCCAGCGTGGTGTCGGGATGGACGTCCGCCTGCCGGATGACGAGCTGGTGATCGCGGGCCAGCTCCAGCCAGGGCCCGATGTTGGCGTCGTGATCGAGCCTGGTCAGGACGATCTCGTCGCCGGGCTGCAGCGTTCGGCCCAGCGTCCGGGTCAGGGTGAAGTTCAGCGCCGTCATGCTCTGGCCGAAGATGACCTCATCCGGGTCGCAGCCCAGGAACCGCGCCGACTCGGCGCGCGACTGCGCCACTATGGCCTCGATGCGCTGGCTGGTGGCGTAGGGCGCGCCGGTGTTGCCGCTCGCCTCCCGGTACGCGCGGGCGACGGCCTCGCCCACCTCGTCGGGCACCTGGGTCCCGCCGGGGGCGTCCAGGAAGACGAAGTCGCCGCTCAGTGCCGTGAACCGCTTGCGCACGGCCGCGACATCGAACTCCGGGGCGGGTTGGTACTTCGGCACGGGTCGCTCCCTCCGGGGCCTGGGGCTAGCAGGCGTCCCGGCATCGGGAGATGGCCCCTTAGGCGGCAAAGTAAAGCAAATAGCTGAGGTGGTCAATGCAGGTCACGGCGGCCCCGGGAGGTTCGTTAGACTCGGCCACTCAATCGATCGATAGGCAGACTTCGACGACGAAGGTCAGCCGGACTCCGATCTGGCGGTCTTGGCGGCGCGGAATCTCGGTGCCGTTCGGGAGCTCGGGTCGCTCTGAGGTAAGGACGAAACGTCGTGCCAAGGCGACAGCCAGTTTCCAGTGCGGTCGGTTCCCCGGCCTGGTCGAGCCTGTCGACCAAGCGACGAATCGAGCAGGCGGCGCTGCAGCTGTTTGCGGCCAAGGGCTTCGAGGCCACCGGGATCCGGGACATCGCCGAGCGGGCGGGCATCTCGACCGCGGCGCTCTATCACTACATGGGCAGCAAGGATGAGCTGCTCATCGACTTCATGCTGTTCAGCATGACGCAGCTTACCCATGTGGCTCGGGCGGCGCTGGCCGCGGCCGAGGGGCCCGCGGCCGAGCTCGCCACGCTGGTCCGAGTGCATGTCGGCTTCCACACCCTGGACCCGCAGCGGTCGCTGGTCGCCGATGACGAGCTGCGTGCGCTGTCCGAGGCGGCCTTCGCCCGCGTGATGGAACTGCGGGATGCCTACGAGAGGCTCTGGGCGGACACCCTGGAGCGGGGACTCGGCAGCGGCATTTTCGACTTCTCCGACGCCAGGATCACCCGCCTGGCCCTGCTGGAGATGTGTAACGGCGTCGCCCGCTGGTACTCCGATGCCGGGCCGATGCGGCCCGGCCAGATCGCCGACGCGTTCACCGACCTGGCCCTGGCGACGGTCGGCGCCGGCCGCGGAAGCCAGCCGCCGCAGCTAGAGGACCTGCGTTCCCTGCCGACCAGCGATGTCCTGAATCTTATCGAGCGCCAGCTGGGAGCCGCGGACGCAACCGACTCGAGCGTCTCGAGCGTCGCCGTCCCGCGGTCCGCCGGAGTCGCCTGAGGCCCACCCGCCTCGGCGGCGCCTTGGCTCGTGGACATCATCTGTGGCAGATGCGCCAAGAGGGACTGTTGGGCCATTGCCATCCGATCGATCGATCGATAACATCACCGAAAGCGGATCGGCTCGACCATAGGGAGTCCGATGTCATCGCAACTGCACGGGCCCGCAGCAGGTCAGCCCGCGGACGCCAGCCAGAACACCGAAAGGCTCGAGCGCCACGCCATTGGCCTGCCGGCCGTCACCGCACAGTCCGCGGCGCTCATCGGCCCGGCCGCCGGCTCGGTCGCGGGACTGGCCTTCATCGTGGGGTATTCCGGCGCCGCTACGCCGCTCGCCTTCCTGATCGGGCTCGTCGTCTGCGTCTGCGTCGCTCTCGTCATCGGCGAGTACGCCAAGCGGCTGCCGAGCGCGGGGTCGTTTTATACCTACCTGACCCGGACGTTCGGGCCGAAGACCGGATTCGTCACGGGCGTCATGCTGTTCGGGGCCTATCTCCTGCTGTTCCCGTTCCAGCTGGACTTCTTCGGGAACTTCGTCTCCTCGCTGCTGGCCGCCTCCGACGTGCACATCACCTGGATCGTCTTCGCCGTGTTGCTGATCGCGGTGAGCACCACGCTGGGCGTCCTCGGAGTCAAGCCATCGCTGCGAACCGGTTTGATCGCGCTGGGGATCGAGATGGCGATCCTGACGGTCTTCGCGCTCGTCATCATCTTCCAGGGCGGCGCTAGCGGTAACACGCTGGAGGTGTTCAACCCGGCCTCGAGCCTCAAGGGGTCCAGCGGCCTGCTCACCGCCGTGGTCTACACGATCTTCGCCTTCGTCGGCTTCGAGTCCGCGACGACGCTCGGCGACGAGGCCCGCGAGCCCCGGCGCACGATTCCGCGGGCGGTGATGCTGACCACGGTGGTGGTGGGAATCTTCTTCGTCGTCGTGTCCTACGCGGTGACCATCGGCTACGGGCTCTCTCCCAAGCACGTCAACGCGCTCGCGACCGCGGCGACGCCGTTCAACACCCTGGCCGATCACTACGGCAACGGAGTGCTTAGCGTCTTCGTGAACCTCGCGGTGATCTCCAGCTTCAGCGCTCTCAACATCGTCACGGTCATCGCGGTCAGCCGGATCCTGTGGAAGATGGGCCGCGACCGGCTCCTGCCGGAAGTCTTCGGCCGAGTGAACCGCCGGCAGTCGCCGCACGTGGCCTGCCTGGTGGCGGGCGGCTTGGCGCTCGTGGCGTCGGTCGGCTTCGGGCAGGCTTACGGGCCCCTGGCCTTCGCCTCCTGGCTTTCCTACTTTGCGACGCTGTTCTTCATCGCCGCCTACCTGTTGATCAGCGGCGGTCTGATCCGCTTCATCTGGCGGGACTACCGCTCGGAGTTCAGCTGGCTGCGGCACGGGGCCCTGCCAGTGATCTCCATCGCGGCAATGGTCTGGGTGCTGTATGGCAACATTCACCCCTATCCGCCGGCCCCGCTGCGCTGGTTCATCTACGCCACGATCGGCGTGATCATCGTGAGCATCGGCATCGCCCACTGGATAGAGCGGCGACGCCCGGATGCGATGCTGCGGGCAGGCCAGCTGCTTGCCGACATCGAGGTCGAGGAGGAAACGGCCCTGGCCAGGCCGGGCCGCTACGGGACCGGCGAGGTCGGCGCCTAGATGGCCATCATCTTCGAGCGCCAGGACGGGATCGCCAAGATCACGCTGAACCGGCCAGAGGTCATGAACGCCCTCGACCCGGCGACCTACGATGAGATCACGCAGGCATTTGCCGAGGTCGAGCGCGACCCGGCCATCCGGGTCGGAGTCGTGACCGGCGCTGGAGACCGGGCGTTCACCGCCGGGGCGGACCTCAAGCTGATGCATACCGGGGCCGCCGACCAGGCGCGGTGGTCGCCGTGGCGGCGTGACCGGTGGGACTTCGGAGCCACGACGTCCAAGCCGCTGATCGCTGCCATCAACGGGTACGCGCTGGCCGGCGGCCTGGAGCTGGCCCTGGTCTGCGATATCCGGATCGCGTCGCCGAACGCCATCTTCGGCACGCCCGAGGTGAAGTGGAACCTGCTGCACGGCTACGGCGCCTTCCGGCTGCCCCGCATCATCTCGCTGTCGCACGCCATGGAGATGCTGCTGACCGGCGAGTTCATCGATGCGGCCACCGCGGAGCGGATCGGGCTGGTGAGCCGGATCGTCCCGGCCGAAAACCTGCAGGCGGAGGCGGCCCGGATCGCCGCGCGGATCGCCGCCAACGGGCCGATGGCCGTGCGGATGACCAAGGAGCTGGTCCAGCACGGGCTCGAGGCTTCGCCGGCGGAGTATTTCCGGCTGATGCAGGAGTACTACAGCCGGGTGGATGCCACCCCCGATCAGGCCGAGGGACTGCAGGCGTTCGCGCAGAAGCGGTCCCCGCGCTACTCCGCCGACTAGCTGAGGCGACGAGTGAGGAGCAGGAGATGAAGATGTACGCCTTCCACTGCGGCGGCGAGAAGACGCTGCGCTCGGTCTTCGATCCGTTCGACCCCGATTGCGGGTCCATGATTCACCCGCCGTACTTCTTCTACCTGATCCGTCATCCCGAGGGCGACGTGCTGTTCGACAACGGCGCCCACCCGGCCTTTATCTCCGACCCGCGCAGCCGCCTGGGAGACGCCGCGGATCTCTACGACATCGTGATGGCGCCGGGTGACGACGTGGTCTCCCGACTGCACACACTCGGCGTGGAGGCTGAGGGCATCGGCCACGCCGTCCAGTCCCACCTGCACTATGACCATGCCGGCGGCCTGGAGTTCCTGACCGAGGCGATCGTCTACGTGCAGAAGGAGGAACTCTCGTTCGCGTACTGGCCGCCGGTCTACCAGCGCGACGTGTACGTCCGCCAGGATTTTGACTCCGTCCGGAACTGGAAGCCGCTCCGCGGCGAGTACGACATCTTCAACGACGGCCGGCTGGTCATCTTTCCCACGCCAGGTCATACGCCCGGCCACCAGTCGCTGCTGGTGAAGCTGGACAGCCAGGTCTACATCCTGACCGGCGACGCCGTCTACGACAAGGAGAAGATGACGGCCCGCTGCCTGCCCGGACTGCTGTGGAGTCCGGACGCGCTGGTGGAGAGCTGGGAACGGATCGAGGAGCTACAGCGCCGGCATGGCGCGCAGCTCATCGTTACGCACGATATTCACTGGGAGCAGACGATCAAGCTCGGTCCGGGAGAGTGGTACGAGTGAGCGAGATGCCCGCGCCCGCCCAGGCCGACCTGCTCGACCTCGTCCGGGCCGCGTGCGAGGCGGACCCGGGCCGGCCGATCCTCATCTTCGAGGATGGCGTCGTCGTGACCCGCGGCCAGCTGTGGGCCGAGGTGGAGTCGTTCGCCGGGTACCTCCAGCCGCGGGTGGAGCCCGGCGACCGGGTGGCGGTGATGATGGTGAACCGGGCCGAGTTCATGATCACTTGGCTGGCCGCCGTCGCCTGCCGCGCGGTGCTCGTCTCGCTCAACCCGGCCGCGCGCAGCCATGACGCCGGACACATCCTGGCGGACTCGGCGGCCAGGATCGCGGTCGTCGGCCCCGAGCACGAGGCCCTGTTCCGCGAGCTGCAGCCGTCCTGCCCGGCCCTGGCGGAGATTGTGGTGGCCGGCGATCAGGAGCCGGGCGGCCTGGCCGCCTACGCCGCAGCCCCGGCGCCCCGGCCGCGCCCCGCGGAGGCGGCCGCGGACGTCACCAACGTGTACTACACCTCCGGCACCACGGGACCGCCGAAGGGGTGCATGGTCGGCCACGACTACTGGCTGCGCTTCGCGGACCTGGTGATCAGCCTGTACGGCATCACGGCCGCCGACCGCATGCTGTGCTGCCTTCAGTTCTTTTACAACGACCCGCCGTGGCAGCTCCTGGTGGCGCTCCGCGCTGGGACTGCCCTGGTCGTCATGCGCCGGTTCAGCGTGTCACGCTACTGGCCGGTCGCGCGCGAGCACGACGTCACAGTGCTGTTCGGTATCGCGGCCACCGCCAGCCTGCTGCTCAAGGCGCCGGTCAGCGTCAATGACACCGACCACCGGGTGCGGCTGGCCATCCAGGTCGGGATTCCGGCGCCCCTGCATAAGGACCTCGTGACGCGCTGGGGCGCCCCCTGGATGGAGGCGTACGGGCTCACCGAAACGGGCCTCATCGTCGCCATGCCGGCCGAGTTCGCCCAGGAGATGATCGGATCTGCCTCCATCGGGCGACCGTGCCCCGGTGCCGACGTCGCGATCGTTGACTCCGCCGGCGCCGAGGTCCCCGACGGTGACCCCGGGGAGATCGTGGTGCGGGCCCCCGGCCTTATGCGTGGTTACCTGAACCGGCCCGAGGCGACCGCCGAGACCTACCGCGGGGGATGGCTGCACACCGGCGACCTCGGTCGTCGCGACAGCCGCGGGTTCCTGTACTTCCAGGGCCGGATGAAGGACATCATCCGGCGTGCCGGGGAGAACATCGCGGCCGCCGAGGTCGAGACCGTCCTCCGGTCGCACCCCGGGGTGCTCGAGGTCGCGGCCGTGCCGGCGCCCGACACGCTGCTCGGTGAGGAGGTCAAGGTGCACGTCCTGCTGGCCGGTGAGCACACCCCCGAGTCCGTGCCGCCCGCCGAGCTCATCGCCTTCAGCGCCGCCCGGCTGGCCCGGTACAAGGTCCCGCGGTTCCTCGAGTACCGGGTCGAGGACTTCGACCGGACGCCATCCATGCGGGTGAAGAAAGAAGGCCTCGATCGTTCCCGCGATCCCTCCCGGGTCTGGGACCGGTCGACGGGACTTGGCTGGTAGCTACGACAAAGGAGGCCCCATGGCTGAGGTGATCGATTTCCGGGTCCGGCTGCCGCTGGAGCTGCGGCCGTCGGAGGATCTGCCCGATGACTACCTGGCTCAGTACGACCGGGTGCTCGACCTGTCGGCCAACCGGCACCGCACGCTCGCCGACCTGCTGGCGGACATGGACGCCAGCGGCACCGGACACGCCGTGGTGCACGCTGAGTACGAATACGGTGACGTGGCCGACGCGCTCAACGACGCCGTTGCCAAGGTGGTCTCGGGGCATCCGGACCGGTTCTCTGGCTACGGCACGATCTCGATGAGCCCCCTCAAGATCCCCCGGGCCCTGACGCAGGTCCAGCGGGTCGCCGACCTCGGCCTGACCGGGCTCAGCCTGCAGCCCTCGTTCTTCGGCCTCCCCATCGACGACCGGATGCTTTATCCGGTGTACGCCAAGGCGGGCGAACTCGGCCTGCAGGTGGCCCTGCACACCGGGATCAACTACACGGTGACCTTTCCGATCCGCAACGACCAGCCGATCCAGCTCGATCAGGTTGCCTGTGACTTCCCGGACCTCGTGCTGATCGCCTGTCATGCGGGATGGCCGTGGGTGCCGGAGATGGTGGCGGTGCTGCGCAAGCACCCCAGCGTCTACGCGGAGTTCGGCGGCCTGGCGCCCCGCTACGTCTGCGAGGCGAACACCGGCTGGGAGGTCATGTTCCGGTTCATGAACAGCCTGCTGGGCAGCCAGGTGCTCTACGGCACCGACTGGCCCGTCTTCCCGATGGACCAGGCACTCGCGCAGTGGCGGGCCGGCGGCCTGCGCGAGCATGTCCTCGACGCGCTGATCGGCGGGAATGCCCAACGCCTACTCGGCCGGGAGGCCAGCGCTGCTACCGGTGGCCTGTCCTGAGCCCGAAAACGCTGGCCGCGTTGCTGCCGAGCGCGCCGGAGATGTCGTCGGCGGTGCAGCCGGCCTCCAGCAGGACCTTCTCCACGGCCCGCGCGTTGCGCTGGACGCCCGGCACCCCCGGCCAGTCGGTCCCGAAGATCATCTTGCTCGCCAGCCGCCGCAGCGAGGACCCGTAGTAGTCGGGCAGCCGGAGCGGCGGCAGCCCGGAGATCTCCAGCCAGACCTGCGGCAGCATCGTGGCCAGGAACGCGGCCTGGGCGTACCACCAGCCGCGGCCGCCGTGCGCCAGCACCACCGTCAGGTCGGGGAAGTCGCGGAAGACCGGGTCGAGCAGGACCGGGTCGGCGTAGGCGTTGGCGGACCCGGCGAAGGTCGAGGTGCCGCAGTGCACGATGACCGGCAGGCCGCGTTCCTGCGCCCAGGCGTAGGCCGGGTAGAGCATCCGGTCGCTGGCCTCGAACCCGCCGTGCACGGGATGGATCTTGCACGCCACCGCGCCCAGGCCGACCTGGCGAGCCAGCTCGGCGGTCACCGGGTAGTGCAGGTGCGGGTTGATGTTGGCGACCGGCCGGAACCGATCCGGGTTGGCCCGGACCAGCGGCAGGACATCCTCGATGGGCTGGATCCCGGTGGTCTTGGGGCTGTACTCGGCAAACAGCAGCACGTGATCGACGCCCTGGCTGGCGAAGTGATCGTCGATCATGGCCGGCCGCGGCGTTCCATCGCTCTCGTAGAGCTCCTCGATCATGGCGGCGTCCCCGAAGGTCTTGGCCCAGGCATGCCAGTCGGCCGAGAGCGTGGGCAGCCTGGCCACGTGCACGTGGGCGTCGACCAGCAGTCGTCCCTCCAGCACCGGCTCAGCCCCGCCCGGCGCCGGCCGGCTGGCCCGGGGTCTCAGCCTGGTCCGGAGTAGCGGGCTGGTCACTGAGGAGCGTCAGCGCGTGCTCGCGCAGCCGGAACCGCTGGACCTTGCCGGTCGCCGTGAGCGGGAATTCCGGCAGGAACAGCACCTGCCGCGGGCGCTTGAACGCCGATAGCCCCGCCCGGCAGAACTCGATCAGCTCCTGCGCGCTGGGGTCGGATCCGCGGCGGGCCACCACGCAGGCCACCGCCTTGTCGAGGCCGTCGCTGTCAGGGATGGCGACCACCACCGCCTGCTCCACGTCGGGGTGGGCGCGCAGCCGCCCTTCGACCTCGGCCGGCGACACCCACATGCCGGCCACCTTGAGCACGTCGTCGCTGCGGCCCAGGCAGGTGTAGTAACCGTCGTCGTCGCGGGCGTAGATATCGCCGGTGCGCAGCCACTCGCCCCGGAAGACCCGGCGCGTCACCTCGCTGCGGCACCAGTAGCCGCTGGCGATCGAGTCGCCCTTGACATACAGCGCGCCCGGCTCCCCGTCGGGCACCGGCTGGCCGTCGGGAGCCTCGATCCGCAGCTCGTAGCCGGGAACGACCTCGCCGGTCGTGCCCGGCCGCACCCGGCCCGGCCGGTTGGAGGCGAAGATGTGCAGTGCCTCGGTGGAGCCGATGCCGTCCAGGACCTCGACGCCGAAACGGGCGGTGAACCGCTCGTAGAGGTCGGCCGGGAAGGCCTCCCCGGCGCTGACCGCCAGCCGCACGCTGGCGAAGATGTCGGCGGGCAAGTCGGCGGCGAGCAGCGCAGCGTAGGCGGTCGGCGCGGCGAAGAACAGGGTGGGCCGCTGGCTGGTCAGCACGCTGGCCAGCCGGGCGGGCGTCGCCCGCGCCCGGTCCAGGACGGTGCGCGCCCCGACCGAGAACGGGAAGGTCATCGTGTTACCCAGGCCGTAGGCGAAGAAGAACTTGGCGGCGGAGTAACACACGTCGTCGGGTCGGATGCGAAGGACGCTGGCCGCGTAGGTCTCCGCGGTCACGCGCAGCGCGGCGTGCCGGTGCATGGCCGCCTTGGGCGTTCCCGTGGTCCCGGAGGTATAGAGCCAGAAGGCCGGGCTGTCGGCCAGGGTCGCCGGCGCGGTGCGGGCCACCGCCAGGTCCGCCGGCCCGGCGGCGGCCAGGAACCCGCGCAGGGTCCGGATCCGCGGGCCCAGCCGCGCCCGGGACGGCACCAGCAGCGGCTCAAGATCCTCGGTCTCCCCGGCGACGACCACCTCGCGCACCGACGGCAGGCCGGCTGCGTCCTGCGCCGCGGCGACGAACTCCGAGCTGATCGCGATCAGCCGGGCCCGGCTGTCGGTCGCTAGCGTGGCCAGGTCCGCAGCGGTCACCATCGTGCTCACCGGGACCGGGACGGCGCCGATGTAAAGGCCGCCGAGGAACAGGGCCAGCAGTTCGGGGGAGTCGGCCATGCACAGCAGGAGCCGTTCCTCGGGCCGGACCCCGGCGGCCACCAGCGCCCCGGCCGCGTGCCGGGCCAGGTCGTCGAGCTCGCGGTAGCTGAGGTTGACCACCATGCCGCTGGCGTCGACGGCCGTCACCGACACCCGGCTGGGCGTCGCGGTGACGTGCCGGCCGAGCAGCCACTGCGCGGCGTTGAAGAACTGCCCCGTGCCTGCTGGCCCCGTGCCTGCTAGCCCCGTGGTCACGATGCTGGTTCCTTTCCGCTGGCCGGTCACATTATCCTGACGTGCTACAGCAATCCAGGCAAGGTCGAAGTGCCTGTAGACAATCGCGGGCGGTCCAGCGCAGATGGGTTAGGTCAGGGCGCCGGACGTGGCAACATCAATGAGGATGAACGAGCTTCATGTCACCCTCGGTGACCGCAGTTACAGCTTCGGTGCTGGCGAAACGGTGCGGATCGGGCGTAGCCCGGACAACGACATCGTCGTCAGCGACCCGACAGTTTCCCGTCAGCATGCCCAGCTGAGCTCAGGGGCGAGCGGCTGGGAGTTCGAGAACGTCGGCCGGGCGCTGAGTTTCCTCAACGGGGAGCCGGTGAGCAGGACGCTGCTGAGCGGCCCCGCCCAGATCCAGCTGTCCTCGATCCGGGGGCCCGTCCTGTCGATCACGCCGGGGGAGACGCCTCCTCAGTACGAGCCGTCCCGGTACGGGGCACCTCAGCCCGAGCCGACCCAGCAGGAACTGCTGCAGTACGAGCCACCGCAGTACGAGCCACCGCAGTTCGAGCCGCAGTATGAGCCGCCGCAGTATGAGGCATCCCAGTACGAACCGCCGCAGTATGAACTGCCCGTGCCGGGGATCCCGCTGGCCGACGTCCCGCCGGCGAGCTTCCCGGGCCTGCCCGAGGACTCCGGGCCATCGCACATCCAGGACCCGCCCGACTACGCGGCCCAGCGCGAGCACGCAGCCGAGCCCGGCGAGCCGGCCCAGGCCGACCGCACCAGCGTCCTGCAAAGCCCGGTTCTGCCCGGCAGCGGCGCTTACCCCGACGATCCCGCTTACCCCGGTACCCGCGATTTCCCCGGTGCCCACGCCTCCCCAGGCGGCGGCGCCCATGCCGCTCCAGGCGCCGGCGTCCCCGGCCTGGACGGCCTCAACGGACTGAACGGCCTCAACGACCCGGGCTACCCCGGCGGAGCGGGCGGCCCGGAGGCGGGGGGCTACCCCGGCCGGGGGGCGCCGCGAATCCGGCCGGTGCAGTCGCCGCAGCCCGTTGACGAGATCGCAACAGCGCTGCACATCCTGGTCCCGATCCGGAGCTGGCTGCACGATCCGGGCTGGCGCCAGTTCCTGCGGCTCCTGGTCATCCCGTACGGACTGCTGCCGCTGATCTTCATCGCGCTGTTCGCCTCGTCCAGCAACCTGTCGACGCCGGGCTGGGCGTACAGCCTGTACATCGCCCCGCTGTGGGCGATCGTGTTCTGGCTGCTGATCCGGCCCGGCCAGGTCGAGCGGCGGGAGGTCCTGATCGGCATCGGGGCCATCGTCTTCGCCCTTATCTGGATCCGCGTCGTCACCGTCCACATCAACGGGCTGATGGGCCATCCTGGTCGGCCGCTGCCCTTCTTCGGCGCGGTCGGCGTGGGCATCAACGAGGAGATCACCAAGGCGCTGCCCATCCTGCTCGCGGCGCTGCTGCTGCTGAAATACCGCTCGGTCAAGCTCGACGTCCGGATGTGGATGTTCCTGGGCACGATCGTCGGGCTGGCGTTCGGGGTGACCGAGCAGGCCGGCTACACCCTCCAGGACATCCAGGGGATCACCTCGGCTCGGGCTAACAGCCAGGCGATCGTGGAGGTGCTGGCGTTTTCCGAGCGGGTCTTCGTCGACGGCTTCCAGCACGCGATGTGGGCCGGCGTCTCGGCGTTTTTCATCGGGATAGCGGTGAACTATCCGCGTCGCCGCATCCAGCTCATCGCCTTTGGCATCGCGGTCCCGGCAGTCCTGCACGGGCTCTACGACTGGAGCGCGGGGGCGTTCGCCTCGCTCTGGATCCCGATCATCATCCAGGCGCTGTCCCTGTTCCTGTTCCTGGGCTACACGATGTCGGCGGCCGCCATCGAGCGGCAGGTCCGGCGGACGCCCATGTTCAGGGGCGAATCGATGCTCATGGAGCGGATCACCGACGGGGACCCGCCGCCGCGCGGCGCCCCGCAGTCATCTCCTCGGGACGCGCCACTGCCGGCGGAGTGGCTGGAATCCGCCCGTGACGTGGCCCCGCCACCGGCGGCCTGGCGAGAATCCTCCCGGGAGCCGGCTCGGGCGTCGGACTGGCTGGAATCCTCCCAGGACGCGGCCGCGCCACCCGAGGACTGGCGGCAACCTTCCCGCGAGGCGGCGCCGCCACCGGCGGACTGGCGGGAAACTCCCCGAGACGCGGCGCCGTCGACAGACCGGCTAGAACCTTCCCGGGAGGCGGCACCATTGCCGAGAGAGTGGGCGCAGTCCCCCCGAGACGCGGCCCCGCCACCCGAGGACTGGCGGCAACCTTCCAGCGAGGCGGCGCCGTCGCCTGCGGACTGGCCGCCGTCAGCTCAGGATCCGGCGGAGCAGCGCTCAGACTGGCCGCAACCCGCCCAGGACCAGTCGTCCCCGGCGGAAGACTGGGAGCGACCGCGCCAGGACTGGGAACTGCCGCCGTCAGCCGGCGAGAGGCGCTAAACCGGCTGGGAGGCTAATCGGCTGGGGAGGCTAATCGGGGCAGCGGGCGCTAGCCGGCAGGGGGCGCTAACCGGCTGCGGTCGTGCCGGTCCAGCCGGCTCGGGTCCGGCAGCCGCTCGGGCCGCAGGCCGAAGAACATGCCGAACATCACGCCCAGGTCGAGGATGGCGATCAGGCCGCCGATGTACGGCCCCGGACCGCCAAGCCAGGCCAGGTAGCCGCAGAAGGACAGCACGATCACCAGCGCGCCCAGGGCCCGGGGACGTCCCGACTGTGCCAGTCGCTCCGGCACCTCGTAGGGCGCGCGCTCCACGTAGTTGGCTGTGGCCGCCTTGTCCTGCGCGATCCGCAGCCACAGGTCATACATTTCCGGTGCCTGGTCGCGCAGGGCAATGGCCTGCTCGACCGAGATCTCGCCCGCCGGCCCGCGTGACTGCACCGCGCGTATCGGGCCAGTACCCTCCGTGGCTGCCTCGCCCGTGGCTTCCGCCGGGCCTCCTGCCGTGGCTCCCGCGGTCGTGCCTCCGGCGGCCGTGCTCGCGCCGCCAGGGCCGAAGCCAACCTGGCCGACCCCACCCGCTCCGGCAGCCCCTGGCCCGGCAGCCTCCGGGCCGGCAGCCTCCGGGCCGGCACTGCCGGAGCGGACACTGCCCGGGCCGGCACTGCCCGGGCCGGCACTGCCGGAGCGGACACTGCCCGGGCCGGCACTGCCCGGGCCGGAACCGCCGGAGCGGACATTGCCGGAACCGCCGGAGCGGACACTGCCGGGGCCGGCCGACCCTGAGCCGACACCGCCGACGGCCCTGAGGCCGGCAGCCTCCGGGCCGGTGGCCATTCGCTCCCCGACTGGGCCTTCCAGACTGGCGGAACGGGGCGCGTTGGCGGGACTAGGCACAGGGCCGCCCGCGGCGCGCTCGGAGTCGGTCATGCGGATAACGCCGTGCCGCTCTCGTCGCCTGCGTCCACCAGCGCGTCGTGGTGCGCGCTGATGATCGTTCCCATGGCGGCCCGGAACGGGTCGCTGCCGTCATCCCCGGTCAGCGGCGCGGGTGGCAGCACGCCCCGCATGGTCCGGTAGACGGTCGCCCCGGTCAGGTCGAAGATGGCGGCGATGCCCATGGCGAAGGCCAGCACCCCGCGCGGCCCCAGCCGCAGCGCGTCCAACCACGGGGCTGCCAACCACGGCGCCTCCAACCACGAGGACCCCGACCGCTGGGCTCCCGACCTGCGGGTTCCCCGGCGCGGCGACCTGACCGTCGGCATGGCAGGAAGATCCCCGGTCCCTGCGGCGCGCAAACTCGGCCCGACCCCCGGCCCGGCCCCGGCCCGGCGCCCGGCTCGGCGCTCGGCCAGGACCCGGCCGGACAAGACCTCGCAAGTCAGCACGAATAGCCGGCCACGCCCAGCCACGCCCGGCCTCGGCGTGCCGCCCGCCCGAGGCAGACGGTGCCCGTTCCGGCGCTCGCGGGCCGCTCTAGCCTGGCTGACGCCCTAGAATGCGGTCTTCCGCTGAACTTCTCGCTCAGCTTCCCGCTCGCCCGCCCGGTCATCTAGTAAAGGCTTCGACATGCGCTGGTCACAGGTGCACATCCCGACCCTCCGCGAGGACCCGGCCGACGCCGACGCGGCCAGCCACCGGCTGCTGCTCCGGGCCGGGTTCATCCGCCAGCTCATGGCCGGGCACTACTCGATGCTGCCGCTCGGGATGCGGGTGCGGGCCAAGGTCATAGCGGTGATCCGCGAGGAGATGAACGCCATCGGGGCGCAAGAGTTCCTTCTGCCGGCGATGCAGCCCGCCCAGATCTGGGAGAAGACCGGCCGGCTGGCGGTCATGGGGGACGAGATGTTCCGGCTCCGGGACCGAAAGGGCGCCGAGCTGGTCCTGGGCGTGACGCACGAGGAGATCTTCGCCACCCTCGCTACCGAGCTGTCCTCCTATCGCGAGCTGCCACAGTTCTGGTACCAGTTCCAGCTCAAGTTCCGGGACGAGCCCCGGCCCAAGAGCGGGCTGATCCGGGTGCGCGAGTTCACCATGAAGGACTCCTACAGCTTCGACCTCGACCAGGCGGGGCTGGACGCCTCGTTCGACGCCCACCGGACGGCCTACGAGCGGATCTTCGCCCGGCTGGGCATCCCCGCCTTCGCGGTCGAGGCCTCCAACGGGACCATGGGCGGCAGCGACTCGGTGGAGTTCATGTGCCCGACGTCGGCCGGGGAGGACCTGGTCGCCCGGTGCCCGAACTGCGACTACGCCGCCAACCTGGAGAAGGCCACCTCCGCCCTGGCGCCGGTCCAGGACGCGCCCGGCCCCGACGCGCCGGCCACGCTGCCGACTCCGGGCGTGCGGACGATCGAGGACCTGGCGCAGCGGCACGGGCTCGGCGCCGACCGGCAGATCAAGACCCTGGTCGAGGTCATCGACGGCCAGCTGACGCTGGTCCTGCTGCGGGGCGACCACCCGCTGGCCGATCAGAAGCTCACCGACGCCACTGGCGCGGCGAGCATCCGGCCCGCCCAGCCCGACGAGATCGTGGCCGCCCTGGGCGCCTCGCCGGGCAGCCTCGGCGCCGTGGGCGTCACCGACCTGCCGGTGATCGCCGACCTCGCGCTGCAGGGCCGCACGGACATGGCCACCGGCGCCAATACCGACGAGGTGCACCTCACCGGGGTCAGCGTCGCCCGCGACATCAGCGTCGGGACCTGGGCGGACCTGCGCGAGGTCGCGGCGGGGGAGCCCTGCCCGCGGTGCGGGACGCCGCTGGAGCTGATCCAGGCCGTGGAGGTCGGGCACATCTTCAAGCTCGGCCGCAAGTTCACCACCGCCCTGGGCGTGTCCGTGCTCGGCCCGGACGGCAACGCGGTGACGCCGATCATGGGCAGCTACGGCATTGGCATCGAGCGGGCCATCGCCGCGATCGCTGAGGTTCATCATGACGACGCCGGGCTGACCTGGCCGGTGGCCATGGCGCCGGTGGAGGCCACGGTCATCCTGCTGTCCACCCGGGACGAGGCGGCCCGGACCGCGGCGGAAGCGCTCTACCAGGGGCTGCTGGCCGCCGGCGTCGACGCGGCCATCGACGACCGGGAGGAGCGGCCCGGGGTCAAGTTCAAGGACGCCGAGCTGACCGGCATCCCGTTCCGGCTCACCGTCGGCGCCCGCGACCTGGCCGATGGCCTGGTGGAGATCACCAGCCGGGCCACCGGCGAGAAGGAGCGGGTCGCCGTCACCGACGCCGTGCCGCACCTGCGAGCACTGCTCGGAAAGTAACGCCAGCCCGGGCCAGGTCCCGCCCGTCCCGCGCAGCACAGCGGCCGGCGCCGGCTCGCAGGCCTGGCGCCGGCCGCTGCTCGACCCGCGGATGACGCCCCGCTGGTCAGCTCTGGTACCGCAGGATCACTGCGACGACGCGGCCACCGGGGTTGTTGAAGGCGTGGGTGAAGCCGGCCGCCAGGGCCTGGCCGGAGCCGCGGATCCCCGCGACCGCCAGCACGCTGATCTTCGGGTTGACGACCGGCAGGTGAGCCACGGTCAGGTGACCGGCGGAGTAGTGCGCGAGGCGGGACGGGGCGCCGCTGCCGCCCAGCAGCGGAATCCACAGGCCGCCGTGCGCGTCCGGGGCGACCTGGCCCGGGACGCTGTAACCGCTGACGATGCCGCCCGCCGCCTTGGCCCAGTGCTGCCCGTTGTAGTGCAGCACGACCAGCGGGCCGCCGTCGTCCTGCGCGTTACCGTTCCCGACGGCCCACACGCTGCTGGCGGACTGCGCGTAGATGGCCGTGACGGCGGGATTGTTCAGGCCCTTGTTCCCGGGCGGGAGCAGGCCCGCTACCGAGGTGCGCGACCACGAATGGCCGTTCCAGCGGGCCACGCTGGCGCCGCCGAAGGCCCAGACGTTGCTGGCCGACAGCCCGCTGCCGCCCTGCAGTCCCCGCCCAGACGCCGCGTGCGTCCACGTGTGGCCGTCGAAGTGCCAGGAACCCAGGCCGCTGCCGGGAAAGACAGGCTCTCCGAACACCCAGACGTCGTCCCGGCTGAGCACCACCGCGCCGCCGACCTGGCGGGCGAAGGACCGCTCGACGGCCCAGCTGCTGCCGTTCCAGCGCAGCGCCCGGGAGCCGCTCCGGCCCCCGGTGAAGGCTCACACGTTGGTGGGGGAGGACGCCTCCGCCGCGACGACCTGCTCACCGCTCTTACCGGGGAACGGCACCTGAGTCCAGGTGGCGCCGCTGCGTCGCCAGGCGGCCGGCTTGGACTGTCCGTTAAAAGCCCATCCGCCGTTCGCGCCGACGGCCGTCACCGCAGTGAACCCGCCGGCGTCGCCGGCGTGCACCCGCTTGACGATGTGCCACGACGGGCTGGCGGCGGTGCTCGCCGACGCCGGTACCGAGGCCGCGCCGGTCACCGCGAGGGCCGCCGTGGCGGCCGCGGCCCCGCGCGAGGCGCGGCTCCGCCACAGTGACCGCCGCGCGGGCACCGCGCTCCGGTGCCGCCCCGGCCGGTCGGCCAGGCGCTGGTCTGCCGGGACGGACGGCGACGCTTCCCCGGTCGCCTCTCCGTCTACTATCTTCTCGTTCTGGCTCGCCAGGGCGCTCCAGTCTGGAGTGCTGCTAGGCATGTGCCCTCCCATGCGTGCGGCGAAGTTGCTTTCCCCGAGTTGCGCAGTACCTGCGCACGTCCCCCTGTAAGACCCTCGGGACGGCCGATCGGATAGGTGAGGACTGGTTACAAAGCTGTAACTATCGGCCAGCCGCTCGTTGCGGCTGTCCAGCTCGAGCCACAGGACCTGGGTATCCGCCATGGCGCGTCTCCCGCCGTGCTGGGTGCCGGGCCGCGAGGCTGCGGCGCCGGCCTTCCCTGGTAAGAGGAGCGGGTGGCGGATTCCCAACGAGAATCCAGGTAACGAGTTGATAACAGCGCTCGCCCCCGGCTGCGGGCGACGCTGGCGAGGGGCCGGGCGTAGGCCTAGAGCCGGGTCCAGGCCTGCGTCAGGACGCTGCGCAGGATCTGCTCGATCTCGTCGAACTGCTCCGGGCCGCAGGTCAGCGGCGGGGAGAGCTGGATGACCGGGTCGCCGCGGTCGTCGGCCCGGCAGATCAGCCCGGCGTCGAACAGGGCGGGTGACAGGAACCCGCGCAGCAGGCGCTCGGACTCGTCGTCGTCGAACGTCTCCCGGCTGGCCTTGTCCTTGACGAGCTCGATCCCGTAGAAGTAACCGTCGCCGCGGATGTCGCCCACGATCGGCAGGTCGTTCAGCTTCTCCAGGGTGGCCCGGAAGGCGCCCTCGTGCGTGCGGACGTTGGCCAGGAGGTCGTCCTTCTCGAACACGTCGAGGTTGGCCATCGCGACCGCGCAGGACACCGGGTGGCCGGCGAACGTGACGCCGTGCAGGAAGCTGGCCTGTCCGCGCGCGAACGGCTCCATCAGCTCGTCGCGCACCAGCATGCCGCCCAGCGGCGCGTAGCCGGACGTGACGCCCTTGGCGAAAGTGATGATGTCGGGCTGGTAGCCGTACCGCTGCGAGCCGAAGTAGTAGCCCAGACGGCCGAAGGCGCAGATGACCTCGTCGGATACCAGCAGCACGCCGTAGCGGTCGCAGATCTCGCGGACCCGCTGGAAGTAGCCGGGCGGCGGCGGGAAGCAGCCGCCGGAGTTCTGCACCGGCTCCAGGAACACCGCCGCGACGGAGTCGGGGCCCTCGCGCAGGATGGCCCGCTCGATCTCGTCGGCGGCCCACTGCCCGAACGCATCCCGGTCGTCGGCGACGAAGGACGGCGCCCGGTAGAAGTTGGTGTTCGGCACACGGACGCCGCCGGGCGGCAGCGGCTCGAACGGTGCCTTGATATCGGCCAGGCCGGTGATCGCCAGCGCGCCCATGGAGGTGCCGTGGTAGGCGATGTTCCGGCTCAGCACCTTGTACCGGCCGTGCTGGCCGATGGTCTTGAAGTACTGCTTGGCCAGCTTCCAGGCCGACTCCACGGCCTCCGAGCCGCTGGTCGTGAAGAAGACCCGGTTCAGGTCACCCGGCGCCAGGCTAGCCAGCCGCTCGGCCAGCTGGATCGCCTGCGGGTGCGCATACGACCACAGCGGGAAGTAGGCCAGCTCGCTGGCCTGCCGGGCCCCGGCCTCGGCGACCTCGGTCCGGCCGTGCCCGATCTGGCTGACGAACAGGCCGGCCAGGCCGTCCAGGTAGCGCTTGCCGTGCTGGTCATAGACGTACTGGCCGGAACCGCGCACGATGACCGGCATCTCGGCCTCGTGATAGGACGACATGCGGGTGAAGTGCAGCCACAGATGGCGCCGGGCCGCCTCCTGGAGTGCGGCGATCTCCTGCGGGTCGTACGAGGTCATCTGGTCCCCCAGCTATAGGTCTGCTTGCACAGCTTGAGATAGACAAAGGTCTCGGTCATGGTCACGCTCGGGATCGACCGCACCCGGCTGAGGATCTCCAGGAGCTGGTCGTCGTCCTCGCAGACCACCTCGATCAGCAGGTCAAAGGATCCGGCGGTGATCACGACGTAGTCGATCTCGTTCATCGCCGCCAGGTGGTCGGCCATCCGCTCCAGGTCACCGCTGCAGCGGATCCCGACCATGGTCTGCCGCGGGAAGCCCAGCGTCATCGGATCGGTGACCGCGACGATCTGCATCGCGCCGACCTCGATCAGCCGCTGGACCCGCTGGCGCACAGCCGCCTCGGACAGGCCGACGGCCTTGCCGATGGCGGCATAGGAGCGGCGGCCGTCCTGCTGGAGCTGCTCGATAATCTGTTTCGAGACGTTGTCCAGAACGATCCTCATGCTGTCGGCGTCCCGGCCGCCTGCGTTGCCACGGTGCCGTGCGACGGAGGCGATCGGAGTCCCCGGCGTGTGCGCCACTGTCGGCCTCCTTCGCAGCTTCAATCGTCCCACGCAATCGGTGCCTGTCAACTGATTCCGTAGCACGCGGCCGCTTTCGTCACTGATTCACTTGTATAAGGTCGGATTCTCTGCCAGCATCGTGGCGTGATGGCCTTGCAGAACTTCGTCGGCGCCAAGCCCGTCCCGGCCCGCGATGGCCGGACCAGCGCGGTCGTGGACCCCAGCACCGGAGAGCCCTACCTGGAGGCGCCGGTCTCCGGCGCGGCGGACGTGGACGAGGCGCTCCGGATCGCGGCGGAGGCGTTCGAGACCTGGCGGGACACCACCCCGGCCGAGCGCAGCCTGGCGCTGCTGCGATTCGCCGACGCCATCGAGGCCCGCGCCGAGGACCTGGTCGAGGCGGAGTCGCGCAATACCGGCAAGCCGGTCGCGATGACCCGGTCCGACGAGGTGCCGCCGCTGGCCGACGAGCTGCGGTTCTTCGCCGGCGCCGCGCGCATCCTCGAGGGCAAGGCAGCGGGGGAGTATCTGCGGGGCCACACCTCGATGATCCGCCGCGAGCCGGTCGGGGTGTGCGCCCAGGTCACGCCCTGGAACTACCCGATGATGATGGCCGTCTGGAAGTTCGCGCCCGCGCTCGCAGCCGGGAACACCGTGGTGCTCAAGCCGTCCGATACCACGCCGGTGTCGACGCTGCTGCTGGCCGAGATCGCGGCCGAGTTCCTGCCGCCGGGGGTATTCAACGTCATCTGCGGTGACCGGGACACCGGCCGCGCGCTCGTGTCGCATGAGATCCCGCAGATGGTGTCGATCACCGGCTCGGTGCGGGCCGGCATCGAGGTCGCCCAGGCGGCGGCGGCCGGCCTCAAGCGCGTGCACCTGGAGCTGGGCGGCAAGGCGCCCGTGATCGTTTTCGACGATACCGACGTCGAGCAGGCGGCCCGGCTCATCGCCGACGCGGCCTATTACAACGCGGGCCAGGACTGCACCGCGGCCACCCGCGTGCTGGCCGGCCCCGCGGTCAGTGCCGATCTCACCGACGCCCTGGCCCAGCGGGCTCGCGGCCTGCGAACCGGCGGGCGGGACCTGCTCGATGCCGACTTCGGCCCGCTGAACAACCCGTCACAGCTTGAGCGCGTCGAGGGCTTCGTGCAGCGGGCGCCCGAGCATGCCACCGTCGTGACCGGCGGCCACCGCGTCGGCGACCGCGGCTACTGCTTCGCCCCGACCGTCGTGGCGGGCCTGCGCCAGGACGACGAGATGATCCAGGACGAGATCTTCGGCCCGGTCATTACCGTCCAGCAGTTCAGCGCGGAGGACGAGGCGCTGCGCTGGGCCAACGGCGTCAAGTACGGGCTGGCGGCCAGCGTCTGGACGCGCGACCACGGCCGGGCCATGCGGATGGCGCGGCAGCTCGACTTCGGAGCGGTCTGGATTAACACCCACATCCCGTTCGTCTCGGAGATGCCGCACGGCGGGTTCAAGAACTCCGGGTACGGCAAGGACCTGTCGACGTACGGATTCGAGGACTACACCAGGGTCAAGCACGTGATGAGCAACATCGAGTCATGAGGGCGCTGGCCGGGGCTCGTCCCATGCCGTACTGGCTGGACCGGGCCGACGCCCCGGCGCCGCTGCCACCCCTGGCCAGCCGGGAGTCGGCCGACCTCGCGATCGTCGGCGGCGGGTATACCGGGCTGTGGACCGCGCTGCTGGCCAAGGAGGCCGATCCCGGCCGCGACGTCGTGCTGTTCGAGGGCCGCCGCGCGGCCTGGGCGGGCTCGGGACGCAACGGCGGCTTCTGCTCGGCCAGCCTCACGCACGGAGTCGGCAACGGGCTCACCCGGTTCCCCGCCGAGCTGCCGACCCTGCACCGGCTGGGCCTGCGCAACCTGGACGAGATCGAGAAGGCGGTCGGCCGCTACGAGATCGACTGCGATTTCGCCCGGACGGGGGAGCTCGCCGTGGCAACCGCCGGCTGGCAGGTCGAGGCGCTGCACGAGACGGCGGCTGCGGCCCGCGCGCTCGGCGCCGACATCCGGCTGCTCGATGAGTCCGCCGTGCGGGCCGCCGTGAACTCGCCGGCCTACCTAGGCGGCATGTGGGATACCGGCGGCTGCGCCACGGTGGATCCGGCCCGGCTGGCTTGGGGCCTGCGGCGGGCCTGCCTCGAGGCCGGGGTGCGGATATACGAGCACACGCCGGTCACCTCGATCGGCGACGAGCGCAGCGGACCGGCGGGCCGGCACGGCAGATCGGCGGGACGGCTGGTCCTGGCCACGCCGGGTGGCGTCGTACTGGCCCGCCAGGTCGCGCTCGGCACAGGCGCGTTCGCCCCGCTGCTGCGCCGGCTGGACAGCTACCTGGTGCCGGTCTACGACTACGTCCTGGCGACCGAGCCGCTATCGGCGCAGCAGCTGGCGAGCATCGGCTGGCAGGATCGGCAGGGCGTGGGCGACAGCGCGAATCAATTCCACTATTACCGGCTGACTAGCGACAACCGGATTCTGTGGGGCGGCTACGACGCTGTCTATTACTACGGCGGCCAGGTCGCGGCCGCCCTGGATCAGCGGGCCGCCACCTTCACGATGCTGGCCCGGCATTTCTTCGAGACCTTCCCGCAGCTCGAGGGGCTGTCCTTCACCCACACCTGGGGCGGGGTCATCGATACCTGCTCACGCTTCTGCGCCTTCTTCGGCACCGCTCGCCGGGGCCGCCTGGCCTACGCAGCCGGGTACACCGGGCTGGGAGTCGGCGCCAGCCGGTTCGGCGCCAGCGTGATCCTCGACCTGCTGTCCGGGGTGCCGACCGAGCTCACCGAGCTGGAGATGGTGCGCAGCAAGCCGATCCCGTTCCCGCCCGAACCGCTGCGCTCAGCGGGCATCGGCCTGACTTGCTGGTCGCTGGCTCGCGCTGACCGCCGCGACGGGCGCCGTAACCTCTGGCTGCGGGCGCTGGACCGGGTCGGCCTGGGCTTCGACTCCTGAACAGGTCGCTGTTCAGCCAGCCGCGCCTGAAGAGGCCTGCGAGCCTCTGCCGCCCCGTCCCCGCGGCGCGCTACGATCACCGTCATGAATCCACTTTCGGGCGTCTTTGGTGAAGCCTGGCGGATGTACCGGGCACATGCCCTGCACCTGATAGTGATCGCTTTCGTCATCTATCTGGCCGCCGCCGTTCTTGACGGGATCATCTCGCTGGCCGGCGGTCTCATCGTCGCGTTCCTGGGCATCATCATCACCCTGCTGGCGGGATTTCTCGTCCAGGCCGCGCTGGTCAAGGCGGTCCAGGACATCCGAGACGGCCGGGTGGACCTGTCCTGGAGCGAGACCGTCAAGGCGGCGATGCCGTCTCTGCTGCCAGTCACGGTGGCCGCGATCCTGGCCGGTATCGCCATCACCATCGGGCTGATCATCCTCATCGTCCCCGGCCTGTACCTGATCACTATCTGGGCGGTCATCGTTCCGGTAATCGTGATCGAGCGGGCCGGTGCCCTCCAGTCCTTCGGCCGGAGCCAGCAGCTGGTCCGCGGCCGCGGCTGGCATGTCTTCGGCACGCTGGTCCTGGTGTGGATCATCACCATCGTCCTCAGCCTCGTCCTCGGCCTCCTGCTGGCCGCCCTGCCGCTCGGACTGCGCAACGGGATCAGCACGGTGGTATCCGGGACGGTCGTGGCGCCCTTCCTGGCCCTGATCGTCACGCTGATCTACTACCGGCTGGTCGGAGCTCCAGTTGCTGGCCCCGGCGACTATGGCCCGCCGGCCGGCGGGCCTGGCGGCCCGTACGGGCCGCCAGCCGGCGGTGCCGGTGGTTACGGGCAGCCCGGCGGCTACGGCGCGCCAGGCGAGAGCCCCGGTGGTTACGGGCCGCCCCCCGGGGGCGAGTACCCCCCGGCCGGCCCCCCGCCCAGCTATCCCCCCACCTCTTCGCCGCCCGGCGGTCCGCCCGCCTGATCGCTTCGCCCCGCGCCTGGGTAGTAACTCCAGACCGGGGGCGGAGCCGGGCCTCAGCGGCCGGCGCGGGGGGAGCGTGCAGTGAGCGCGGATGAGCGCCGGCGGTCGCAGGACGAGCGCCGATGAGCGTGCAGTACGCGGGACTGCTGATCGTGGCGGTCGCGGCGTTCGTCGCGCCCATTGTCGCGGGCCTGATACCCCGGCGGCTCGTCCCGCCGGTGGTCCTGGAAGTGCTGGCCGGCCTGGCCATCGGGCCGCAGGGCCTGAACCTGGTGCACGCGACCGGCGCGGTCTACGTCCTGTACCTGCTGGGGTTCGGCTTCCTGCTGTTCCTGGCCGGGCAGGAAGTAGAGCCAGAGCGCTTTCGCGGCCCGGCCTTTAACCTGTCGGCCCTCAGCTTCGCGATCAGCATCGGGCTGGGCTTCGCCGTGGCCGCCGCGCTCGGGCAGATCGCGCCCGGCGCAGATATCCGGCTGCTGGCCCTGTCCCTGACGGCCAGCTCCCTGGGAGTACTAGTCCCGGTGCTCCGGGACGCCGGCGACATCCATACCGACTTCGGGCAGCTCGTGGTGATATCGGGCTCGGTCGGGGAATTCGGCTCGCTGCTGCTCCTGACCATTCTGTTCTCCGCTCAGCCGGAATCCACCCCCGTCCAGATCCTTTACGTGGTGGGGCTGGGCGTGGCGGCCCTGGCCGGCGCGATCGCGCTGCGACGGTTCTGGCGGTCGCCGTGGATGCGCCGGGTACTGCTGGCCTCGGATGACTCGACCTCGCAGCTGCGGGTCCGCGGCGCCTTCGTGGTCCTGCTGGTGTTCACCGCTCTGGCCCACGAGTTCGGCGTCGACGCGCTGCTCGGCGCGTTCGTGGCCGGCATCGTGCTGCGAGTGGCCGACCGGGACGACCGGCCGACCCAGAAGCGCTTCCAGGGCAAGCTGCACGCCATCGGCTACGGGTTCCTGGTCCCGGTGTTCTTCGTCGTCACCGGCGTGCAGTTCGATGTCCGCTCGCTGCTGGCCAGCCCGTCCGCGCTGGCGCTGCTGCCCGCGCTGGTTGCCGCCATCCTGCTGGTCCGCGGCGGTCCGGCGCTGCTGTTCCGGGGCCGCGTGGGTAGCCGGCCGGCCGTTGCCGCCGGCCTGCTGCAGGCCACCACGCTCACCTTCCCGGTGGTGGTCGCCGAGGTGGGCCGCAGCCTCGGCCTGCTGACCCCGGCGACGGCCGCGGCGCTGCTGGGCGCCGCCGTGGTGTCGGTGCTACTGTTCCCGGCCCTGGCCCTGGCCCTGCGGCCCTGGTCACCCGCCCGGCAGGAGGCGCAGTGATCCTCGTGACAGCATGACTGAGTTGTCCCTGACATCCCGTCACTTGGCCGGGTGGCCGGCTGACGGCAGACTGGGTCCGGGCCAGCAGGACCGCAGGACCGCAGAAGGGCATGGTTATGGAGCAGACGGCAGGCCAGCACCGCACGCACTGGATCGGCGGGAAGCCGTGGACGGGCCAGCCGGGTGAGCGCGGCGACATCTACAACCCGGCGACGGGCCAGGTGAGCGGCACCGTCGACTATGCCGGCCGGGCGGAGGTGGACGCGGCGGTGGCGGCGGCGGCCGGGGCCCTGCCCGCGTGGCGGGAGACCTCCCTGGTCAAGCGGGCCGGGGTCATGTTCGCCTTCCGCGAGCTGGTCCGGTCGCACCAGGCCGGCCTGGCCGCCTTGATTACGGCCGAGCATGGCAAGGTCGCCTCCGACGCGGCCGGGGAGGTAGCGCGGGGCCTGGAGGTGGTCGACTTTGCCTGCGGAATCCCGCACCTGCTCAAGGGATCCTTCTCCGAGAACGTGTCCACCGGGGTCGATGCCTACTCGATCCGCCAGCCGGTGGGGGTGGTCGCGGGCATCACCCCGTTCAACTTCCCCGCGATGGTCCCGATGTGGATGTTCCCCATCGCGCTGGCCTGCGGGAACACGTTCATCCTCAAGCCGTCGGAGAAGGACCCGTCGGCGTCGCTGCTGCTGGCCGAGCTGCTGGCCGAGGCCGGGCTGCCCGACGGCGCCTTTAACGTGCTGCACGGCGGGAAGGGAGCGGTCGACGGCCTGCTGACCCATCCCGATGTCCGGGCGGTGAGCTTCGTCGGGTCCACGCCGATCGCCCGGTATGTGTCGCAGACGGGGACGGCGGCGGGCAAGCGGGTGCAGGCGCTGGGCGGCGCGAAGAACCACATGGTGGTGCTGCCGGACGCGGACCTGGACCTGGCCGCGGACGCGGCGGTGTCGGCCGGGTTCGGCTCGGCGGGGGAGCGGTGCATGGCCATCTCGGTCGTCGTGGCGGTCGACCCGGTCGGCGACGAGCTGATTGCCAGGATCACCGAGCGGGTGGCGGGGCTGCGGGTCGGGCCGGGCGATGATCCCGGCTCGGAGATGGGCCCGCTCGTCACCCGGGCGCACCGGGACAAGGTGGCGTCCTACCTGGACTCCGGCGCTGCCGAGGGCGCCGTGCTCGCGATTGACGGCCGGCAGCACCCGGTGACCGGCGGCGCGGCCGACGGGTTCTGGCTGGGCCCGAGCCTGCTGGACCACGTCACGCCCGCGATGAGCTGCTACACCGACGAGATCTTCGGGCCGGTGCTGTCGGTCGTGCGGGCCGACAGCTACGCCAGCGCGCTGGAGGTCATCAACGGCAACCCGTACGGGAACGGGACGGCGATCTTCACCAACGACGGCGGCGCGGCGCGCCGGTTCACCCATGAGGTCGAGGTGGGCATGGTCGGCGTGAACGTGCCGATCCCGGTGCCGATGGCGTTCTACTCCTTCGGCGGCTGGAAGGCGTCGCTGTTCGGCGACACCCATGTCCACGGCACCGAGGGCGTGCACTTCTACACCCGCGGCAAGGCCGTCACCTCGCGCTGGCTGGACCCCAGCCACGGCGGCGTCAACCTCGGCTTCCCGGTCAACCAGTAATAGCGTCAATCAGTAGCAGCGTTAACTAGGAGCAGCCCAAGGTGACAGACGGCGATCGCGACCCGCACGCGGCCACGCCGGCGGCCCGGCCGCGGGCGCGGGCGCTGGGCATCCCGTTTGACGGGACGCCGGGCCGGTGGAACGCGATCACCGACGTGCCCGGCGTGGAGGTGGGCTACGCCACCCTCGTCGCGGGCGCATCGGTCCGGACGGGGGTGACCGCCATTCACCCGCGCGGCCGGGCCCAGCCTGGCGACCCGGTGCTCGCCGGCTTCTTCTCCCAGAACGGCAACGGGGAGATGACCGGCGTCTCCTGGATCGAGGAGTCCGGCACGTTCTCCGGTCCGGTCGCCATCACCAACACCCACGCGGTGGGCGTGGCGCACGCCGCGGTCATCGCCTGGACGGTGCGCCACCACCCCCGGCTGGCCGACGCCTGGCTGCTCCCCGTGGCCGCCGAGACCTGGGACGGCTACCTCAACGATATTAACGGCCGGCACGTGACCGAGCAGCTCGCCGCGGCGGCCCTGGAGGGGGCGGCCGGCGGCGGGGTCGAGGAGGGCTCGGTCGGCGGCGGCACCGGGATGAACTGCTACGGCTTCAAGGGCGGATCGGGCACCGCGTCCCGGCTGGTGGATTACCGCGGCGCCGGCTACACGGTGGGCGCGTTCGTGCAGGCGAACTTCGGCTCCCGGCAGGAGCTCACGCTGGCGGGCCTGCGGGTGGGCCAGCTGGTGACCGCAGCCGATCCGATGGCCGACAGCTTCGCCGCCCCGCCCGGCGCCGGCTCGGTCATCGTCGTGGTGGGCACCGACGCTCCGCTGCTCCCGCACCAGTGCAAGGCGCTCGCCCGGCGGGTGACGCTCGGCCTGGCGCGGACGGGCACCACTGGTTCGCACTTCTCCGGCGACCTGTTCCTGGCCTTCTCCACCGGCAATCCCGGCGGGGTCACGCCGGGCGTGCAAACGCTGTGGGCCGACGCGGCGGACGGCCCCGGCGGATCCGGCTATGACCAGCTGCGCTTCATCCCGTGGGGGTTCCTCGACCCGTTTTACGCCGCGGTCGTCCAGGCCACCGAGGAGGCGGTCGCCAACGCGCTGGTTGCCAACGAGGACATGACCGGCCGGGATGGCCACCTCAGCGTCGCCCTGCCGCGGGACCAGGTCGCGGCCCTGTTCCGGCGCTGAGACGGCGGCGGTCGTATGGTTCACGGTAGGGCCGCCGTGCTTCCCGGCCGGAGAACGGGAATAATCGCCGGGTCAGCGTCGAGGCAAGGGAGGCACCTATGGCCGCGGTGGTCCGGGCGGGACTGGTTCAGCAGCACTGGACCGGCGACAAGGACTCCATGATCGCGGCGGCGGTTGAGGCCATCGGCGCGGCCGCGTCGGCCGGGGCGCAGGTGGTGTGCCTGCAGGAGCTGTTCTACGGGCCGTACTTCTGCCAGGTGCAGGACGCCGACTACTACTCCTACACCGAGGCGATCCCCGACGGCCCGACCACGGACCTCATGCGCGAGGTGGCCAGCCGGCACGGCGTCGTCCTCGTGGTGCCGATGTATGAGCAGGAGCAGCCGGGCCTGTACTACAACACCGCCGCGGTGATCGACGCGGACGGCAGCTACCTGGGCAAGTACCGCAAGACCCACCTCCCGCAGGTCACCGGCTTCTGGGAGAAGTTCTACTTCCGGCCGGGCAACCTCGGCTATCCGGTGTTCGACACGGCCGTCGGCCGGATCGGCGTTTACATCTGCTACGACCGGCATTTCCCGGAGGGCTGGCGGGCCCTCGGGCTGGCCGGGGCGCGGATCGTGTTCAACCCGTCGGCGACCAGCCGGGGCCTGTCGTCTTATCTGTGGCAGCTGGAGCAGCCGGCGGCGGCGGTGGCCAACGAGTACTTCGTCGGCGCGATCAACCGGGTCGGGATCGAGCCGCTGGGGGACAACGACTTCTACGGCCAGTCCTACTTCGCCGACCCCCGCGGGCAGCTCATCGGCGACGCGGCCTCGGACACCGAGGACGAGGTCGTGGTCCGCGACCTGGACTTCGATCAGCTTCAGGAGGTCCGTGACCTCTGGGCCTTTTACCGGGACCGGCGTCCCGACGCCTACGGGTCGCTGGTGCAGCCATGACGAGCAGCCGCGCGGGCAGCGGCCCCAGCATCCTGATCTCGGGCGGCACCGTGCTCAGTGCCGCCGGCGCGGCCGCCTGCGACGTCCTGGTCGGCGGCGAGCAGGTCGCCGCGCTCGGGCAGCCGGGCAGTGCGCTGACGGCCGCCTGGGCGGCCGGCGCCGACCGGGTCATCGACGCGTCCGGCAAGTACGTGCTGCCGGGCGGGATCGACGGTCACACGCACATGGAGATGCCGTTCGGCGGCACGTTCGCCTCCGACACCTTCGAGACCGGGACCCGGGCGGCCGCCTGGGGCGGGACGACCACGATCGTGGACTTCGCGGTGCAGCCGAAGGGCACCAGCCTGCTGGCCGCTCTCGACGCCTGGCACGCCAAGGCTGACGGCCAGTGCGCCATCGACTACGGGTTCCACATGATCGTGTCGGACGTGAACGACACCACGCTCAAGGAGATGAGCTCCTGCGTCGACGGCGGGGTGACCAGCTTCAAGATGTTCATGGCCTATCCGGGCGTGTTCTACGCGACCGACGGGGAGATCCTGCTGGCCATGCAGCAGGCGGCGCGCACCGGCGCGCTGACCATGATGCACGCGGAGAACGGCATCGCCATCGACCAGCTCGTGGCCCAGGCGCTGGCGGCGGGCCGGACGGAGCCGCTGCAGCACGGCCTGACCCGCCCGGCGGAGCTGGAGGGCGAGGCGACGGGGCGGGCGATCGCGCTGGCCGGGGTGACCGGCGCGCCGCTCTACATCGTGCACCTGTCGGCCGCCGACGCGCTGACGCGGGTCACCGCGGCCCGTGACGCGGGCCAGAACGTGTTCGCCGAGACGTGCCCTCAGTACCTGTACCTGTCCCTGGACGACCTGGCCCGGCCGGGTTTCGAGGGCGCCAAGTACGTGGCGTCGCCGCCGCTGCGCAGCCGCGAGCACCAGGACTCACTGTGGCGCGGCCTGCGCACCAACGACCTGTCGGTGGTCTCCACCGACCACTGCCCGTTCTGCTTCGCCGAGCAGAAGGAGCTGGGGCGCGGTGACTTCTCCAAGATCCCGAACGGGATCCCGGGCGTCGAGCACCGGATGGACCTGCTGCACCAGGGGGTCGTCGCGGGCGAGATGTCGCTGGCCCGCTGGGTCGAGGTGGCCGCTACCACGCCCGCCCGGATGTTCGGGCTCTACCCGCGCAAGGGCGTCATCGCGCCGGGGGCCGATGCCGACATCGTCGTCTACGATCCGGCGGCCCGGCAGGTGATCTCGGCCGCCAGCCACCACATGAACGTGGACTACTCGGCCTACGAGGGCATGGAGATCACCGGCCGGGTGGACACTGTCCTGTCGCGCGGCCGGGTCGTCATCGACGGCGGCCAGTACGCCGGCGCGCCGGGGCATGGCCGCTTCCTGTCCCGGGACCTGTGCCAGTACCTGGCCTAGCCCGGCCGGGCAGGCACCGGCGAGGCAGGCACCTACGAGGGGAGCACACGTGGACTTCGGCCTGGTCCTGCAGACCGATCCGCCCGCTACGGCCGTGATCGGCCGGATGCGCGAGGCCGAGGAGCTGGGCTTCCGCTACGGCTGGACCTTTGACTCGCACGTGCTGTGGCAGGAGCCGTTCGTCATCTACTCGCAGATCCTGGCGGCCACCTCCGGGCTGACCGTAGGCCCGATGGTGACCAACCCGCTGACCCGTGACTGGACGGTCACCGCGTCACTGTTCGCCACGCTCAACGACATGTTCGGCAACCGGACGGTGTGCGGGATCGGCCGCGGCGACTCCGCGCGCCGGGTGATCGGCAAGCCGCCCTCCAGCCTGGCTACCCTGGCCGAGGCGATGCACGTCATCAGGGACCTGGCCGAGGGCCGGCCGGCGGAGCTGAACGGGGCGACCGTGCAGATTCCGTGGGTCAGGAACGGCCGGCTCGAGATCTGGATGGCGGGCTACGGCCCGCGGGCGCTGCGGCTGGCGGGCGAGCAGGCCGACGGGTTCATCCTGCAGACCGCCGATCCGGAGATCGCCCGGTGGACGATCGGCGCGGTGCGGGACGCCGCCGCGCTGGCCGGGCGCGACCCGGCCGAGGTGACCGTCTGCGTGGCCGCGCCCGCCTATGTCGGCTCTAATCTCGAGCACCAGCGCGACCAGCTCCGCTGGTTCGGCGGCATGGTCGGTAACCACGTCGCCGACCTGGTCACCCGGTACGGCAAGTCAGGCCCGGTGCCGCGGGCGCTGACCGACTACATCTCCGGCCGGCACGGGTACGACTACGCCCATCACGGGCGGCCGGGCAACCCGGCGACCGATTTCGTCCCCGACGACATCGTGGACCGGTTCTGCCTGCTCGGGCCCGAGGAGGCGCACGTGCAGCGGCTCACGGAACTGGCCGAGATCGGCGCCGACCAGTTCGCGGTCTACCTGATGCACGATCAGCCGGAGAAGACCATCGCCGCCTACGGGGCCAGCGTGATCCCGGCGCTCAGCTGAGGCCCGAGCTTGGGGCAGACTGGCAGGGCGGCGGACCGGGCTGGCCGGCGGCCGGATGCACCAGGAGAGACCGATGACCAACCTCACCCCAGACCCGGCGCGGGGCGCCGAGGTCGTCGCCATGGACCAGGCGCACGTCTTCCACTCCTGGTCGGCGCAGCAGGGCCTGCACCCGCTGCCGATCGCGGCGGCCGAGGGCTCCTACTTCTGGGACTATGACGGTCACCGGTACCTGGACTTCTCCAGCCAGCTGGTGAACACCAATATCGGGCACCAGCACCCGAAGGTGACGGCCGCGATCGCGGCCCAGGCGTCCAGGCTGACCACGATCGCCCCGCAGCACGCCAACGAGGCGCGCGGTGAGGCGGCCACCCGGCTGGCCGGCCTGGCCCCCGCCGGGATGGAGAAGGTGTTTTTCACCAACGGCGGCGCCGACGCCAACGAGAACGCCATCCGGATGGCCCGGCTGCACACCGGGCGGGCCAAGGTGCTCAGCTTCTACCGCTCCTACCACGGCAACACCGGGGCGGCGATCGCCTCGACCGGCGACCCGCGGCGCTGGCCGAACGAGTTCGCCACCGGGCACGTGCACTTCTTCGGGCCCTACCTGTACCGGTCGGCGTTCTGGGCCGCCACGCCGGAGCAGGAGTGCCAGCGGGCCCTGGAGCACCTAGAGCAGGTCATCGTGCTGGAGGGGCCGGGCACCATCGCCGCGGTGCTGCTGGAGACCATCGTCGGCACGGCCGGGGTGCTGATTCCGCCGCCCGGCTACCTGGCCGGGGTGCGGGACCTGTGTGACCGGCACGGCATCGTCTACATCGCCGACGAGGTGATGTGCGGGTTCGGCCGGGCCGGCAGCTGGTTCGCGTTCGAGCAGCATGGCATCGTGCCGGACCTGATCACGTTCGCCAAGGGCTCCAATTCGGGCTACGTGCCGGTCGGCGGGGTGATCATCAGCGACGAGATCGCGGCCACCTTCGGCGAGCGGGTCTTCCCGGGCGGGCTGACCTACTCCGGGCACCCGCTCGGGTGTGCCTCTGTCGTCGCGACGATCGACGCGATGCGGGACGAGGGCATCATCGAGAACGCCGTCCGGATCGGCACGCAGGTGCTCGGCCCGGGCCTGCGCGAGCTCGCCGCCCGGCACCCGGTGATCGGCGAGGTGCGCGGGCAGGCCGTGTTCTGGGCCCTGGACCTGGTCGCAGACCGGCAGACCCGGGAGATGCTGGCCCCGTACGGCGGGTCCTCGCCCGCCATGAGCGCCCTGGTCGCGGACTGCAAGTCGCGCGGCCTGATGCCGTTCACCAACTACAACCGCCTGCACGTGGTGCCCCCCTGCACGGTGACCGAGTCCGAGGCCAAGGAGGGCCTGGCCATCCTGGACGAGGCGCTGGCCGTCGCCGACCGCTACTACCGGGGCTAGCCGCTTGACTGCCCTCGCCGCCGGCCGCCACGATGGCCCCTATGCGTAGTACGCCGCCGTTCCGCGCCGACCACGTTGGCAGCCTGCTCCGCCCGGCCCGGCTGCTGGCCGCCCGAGACGACTTCGCCGCCGGGATCATCGACGCCGACGAGCTCCGCGCTATCGAGGACGAGGCGATCACCGAGGTGGTCCGCCTGCAGGAGGACATCGGGCTGCGGTCGGCCACCGACGGCGAGTTCCGCCGCGCGTCCTGGCACATGGACTTCATCTACCAGCTCGGCGGCCTCAGCAAGGCGCCAGGCAACCTGGCCGTGCGGTTCCAGAACCCGTCGGGCAGGATCGAGTTCACGCCCGCCGCGCTGCACGTGGATGGCCGGCTCCGGATCGAGCACACGATCTTCGAGCGCGACTTCGGCTACCTGCAGTCGGCCGTGACCTCGGCGGTGCCCAAGCTGACCATCCCGTCGCCCAACATGGTGCACTACCGGGGCGGTCCCGCCGCCCTCGACCCGGCGGTCTACCCGGATATGGAGGAGTTCTGGAGCGACCTGTCGGCCGCCTATGCCGATGAGGTCGGCCGGCTGGCCAAGCTGGGCTGCACCTATCTCCAGCTCGACGACACCAGCCTGGCCTACCTCAACGACCCCGCGCAGCGCGCCGAGATAGCCGGGCGGGGCGAGGATGCCGAGCACCTGCACCACCGTTATATCCGGCAGGTCAATGACGCTATCGGGGGGCGGCCGGCGGGCATGGCGGTGACCACTCACATGTGCCGGGGCAACTTCCGGTCCTCGTGGGCGGCGCAGGGCGGTTATGATTTCGTGGCCGAGGCGCTGTTCAGCGAGCTGGCCGTGGACGGCTTCTTCCTGGAGTACGACGACGAGCGGTCGGGCGGGTTCGAGCCGCTGCGCTTCGTGCCGCCGGGCAAGATGGTCGTCCTGGGCCTGGTCACCACCAAGCGCGGCGAGCTGGAGAGCAAGGACAGCCTCAAGCGGCGGATCGACGAGGCGGCCGCGTACGTGCCGCTCGATCAGCTGTGCCTGTCGCCGCAGTGCGGCTTCTCCTCGACGGTCGAGGGCAACGAGCTCACCCAGGAGGAAGAGGTGGCCAAGCTGCGCCTCATCGTCGAGACCGCCGGCGAGGTCTGGGGCTGAGCCTCGCGCGGCCGGCCGAGCTTCGCGGGCCGGGCTGAGCTGGGCGGGACCGTCAGAGCAGCTGGCCGACGGCCACCGACACGGCCCGGTGGAACGTGGGGTAGGCGTAGATCATCTCGCTGAGCCGCTGCACCGGGATGCCGGCGTGCACGGCCAGGGTCAGCATGCTGAGGACCTCGCCGCCGACCGGCCCGGCCGAGGTCGCGCCGACCAGGACGCCGCGCCTGGCGTCCGCGACGAGCTTGATGAAGCCGTGGTTGCCCGCCTTGTGAATCCAGCCGCGGGTCGATTCCTCGAGCCGGGTCAGCCCGATCGCGACCTCCAGGCCGCGGTCACGGGCCTGGGCCTCGCTGAGGCCGACCGACCCGATCTCGGGATCGGTGAAGGTTACCCGGGGTACCGCGTGATACTCGGCCGCATGGGCGCGGCGGCCGAGAATATCGGCGATAACGATCCCCGCCTGGTACATCGACATGTGCGTGAACGCGCCCTTGCCGACGACGTCACCGATGGCCCAGACGCCCGGGGCGGCGCGCAGGTAGCCGTCGGTGGGCAGGTGATGGGCGGTCTCGTCCAGGCCGACCTTGCTGACGCCGAGGCCGGCCAGGTCGGTGTGCCGGCCCGTCGCCACCAGCAGCCGCTCGCCGCGCAGCTGCGTCCCGCCCGACAGCGTGACCGTGAAGTGGCCATCTTCGTAGGCGACCGCCTGCGCGGCGGTCCCGGTGTGCACCGCGATGCCCTCGCTGGCGAAGACCTGGCCCAGCAGGTCACCGGACTCTGGTTCCTCCACCGACAGCAGGCGGTCAGACATCTCGATCATCGAGACGGCGGATCCGAAGCGCGCGAAGACCTGGCCGAGCTCGACCCCGATCGGGCCGCCGCCCAGCACGATCAGCGACTCGGGCACCTCCTCCGTCTCGATGGCCTCATGGTTGGTCCACAGCGGCATCCCGGCCAGGCCGGGGATCGGCGGGATCGCGGGCTTGGTGCCGGGATTGAGCACGATGCCGCGACGGGCCCGCAGCACGTCGTCACCCACGATGACCTGCCCGGGAGCGGTGATGGTGCCGTGCCCGCGGAACAGGGTGCCGCCCTTGCCGGTGAACCGGTCCGCGGCGACCTTGTCGTCCCAGTTGTCGGTGGCCTCGGCGCGGATCCGCCTGACGACCGGGGACCAGTCCGGCGTGATGACCGCGTCGCCGGCCATGCCGGGGATGCGGCGGCCCTCGGCCAGCAGGTTCCCGGCCCTGATCATCATCTTGGACGGCACGCAGCCCCAGTACGGGCACTCGCCGCCGACCAGCCGGGCCTCGACGCCGGCTACCGCCAGCCCCGCCTCGGCCAGCGTCCCGGCCACCTCCTCGCCGCCCGGCCCCATGCCGACGACCACGACGTCGAATTCCTGCTCGCTCATGCTGCCTCCGAGATCGCCGCGTTGGGGCCGGACAGGTTCGCCGCCCGGCACGGCCGGGCACGCGGACAAGCGTTACGTTACCGGGGCCGTCATGGCCGCAGCCGGCCCCTAGCGCAGCGCTCCGGCATCCTCGGCCAGCCCGGCAGGCCCCTTGACCAGCACCACGGGGCACGGCGCGCTGGCACCGCAGGCCCCGCTGACCGGGCCGAGCGCGCGGCCGGTCAGCGGCCGGCGCCCGTCGACGCCCAGCACCAGCACGGCGGCTTCCCGGGCGGCCCCTAGCAGGGCGCTGGCCGGGTCACCCTCGGCGAGCACGGTGCGGACCTGAACCTCCGGCGCGGGCTCGACCTTCCGGACGGTCTTGACCAGCAGGTCGTGAAAGGCCAGCTCAAGCTCCTGGTGGTCGAAGGCGCCCGGTGCGGACACCAGGGGCTGCTGCCACGCCAGCAGGGCGGTTACCTCGCCTGCCCGGCTGGCAGCCTGGTCCACTGACCAGCTCAGCGCCGCGACGCTGGCTGGCGAGCCGTCGACGCCCACCACGATCTTGTAGGTCATGGCAAGAGACTACATAAAGCAATCTTCTAACTACACAGCGCTATACTACCTGGTCGGCTGCGGCGCTCGGGTACGGTCACTGGCGGGCGGGAGGCCGCGCTCGACCTGGCGCACGGTGACCTGGGTCAGGCGCAGCCCGTCGGTCAGCCCGTCCAGCACGGCCTGGCCGTTGATGGCCCCGCAGCTGAACAGGTCGATGGCGATCAGGTTCTCCTCGGGCCAGGTGTGGATGCTCAGGTGGGACTCGGCCAGGATGAGGACCAGCGTGATGGCCCGGTTCGGGAAGACGACGTGGCTCGCGTCGAGGACGTGACCGCCGCCCGCGTTGACCGCGGCGGTCGCCAGCGCGGTCAGGGCGGTGACGTCGGTGACGGGCGAGTCCGGGGTGCAGTGCGCGTCGATGGCGTAGAGCATCTTCGGGGCCGCCGCCTCGTGCCGCCTCAGTTCGGCGTAGCTGCGCGCTGCGTCTGTGCCCGGCATGATGTGGGAGGATACCGTACGGCCTGCTCACTGGCGGGCTCGCCAGCGGCAAACCGGGACAGATGACACAGCTGATGAACGTGGACGCAGTCGTCGCCGAGGTCGCGGCGGCGGTCGGCCTGGCCGAGGGCGAGGCGGGGATCCGCGACATCCTGGCGGCGGTGCTGAGCGCCGAGCCGGCGGCGGTTCGTGAGGTCAGCCGACTGGCCGAGCTGCCGGTCCCCATCGTCGCCGCGGCCTGCAACGAGCTGCGCAAGCGGGACATGGTGGACAACACCCGCCCGGTCCGGCTGACGGCCGCGGGCCGCGAGGCCCTGGCGGCCGGGCAGCCGGACCTGACCGCCGGCTGCCCGGCCTGCGCGGGCCGCGGCGTCGTCATTCCCGCCGGGGCGGCCGGGCTGGCCGCCGAGGTCGAGCTGGCGGCGGTCGGCGCGCCAGGCGCCAAGCCCGAGCTCGACCAGACGCACTGCACGGTGACCACCAAGCTCAACCGGGTGCTGCGGCTGCACGCGGCACACGCCCTGGCCGGCCAGCGGATCCTGCTGCTCGGCGACGACGACCTCGTCAGCGTGGCGATCGCGGCCTTCGCCGCCTGGTCGGGCCACCCGGGGCTGGTCCGCCGGCTGGCGGTCGTCGACACCGACCCCGACGTCCTGGGCTGGATCGGCCAGCAGGCCGGCCGCAGCGGGATGCACGTCGACCTGATCGAGCACGACCTGCGCCAGCCCCTTCCGGCTGACCTGGCCGGAGGGTTCGACGTGGTGCTGACCGACCCGCCGTACACCGTCGCCGGCGCCCAGCTGTTCCTGTCCCGCGCCGTCGCCGCGCTGGAGCCGCAGCCCGGCCGGCACGTCTTCTTCTCGTTCGGCGGCCGCCGGCCCGACGAGACCGCGGCGGTCCAGCTCGCGATCGCCCAGATGGGGCTGGTGGTCAGGTCGCTGACCCCGAATTTCAACGAGTACGTGGGCGCCGGCGTCCTCGGCGGCACCAGTCACCTCTACCACCTGCGCAGCACGGCGGCGGCGCGGCCGCTGATCACCGGCGCGCACGACGGCGCCCTTTACACCGCCGACGGCCGCACCGTGGCCCTGCGGCCCTACCGGTGCGCCGGCTGCCAGGGCGTGCACGAGGTCGGGCCGGGCGGCCGCTGGCCCCGCATCGCCGACCTGCAGGCGGCGGGCTGCCCGGACTGCGGCGGCGTGATCTTCCGGCCGATGGCCCTGACGCCGCGATGACGGGCGAGCGGGGTGGCCAGGAGGCCGCGATGACAGGCCCGGGGGCGCGCGAGGCGGCGGTGAGCGAGGCGGCGGTGAGCGAGGCGGCGGTGAGCGAGGCGG
>Ga0208589_1000052_pt1 | contig 52959 bp, 53 predicted proteins | sample NGESurshal092012_2_FD_184486 | JGI IMG/M metagenome (GOLD analysis project Ga0208589, IMG submission 184486) | Arctic peat soil microbial communities from Barrow, Alaska - NGEE Surface sample F53-2 shallow-092012 (SPAdes) | ecosystem: Environmental > Terrestrial > Soil > Wetlands > Peat ...
GCTTTGCCTGCACTGCTGATGACCCGCGACCGCAGGCGTGCTCTCAGCGAGATTACCCGCCAGGCGTGCACGGCGTGGCCATCCTGGAATCAACCCCGTGTCCGGTTCGGTACGCTTGCCGACTGATTGCCCTCGTGGGACGAATATCCGTTCGGAAATGCGGGCCGACCCGGGTACTGTCTCATAGTGCCCGATGCTGACGTTCTCATTCATGCGAGCAACCTCACAAAGCGGTTCGGCGAGTTCACGGCGGTCGACGGGATCGCCTTCGACCTGCACCGGGGCGAGGCATTCGGCTTCCTGGGCCCCAACGGAGCGGGTAAGTCGTCCACGATGCGGATGATCGGCTGCGTGTCGCCGCCGACCGCCGGGGAGCTGTCCATCCTGGGGATGGACTCGGTGCGGCAGGGACAGGCGATCCGGGCCCGGCTGGGCGTCGTCCCGCAGGAAGACACCCTCGATGTCGAGCTCACCGTCCGGGAGAACCTGCTGATCTACGGCCGCTACTTCGGCCTGCGCCGGGACGTGATCGCGGATCGCACCAGCCGCCTGCTGGACTTCGTCCAGCTGACCGACCGGGCCGGCGATCAGGTGGAGCCGCTGTCGGGCGGGATGAAGCGCCGCCTGACGATCGCCCGGTCGCTGATCAACGAGCCCGAGATCCTGCTGCTGGACGAGCCGACCACCGGGCTGGACCCGCAGGCCCGGCACGTGGTCTGGGACCGGCTGTTCCGGCTCAAGCAGCAGGGCGTGACGCTGGTGCTGACCACGCATTACATGGACGAGGCCGAGCAGCTGTGTGACCGCCTGGTGGTGATGGACGGCGGCCGGATCGCGGCCGGGGGCTCGCCGCGGGAGCTGATCGAGCGGTACTCCACGCCAGAGGTGCTGGAGCTGCGGTTCCGCCCGCCCGACCATGACCAGGCCGCGGAGAAGGTGGCCACGGCGCTGGCCACCACGGGCCTGGCCGCCCGGACCGAGATGCTGGCTGACCGGCTCTTGCTGTACGTGCCCGACGGCGACGCCGCGCTGGCGGCCGTGCGGGCCTGCGGCGTGGAGCCGGTCACGTTCCTGGTCCGGCGCAGCTCGCTGGAGGACGTGTTCCTCCGCCTGACCGGCCGCCGCCTGGAGGACTGATGAGCTCGCCCGCCGTCGCCCCCGGCGCACCGCGGACCCCCGCCCCCACCAGCCTGGCCCTGCGCTCGCCGATCCAGTGGCTGGCCGCCCAGTGGTCCCTGGCCTTCCGGGCGTTGCGGTTCTGGCTGACCAACTACAAGCGCACCTGGCGCGGGTCGATCTACTCCAGCGTCGCCAGCCCGGCGCTGTACCTGGGCGCGATGGGCCTCGGCCTCGGCACGCTGGTGGACCAGCACGGCACGGCCCGGCTCGGCGGCGTGAGCTACCTGGCCTTCCTCGCCCCGGGCCTGATGGCGGCGACCGCCATGCAGACCGCCATGGGCGAGGCGACTTACCCGGTCCTGGCCTCGGTGAAGTGGCTCAAGACCTACCAGGCGGCCGCGGCGACGCCGCTGCGGCCGGCCGACCTGCTGCGCGGCCACCTCCTGTTCACCGCGATGCGCCTGCTGATGAACTGCGCGATCTTCCTGGTGGTGATGACCGCCTTCGGCGCGTCGCAGTCGCCGTGGGTGCTGGCCACCCTCCCGGTCTGCCTGCTCACCGGGCTGGCGTTCGCCGCGCCCATCGAGGCGTTCGCGATCACCCGGACCAAGGACTCCTCGTTCTCGATGCTGTACCGGTTCTTCCTGATCCCGCTGTTCCTGTTCTCGGGCACGTTCTTCCCGATCAGCCAGCTGCCGGAGTGGATCAGGCCCGTCGCCTACCTCACGCCGCTGTGGCACGGGGTGGCCCTGTGCCGCGCGCTGAGCCTCGGCGTGGTCGACCCGGCCGGCGCACTCGGGCACGTTACTTATCTCGCGGCTCTGGCCCTGGCCGGGGTGCTCGTCGCCCAGCGCACCTACCGCAGGCGGCTGTATGTCTAGCCCGGCCGGGACGTCGCTGCGCGAGCTGCCGCTGCGCATCCTGCCCGCGCAGCTGCTGGCGACCCGCGGCGGCGCGCTCGGCGGCCGCGGCAGCTCGCGGCTGATCGAGCGGCATGCCCGGGCCTACCGGCACGCCTGGCTGATGCTGGCCTCCGGGGTGTTCGAGCCGCTCTTCTACCTGCTGTCCATCGGCGTGGGCATCGGCGGCCTGGTGGGCCAGGTCACCGGGCCGGGCGGCCACCTCGTCGACTTCACCAGCTTCGTGGCGCCGGGGCTGCTGGCGACCTCGGCGATGAACGGCGCGGTGATGGACTCGACGTTCAACGTGTTCTTCCGGCTCAAGTACGCCAAGCTCTACGACTCCGCCCTGGCGACGCCGATGCGCTCGGGTGACATCGCGCTCGGCGAGATCGGCTGGGCGCTGATCCGCGGCGGCCTCTACGCGGTGTCCTTCCTGGCCGTCATGCTCGCGATGGGCCTAGTGCACTCGCCGTGGGCGGTCCTGGCCCTGCCGGCGGCGCTGCTGATCGGCTTCGCGTTCGCCGGCGCAGGCATGGCGGCGACCACCTTCATGAGCAGCTGGCAGCATTTTGAGTTCGTGACGCTGGCGACGCTGCCGATGTTCCTGTTCTCCACGACCTTCTACCCGCTGGGCGTCTACCCGCGGCCGCTGCAGATCCTGGTGGAGTGCGCGCCCCTGTTCCAGGGCGTCACGCTCATGCGGGCCCTGACCCTCGGCGCGGTCGGCCCCGGCCTGGTCTGGAACGCGGTGTACCTGGCCGTCATGGGCGTGGCCGGCCTGGCCCTGGCCGGCCACCGGATCGGCCGGCTGCTCCTGCGCTAGCCGCGGCCGCGCCGCTCGGCCGTAGGCCTGAGCTGAGGCCCGGGGCCGTGGGGCCTGGATTGGGGAGGACGTCGCCGCCTCGCCCGGGGCAGTCCGCGAGCGGGAACGCCGGGGCGAGGCGGCTGCGGCGTTACATCCCGCGGACCGCCTGCTCGAGCGTCTTGTCGATGTCCTGCGGGTCGACCTCGAGTTCCTCGCTGGTCTGCTTCTGCGCCCTGGTCACCGATTCCTGGATCGCCCCGGCGACCTTGGTCTCGCCGATGACGATGAGTCCGGCCTGGCCGGGGGCGATGAAGTCGCCGAGTTCCTTGGCCCGCGAGCGTGACATGCCCTTGGCCAGGTGACCGCTGACCCCGCCGATCACCCCGCCCACGGCGGCCGCGCCGAGGATGGCCGGCGGGAACAGGACCCCGACAGCCGCGCCAGCGGCGATGCCCCACCAGGCGCCGTGCCGGGTGGCCGTCTCGTCCTTGTTCTCGTGCACCCGGCCGCTGGCGTCCTTGGTGACAACGGCCGCGTCGTACGCACCGACCAGGCCGCCGGCGTGCAGTGCCTTGACGACCTGGTAGTCCTCCTGCGCCGACATCTCGTCGGGATACGTCGCGATGTAGATAAACGTGCCGTCGCTCTTGGCCACTGCTGGCCTCCCTCTGGTTGCTGCGGTCACGGGATGAACGGTCACACACTGACGGCCAGCAGGGACCTGGTCATCACCCGTCCGGAGTGATTCCCGGCAGCCGCCGCAAAACCCGGCACCTGCCAGGGCGCTCCGCGCCGAGATCGGGCGCGGGTGCGGGCTCCGCACCCGGAGGCTCCGCACCCAAAGGCTCCGCACTCAAAGGCTCCGCACCCAGAAGCCCGCATCCAGAGGCTCCGCAGCCCGCAGTTCATCCGGCACGGGTGATCCGGGCTTGCGGCCGGCCGGGCAGAGTGGCTGACGGGCCGGACGAGCAGAGGACATCGACTATGAGCGCCGCTGGCAGTCACGGCGAGCCGTCCCGGCGGCACGGTCACCAGATCAGCTGGGCGCTGGCGGGCCAGCGGTGGCTGGCCCGCCTGTCGATCCTGCTCATCGTGGCGGCGGTGGCCGTCCTGGTTATCTTCGCTGACCTGCACAGCCTCGTGCTGGTCGCCATCGGCGCGGCGGGGGCGTGCGCGATGCTGGCCGGCGCCTACTGGTTCCTGGCCAACCGCGGCCCGTTGCGCTGGCTGGCCAGCGCCCTGGTCGTACTGGCTCCGGCGGGCGTGATCGCGGCGTACGCGCTCCGCAACCTGCTGTGGGTCGCGATCGTGGCCGTCGCGGCCCTGCTGCTCGCGGCCATCACCGCCCGGGCCGCCATGGGCCGCGTCCAGCAGGTGCCAGGCCCGCAGCGTCCGGCCCAGCGGTCCCGGCGGCCCTTCCTGATCATGAACCCGAGATCGGGCGGCGGGAAGGTGGCCCGGTTCGGCCTGCAGGAGAAGGCGCAGGCCCTCGGGGCCGAGGTGGCCCTGCTGGACGGACCTGAGATCGTGGACGTTGCCGCGCTGGCCAGGCGCGCGGTCGCCGACGGGGCTGACCTGCTCGGCGTGGCCGGAGGCGACGGGACGCAGGCATTGGTGGCCGGCATTGCCGCCGAGCACGACCTGCCATTCCTGTGCATCAGCGCGGGTACCCGTAACCACTTCGCCATGGACCTCGGCCTGGACCGCGACGACCCGTCTACCTGCCTGGACGCGCTGACCGACGGGCTGGAGCTCCGGGTTGACCTCGGCCGCATCGGTGACCGCACCTTCGTTAACAACGCGTCTTTCGGCGCCTACGCCGAGGTCGTCCGCAGCCCGGCCTACCGGGAGGACAAGCGCGGGACCACCTTGCAGCTGCTGCCCGGCCTGCTCAAGGGCAGCGATAACGGGTACCGCCTGCGGGCCCGGGCCGGCCAGGCGGAGCTGGACGGCCCGCAGGCGCTGCTGGTCAGCAACAACGTCTACGAGACCGCAGACATCGCCGGCCTCGGGGGCCGGGCGGGGCTCGACGCCGGCAAGCTCGGCGTCATCTCCATTGCCGTCGAGAACGCCGCCCAGGCCATCGGCCTAGTCCGTCGCGGTAACGGCCGCGGGCTAAGCGTGCTGATCGCCGATGAGGTCATCGTCGAGGCCGAGCAGCCCGAGATCCCGGTCGGCATCGACGGCGAGACCATCATGATGGCCACTCCGGTGCGCTGCGCGATCGTGCCCAGCGCGCTGCGAGTCGTGGTCCCCAGGAACCGGCCGGGCGCCCAGCCCCGCCGGCGCCCGTTCCGGTGGCGGCGATTCTGGCGGCTGGCGGCCTGGGGCAGCCGTCCGGAGCCCTGAGCGCATCCGGCAAGCTGGTCGCCGAGCCGTCGCGCGATCCCATGGAGAATCGTGACTGTCCGCTTTCAGCTCGTCATCGACTGCGCCGAACCGGAGCGGCTGGCCCGGTTCTGGGCCGCCGCGCTCGGATATCAGCTGGAGCCTGTCCCGGCTGGCTTCGCTACCTGGGATGACTACTGGCGCGACGTCGGCGTCCCGGAGGACGAGCTGGGGAGCGGGGCGGACTCGATCACCGACCCGGACGGCCACGGGCCGCGCATCTGGTTCCCGGTCGTGCCCGAGGCCAAGTCGGTTAAGAACCGGCTGCACTCGACATCCACGTCAGCGGCGGCCGCGCGGTGGACTTCGGCGTCCGCCGCGAGCGAGTCGACGCCGAGGCCAGCCGGCTGACCGCCCTGGGCGCCACGAGCACCCGCGTTCTGCAGCAGGAGGGCCTTGATCATTACGCGATCGCGATGACAGATCCCGAGGGCAACGAGTTCGACATCAACTAACGCCGCCCGGCGCTCAGCCAGCGGCCAGCCCTCAGCCAGCGCCCGGCGGTCAGGTGACGGGCGGCGGCCTGCCCTCGGCACTCGCGGCCAGCCCGCTGTCCCAGCCGCAGACCGCGCAGGCGTGGCGGAACGCCGAGCGGGCGAACTCCAGGGCGGCTGCGTGCGGATCCGGGCTCGAGCGAACGTCATCCCAGTCCAGGATGTACTCGCCCAGGATCCCGTCCCAGTGCGCCGCCGGCGGGGACAAGGTCATGTGCGCGAACCCCTCCGGGGCCGGGTGCGCGTACGCGTAGAACGCCGCCTTCCCGTACCGCGCGTCCCCGGGCCACCAGCCAACCGCGACCTCCTGCGCGTCCATCGCGTTGCGCATGATGAAGTCGTCCGAGGGCGGGTTGGCCGGGAACCCGGAGAACAGGCTGACCGCCAGGTCGAACGACCCCCACCACGCGTTGACCGGCGTCGAGCGGCCGCGGTAGGGAGCCCGGTACTCGGCCAGGACCAGGGCGGCCTGGGTCGCGGCGGCGAAGTAGGTGGCTACCTCGTCGGGCTCGTAGTGGGCGTGCTGGGTGTCCTCGTCCAGCGACACGCTCCACGGCACCTCCTGGGGCCGCAGGTTCACCTCGACCGCGCCGGCCGTGTCGCGCACGGCCGCCAGCACGTCCCGGGTCACGTCGGCGACGGCCCGGTGCGGGGTCAGCGGGATGTGCTCGGTCCGGCCGCCGCTGTGCTCGACTCCGGCCTCGTGGGAGCGCAGGTCGAGCAGCACGACCAGCGATCCGGAGCCGTCCGGCGCCGGCAGCGGCGCTGTCTCCCAGCCCCTGGCCGTCAGGCGCAGCGCCGCATGCTGCAGCTGCGGCTCGGGCGGCGCCAGCTTCGCCGCCAGCTTGCCCAGCAGCTGGGTGTGCGCGTGCAGCGTGTCGCATGTCGCGCGCCACTGCTCGTACGAGAGCGCCGGCCAGTTCTTGGACATGAGCTGCAGGCTATTCGACCTGCCCGCAGCACTCAACCGTCCAGCGGCGGGCCGCCGCGCCTTCAGCTGGCCCTCAGGCTGCCGACGGTAGATTGAGCGCATGGACGAGAACCGGGCCCGGCGGGTCACCGATGCGCTGCGGGATCGCGGCATCGACGCGCACCTGGCCAAGCTGAGCATCGACGCGTACGCCGTGCGGGTGCGCCTGAGCGGCGGCCGCGAGGCGGTCTGGGGCGCCGAGGGCACGGCGAGCCTGGCCGCCGAGGTGCTGGCCGACGGCGACCTGGTCGGCTACGTTCCCGAGATCCCTGGCTCGGCCGCCTTCGGCGAGGCGGAGGTCGTCGACGCCATCGCCCGCGCCGACTACAACCAGCCCATCGGCCGGGAACGGCCGGAAGCCCCGCCGCCGGCGCCGGCCCTGCCCCGGGAAGGCGGATTGTTCCGGCGGTTTCTGGACGGTTTCCGCTACGACTCGTAATAACGGACGCCTAAGGGGCCTCCAGCCCGCGCGCTAGTGCCTCGACCCGGGCGTGCAGCTCGGGCACGTATCCCTCGGACTCCGGCTTCATCAGCACGCTGCGCATGATGCGCCCGGCCGGGACGTCGGCCGCGATGGCCGGGTGGCGGCGGCCCAGGTCCTGCGCGCTCACCCGCAGCGTGCTCACGAAGATCGGCCGCTGCGCCGCCATCCCGTCGGCCAGCAGCCGCGCGCTGCCCGCGTCGATAGCCGACAGCCGGTGCGGGTGATGTCCCGGCGGGGCCGTCACCGGGAAGTAGCAGACAATGTCGAGCTCGGGCCGCTGGTAGAGGTCCAGCCGCAGGGAATCCTCCAGCAGCCGCGCCCAGTCCAGCGCGACCCGGCGGCAGGCCGCGAGGGCCCGGCCGAGGCCGTCGGGAGTGGGCGGCAGGAGGCGGAAGGTCAGCCAGAGCGCGGCGGCCGCGGCGCCGGCCCGCGAGCACTCCAGGCTGATCTCCCCGAGGTGCAGCTCGCTCGAGGTGAAGTAGGTATACGGAGAATCGTGCAGGTAGAACCGGCCCACCTCCGGGTCGGCGAACAGGACCGCCCCGCAGCCGTAGGGCTGCAGCCCGTGCTTATGCGGGTCGATCACCACCGAGTCGCAGGCGGCGATGGCCCGCCAGGGCGCCGGATCGAGCCCGGCCGGGCCGTCCTGGCCGGCCAGCAGCGCGTAAAAGCCGCCGTAGGCCGCGTCGACGTGGACCCGGACCCCGTGGCGGCGGGCGACGGCGAGAACCTCGTGCACGGGATCGATGGCGCCGAGCCCGGTCGTCCCGGCCGTCGCCACGACCGTGCCGATCTGGCCCCGGGCCAGCAGCGCGTCGAGCTCGTCAACGTCCAGCCGCCCGGCGGCGTCCACTCCCACGGCCGTCCCGGCGATGCCCAGCACCCGGCACATCCGGCTGTGGGTGTAGTGCGCCTCGGTGCTGTAGGCGACGCCCCGGCCGGTGTGCAGCTCGCGCGCGACGAACAGTGCCTCCAGGTTGGCGATGGTCCCGCTGGTGGTCAGGTGGCCCAGGTGCGCCGGCATCCCGAACATCGCCGCCAGCTCCGCGACCACCTCTTTTTCCATCTGCGCCGTGGCCGGCCCGCCGTCCAGCGCGTGGTTGTTCGGGTTGATGAGCATCGCGGTGAGATAGCCGGCCACGGCGGCGGGGTGCGGTGGCTTGAGCATCTGGCCGGCGTAGGCCGGGTGGAAGAACGGGTAGTTGTCGGCCAGCCGGCCGGTGAACTCGCCGAACACCGCGGCCATCTGCTCGTCGCTGACCTGCAGCGACTCATGCTGCCCGGCCGGCCCGAAGCCCTCCTGCCACTGCGCGACCGCGTCCAGCCCGGCTCCCAGCCAGCGATGCAGGTCCATACCTCATGATCCTGAAGCCTTTTGGGTGCCCCCACCCCCAAAAGGCTTCAGGATCATGGCGGGCACCGGGCAGGCCGGGGAGCACCCCCAGGTGCGCGGCGCGGCCGTCCAACTCCACGGCGACGGCGTACTCCTCGTAGAGCACGTCCCGGTACTGGCTGCGGCCGCCCTGCCGGGCCCTGGCCTGCCGGGTGCCGCGCGGCAGGGCATGCGGCCGCTCGGCGTCCCGCAGGTAGCGGTGCTCCAGGCTGGAGTGCACGCCCGCCCAGTCCGCGCTCATCGCCGTGGCCAGGTCGGCGCGCCAGCGCACTCGGGGGCGCTGGGCCATCGCGTCGTCCAGGAGCGCCTGGGTGGTCAGCCGGCGTCCCAGCGCCCGGGTGATCCAGCCGTAGGCGTCGTCGAGGGTCGCCGCGGTGCCGGCCAGGTCGAGCACCGTTTCCTCGATCCGGGTCCGCGGCGGCGCGAGCACGGGATGCAGCGCCTGCGCCGCGCGCCCGGACCGGTGCAGGACCACTCCGGGGATCGGCTTGACGGCCCGGTCGACGGGCAGCGTGACGTGGACGACCGGGCTTGGCCGGTCGGTCAGCCCGGCCAGCTCGGCGGCGGTGTGATAGCTGAGCATGGCTCCCGGGCCGGCACGCAACACGGCGGCCCACAGGATCGCCCGGCGGTCCGGCGGACCGGAGAACACGGCGTAGACGCCGGTCTGCATCCGCTGCCACTGCCTCGTGCCCAGCCGCCACTTGACGGCTTCCCGGCTGAGCCCGCCGGCGACGGCCTGCCTGCCCGTCAGGAGGCCATCCTGGAACCACGCCAGCTTCCGCAGCTCATCGGGTAACTCGCTCGCCATGGGCCCAGAAGGGGCGGCGACACCGACATTCGGATCATCGTGAAGCCTTTTGGGTGCCCCCACCCCCAAAAGGCTTCAGGATCATGGCGGGGACAGGCCTCAGCCGCCGGCGAAGTAGCGTCGGGGGTTGTCGACCAGCATCGTCTCGATCTGCTTGGTGGTGACGCCGGACTGCTGCAGCGCGGGCAGCACGTCGTCGAACAGGTGCTCGAAGTGCCAGGCCGGGGCGAACCGCGGGATCATGTCCGCGCTGAACCAGTCGATGTGGCAGGAAGCGTCGTGCGAGAGCACCATGCTGCCGGCGTACCCCCTCTCGCACAGCGCCGCGACTATGGCGACGCGCTGCTCCGCCGAGATCGCCAGATCCAGGCCGAAGCGGTCCATGCCGAGCAGGCAGCCCGCGTCGGCCAGCTCGGTGAGGTAATCGAGGTCGGTGGTGTCGCCGGAGTGGCCCAGCACCACCCGGGCCGGGTCGGCCCCCTCCTCGCGCAGCACCCGCAGTGCCGTCAGCCCGGTCCGCGACTCCGGATGGGTGTGCACCGTGATCGGCGCGCCCGTGGCGACGTGCGCCTGCGCGACCGCCCGCATCACCCGCTCCACGCCCGGCGTCAGGCCCTCCTCGTCGATCGCGCACTTGAGGAAGGCCGCCTTGACCCCGGTATCGGCGATGCCGACCGTGATATCCCCGATGAACATCTTCGTCATCGGGTCGTCGGCCGCGTCGGCCCGGCCCATGCCCCGGTAGCGGAAGTAGAGCGGGACGTCGCGGTAGGTATAGAGCCCGGTAGCCGCGATGATGTGCAGGTCCGTGCGGGCCGCCACCCGCTGGATCCGCTCGATGTCGCGGCCCAGGCCCAGCACCGTGGGGTCGACGATGGTGTCGCAGCCGCGCTGGCGCAGGGCGGTCAGCTTCTCGGCGGCATCGTCGACGCGCTCCTGCTCGTCCCAGTCGCCGGGGTAGTTGCGCTGGACCTCTTCGTTGCGGACGAAGACGTGCTCGTGCATCAGGGTGGTGCCCATGCTCGTCACGTCGATCGGGCCCCGGACGGTCTCGACCTGTGCCATGCCCTGACCGTAGCGTGGAGTCTTACCGGCCGGTAGGTACTCTGGTCCGGACTTCGCCGGGAGGCAGCACGATGGAATTCGCTTTTGACGCGCGCACCGAGGACCTTCGCGGGCAGCTGCTGTCCTTCATGGACGAGCTGGTCTACCCGGCGGAGAAGGTGTTCGCCGAGCAGGTGGACAAGCTGGCCGCCGAGGGCCGGATCTGGGAGCGCCCGGCGGTCATCGACGAGCTGAAGGCCCAGGCGCGCAGCCGCGGCCTGTGGAACCTGTTCCTCACCCACCGCCCTGAGGGCGCCGGCCTGACCAACCTGCAGTACGCCCCGCTGGCGGAGATCACCGGGCACAGCCCGTCCATCGCGCCGGAGGCGCTCAACTGCGCCGCGCCCGATACCGGCAACATGGAGCTGCTGGCCGACTTCGGCCGTCCGGAGCAGCAGGAGCGCTGGCTCCGGCCGCTACTCGACGGCGAGATCCGGTCGGCCTTCTGCATGACCGAGCCGGACGTGGCCTCCTCCGACGCCACCAACATCGCGACCAGCATCGTCCGTGACGGGGACGAATACGTCATTAACGGCCGCAAGTGGTGGTCGTCGGGTGCCATGGACCCCCGCTGCGCGATCTTCATCGTGATGGGCAAGACCAACCCGGCCGCCCCCCGCCACCTGCAGCAGTCGATGATCCTGGTGCCCCGCGATACGCCCGGTGTCACGGTCAAGCGCGGCACGAACGTCTACGGCTTCACCGACGGCACCCACGGCGGTCATGCCGAGATCGAGTTCGCCGCCGTCCGGGTGCCGGCCGACAACCTGATCTCCGCCGAGGGCGACGGCTTCGCGATCGCGCAGGCCAGGCTCGGTCCCGGCCGGATCCACCACTGCATGCGGCAGATCGGCGCGGCCGAGCGCGCCCTGCAGCTCATGTGCCAGCGGGTCACCGACCGGGTCGCGTTCGGCAAGCCGCTGGCCGAGCAGGGCGTGATCCAGGACTGGATCGCCGAGTCACGGGTCCGGATCGAGTCCGCGCGGCTGCTGGTCCTCAAGACCGCCTGGCTGATGGACACCGTCGGCAACAAGGGCGCGCATACCGAGATCCAGGCCATCAAGATCGCGACTCCCCGGATGGCGCAGTGGGTGATCGACAAGGCGATCCAGGCCCACGGGGCCGGCGGCATCAGCCAGGACTACCCGCTGGCGCACCTGTGGGCCAGCGCCCGCACGCTGCGGTTCGCCGACGGCCCGGACGAGGTGCACAAGCGCTCGCTGGCCCGGCGGGAGCTGAGGAAGTACACCCCGGGCCCCGCCGCGAGCTAGCCCCCGCCCGAGCGGCGGACTGGGCCGGCTCGGCCTAAACTTAACCGGCGAGTATAGCGTTCATGCATCATTGGCAGCAGCACAGCAGGAGGACTTCATGTCAGACGGGCCGCAGGAGGCTTCGGCAGGGACGCCGCGAGTCGCCGTCGTCACGGGGGGAGCACGCGGCATCGGCGCGGGCACAGCCAGGCGGCTGGCCGCGGACGGCCTGGCGGTCGCCGTGCTCGACCTGAAGGAAGGCGACAGCGGGGCGACCGTGGACGCCATCACCGCGGCGGGTGGCACGGCGCTGGCCGTCGGCGCGGACGTCAGTGACAGCGAGCAGGTCCAGGCGGCGGTGGACAGGATCGCCACGGAGCTCGGGCCGCCGGCCGTGCTGGTCAACAACGCGGGCGTGCTCCGCGACAACCTGCTGTTCAAGATGAGCGACGATGACTGGGACACGGTCCTGGGCATCCACCTGCGGGGCTCGTTCCTGATGAGCCGGGCCTGCCAGAAGCACATGGTGGACCAGAAGTTCGGCCGGATCGTCAACCTGTCCTCCAGCTCGGCGCTCGGCAACCGCGGCCAGGCCAACTACTCGGCGGCCAAGGCCGGGCTGCAGGGCTTCACCAAGACGCTGGCCATCGAGCTGGGGCAGTTCGGCATCACCGCCAACGCGGTGGCACCCGGCTTCATCGCCACCGACATGACGGCCGCCACCGCGGCCCGGGTCGGCATGGACTTCGGCGACTTCCAGCAGGCCGCCGCCAGCCGGATCCCGGTGCGCCGGGTGGGCACCCCCGACGATATCGCGCACGTCATCTCGTTCCTGGTCAGCGAGGGCGCCGGGTTCGTCTCGGGCCAGGTCATCTACGTGGCGGGCGGTCCCCTGTGCTAGGAGATGCTGTGCTAGGAGATGCTGTGCTAGGTGGTGACGGCGAGGCAGCCGGCGGCGGCCAGCTGACCGCCGAGGACCTGCGCGGCCAGGAGCTGCGCGGCGAGGTGCGGGAGTTCCTGGCCGCGCACGACCCGGCGCAGCTGGAGCCGCTGGAGTTCCTGCGGGCGCGGTTCGACGCCGGGCTGGCCTGGGTGCACTACCCGGCCGGGCTGGGCGGGGAGGGGCTGTCCCGTTCCCTGCAGCAGGTCGTGGACGAGGAGTTCGCGGCCGCCGGGGCGCCGGGCAACCGGCCCGAGCGCAACGGCATCGGCCTGGGCATGGCCGCCCCGACCATCCTGGCCTTCGGCAGCACGGAGCAGAAGGAGCGCTGGCTGCGGCCGCTGTGGACCGGCGAGGAGATCTGGTGCCAGCTCTTCAGCGAGCCGGGCGCCGGCTCCGACCTGGCCGGGCTGGCCACCCGGGCGGTGCGCGACGGCGATGACTGGGTGGTGAACGGCCAGAAGGTCTGGACGTCGTCGGCGCACATCTCCAGCCGGGCCCTGCTGGTCACCCGGACCGACCCGGCCGTTCCCAAGCACCAGGGGATGACCTACTTCGCGGTGGACATGCACGCGCCGGGGGTAGAGGTCCGGCCGCTGCGGCAGATCACCGGCGAGGCCGAGTTCAACGAGGTCTTCCTCACCGACGTGCGGATCCCCGACGCCGACCGGATCGGCGGGGTGGGCCAGGGCTGGCAGGTCTCCAACGCGACCCTCATGAACGAGCGAGTGTCGATCGGCGGCGGCGCCGCCCCGCGCGAGGGCGGCATGATCGGCCAGGCGGCCCGTACCTGGCGCGAGCACCCCGAGCTGCGCACGCCCGGCCTGCACGACCGGATGCTGCGGCTGTGGACCGAGTCCGAGGTGGCCCGGCTGGCCGGCATCCGGCTCCGGCAGCAGCTCGCGGCCGGGCAGCCCGGCCCGGAAGGCTCGGCGGCCAAGCTGGTGTTCGCCCGGCTGAACCAGGAGATCACCGAGTTCGAGGTGGAGCTGGCCGGCGCCGACGGGCTGCGGTATGCCGACTGGTCCCTGCGCCGCCCGGAGACGACCAACTTCTTCGGTCGCGAGTCCGGCTACCGCTTCCTGCGGTCGAAGGGCAACTCGATCGAGGGCGGGACGTCAGAGATCCTGCGCAACATCATCGCCGAGCGGGTGCTCGGGCTGCCCACCGAGGTCAGGGTGGACAAGGACGTGCCATGGAAGGACCTGCCGCGATGAGCCAGGCAACCCAGACCCAGCCCCCGGCTACCCCGGCCGCGGGCCGCGCGTCGGGCCCCGACCTGCTGTACAGCGAGGATGAGACCGCCCTGCGCGGCGCTGTCCGCTCGCTGCTGGAGGACCGGGCGCCGTGGCGCGACGTCCTGGCCCGGACCGAGACCAGCCAGACCTACGACGCCGGCCTGTGGCGGACGCTGGCGGCCGAGGTCGGCGCAGCCGGCCTGCTGGTGCCCGAGTCCGGGGGCGGCGCGGGCGCGTCCTACCGGGAGGCGGCGGTGGTGGCCGAGGAACTCGGCCGGGCCGCGGCCGCGGTGCCGTTCCTGGGCAGCGCGGTCGTGGCGACGACGGCGCTGCTCGAGGCCGGCGACGAGGAGCTGCTGGCGGAGGCAGCAAGCGGCGCCGTGACCGCCGCGCTGGCCGTCCCGTTCGCCGCCGTCGGCTTCACCGCGGCGCCCTTTGCCAGCGGCTCGCCGCAGGTCCCGACGATCCGGCTGGACGTCGGCGGCGCGGGTGACGCGGCCGGGACCTACCGGCTGACCGGCTCGGTGGCGGGGGTGGCCGAGGCCCTGACCGCCGACGTGCTGCTCGTCCCCGCCGACGGGGTGCCCTACGGCCTGTACGCCGTGCGCGCCGACGAAACCGGGATCACCCGGACGCCGGTCGTCTCGCTGGACATGACCCGGCAGCTGTGCGACCTGACCCTCGACAACGTGCCGGCCCGCCAGGTCGCCGCCGGCGACGCGGCCAGCCGGGCCGTCGCCGCGGCCCTCACCGCCGGCGCCGGGATCCTGGCCTCCGAGCAGCTCGGCATCGCCGAGCGGTGCCTGGAGCTGACCGTCGCCTACGTCAAGGAACGGCGTCAGTTCGCCCGGCCGATCGGGTCGTTCCAGGCCATCAAGCACCGGCTGGCCGACCTGTGGGTAGCGGTCATCCAGGCCCGCGCGGCGGCCCGGTACGCGGCCACCTGCCTGGCCGCGGGCGACCCGGACACCCTGGTCGCCGTGGCGCTGGCCAAGTCGTTCTGCTCCGATGTCGCGGTCCGGGCGGCCCAGGAGACCGTGCAGCTGCACGGCGGGATCGGCTTTACCTGGGAGCACCCGGCGCACCTGTACCTCAAGCGGGCCAAGGCCGACTCGATCGGCTTCGGCACGGCCGACGCCCACCGCGCGTCGCTGGCCGGGCTGGCCGACCTGCCGCCTGCCGGAGCGGACGGATCGTAGCGCCGGCACCGATCCGCACGCCGGCACAGCCGCACCAGGTATCCCAGCCGACACCGATCCTCGACGTTCCACCAGGAGGCGGGGCATGCAGAAGGTAGCCGGAGCGGGCGTGGTGGTCACCGGCGCCGGCAGCGGCATCGGTGCCGCGCTGGCCCGCCGGTTCGCCGCCGAGGGCGCGCGCGTCGTCGTGAACGACATCAACGGCGACGCGGCGGCCACGGTAGCCGCCGGCTGCGGCGCCGTGGCCGTCCCCGGCGACGCGGCCGGCGAGGCGGGCGTCGCCGCGCTGATCACCGCTGCCCGCGGTGAGCTGGGCGAGATCGACCTATACTGCGCGAACGCCGGGATCGCCCGCGGTGGCGGCCCGGAGGCGGCCGAGGCCGACTGGGACGCGTCCTGGCAGGTCAACGTGATGGCCCACGTCCGGGCGGCCCGGCTGCTGACCGGTCCCTGGCTCGAGCGCGGCAGCGGCCACCTGATCTGCACCGTGTCGGCGGCGGGGCTGCTGTCCATGGTGGGATCGGCGCCGTACTCGGTGACCAAGCACGGGGCGCTGGCCTTCGCCGAGTGGATGGCGCTGACCTACGGTCACCGCGGCATCACCGTGCAGGCCATCTGCCCGCAGGGGGTGCGCACCGGCATGCTCGACGGCAGCGACCCGCTGGCCGAGAAGGTGCTGGGCGACTCGGTCATCGCGCCCGAGGCGGTGGCCGACGCGGTGGTCGAGGCCATGGCCGACGGCCGGTTCCTCATCCTGCCCCATCCCGAGGTGGCCGGCATGTACGCCGGGCGGGCCGCCGAGCCCGACCGCTGGCTGCGCGGCATGAACAAGCTCCAGCGCTGGACGGAGCAGTCGGCCTAGGCGCGGCGATACGACCTGCGGTGTAGCGGGTACTCCGTAGGTAGTCGTCCGGCCGGCCGAAGATCCCTCCTGCGGCGGTCGCGGCGGCGCGGGCGCCGGACCTAGCTTGAGGGCATGATCGAAGCACATGGACTGACCAAACGCTACGGCGACAAGCTCGCTGTCGACGACCTGACCTTCACCATCCGGCCTGGCCTGGTCACCGGCTTTCTCGGCCCTAACGGCGCGGGCAAGTCCACCACTATCCGCATGATCATTGGCCTGGACGCGCCGACCGCGGGCACCGTGACGGTCAATGGCCGCCCGTACGCCGACCACCCGGCGCCGCTGCGCGAGGTCGGCGCGCTGCTGGAGGCCAAGGCCGTCCACACCGGGCGCAGCGCCTATAACCACCTGCTGGCCCTGGCCGCCACGACGGGCATTCCGCGCCGCCGGGTCGACGAGGTGGTCGACCTGGTCGGGCTGCGCGAGGTCGCGCGCAAGCGGGCCGGCGGCTTCTCGCTCGGAATGGGCCAGCGCCTGGGCATCGCCTCCGCCCTGCTCGGCGACCCGGCCACCCTGATCCTGGACGAGCCGGTCAACGGCCTGGATCCCGAGGGCATCTTGTGGATCCGCAACCTGCTCAAGGCGCTCGCCGCCGAGGGCCGCACCATCTTCGTGTCGTCGCACCTGATGAGCGAGATGGCGCTGACCGCGGACCAGCTGATCATCGTCGGCCGCGGCCGGCTCATCGCCGACGTCTCGGTCGCCGAGTTCACCCGCTCCTCCCGGCACAGCGTGCGGGTGCGGTCGCCGCAGGCGGCCGTGCTGCGCGATGCCCTGACCGGGCCCGAGGTCAGCGTGACCACGACCGGAGCGGACGTGCTCGAGATCGACGGCCTGGACAGCGAGACTGTCGGGCGCATCGCGTCCGAGCACGGCGTCATGCTGTTTGAGCTGGTGCCGCACACCGCCTCGCTGGAAGAGGCGTTCATGGAGCTGACCCGCGACGACGTCGAGTTCCGGGCCAGCGTGACCAACGAGGCCGCCGGGCTGGTCGGCGCCGGAAGGAGCGCGTGATGACCACCGCTACCGCCACCCCTCCCGCGGCCGCGCCGGAGCTGTCCGGGCGCAACATCAAGGTCACCCAGGCCCGGGTGGTCGACTCCGAGTGGATCAAGATGCGGTCGCTGCGATCGACGGTGTACACGCTGATCGCGTCGGTCGTCATCACGGTCGGCCTGGGCATCCTGTTCGCCTCGTTCGGGGTCTCGCAGCTGAAGGCCAACGGTCACCTGGACACCGATCCGGTCACACTGACCCTGCGCGGCGCATTCCTGGCCCAGCTGGCCATCGGCGTGCTCGGCGTGCTGCTGATCACCGGCGAGTACTCGACCGGGATGATCCGGGCCACCATGTCCGCGGTGCCCCGCCGCCTGCCGGTGCTGTGGGCCAAGCTGGGGCTGTTCGGCGCGGTCGGCGTGGTGGTCTCCGTGGCCGCCGCGTTCGTCGCCTTCCTCAGCGGCCAGGCGATCTTGTCGACGAAGCACGTGGGGGCGTCGCTGTCGGACCCCGGGGTGCTGCGCGCGGTGATCGGAGCCGGCCTCTACCTCGCGGTCGTCGGGCTGCTCGGAATGGCCCTGGGCTTCATCATCCGCAACACGGCCGGGGCGATCGCCACGCTGTTCGGCATCCTGCTCGTCCTGCCGATCCTGGGCGACGTGCTGCCCGCGTCCTGGGCCAGCCACGTGACGCCCTACCTGCCGAGTAACGCCGGCCAGGCGATCATGGCGCTGCAGGCGGCGCCGAATACCATGGCCCCCTGGACCGGGTTCGCCCTGTTCGTCGGCTACGCCGCGGTCGCGGTCGCGATAGCGGCCGTCCTGCTCAAGCGCCGTGACGCCTAGCTCTTCCCCCACCACGGTGCCAGTCACCACGGTGCCAGTCACCACGGTGCCAGTCACCACGGGCCCAGTCACCACGGGCCCAGTCACCACGGGCCCATCCACCACGGGCCCATCCACCACGGGCGGGTAGACATAACAGGAATGGACATGCCGCAGGAGCCACTGACCGGCGGGCGCCCGGAGCGCCCGCCGGCCAGTGGCATGCGGGCCGCCGGCCGGCCGGGCCGCGGCGTGCTGGCCCGCGGCCAGTCGGCCGGCGACCGGCTGGCCAGCCGCGTGCTGGCCTGGCGCGGCCGGTACCCGGCGTGGGCGCGCCGGCATCCGCTCCTGGTCGACGCCGCCCTGGTGGCCCTGCTGACGGCGTTTTCCGGACCGCGGCTGGCCACCGGCCATGCCGCCGACGAGGTCTGGTCGTCGGTGCTGGCCGCGGCGCTGCTGCTGCCGCTGGTATGGCGGCGCCGGGCGCCATTCCTGGTTTTCATGATCATTGCCGCCGCGGCGCTCGTGCAGTGGTTCACCGGCCAGTTCCTGCCCGCCGACCTGGCCCTGCTCGTCGCGTTCTACACCGTCGCCGCCTACGAGCCGGCCCGGCGCATCCTGATCGCCGCTGGCCTGCTGGAGCTCGGCGCCGTGCTGGCCGCCGTGCGCTTCGCGGCGCCCGGTAACGCGTTCTGGGGCTGGATCCTGATCTCCGGCCTGATTACGGCGGCCGGATTGATCGGCTATAACATCCGGACCCGCCGGGCCTACCTGGCCGCGCTCGAGGACCGGGCCGCGCGGCTGGAGCGCGAGCGGGACCGCGAGTCACAGATCGCCGCGGCCGCCGAGCGAGCCCGGATCGCCCGGGAGATGCACGATATCGTCGCGCACAACCTGGCCGTGATGATCGCCCTGTCCGACGGTGCCGCCTACACGGTGGCGGAAGATCCCGGCCGGGCCGCGAGCGTCATGGGCCAGGTCTCCGATACCGGCCGGTCCGCGCTGACGGAGATGCGGCGGCTCCTGGGCGTCATGCGCCAGCCCGCCGCGGCGCCCGAGCACGCCCCGCAGCCCACCCTGGCCGACCTCGACGACCTGCTCGCCACCGTGCGCGCGGCCGGCCTGCCGACGCAGCTGACCGTGTCCGGGCGTCGGCTCGAGCTCCCGCCGAGCGCGCAGGTCGCGATCTACCGCATGATCCAGGAGTCGCTGACCAACACGCTCAAGCACGCCGACGCGGCCGCGGCCAGCGTCCGGGTCACTTACCTGCCGCAGGCCGTGGAGCTGGAAATCACCAACAACGGCCCGGTGGCGTCGAGCTCCGGGGACGGCCACGGCATCGCCGGCATGCGCGAGCGGGCGGCCGTGTTCGGCGGGAACGTCTCAGCAGGCCCGCGCGCCGGCGGCGGCTGGCGGGTGCACACGGTCCTGCACCTCAGCCCGGCCCCGTCCGGCCCGGGCCGCTCGCTGGGGACGGAGCGCGCGTGACCATCTCGATCCTGCTCGTGGACGACCAGCCCATGCTGCGCATGGGCTTTCGCCTGGTGCTCGACGCCCAGCCCGACATGCGGGTGGTGGGGGAGGCCGGCAACGGCGCCGAGGCCGTCAGCCTCGCGGCCGCCAAGCAGCCCGACGTGGTGCTGATGGACGTCCGGATGCCCGGCGTGGACGGCATCGAGGCCACCCGGCGCATCGCGGCCGCGGCGAGCGCGACGCGCGTGCTGATCCTCACTACCTTCGACCTGGACGAGTACGCCTACGCCGGGCTGCGGGCCGGGGCGAGCGGGTTCCTGCTCAAGGACGTGCCGCCACCGGACCTGCTGTCGGCCATCCGCGCGGTGGCCAGCGGCGACGCCGTCGTGGCGCCCAGCGTCACTCGGCGGCTGCTCGACGTGTTCCTGCCGCACCTGCCCGATCCGGCCGGCGCCGCGCGGGCCGGCGCACCGCCCGAGCTGGCGGCACTGACCGCCCGCGAGCGGGAGATCCTCACCGAGGTCGCCAGCGGCCTGTCGAATGCGGAGATTGCCAGCCGGCTGGTCCTGTCGGAGGCGACCGTTAAGACTCATGTCGGCCGCATGCTCAACAAGCTGCACCTTCGTGACCGCGTGCAGGCCGTCGTGTACGCCTACGAGCACGGCCTCGTCCGCCCCGGCCCGCATCCGTAATGGCCGCGCACCAGGGGATGCGGGCGGAGCGGGTCAGTCAGCCGGGCCCGGGCAGGCTGGGGCTGGCCGCCCGGCGCCTTCGCTAGCTGGCCCGGGTCTGCGGCGGGGCGGCGGTGGCCCAGCGGATCGCCTGCACGACCGCGTGGCCGGCCGGGCGGACGAGGGCGGTTTCCGTGAGCGGCAGCCGCGGCAGGTACAGCGGGCGGCGGGCCCAGCCTGGCAGGAGCGAGGTGGCCGCGGCGGCCAGCACCCCGTAAGGCCCGCGCGCGATCACCGGCAGCGGGGGCCGCAGCAGCAGGAACCGGGCGGCCGACCGAGCCTCTGCCGTTCCCTGGAGCTCGGGCCGGTACTGGCTGATCCGGTCCGCTAGCTCGGCCTCGGTCCGGGGCGGGTCGGGCACGCCGAGTGCGGCGCCGATCCGCGCGACGTCGGCCACGTACCCGTCCCGTCCGGCCTGGTCCAGCGGCTCGGCCCCGAACCGGGAGTGGGCGCGCAGGAAGCTGTCCGCTTCCGCGATATGGATCCAGGTCAGCAGGTGCGGGTCGGACGCCGCGTAGGGGCGGCCGTCCGGCGCCGTCCCGGTGACCCGCTCGTGGATCGCTTTCACCCGGCCGATCGCCGCGAGGGCGTCATCGGCCTGGCCGAAGCTGGTCACGGCCAGGAAGTAACTCGTCCGCTGCAGCCGTCCCCACGGATCCCCGCGGTAACCCGAGTGGCCCGCGACGCCGGCCATGGCCAGCGGGTGCAGCGACTGCAGCAGCAGCGCGCGGATGCCACCGACGAACATGGCGGAGTCGCCGTGGACCCGGCGGATCGGCCGGTCCTCGGCAAACCACCGCTCGCCCGCAGTCCCGTGGATGGCCTGGCGGCGCTCCGGGCCCTCCGACCCCGCCACCCGCTCGAATATCGACGTGCCGATGCGGGACCGGACGGACTGCGTGGCACCCTGGACTCTCATAAATCTCATTGTGCGCTGCAATGACGCAGACCCGGCGGCGGGGTAGCGGGGCGCGGCGGGGTAGCGGGGCGGGACGGGACGGGGCCTAGCGGAGGGCGGCACCGTGCTGGCGCGCGCGGGCGGACGGCTCGTGCAGCAGGACGCCCGAGGTGCGGAACAGGAACTCCGCATAGGTGTCGGGCGCCGTATCCGGCTGGAAGGCCTGCCAGTCGGGCGCCGTTCGCAGGATCGCCATCCGGCGCTGCGCGTCGTTGCATTCAGCGAGGACGGCAGCGATCTTGCGGACAAAGCCCTTCAGGAAGCCGAGGCTCAGTGGCTGGCTGCTTGAGCTGTTCATATTCCTAGTCTGACCGCGTCCGGCGGCTGCCGACAGTGGCAGTCCTGCCACTAGACATAGACATCCTGCCAGTGCAGCGGGCATGCTAGAAGCATGCTGCACGACATCGCCGTGGTCATCCTCGATGGCTTCACGCCCTTCGAGCTGGGCGTGGTCTGCGAGGTTTTCGGCGTCGACCGCCGGGATGACGGATTGCCGGCCTATGACTTCGCCGTCGTGGCCGGCGAGCCAGGGCCGCTGCACTCGGCGAACGGGTTCGCGGTGCAGGCGCCGTTCGGGCTGGACCGGCTCGAGCGCGCGGACCTGGTCGCCGTCGCCGCCGTCTCCAACGAGCGGATCGGCCGCGGCCCCGGCGACTACCCGGAGCCGCTGCTGGAGGCGCTGCGGCGCTGCGTGGCCCGGGGCGCGCGGGTGCTCAGCGTGTGTAACGGCGCGTTCGTGCTCGGCGCGGCCGGCCTGCTCGACGGCCGTCGCTGCACCACCCACTGGCGGCACGCCGCCGACCTGGCCGCGATGTTCCCCGACGCGAAGGTCGACCCCTCGGTCCTGTACGTCGACGAGGACCCGGTGATCACCAGCGCGGGCACGGCGGCGGGTATCGACGCCTGCCTGTACCTGGTGCGCCGCGAGCAGGGCAGCCGGGTCGCCAATGGCATCGCCCGGCGGATGGTCGTGCCGCCGCACCGGGACGGGGGCCAGGCTCAGTACGTCGAGCGCCCGCTCATTGAGCCGCCCGCGGACACCATGCAGGACGTCATGACCTGGATGGCCGGCCACCTGGCCGAGCCAGTCACGGTCGACCAGCTCGCCGCGCGGGCGCTCATGTCGCCGCGGACCTTCGCGCGGCGATTCGTCCAGGAAACGGGAACCACCCCGCAGCGCTGGCTGACCGGGCAGCGCATCCTGCTCGCGCAGCAGCTGCTGGAGGAGACCGACGAGACGGTGGACGTGGTGGCGGAGCGGACCGGGTTCGGCAACGCCACGGCGCTCCGGCATCACTTCCGGGCCTGGCGGGCCACCACCCCGCTGGCCTACCGTCGCACGTTCCGTGATCGCCTCGCGCCGGCCAGCGAGAGCGACATGCTGGCGAAATTGCCGTAAACCGGGAGCCTCTTGGCGGTTTCCTCCCGTATCTTGGCCGGTCAGCGGGCATGCTAGGGCTGTGGATCAGACAAGCCATGGGACGCTGCACCATGTGGAGCTGTGGGTGCCGGACCTGGACCGGGCCGTGGCCAGCTGGGGATGGCTGCTCGGCGAGCTTGGTTATGAGCTGTTCCAGGACTGGCAGGACGGCCGGAGCTGGCGCTGCGGGCTGACCTACATCGTCGTCGAGCAGTCGCCGGCCCGCATCGCCACCCGTCATGACCGCTGCCGCCCCGGCCTGAATCACCTGGCCTTTCACGTGGAGAGCCGCGCGCGGACCGACGAGCTCGCGGCGAAGGCCGCCCAGCACGGCTGGCGGCTGATGTTCGCTGAGCAGCATCCCTACGCCGGAGGCCAGGGCCACTACGCGGCGTACCTGGAGAACATCGACGGCTTCGAGGCCGAGCTCGTCGCGGCGCCGGTGAGCGAGGCGCCGGTGAGCGAGGTGCCGGTGAGCGAGGTGCCGGTGAGCGAGGCGCCGGTGAGCGAGGTGCCGGTGAGCGAGGTCGAGGCCGAGCTCGTCGCGCCGCCCGAGGCTCCGGCACCCGAGCCGGCCTGAGCTGACACGACGCCTAGATCCGGACCTGCCCGGAGGCCATTACAGAAGACGTCGCTGTTACATAACCATGACATCGCGATTTCAGGGGATCATCGCGCCGGGAACGCCTGCCGTCGGCCCCGGCCGTGAGCCGGCTCCGCGGCGCGGCGCGGCCGGTTCGGGACGGCCCAGGCCAGGCGCAGTTCCGGGGCCAGGGCGGCGGTCCGCGGTGGCGCGTCGCCGGCGCCTGCGCGGCCCGCAACGGCCCCGCGGCCGCCGGAACCGCTTCCAGGCGAGAAACAGCCCCGCAACAAAACGCAGGAAGAACAACCGTATTTTGCCGGCTGCGTAACTGTCATGAAACGTGTCGGAAACGCATCTATGGGAGACATGAAACGTAACGACAACACCGAAGCGGTCGGCTGGGACCGTGCTAGTCGGCGCTGCCTGGCATCTCAGCAAACCCCTTCGCTTCAGCCCTTGGAGGCGGAGAGTGGTTCCCTACGCAAGTTGGCTCAGTTCAGGCGATAACGCCTGGCAGATGACGGCGGCGACGCTCGTCGGTCTGATGAGCATCCCCGCGCTGGCCGTCCTGTATGGCGGGATTGTCCAGCGTAAGTGGGCCGTGAACACCATGATGATGGTGTTCAGCGCGTTTGCCCTCACGCTCATCGTCTGGGTCCTGTGGGCGTACAAGATGGGCTTCGGCTCGCCGTGGATCGGGCACTTCGTGGGCAAGCCCGGACCGGTCGTCAACGCCTCTGGTGAGCAGGCACGGGCCAACATTCCCTTGCTAGATGGCCTGGCCCCTAACTTCCGGTTCCCGCAGGGCTCGCTGGTCTACTTCCAGTTCGTGTTTGCCGCCATCACGCCGATCCTGTTCATCGGCAGCGTGATCGGCCGGATCAAGTTCAAGGTCTGGCTGATCTTCGTCCCGCTGTGGATCACCTTTGCGTACGCTGTGAACGCGTTCCTGCTGTGGGGCGGCGGTTACTGGGCTGGCAAGGGTGCGCTGGACTTCTCCGGTGGCTACGTGATCCACCTGGCGGCCGGTGTTTCTGGATTCGTCGCCGCGGCCACGATCGGCCCCCGCCTGCAGCGGGACCGTCAGGTCGGCAAGCCGAACAACCTGCTGTTCATCGCGGTCGGCGCCGGAATCCTGTGGCTCGGCTGGAACGGCTTCAACGGCGGTGACCCGTACTTCGCCGGCGCCGACGCCACCGCGGCCATCGTCAACACCAACCTCGCCACCGCGGTCGCCATGATGACCTGGATCATCCTGGACATGGTCGGCAGCAAGGAGAAGAAGCCGACCTTCCTGGGCGGCGTCAACGGCATGATCTGCGGCCTGGTCGGCATCACCCCGGCCGCTGGTTACGTCAACGGCGTCGGCGCGATCATCATCGGCCTCGTCTGCTCCTCGCTGGTCTGGGTGCTGTTCACCTACCTGCCCCGGAAGGTCTGGCCGTTCAACAAGGTCGACGACGCGCTCGGCGTCGTCTACACGCACGGTTTCGCCGGCCTGTTCGGCGGCCTGCTCGTCGGGCTGCTGGCCAACCCGACGATGATCGTCTACCTCGGCGTCGGCAAGAACCCCGACGTGACGACCTCCGGTGCCTTCTACGGTCACCCCAGGCAGCTGCTGATCCAGCTGGGCGCGGCCGTGACGATCATCATCTGGGACGGTGTGATCACCTTCCTGATCCTGAAGGGCATCGGGCTGTTCACCAGCCTGCGGATGAACGACGAGGAGCTGGCGGCGGGCGACATCATGGTGCACGGCGAGGTGGCCTACCCGGAGGAGGAGCCCGAGTACGCCGAGGCCATGGCCGGGGCCGGAACGCCCCGCGAGCCGCTCGGCGAGGGCGGCGGGGAAGAGCGGGTGCTGACCGAGTAGTAGCTGGTCACGAGGCACCCCTGGCAATACGACGGCCTGGCGCCCGCGATTAATCCGCCTTCGCGGGGCCAGGCCGCTGCCGTGTCACGGGGCCACGGTCCAGCCGCCGTGGCCCCGTGGCTCCCAGGGCCCGCGCCAAACTCGCCGGGCACTGGGCCCCATCGCCGGGCACGTGGCCGCATCGCCGGGCACGTGGCCGCATCGCCGGGCACGTGGCCCTGCGCCGGTCAGTTTCCTGCACCGGCGCCAGTTCATTTCTGTGGATGTCCCGTTGCTAACACGCTGGTGTTACCGATCGCACATTCAGGATTGCCACGGTCGCCTCAGCGAGACTTCTGGGGCTCTGGTGGTTCTTGTGGTGTCAGTGGCCGCGGAAGGCTTCCTCTAGCCACCAGGAGCCACGGTCGGCGGTGACTTTAGCGTCGATCAGCAGTGGCCGGCTCCTTGGCCCGTCCAGCCAGGCCCGCACCGGTCCCAGGTCGCCCGGAGCGCGCACCGTCATGGCCTCGTAGCCGAAACCACGGCCGATCGCGGCCAGGTCGGCCGCCGGGAACTGCACCGTCTCGAGCGGGTGCCCGTCCGGGCCGAAATGATGGACCTCGGCGCCGTACGCCTCGTCGTCATAGACGACCACCACCATGGGCAGACCGAGCCGGACCACGGTCTCCAGCTCGCTCGCGCCCATCAGGACGCCCCCGTCGCCGAGCGCCGCCACCGTGAGCCGGTCCGGCCGGGCGATGGCCGACCCGATCGCCGAGCCCAGTCCCAGTCCGACCGACTGATAAGCCTGCGTGAAGGTGAACCCGTCGGCGTCGGGGACCGTCAGGTACATGCTCGGATAGCCCATGAAGTTTCCCGAGTCCACGGCCACGATCCGCTCCGCGGGCAGCAGGTCGTCCAGGGCGATGGTCAGGGTGCGGGGATCGATCCGCCCGCCGTAGCTCTCGTCGGTGAACGGCACGTCGCGCCACCGGACCTCGCGGGCGATCCGCTCGCGCAGCGCCGCCGACCGATAGCCAGCCGCGCCCCCGGCGCCCCCCGCTGCTGCGCCGCCCGTTGCCTCGCTACCGCCCTCGGCGCCGCCCGATACCTCGCCGCTCGCATCGCATGGGCCGGGCTGACCGGTAAGCAGTTCCGTCACCGCCCGAGCCGTGGCGACGACATCGCCCGTCACGCCGAGGTCGGCCGGGTAGTGGGCTCCGATGGCCGCCGCGTCGTTGTCCACCTGGGCAACGGTCGCACCAGGGCCGATGAGTCCGCCGTGGCGCAGGGTCCACATGTTGAGCGAGCAGCCCCAGCCCACGACCAGGTCGGCGTCGCGGATCAGCTCCGCGGTGAGCGGCGAGGCAAAGCCGCCGCTGACATCCAGATCCCACGCACTGCCCCGGAAGAGTCCCTTCGCCGCGGCCGAGGTGGCCAGCAGCGCGCCGGACGCGTCGGCCAGCCGCTCCAGTTCGCCGCGGGCGGCCGGACCGGCCGCCCGGGCGCCGCGGCCGGCGATGCAGACGGGCCGGGCCGCCGCGCGCAGCGCCTCGGCCAGCGCTACCACCTGAGCCCGCGGGGGAGCGGCCGCCTGCTGGCCCCAGCCGCCATCCCCGCCCGCCGCCCCAGCCCCGCTGCCCACCCCGCCAGCCCGGCCGCCCACCCCGCCGTCCGGCCAGGTGCACTCCCCGGCCTGCAGGTCCAGCGGCAGGGCAAGGATGACGCACCGCCGTTCCCGCGCCGCGGTCTGGTAGGCCCGTACGGTGTCGTCGACTGCCAGCCCCGGAGAGTGCAGGCGAGCCGGCGTGGCGCCGACCGCGTGGCAGATGGCGGCCACGTCGATCCGGAAGTTCGACCGTTTCGCGGCGGCACCCACGTCGGCGGCCAGCACCAGCAGCGGCGTGCGGCTCTTGGCCGCCTCGGTGATGGCCGTCAGCGCGTTGGTCAGGCCCGGTCCCTGGTGCAGCGACAGCACCCCCGGCCTGCCGCTCAGGCGCGCCCATCCGTCGGCCATGCTCGCCGCCCCGTTCTCGTGCCGGGCCGCGATGAACCGCGTGCCGCGCGCGATCAGGGCGTTGGTGACATGGAAGTTGCCGCTGCCGACCAGGCCGAAGGCCGTGTCCACGCCCAGTTCGGTCAGCGCCGCGCCGACGGCCTCGCTAACCAGCATCGGCAACGCGTTCGACGAGGGCAAGCACGCGGGCCGGGCTGCCGGAACCGCCGGTGATCGGCAGCGGGCCGGCGATGACGACCGCCCCGGTGGGCGGCAGCGCGGCCAGGTTCTGCAGCTGGGTGAGACCGTACTTGCCGGCGCCCAGCAGCGCGGCGTGGCAGGGGAAGGGCGGATCGAAGGAGTGCGCGGCGCCGGCGTCCGTCCCCACTGTCTCCACGCCGAACCCCAGTACCGGGGCCTCGTCGGCGATCCAGCGAGCGCACTTCAAAGAGACACCCGGCGTATGGGGCCCGGTCTCGTTGGCGTTCAGGAAGTCTTCCTGGCTGGCCGACCTAGCGTCCCAGCCGGTCCGGTACAGCAGCCAGCCCCGCTCGGGCAGTGGCTCGTGAGCCGCCTCCCACTGCTTGACGTGGTCCACCTCCAGCAGGAAATCCGGGTCCGCCGCCGCCTCCGCGCTGAAGTCCAGCACGACCGCAGGGGCGATCAGGCTGGCCGCGGGCACCTGGGAGACGTCCTCGCCGTCCCGCCCGGTGATCCAGTGCACGGGCGCGTCGAAGTGCGTACCCGTGTGCTCGCCGGTGGTGATGTCATTCCAGTACCAGGCTGGCCCGCGGTCGTCGTACCGGCTCACCTCGCGCAGCGAGAAGGGCACCGTATTGCTGAACGGAGCCGGGAGCCTGATCACGGGCGTCGTGGACTCCAGCCTGGCGGTCAGGTCCACCACCTCGATCGCGCGGGACTGCAGGGCGGTGACGAGCTGGTCGAGTATCGGCATGAGCGCGGCCTCCAGGCGCCAGGCGGCTCGCGAGGCCGGTGCCAGCGCGAGGCATCCACCAGATTGTCGCCGACGCCAGTCGAGCACAATAGGGGGATGAGCAAGCCCGTGGCCATGGCCAAGACCATCGTGACCGAAGACGGCGTCCCGATCGACGCGGTTCACCTGGCCGGCCGCGGTGACCTGGGGATCGTCGTCGCGCACGGGTTTACCCTGAACTGGCAGCACGGGGCGGTCTGGAAGATCGTGACGCGGCTGAACCGGTTCGGCGGGGTGGTCAGCTTCGACTTCCGGGGCCATGGCCGGTCCGGCGGCTGGTCCACCCTGGGTGACCTGGAGATCAATGACGTCGATATCGCCGTCGCCTACGCGCGCGAGCTGGGCTACACCCGGATCGCCACCGTGGGCTTCTCCATGGGGGCCTCGACCGTGCTCCGGCACGCGGGCCTGATCGGCGGGGTCGACGCGGTCGTGGCCGTGAGCGGGCCGGGCCGGTGGTACTACCGGGGCACCAAGCCGATGCGGCGGGTGCATTTCGCGATCGAGCACCGGATCGGCCGCCTGTTCGCCAGTACCTTCCTGAACACCCGCATCAGCGGCGGCCGTTGGGACCCGGTGCCCGTATCACCGACGGAGGCGGCGGCGCGGATCGCCCCCACGCCCCTGCTGATCGTGCACGGCGACCAGGACGACTTCTTCCCCGTTGACCATGCCGAGGACCTCTACGCGGCCGCCGGCGAGCCCAGGGAGCTGTGGATCGTCCCCGGCTTCGGCCACGCGGAGTCCGCTACGCAGCCGGCCCTGCTGGACCGGATCGGCGCCTGGGTGCTGTCGGCCGTGTCCGCCGCCGCGAGCCCCAACGCGGTGGCCTAACGGGCCCGCATCAGACACTAGGATCGCTACTCGTGGAAGAACGCATTCTGGGAACTACCGGTCGACCCGTCTCGGTGATCAGCCTGGGCACCTGGCAACTCGGGGGCGACTGGGGTGAGGTCGACGACGCCGACGCGCTGGCCGTGCTCGACGCGGCCGCGCAGGCCGGGGTCACGTTCCTGGATACCGCCGACGTCTACGGCGACGGGCGCAGCGAGCGGCTCATCGGGCAGTTCCTGGCCGGCCACCCGGGGCTGCCGATGATGGTCGCGACCAAGATGGGCCGCCGGGTGGAGCAGGACCCGGCCAGCTACACCCTGGACAACTTCCGGGCCTGGACCGACCGGTCCCGGGCCAACCTGGGCGTGGACCGGCTCGACCTGGTCCAGCTGCACTGCCCGCCGACCCCCGTCTACTCACGCGACGAGGTGTACGACGCCCTCGACGCCCTGGTCGCCGAGCAGCGCATCGCCGCCTACGGTGTGAGCGTCGAGACCACCGGCGAGGCGCTGACCGCCATCAAGCATCCGGGTATTGCCAGCGTGCAGATCATCCTCAACGCGTTCCGGCGCAAGCCGCTAGACGAGGCGCTGCCGGCGGCGCGGGGCGCCGGGGTGGGGATCATCGCCCGCGTTCCGCTCGCCTCCGGGCTGCTGTCCGGCCGGTACTCCCACGACACCGCCTTCGCCGCCAGCGACCACCGGACCTACAACCGCCACGGTGAGGCGTTCGACGCGGGGGAGACCTTCTCGGGCGTCGACTTCGACACCGGCGTGGACGCGGCGCAGGAGTTCGCCGCGCTGGTCCCGGCCGGGGCCACCCCGGCGCAGGCCGCGCTCCGCTGGGTCATTCAGCAGCCCGGCGTGACCACGGTGATCCCGGGCGCCCGCAGCCCGGAGCAGGCCCGGCAGAGCGCCGCCGCGGCCGACCTGCCGCCGTTCACCTCGCAGCAGCTGGCCGCGATCAAGGACCTCTACGACCGGCGTATCAGGGCCCAGGTCCACGACCGCTGGTAACGCCGCCCCGGCGAACCTGGCTGAAGCCCCAGTTCAGCATCCGGGCCGCCGCGGTAAAGCGAACGCCGGGCGAGACCGCCGAGCTGCCGAGCACGACGCCGGCCAGCAGCTGGCCGCCCCGCCGGGCCGCGAACAGCAGGCAGTAGCCGGCCCCGGCCGTGAACCCCGCCTTGATGCCGATCGCACCCGGGTACCGGCCGACCAGCAGGTTGGTGTTCTGCCAGGCGTAGCCGTGGTGCAGCCGCGTGGGAGCGATCCAGTGGCGGCGCTGGCCGACGATGGCGCGCAAGACCGCCGACTGCAGCGCCGCCCTGGCCAGGACCAGGAGCGCGCGCGGGGTGGCGTAGGTGGACCACTCGGCCGGCCAGGGCAGCCCGTCAAAGTTCGCGAAGTGCGTGCCGGTCATCCCCAGCCGCCGCGCCGTGTCGTTCATCTTCGCGACGAACGCGTGCCAGCCCGGCCCGTAGGCCGTGGCCAGCGCGTACGCGGCGTCGGCGCCCGACGGAAGCAGCAGCCCCTCCAGCAGCTGCCGGGCGGTGAGGACATCCCCGGCGTGCAGCCCGGCGCTGCCGGCGTCATGGTCGCGGGCGTAGGCGACGGCCCTGGCCGTCACCCGGATCGGCCGCTCCAGGTGCCCCGCCCTGATCACCACCAGGGCGGTCATGACCTTGGTGATGCTGGCGATCGGGCGTCTGCGGTTCAGCAGCCGGCTCCACAGCGCCGCGCCGGTCGTCGTGTCCACCAGGTCGGCCGCCACGGCGGTGACCCCCGCCGGCGCCGCGCGCGGGCCGCCCGCGCCGGGCCGGGCGACGGCCGCCCCGGCCGGCGGAGCCCGCACCAGACCGCCGAGGACGGTGGCAGTAATGGCGAGCGAGAGGAGGATCGCGACGGCTCCCGGCCGTAGTAACGGTCGCACGGTGCTCCTGAGCAGCGGGGAACTGGCCGCCCCACCAGCATCGCAGGACCGCACCCGGCCGGGCAAGCCCCGCTAAGTCCGCGCTCGCGGCGTTACCGCCGCAGGCGCCGCCAGACCGGTCGCGGGATCAGCCGCAGGGCCAGGGCCAGGACGCTGAGCGCCCGCGGCACCCAGACCAGGTCGTCGTCGCCAGCCAGCGCCGCCGCGACGGCCGCGCCGACCGCCGCCGGCGTGGTGGACAGCGGAGCCGACGGCATGCCGCGGGTCATGTTGCCGATCACGAAGCCCGGCCGGACCAGCAGCACCCGGACGCCGCTGCCCTGCAGCGCGTCGGCCAGGCCGCGGCCGAAGGCGTCCAGTCCGGCCTTGGCCGCCCCGTACACCAGGTTGGCCTTGCGCGGCCGGACGGCGGCGATCGACGAGAGGATCACGATCGTGCCGTGACCCTGCGCGCGCATCCGCTCGGATGCGGCCAGCAGGGTGGTCACGTGGCCGGTGAAGTTCGTGTCCACCAGCAGTCCGGCCAGCCGCGGATCGCCGTCGAGGACCTCCTGCGGAATCAGGACGCCGGCGGCCGAGATGACCAGGTCCACGTCCCCGCCGTCGAAGGCCGCGTCGATCACCGACTGATGGGTGTCCAGCGCGGCGGCATCGAAGGCCAGCGTGCTGGTCCGCAGCGGCAGTTCCTTGCCGGCGGCCTGCAGCCGCTGCTCGTCCCGTCCGGCCAGCAGTACCTCGGTGTCCTCAGGAGCGTGCAGCGCGGCCAGGATCGCGATCCCGATCTCGCTGGTTCCGCCTAGCAGCAGGATCCGGGCTGGCCTGCCCAGCGCGTCGAACTTCACAGCAGCTCCCTCAGCACGGCAGTCCGGCAACAGGTTCTCTCGGTGGCATGGCTCCGCGTCGCTACATGCCCAGGGCGAATGTCGCGAGCCAGGCCAGCTCGGCGCTGACCATGACGCGGTCGGTGATGATCAGGTCCTCGACGGGCCGGGCCGCCCCGCGGAGGCTGAGCCAGTCAAACCGCGCCAGCGCGATGGCCAGGGGCACGACGCTGACCAGGTGCCAGGCCTCCCGCGAGCCGCCGAAGCTGCTGACCGCCCACAGCGCGTAGCAGACGATGATGCCCGCCGCGATGGCCCGCCCCAGGACGCACAGCACGCGGTAGCTGTACCACCGCATGACCGGCCGGTGCCGGGCCGCCTGCGCCCCGAGGGACGACAGCTCGCCGCGCCGCTTGGCCACCGCCACCATGAGCGCGCCCAGGCTGATCACGGCCAGGAACCACCCGGACGGCGGGACATGGGTGGCGGCGGCGCCGCCGACCGCGCGGAGCACGAAGCCGGACGCCACGCAGGCCAGCTCGAGCACGGGCACGTGCTTGAGGAACAGCGAGTACAGGAACGACACCGCCAGGTAGACGGCGATCGTGACGCTGAGCCAGGGAGCGCTGATCAGGAAGCCGGAGGCCAGGGCGAGGCCGACGGCGACGATGGCCACGGCCAGCGCCTGCCAGGGCGGGAGCAGCCCGGCAGCGATCGGCCGGCTGCGCTTCACCGGATGACGCCGGTCGCGCTCGGCGTCCACCACGTCGTTGACGAAGTACACGGCGGACGAGGCCGCAACGAAGGCGACGAAGGCGACCAGCGCGTAGAGGCCGCCGTTGTGGCGTCCCATCGACGCCCCGGCCAGCGGCGCGGCCAGGACCAGCAGGTTCTTCGGCCACTGCCGCGGCCGGGAGGTCTGGATGACGGCAGCCAGCCAGCGCAGGCCGGCGCTGCGCCGGACGGGCGCGGCGCCGGGCTCACGCAGCGGCACGGGCCCCGGGATCGGTGCCGTCTGCGCGGCCGGCGTTCCCGCTGCCTCCCTCGCTGCCGCCGTCGTGGCGGACGGGGGCAGCGGCGTGGGCGGCGAGCTGCGGGGCGACGGGTGCGTGGTCACCGGGCGAAGACCGCGGTGAAGTCCCGGTTCGCCAGCGAGTAGTAGCGTGCGGGCGGCTGCACCTGATCGGGCAGCATGGCCACGGGCGTCGGGTTGGCAGGGCGATAACCGGGCTTGTAGTACATGTAGTTCGTCCAGTCCGGGTTGATGTCCAGTTCCATCGCCGAGACGGAGCCGGCCCGCTTGAGCAGCTCGGCGAGCGTCCGGACGTCCAGGGCCGGACCGTAGACGAAGACGAGGCGACCGTCGCGGGTGACCCCGATCCCGGAGCGCCAGACATAGTAGCCGCCGCCCAGCGTGGCGCCCCAGTTGCTCTGCACGTTCTGGTCCACTGCCGCGGGGACCTTCCCGTTCTCGACGACGAGGTGCAGGTTCTGCCGGACCCCGACGACGTCGTGCGTCATGTGCATGTGCGCGCCATGCCCCCAGACGCCTATGGCCAAGCCCCCGCCTCGGTAATAAACCATCGAGGCCACGCCGGGTACGAGCGCCCCGCGGTAGGTCCCGTTGAGGTAGAAGCCGCCCCCGGACTGGGCAATCTTGAACCCGCTGTTGAACGTGGCCGCCAGGCCGGTGCGGGCGCCGGCCGGGATGTCCGCGGCGCTGCGCCAGTTCCCCGCACCGGGATCCTCGGTGCCGGGATGCATCTGGAAGCGAAGCAGGTGCGGGTTCATGGACACGATGCCGGCCACGTAGGCCGTGTGCACGGCGTCGGGCCGCAGGTAAGTACCGTAGATGGCGGGCACGTGATTGACCCGGTACAGGATCCGCCACTGGCCCTCCCCCCGCAGCGGCGTTCCGGCGGGCGAGGTCAGCTGCGCGGGCACGCCGAAGCCGGGCAGGATCTTGTGCACCTTCTGCCGGGCCGTCTTCTGGGCCGCAGCGCCCGCGCCGGGGCCGGCCAGCGAGAAGGACGGCTTGCCGCCCACCTTCGGTGCCTTATAGGAGATCCATTCGCCCAAGGTGACCAGCGGGCCGAGATAGTGGTCGCGGGCCCATTCGGCGACCCGCTCGGAAACGGTCCCGCCACCGGGCTTGGTCAGCGCGTGACCCATCGACCAGGAGAACCAGGCGAGGAAAACGACCAGGATGATCAGCACGATTCGTACACCCCGGCGATCCCGCAGCCGCCGGCCGGGCAGCTTGCCCCCGCGCGGCGGCCGGTGCGACCCGCCGCGGCGCCTCCCGCCGGGGGACGGCCGCTCGTAAGCGTCCGTACCTGTCTCGGGATCAGATCCCGAGGTCACCGAGCTGCGCATGGAACTCCTCTGCCGTCGCCGTCGCCCGAGGGCGGGGCGGATTCCGTGTCAGTGGCCGGTCATTCTGGCTACCCAGGGGGTCGCCAGGTGAATAGTCAGCAGGGCGACCAGCAGGCCGGTCGCCAACGATGTGCCCACTACGAGCCATCGAAACCGTCCGCCCGGCGCTGCCATCCGGGCACCGCCGCCCGGCGAGCCGAGCAGGATGCGCGGCAGCCGCCAAGCGTAGGCGAGCACGTGGATGGTCATGACACCGAACCAGAGTACGAAGGTCACCTTGTGCAGCAGCAGCCAGGGGCCCTGCTGCTGCGGCCCGGCCCACGCGAGGGCCACGCCCGTGCCCAGCACCGCCAGCGAGGTGATGATCACGAAGGGACCGAGCAAGCGGAGCAGGGGCGCCGGCGGACCCTTGCGGACGTAGGGCGCCGCGCCGGAGTAATAACGCACGAACCGGTAGCAGGTCGAGCAGATCTTGAGCAGCACCGGCCCGATCAGCAGCATGCCCAGGAAAAAATGCAGGGTCAGCAGTCGGTGCAGCGCCGGGAGGGTCAGCCCTTCCACGGCGAAGCCGATCAGCAGCACGGTCCCGGTCAGCGCGGTCAGCTGCTCATTGCCCTCGGCGCCGCCGACCGCCTCGGGCTGGCGCCGGTGCCGCCGCCTAGCTGTCACGCTCATGATCTCGAGCCCCTTCTTCGCGGGTCATCTGAGCGGGCAAGAGCTCCAGGGCCAGCGTCGGGCAGGCCCGGACCGCCCGGCGGGCGTCAGCGGCCAGGCCCGGCGGCACGTCGCCCAGGATAATCGGGAAGCCCCACTCATCCAGCTCGATGCGCTCGGCCAGCAGGTCCGCGCACAGCGCGTGCCCGGTGCAGGCGATCGGGTCCAGGCGCAGTCTCAGCGTCATCGCCACTCCTCCTCCGCCCATGGCCGCGGGATCGGCGGCTGGGCCGAGTCCGGTCGCCGGCTATGCGCGCCCAGGCAGGGGCGTCCGGCTGCGTGGGCGCGGGCGTCGGCGGCGAACGCGGTCAGCGCGGAGGCCGCCATCTGGACCGCGCCGTCCGGATGGCGGCAGGCGCCGCGGCCGGCAATGACGCCGAACCGGCGGCTGAGCCGCTGCAGGGGGCGGCCTTTCGGCTGGCCCGCCGCGAGCTGGGCGAAGTCGTCGGCGATGGCAGGGAGCCCGAACATGCACGGACCGCACTGCTGCGCGCCCTGCCGGGCCAGATAGTCCAGGATCCGCGCCGCCGCAGTGATCCCGCAGCTGGCCGGGGGCAGGGCGAACAGCACCCCGGCGCCTGGAGCCGCCCCGGCCGGCCGCAGTCCCGCCGGCGTCATCGGCAGCTGCGCGATGTCGGCCATGGCGTGCCAGGTGCCGAAGTAACCGCCGATGAGCACGCTGCCGGACTGATCCGCCCCGCTCAGCGCCAGCACGTCGCCGATGCGGCTGCCCGCCTCAATCTCATAGACTCCGGGGTCGCGCACCGCGCCGGTCATGGTGACGAGCATGGTGCCCGGCGAGCCGGGGCGGCCGGCGGTCCGGAACCAGTCGGGCCCGAAACGGGCGATGAGGGCGACATGGGCCAGCGTCTCGACGTTGTCGATCAGCGTGGGCCGACGCTGCACACCGCGCTCGAACGGCCGCGGCGGCGTCGTCATGGGCTTGGCCTCGCCGCCGTTCAGCCAGCGGACCAGGGCTGTCTCCTCGCTGGCGACGTAGTGGCGCGGCAGCTCGTGCACCAGCAGCCGGACCGGGTCCAGCCGGGCCTGCTGGCGCTCCTCGACGGCACGAAGTACCTCATCGACCTGCCAGGTCCGGCTCCGGTCCAGGCACACGTGGACGGTGTCGGCACCCACCGCCTGCGCGGCCGCCGCGGCGCCGTCCAGCACCAGGTGCGGCGCCCTGGCCAGCAGAGCCTGATCCTTCTCGCTGGCTGGCTCGCTCTCCATGCCGTTGGCCACCACGACCGCCGGGCCCCGGCGCGAGGCCACCGCCGCCATCTTGGTCCCGGTCGGGAAGCCCGCGCCACCCCGGCCGGTCAGCCCGGCCGCCGCCACGGCGTCGACTAGGCCGCCCCGGCCTCGCCGGCCGCTGCCCGGCAGCGGCCCGTACCTCTGGTGATGCTCGTGCAGGCTCGCGGGGCGGCCCGCATGCTGCCAGCCGATGGTCAGCCGCCGGCCAGCCGGCCGCTCCGACGGCTGCGCGGCCTCATCGGCGTACTCCCTGAGCTGGCTCATGCCCTGGCCGCCGCCCGCAGGGTCAGCTGGCCGGACGCCCTGGCTCCTCTGATGATCAGCATGACGTCCGCCTGCTGCTGTGACCCGCCGCTCCCGCGCAGCAGCGCGGTCAGGCGGTGACCGTCCAGCGCGGTCACCGGCCCCTGGCTGACGGCCCCCGAGGTCCCCGGCCTGAGCCGGACCGTGCCACTGGACATGGTGATTCCCCCGTCATCTGGCGTGCCGCGCAGCACGATCGTCAGGGTCCGCTGGGGGGTGTCGCTGGTGCGGGAGTCCACGGTGATGGTGACCTCGCCGGCGCGCGGTCCCGCCGACCGCCGGACCCGGCCGGTAAACGCGGCCATCCGCGGCGGCACCGCCAGCGCCGGAGTCGCGCTGGCGGCCGTGCCACGGCTCGTGGCCGAGCCCAGCAGCGCCACCGGGGTGCCCGCCCGCCGGGCCCAGCCAGGCTGGAGCGGGCCGATGAAGACGAACACGGCCGTACCCAGCGGCACCAGCACCGTGGCCGCGATGGCCGCCGTCCGGCCGGCTCCCGGCTGGGCCAGGGACAGCCGCCACCACGCCGTCCCCGCTACGGCGGCGACGCATAGCGCATCCAGGAGGAGCAGCCAGGACAGCCTGCTGTCGGTTCCGGTGCCCAGGCCGTGCCAGAGCGCGACGGGCCAGCACGCGTACGAGGCCAGATGCACCGCGCGCCAGGCCCGGTACGAGAGTCGGTCGCGCAGCAGGCTCGTCAGCGTGACGGCGAGCAGCAGGTCGAACGCGATAGTGCCCAGGCCCAGCCAGAAGGTGCGGTAGCTCGAGCTGAAGGGGACGACGGCCGACACCACGCTGATCTGCGTATAGCTGTCCGCCACAGTGGCCACCACGTGCACCAGCAGCAGGCAGAGGACCAGGAGCGAGACGTTGCGGTGCAGCCCGGCGGTGACGACCCGCGGCAGGCCGGGCGCCGTGAGCCGCGCGACCCCCGCGATCCCGAGCATCACGGTGAGGGTCAGCAGCACGAGGGCGACCACTCCCGTTGCCCTCGCCGCGTACCACAGCGGGCTCACTCCGGTGCTGGCCGCGCTGAGCGCGGCGCCCGTCATGGGCCCGCTCCGGAAGCCCAGCCGGGGCGGGTGATCGGGGCGGCGCCGGTCGCCGGACCTGGGCCGGCCCGCTGACCTGTCCGCGCCTGGCAGCTCATCATGAGTCAGGAACCGCCCGAAGACACCTGGGGAGCGGCGGGCGTGCTGGCCGGCGGCTGCGGTGGCGGCGCTAGGTGGCGGCGGGCGTGCGTCCGGGTGGCCGACGAGCCACTGCCAGGCGGCTGAGCCGGGCTGGACGGCTGCGCGGACGCCGACGGGAGGCCGGTGCCCGCGCCGGACGGCGGACCGCCGCGGGTTCCGGCGGCCCGGGCATGACCGGGAATGGCGTGCGCGAAGGCCGTGCCCAGGGCCAGCGAGCCGATCGCGACGCCCCCGGTGATGCCCAGCGATAGAGCCCGGGTCCGATGCAGCAGCCGGCGGCGGTGGGCCGCGGCCTGGTAGGCCGGCGTATTTCGTGACACTGGCATTCCCGTCCCTGGCCTCCTGATGGCATCGATGGGCGATCCGTCAGTTCGCTAGCTTGCCGGGCGCGGTGCGCGGGACCGGTTCAGGACTCGTTCAGAAGCGGTTAAGGTCGCCGGGACCTCCGGCGGCCAGAGCCCCTGGCCTGCGGAAGTTTCGGTGCGAGGCCGCGCGCGGCAGCTCGATGGTGACTGTCACGCCGCCGCCCGGGGTGTCCGACAGCGACGCCGAGCCGCCGTTGGCGACCACCAGCCGGTCCACGATGGCCAGCCCGAGCCCGGTCCCGCCGGGCGTGCCGGTGGCGAACCTGCGGAACGCCGCATGCCGCTGCTGGCCGGTCATCCCGGCGCCGTTGTCGGAGACGGTAATCCTGGCCAGTCCCGCCACCGACTCGGCGCGGACCCGGACGCTGCCCCCGGCCGGCAGCGCGTCCAGGGCGTTGGCCAGCAGGTTGTCCAGAATCTGCTCGAGGTGCCCCTCGCGCATGCGGATGCTGACCGGCGCGGGGCTCTCCGCGGTCAGCGTGACGCCGCGTTCCTCGGCGGCGGGCCGCCACGCCGCCGCCCGGTCGGCGACCACGGCGTCGGCTGCGACAGGGATCGGCGCGGCAGTCACGTTCTCGGCCCGCGCCACGGCTAGCAGCCCGCTCACCAGCCGGGTCAGCCGGGCGATCTCCTCCTGGGCCCCCGCGAGCTCCGCGGCGGTCGCGCTGTCGGCGTCCTGCGCCAGCAGGTCCAGCCGGAGCCGCAAGGCGGCCAGCGGGGTACGGACCTGATGCGAGACGTCGGCCATCATGGACTGGTGCCCGTTCACCAGCGACTGGAGCCGCGCCGCCATGGTGTTGAAGGTGGCGGACAGCCGGCGGACCTCCGGGGGTCCCGACGTAACGCTGGCCCTGGTGTCCAGCGCGCCGTCGCCCAGCTGGCGGGCCGCCACCGCCAGAGTGGTCAGCGGGCGGCCGACCCAGCGAGCGAGCCCGACGGCGAGCGCCGCGGCCGCCAGCAGGCCGGCCGCTGCGACGACGCCAATGAGCGTCCACAGCACCACGATCCGGTGATCAAGCGGCTCGGTGGATCGGGACAGGGCCACGGTGCCGATCGAGCCCGTGCCAGAGGTGGGGACGATCGGCGCCGTCACCAGGAGCCGGTCCACGGAGGGATAGCTGTGCGGTGACTGGCTGGGCGCGCCGCTGGTGAGATGGCCGTCCACCGGCCGGCCGGGGGAGCCGGCCACCGCACGGCCCGCCCGGTCGTAGACCGTGACCCGGTCGCCTGCGGCGGCCAGCTCCCGGACCGCCCGGCGCAGGGTCGCGCCCTGGACGTGATCGTCGATCCGCTCCTCGGCCACGTTGGCCAGCGTGGCGGCCGCGGTAGCGGTCTCGCGCTCGAAATCCCGGCGGTCCTGCGCGGCGGTCAGCAGGCCTAGTGGCACGGCCACGACGGCTAGCAGCGCCGTGATCAGCGCCAGGACGGTCAGGACGATCCGCCTGGCCATCAGGGATCGCCGAGCCGGAAGCCGCGCCCGTAGACGGTCTCGATCAGGCCGGGGACACCCAGCTTCCGGCGCAGCGCCGCGATGTGGACGTCCAGCACCTTGGTCGGCCCGTACCAGTTGGAGTCCCAGGCTGATTCCAGGATCTCCTGGCGGCTCTGGGCCCGGCCCGGATCAGCCACCAGGCACTCCAGGATGTCGAACTCCTTCGGGGTCAGCGCGACTTCGTCTCCCGAGACCGTGACCTTCCGGGTCCGCAGGTCCACCGCCAGCGGCCCGTGCCGGATCACGTCACTGTCGGGCCGGACCCGCCGGAGCACGGCCCGGATCCGGGCCAGCAGCTCACTGAGCCCGAATGGCTTGACCAGGTAATCGTCGGCACCCGCGTCCAGGGCGGTGACGCGGTCCGCCTCCTCGCCGTAGGCGGTGACCACGATGATGGCCGCGCTCGACCGCTGCCGGAGCTGCCGGCAGACGTGCACGCCGTCGGTATCGGGCAGCCCCAGATCCAGCAGCACGACGTCGCAGTCCTCGCGGTCCAGGGCCTCGGCCCCGCTGACGACGTGCTGGACCTGATAGCCGCCCCGGACCAGAGCGCGGACCAGCTGGGTGGCGATGCCGGGATCGTCCTCCACGACGAGCACGCTGGCCGCTCCCGCCTGGGCGCCGGAACTTGCGATCTCACCAGGCAGTGCCATGCAGCCACGGTAGGACACCAGGTCCCCTGGTCGCGCCCGGACGCCGCAGCCCGCTACCTACCAGCCTGACGGGAGAGGCATTCCCTCGGTGTAGCCGGCGGCGCCCTGGATCCCCACGACCGCGCGCTCGTGCAGGCCATCCAGGGTGTCCGCCCCGGCGTAGCTGCAGGCGCTGCGCACTCCCGCGGTGATCGCGTCGATCAGGTCCTCCACGCCGGGCCGCCGCGGGTCGAGGTACATCCGGGAGGTGGAGATCCCCTCCTCGAACAGCTCCTTGCGGGCCCGGTCGAACGCCGAGTCCGCCGCCGACCGCAGCCGCACGGCCCTGGCCGAGGCCATCCCGAAGCTTTCCTTGTACAGGCGGCCGTCGGCATCCCGGAAGACGTCACCGGGGGACTCGCAGGTGCCGGCGAACCACGAGCCGATCATCACGTTCGCCGCGCCCGCGGCCAGCGCGAGTGCGACATCGCGCGGGTACCGGACGCCACCGTCGGCCCAGACGTGCGCGCCCAGCTGGCGGGCCTCCGCGGCGCACTCGAGCACCGCGGTGAACTGCGGCCGACCGACCCCGGTCATCATCCGCGTGGTGCACATCGCGCCCGGCCCGACGCCGACCTTCACGATGTCCGCCCCGGCCTCCACCAGGTCGGCCACCCCGGCTGCGGTCACCACGTTGCCCGCCGCCACCGGCACGGCCGGAGTCAGCTCCCGCACCGAGCGCAGCGCGTGCATCATCTTCTCCTGGTGCCCGTGCGCGGTGTCGACTACCAGCAGGTCGGCCCCGGCATCGAGCAGCAGCTTGGCCTTGGCGGCCACGTCGCCGTTGATGCCGAGCGCGGCGCCAATCCGGAGCCGGCCTACGGCGTCCACCGCCGGCTGGTACAGCGTGGCCCGCAGCGCCCCGGTACGGGTCAGGATGCCCACGCAGCGCCCGGCCTCGTCCACGACCGGCGCCAGCCGGTGCCGGCCGTCATGCAGCAGGCCGAACGCCCGCTCCGGGTCCGTCCCGGCTGGCAGGGTCAGCGGGTCCGCGGACATGACCTGGCTGAGCTGGGTGAACCGGTCGACGCCCTGGCAGTCCGCCTCGGTCACCACGCCCACCGGCCGCCCGTCGCGCACGACGATGACCGCGCCGTGGGCGCGCTTGGGCAGCAGGCTCAGCGCGTGGCCCGTGGTGGCGTCCGGGCCCAGCGTGAGCGGTGTGTCGTGCACCAGGTCGCGGGCCTTGACCCAGGCGATGACCTCGGCGACCACGTCCGCGGGGATGTCCTGCGGCAGGATCGCCATCCCGCCCCGGCGTGCGACCGTCTCCGCCATCCGGCGGCCGGCCACCGCGGTCATGTTCGAGACGACGAGCGGGATGGTGGTGCCGCTGCCGTCGCGGGTAGCCAGGCTCACGTCCAGCCGCGAGCCGACCGCCGACCGGCTGGGCGCCAGGAAGACGTCGGAATAGGTCAGGTCATGAGCGGGCGGGGAAAGGAATCGCACGCCCTCGATTGTGCCCCATCGGCCAGCCCCGGACGCCTGACCGAACGCCGGGCCTGAGCGCCTGACTGGTCAGGACGAGTGGAAGGCGGCGTACATGATGGCGCTCAGCCGGTCCACCATCTCGTCCCGGGGCAGCTGAACCTCCACGCACAGCAGGTAGTTGACCCGCTCCAGCATCATCAGGCAGGCAACGGCCGTGAGCTCGGCATGCGCGCTGAGCGGGCCGCTCCCGTCACCATCAGCCGTGGCCGGGCCCGCGCCGACGGTCATGCCCTCGGTCATGGCCTCCGCCAGCCGGAACAGCTGCTGCAGCCCGTCGCCGTAGACCTCCTCGCCCACCACCTCGGCCTGGGTCAGGATGCGCAGGACCGTCGCGTGCGCCGCGTAGACGTCGCAGAACCGGCGGACCCAGTCCCGCAGCGCGGCCTTGCCCGAGGAGTTCCTGGTGACCACCGGGAACTCGTCGGTGATGATCTTCATGCCGTCCAGGGCATCCCGGAGCAGCGTCTTGAACAGGTCATCCTTGTTGGAGAAATACAGGTAGAAGGTGCCATGCGAGATACTGGCCCGGCGGACGATGTCGTCGACCCGGGCCGCCTGGAAGCCACGCTCGTCGAACTCGATGAGGCCTGCTTCCAGCAGCTTGCGGACCGTCTTCTGGCCTTGCCGGCCCAGCGCCCGGCCCTGTGCCGGGGCTCCGCCGCCCATGGATGGTGGCATGGGGCGCATCCCGTTCCGGGGCGGGCCGGCCGGGCGGGCAGCCGGGCCTGGCTCCCCGCAGGGCTTGCTAGCCGCGCCGCTTCGTTGTCGTTCGATCGCGTCGTGCCGCCGGGGCGGCCTGTTCCCGGGTATCTGGCCACCTTCCCTGCTCATGGAGCGAGACTAGTCCGCCAGCGGTGTCGCCGTCATGAACGCCCCGTCAAGAGCCGATGACGTGCGCCAGATAAGGATTGCCAAATCTACGTTCCGGGTCCACCGCGTCGCGCAGCGCGACAAATTCGCTGAAGCGCGGATAGACCCCGGCCAGGTAGTCCGCCGCCTGAGTGTGCATCTTGCCCCAGTGCGGCCGCCCGCCGGCCGCGGTCATGAGGGCCTCCACGTCCGCGAAGTACTCCTCGTGCGGGGCCGACCGCAGGACATGGATGGCGATATAGCCGGAGTCCCGGCCGTGCGCGGTGGACAGCCAGACGTCGTCCGCCGGCGTGACCCGCACCTCGATCGGGAAGCTGATCCGCCAGTCCCGCCGCCGGAACAGGTCCCGGACCTCGCCGAGCACCTCGGCCAGCGCCGCCCGCGGCACCGCGTACTCCTGCTCCTTGAAGCGCACCCGCCGGGGGCTGGTGAACACCCGGTGGGCCGCGTCGGTATACGTGCGGGCGCCGAGCGCCCGGGCGGCGGCGGCGTTGATAGCGGGGATCGCAGCGGGGGCGAAGCGGCCGACCTGGCAGGTCGCCCCGAAGACCGTGTTCGACAGGAACTGGTCATCCAGCAGGTAACGCCAGCCGGGGAGCGGCCGCGCCGGGCCGGGCGACCGGTTGTTCCGCTTGGTCAGGCACCCTTCGCTGTGCGGGAACCAGTAGAACTCGAAGTGCTCGTTGGCGGTGGTGAGCTCGTCGAGCCGGCTCAGCACCTCCGACCACGACATCGGCTCCTCCTGCGCCCGGAGCAGGAAGGCGGGGACGACCCGGAAGGTGACGGCGGTCAGGACGCCCAGCGCGCCGAGGCCGACCCGCGCCGCCTCGAACAGGCGGGGATCGGCGTCGTCGGCGGCACAGGTCACGATGCTGCCGTCGGCCAGTACCAGTTCCAGCCCGGCCACCTGGGCGGCCATGCCGCCGACGTCGCGGCCGGTGCCGTGGGTGCCGGTCTGCACGGCGCCGGCCACGGTCTGCCCCTGGATGTCGCCCATGTTGGCCAGCGACAGGCCGCGGGCGAGCAGTTCGGCGTTGAGCACGTGCAGCGGGCAGCCCGCCTCGGCGGTGACCAGGCCCGCCGCAGCGTCCACCGACCTGATGGCGGTCAGCCTGGCCGGGCCCAGCAGCACCCCGTCGGTCGCGGCCACGGGGGTGAACGAGTGCCCGCTGCCGGTCATCCGGACGGTGAGCCCGTCCGCCGCCGCGCGGGTCACCTCCACGGCTACCTCCTCCGCCGAGCCCGGCGCGGCTCGCCGGACCGGGCGGGCGGTGACGGTCCCCGCCCAGTTCTGCCAGGGCGCGGCCCCGGACGCCGGGCGGCCGGGCACCGAGGCGGCCGGTCTCGTGCTGCGCTGTCGGACCATCGGGTTATTCTGCCGCCTGACCGGAATGTTCCGCACCTAGGCGGCCCAGGCCCGCGACGCAGACCAGCGCGGCCAGGCCGCCGCATCCGGCCGCGAACACGTACCCCCAGCGGGCCCCGCCCGCGTCGACAATGTGCCCGGCGACGGCCGAGCCGGCTGCCACGCCGACCGAGATGGCCGACGACAGCCAGGTCATCCCCTCGGTCCGGCGTCGCGGCGGCGCCTGCCGTTCGATCAGGCTGAAGCCCGCGATCAGCGTGGGGGAGATGGTCAGCCCGGCGAAGAAGATGACCAGGGCCAGGGCCAGCAGGCCCGGTAGCGCCCAGAACGTCGCGACCCCCGCCACGGTCAGGCACAGGGTGATGACGAACCGCCGTTCCAGGGGAACGCGCCACGACCGCGAGCCGTACCAGATACCGCCAACGGCGCTGCCGAGCGCGTACGTGCCGAGCAGCAGGCCCGCCAGCGGCCGGTGCCCGTGCTCCTGCGCGAAGTCCACGGTGCTGAGGTCGATCGTGGCGAACATCGCGCCCAGGAAGACGCAGCCCGGTGCCAGCGTGACCAGCCCGGCCGCCGGCAGCCGCCCCCCGGCCCGCTGCCGCCCCCCGGCCCGCTGCCGCCGCCTGGTCCAGCGGCCCCGTCGGCGCAGTTCCGGTCGCCCAGCCTCTGGTGGCCCAGCCTCTGGTGACACGGGCGCTGGGTGCACGGGCGCTGGGTGCACCACGGCGGGCTCCGTGCCGCGCTGGGCCGCCAGCGCCAGCGTGCCGGCCACGCACAAGACCGCGGCCACGACCACCCCGGCGGCGGGCTGGACCTCGGTGGCCAGCACCGTGGCGAGCGCCGGCCCGATCACGAAGATCATCTCGTCGACGACGGATTCCAGCGCGTAAGCCGTCCCCAGGGCCTGGGCGTCGTCCAGCAGCGCGCTCCAGCGAGCCCGGACCATCGAGCCCAGCGACGGCATGGCCGCGCCCGCGAGGCAAGCGGTGACCAGCAGCGCCGCCAGCGGGGCCCGCAGCTCCGCGCAGGCCACGAACGCGATGGTGGCCAAGCCGAAGACGGCCGCCATCGGCCGCAGCACCCGGCCCTGGCCGAACCGGTCGGCCAGGCTGGCGATCTTCGGCGCGCAGACCGCGTAGCTGACCGATCCCGCCGCGGCCACCACCCCGGCCTCCCCGTACCGACCGGTCTGCGCCGAGATCAGCAGCAGGCTGCCCAGGCCGTACATCGACATGGTCATCCGGCCGACCGCCCCGGCCATGGTGAACCGCAGGGCGCCCGGCAGGCGCAGCACCGCCAGGTACCTGCTGCCGCCCGGCTCGGCCTGCGCCGGCCGATCCCGAACGTCCGTCATATCCCGCCGTGACCTCCCCTCAGACGGTATCGGGCGCTGGCAAGCTGTTTACCTGCGCGTGCCCATCAGGTTCTTGGACCTCCCAGGCGGGGCGGGTTACTGTGGACCGGACATGGGACGCCTTGCCCGACGCCGTCGCGTCGCCGCGCCCACCGGACGCCTGAGCGGCGCCCGGCGGGCCGCGGCACTCTCAGTGACCGCGCTCGTCGGCCTGACCGGCCTCGGGCTGGGCGGCCAGCTGGTGATCCGGGGCCAGGCCAGCCAGGCCGCGGTCAGGCAGGCGCCCACGACGCCCCAGGCCCAGCTGGCCGCGGCGCGCGTGATACCGCAGCCGACCGCGGCGGCCACCGGGCCCGCGAGCGGCCAGCCCGCTCCGGCGGCTTCGGCATCGCCGAGCGCCCAGGCCCAGTCCTTCGGCCGGATCATCCTGCCCGACCTGCTGATCGTGGCCCCGAAAGGGCTGAGCAGCAAGCAGATCACCCGGCTGGGGGCGATCTCCGGCGTTCAGAACATGATCAGCTTCGACGGGGCTCAGATCACCGCGGGTGGCCGCTCGGTGAGCGCGATCGGGGTGGATCCCGCCACGTTCCGCTCCTGGGTGCCCGTGCGTACCGCCTCGGACCAGGCGCTCTGGACGGCGCTGAGCCGCGGCGAGTTCGTCGCCGCCGACTCGGCCGGCCGGCGCCTGCAGCTGAAGCCGGGGGCGGGTTACCGGCTGTCGGGCGCGTCCTCCGAGGTCGTCACCTTCGGGTCGACGGCGCGCCTGGCCCTCAACGGGGTCGACCTGCTGGTCAGCCAGGCCATGTCGCGCAAGCTCGGGCTGGTGCATCAGGTCGCGGCGCTGATCAGCGCGCCGGGCGTCAGCATGACCAGCCTGACCAGGACGGTGTCCGCCATCCTCGGCCCGACGGCCCGCATGGAGAGCCTGCGCAGCCAGCAGCTGCCGGTCGCCGGGACGACATCGGGCGCCGTGCCGACCACCTACCTCCAGCTGTTCAAGTACTCCGCCGCGCGGGAATGCCGGGGCCTGTCCTGGACCATCCTGGCCGCGATCGGCCAGATCGAGAGCGGGGACGGCACCAACGTCGGGCCGTCCACCGCGGGTGCGCTCGGCCCCATGCAGTTCCTGCCCTCGACCTGGGCCCGATGGGGGATCAACGGCCCGGGCCAGACCGGACCGCCCAACGCCCTGAACCCCTACGACGCGGTGCCGTCGGCGGCCCGGCTGCTGTGCGCGGACGGCGCCGCTGGTGGCGGGCAATCCCTCTATAACGCCATCTTCGCCTATAACCACGCCGACTGGTACGTGCGCGAGGTGCTCGGCCTAGCCGCCCGGTATGCGGCCGACTACAGCTGACCGGCTCTGCTGAGCCCCGGATCACTGAGCAGCTGAGCTCTGGCCTCCTCACCACCGAGCCCCGAGCCAGTAAGTCCATCAGCACTGGTTGGATGGTGAGCATGCCGGCCTATGACGCGCTCCTGCTTGTCTCCTTCGGCGGCCCGGAAGGACCCGAGGATGTCCTGCCCTTCCTGCGGAACGTCACCGCGGGCCGGAACATCCCCGATAGCCGCCTGGAGCAGGTAGCCGAGCACTATTACCTGTTCGGGGGGATCAGCCCGATCAATCAGCAGTGCCGCGACCTGGTCGCGGCGATCGAGAAGGACTTCGAGGCCGGCGGCATCGACCTGCCGGTCTACTGGGGCAACCGGAACTGGCAGCCGTACCTGGCTGGCACCGTGGCCACTATGGCGGCCGATGGCGTGACCCGCGCCCTGGCCGTGGCCACGTCTGCCTATAGCTCGTACTCGAGCTGCCGCCAGTACCTCGAGGACATCGAGCACGGCAGGGCCCCGCTCGGGCCGGCCGCGCCGCGCATCGACAAGATCCCGCCGTACTTCAGCCAGGCCGGATTCACGCAGTCGTTCGCCACCGCCGCGGAGGCGGCGCTGCAATCCCTGCCAGCTGACGTCAGGGATCAGGCGGACCTGGTCTTCACCGCGCACAGCATCCCGCTGGCCATGTCCGAGCGGAGCGGGCCGCTTAGCGGCGCCTACCCGGCCCAGCTGGCCGAGGTAGCAGGCCAGGTCGCGGCCAGGCTTGGCGTTACCCGGCCCTGGCGGCTGGCCTATTCCAGCCGCAGCGGACCGCCCGCCCAGCCCTGGCTGGAGCCCGATATCAGCGACTGCCTGGCCGAGCTGGCCGCGGCCGGCTCGCGCGCCGTGGTGGTCGTCCCGATCGGCTTCGTCTCCGATCACATGGAGGTCCGGTTCGACCTCGACGTCGAGGCGGCTGAGACGGCGCGGCGGCTCGGGCTGCCCTTCGCCCGCGCGACCACGCCGGGCACGAGCGCGCCGTTCGTCGCGATGATCACCGACCTGGTCCGGCAGTGGCAGGCGGAGCCGCCCGCATCCGGTCCGCCCGGCGTCACCGCCGCCGCGGCCCCCCCGGCGGGGCACGGGGCAGCCGCGGCCCGGAGATTCTGCGGCAGTGACTGCTGCGTTCCCGCCCCGGCCCGCCCGCTGGCGGCCAGGTGAGCGCCCTGGCCGACCCCGGCGACCTCGCCGGGTTGGCCTGCGCCGTGGCAGGGGAAGCCGGCGACCTGCTCATCGCCCAGCATGGCCAGGTCCGGGTCGTCGACACCAAGTCCAGCCCGACCGACGTGGTCACGGAAATGGACCGGGCGGCCGAGGAACTGATCCGGCGGCGCATCCTCACGGCCAGGCCCGGTGACGTGATCCTGGGGGAGGAGGGCGGTCAGATCGGCACCGAATCGGCCGTCCGGTGGATCGTGGACCCGCTGGATGGAACCGTTAATTACCTGTATGGCCTGGCCGACTGGGCGGTGAGTATCGCGGCCGAGGTCGCCGGCACCGTGGTGGCCGGGGCGGTCTTCGTGCCCGTGCACCGCAGCCTGTTCAGCGCCACCGCCGGCGGCGGGGCCTGGCTGCGGTTGCCCTGGCAGGACGGCCGCGAGCGGCTGTCCTGCAACAGCGGGGTGCGCCTGCCCGATGCGCTGGTCGGCACCGGGTTCGGCTACGCGGCAGGCCGCCGGGCGGTGCAGGGTCAGGTTGTCGCGGCCCTGCTGCCGCGCATACGCGACATCCGGCGGGCCGGCGCCGCCGCCGTGGACCTGTGCTCGGTGGCGGCCGGGCGGCTGGACGCCTTCTACGAGCGCGGGCTGCATGAGTGGGACTTCGCCGCGGGCGGCCTCATCGCCCGGGAGGCCGGGGCGCAGGTCGCCGGCCTGCACGGGCGCCCGGCCAGCGAGTCGATGACCCTCGCGGCCGGCCCCGGCCTGTTCGGTGAGCTGCATGACGTGCTGGCACGCCTGGACCCGGAACGCGACCTCTGAGCTTCGCGAGCGGGGCCGCCGTTAGCCCGGTCCCCGCCGTTTGCCCTGGTCCCGCCGTTAGCCCTTGGTCAGGGTGCCGGTGGCGGGCGGCCCGACCTTGCCGCGGAAGCTGAACGAAAGGCCGCCGGGGCCAGGCGACAGCGTCACCAGGCCGTTCGCGCACGTGCTCTGCCCCGTGACGATGCCCTGGCTCAGGGTCAGCATGCCGTGCCGCAGCGACTGCGCGGTGAGGTCCCCGGAACAGCTGAACGTGGCGCTGGAGTACTCGATGCTCCCCGTGGACGATCCGGCCGTAATGCTCACCTTGACGTGGAACGCATCAGGCGGATTCAGCTGCTTGGCCGTTCCCTGCCACGATCCCGTGAAGGCCGCCGGTATCGCCGGGGGGATGGCCGGCGTCGCGGCGCTGACGGTCGAGGAGACCGGGCTGGTGGAACTCTGGGCGATGTCGGCGTGCGAGCCGTTGCCCGGTCCGCGGGCACTCTGCATGACGTGCACGATCACGAAGGCCACGGCGGCGATCACCACTATGGCCGCGGCGATGGTCAGCGCCCCGGATCTGCGGCCGGATGAGGGGTGGCGGCGCCCGGCCGAGTGCTCGTGCGCCGAGTGGGCTGAGTGGGCTGAGTGGGCTGAGTGGGCTGAGTGAGCCGGGTGCTCGGCGTGCTCGGCCTCGCCGGGTCCGGCGCAGACATCATCGGGGCCGGGCGACCTGCGCTCCGGGCGGCGCGGCCGCTGGAGGTCGTCGGGGCGGCGCTGGCTCAATGGCCGCGCCGACCTGCTGCCCGGTCCGGAGCGGGCCGCCCTGGCCAATTCCGGCGCCCCCCGGGTGACCTGAGCGGCACGGCGCGAGCCCTCCGCCAGCACCCCGGCTGGCGGCTCGACGTTATCGAGCAGGCGGAGGACGACTGACCTGGTCGGTGGCCGCAGCGACGAATCGCCTGCCAGGCAGTCGGCCACCGCCCGGCGCAGCGGCTCGGGCAGTGCCGCCAGGTCCGCCAGCGTCGCGGGGGGCCTGCCCATGGCGGCGAACACCATCGTCTGCGCCCAGGCCAGCATGTCCGCCGAGGGGGTGGCGGAACCATAGGGCGGCGTTATCCCGAACTCGATGATCCGCGGCCCGCTCGCGCTCATCATCACGTGCTCCGGTCCGAAGCTGCCGTGCACCAGGCCGGCCTGGTGCACGGCAGCCAGCCCGGTAGCGGACCCCGTGGCGAGCGCCATCAGCTGCGGGCCGTCGAACCTGCCGTCGTCCGAGACCGCCTCGAGCAGCGACTTGCCGGCGACGTACTCGCTGACGAGGTAGGCATAGCCGTCTTCCACGCCAGCATCGAGGATGCGGGCCACGCAGAACGGGCTGACCCGCGTGGCCGAGCCCGCTTCCGCGGCGAACCGGTCACGCGCCGCCGCGTCGCGGGTCCAGTGGCCCTGCAGCAGCCGCAGTGTCACCTCGGTGCCGTCCCCGGCGGTAGCCAGGTACAAAGGGCCCGCGCCGGGCATACCGGATATACGGCCGGTCAGCCGATATCGGCCGACGCGGTCGGGATCTTCGGCACGCAGCGGGGTGACGTGGGGCACAGACCATCCCCCGTGGTCATCGGTGAGCGACAGGGTGAGTGGTTCGTACCATACGCACTCCGGACAAGATGGTTGAGCTGATCGGGCAAGTTACTCGCTGGTCAGCGGCGGGCCGGCCCGTTTGGCCGGGACGGAATACGGCAAGGTAAGCAGGCGCTGAGCACATCCCGAGCGGGGATCTGGCTACGACACGAGGAAGTTGGCGGCGGTAGTGCTGTACCTTGCGCCAGGACGTGGAAGAATTCCCCGCCGGAATCGGGCACAACCGAGGCTTCCCGAGCGTTACATCCGCGCGACGAGGTTAGTGAAGATGGAGGGGTTAGGGCCAAGATGGCTACGGACTACGACAGCCCGAGGAAGACCGACGACGAGCTAACAGAGGACAGCCTGCAGGAGCTTCAGGCACGCCGGATGGACAAGTCGGCGACGGTGATCGATCTTGATCCCGACGACGTCGCGGAGTCGCTGGAGCTTCCCGGGGCAGATCTGTCCAATGAGGAACTCTCGTTTCGGGTCATTCCTCGGCAGGCAGATGAGTTCACCTGTTCGAGTTGCTTCCTGGTGCATCACAGGAGCCAGCTCGCCGAGACCCGCGGCGGCCAGCTAGTTTGCCGGGAGTGCGCGGCCTGATGGCGTTGTGATGACGAGATGAGCGCTCAGGCCGGGGGGGATCCCGACAAGAGGGCAACGGCCTGATGCCGCAAGACCCGGCGCGGGCCGCGCTCGTGTAGCTATGCGGGCGGCCGGGTCGATGGCAGCAGCGCTCTTTGCCGTAGCACCGCGGGCAGCAGCGGCTACGCCGCGGGGATGGCGTCCCAGGCGGCTACGGCCCTCGGCCAGGGGCGACTGAGCCATGCGCGCCAGCGCGCGATCCGGCGGCAGCTCGGCCGTGCACGCTGCTCGGCAGTCCCGTACACGTTTAGCTAGTTTTCCCGACTCTACGCCGATTCGGCCGATGATTCAGGCGTTGCGCCATGTCGCGGAGCGCGCGCGAGTCGGCTCAGCGTGACCGGCCGCCTCACGGCGCTGCGTGGGTCGGCCAATGAGTCCCGTCAGGGCCTAGCAGGGCGTTGCGCATCTCGCGCGACAGCCACTCGGTGTAGGCCAGCTCAGGCCAGCCGCACTGGAGCACGAGGGCGTTATAGTGCGCGGGATCGTTGAAGATCCACAGCAGGTCAGTCGCGCGGCGGGTGGTATGGCCTGGTTGCAGCGGGCCCAGTGATTCCAGGTGCCGGACCACCATCTGTGCCCCGGCCCGGCGGTTACGTTGCAAGTTATCCCACAGGTCGGTCACATCGGGCGATTCGTCGGCCGCCCGCCGGACGGCCTCGAAGGTCTGAGCGGCGCGTCCGCCGATCAGCGTGCACACCCTCGCGTAGGCGTCGAGGACGCCGGCTGGAGTCGGCGCGTCCCAGACCGGCCGGAACCAGGGCCGGTCCGCCACGGGAACGGGCTCGTCGTCGCCCGCCAGCGCCTGGTCGAGCGCCTGGCGCAGCAGCGCCGACTTGGAGCCAAACGCCGCGAACACGGTGGGCCGGGCCACGCCGGCCGCGGCCGCTATATCGGCCAGCGAGGTCGCAGCGTACCCGCGGGCCGCGAAGAGTTCGCTGGCCGAGTTGACGATCACCTGGCGTGTCTGCCGCGCGCTCTCCTGGCGGACCGCAGACTCGTACCGCCGCCTGGGTGACTGGCCCTTGACGCCGCTCATAGATCCGCAATACTAATCCACTATTCATTAGACTGACGTCTAACTAATCCGAGGACCACTATGTCACAGGTCATGCCTGTCCGTCCGTATATGAGCCGGGCGGGTGAAGGAGAAGAGCTGTGGTTCCTGGGCTGCCTGGTCAGTATCAAGGCCGCCGGGGCGCAGACTCGTGGCCGCCTGACCGTGGCCGAGTTCCTGAACCCCGCGGCGTTCGCTCCGCCCCTGCACCGGCACCTGGAAGAAGATGAGCTGTTCTACGTCCTTTCCGGCGCTGCCGAGTTCCGCTGCGACGGCGAGACCTTTTCGGCGGGACCGGGTGACTTCGTGCTGCTGCCCGTCGGCCTGCCGCACACCTTCATCGTCGGAGCCGACGAGCCGCTGCGGGCCTTGCAGATCACCACGCCCTCCGGGTTCGAGCACTTCGCGGCCGCCGTCGGCGAGACCGCGCGGCACAGTCGGCTACCGGATCCGGCACCGGTGGACGCGGCCGCCCTCGGTCACGCGGCCAGCCAGCACGCCATCGAACTGCTCGGCCCGCCCCCGCAGCACTGACGCAGCTCCGGCCCGTAAGGGGTTCCGGGTTCTTCGATGCCGACTGAGCCGCCACCCCCGCACTCGCCTGCCGTGGTCGGTCACCAGGGCCGCAACCCGCTCGACGTCCTCCGCGGTGGGCACGCGAGCGTCGTGCCCGGCCGCCAGGGCGGGAGCGGTGTACAGCGGCAGCGCGGCCGCGGCCCGCCACTCACCCAGCCACGCATGCGTGGCCGGGGCGACGCGAGCACAGCGGCGCCTCGGCCACACCGATGCGCTTACTTGCCGCGCAGGCCGATCGGGTTGCCGTCGGTGTCCTCCAGCACGCACACCCGCGCCCCCGGACTGATCTCGCGGGGCGCGCTCCGCTCGGTCGCGCCGGCGGCGAGCAGACCGGCGCGGACGGCGTCGAGATCGTCGACATCGGCATTGACCACTGGCCCACCAGCCACATCGCCATGAGGATCCAGGCCGACCTCGAAGCCGTCGGCAGAGTAGCCGACGTAATAGGGCTGGTCGGTATGCGGCGTGCCGAGCAATGCGGTGTAGATCGCCTTGGCGGCGTCCAGGTCGGATATCGGGACGACCATGCTGCGGATCGTCGGACTCATCTGTTCTTCCTCTCGGATTCGGCGGTCACATCCGCGACCGCTGCTTCGTCGATGAGGTGACCCATCAACCGAGCAGGAATGTGACCGCGATGGATGCCAGGACCGTGATCTTCCAGGGCAGCGTAGCCACCTGTGGACGGTGGCCTACCCAACTTCTGGCTCGGTGCACGAGGCCGACGACGCCGTCCAAGAGGCCTAGTACTGCAGCCGTAGATCGTGATCTTGCGGCGTCGGGGGGCGGGAATACGGGACGGCCACCGGTTGATCATCATGGTTTGTGACAACTCAAGACG
>Ga0208589_1000053_pt1 | contig 51998 bp, 47 predicted proteins | sample NGESurshal092012_2_FD_184486 | JGI IMG/M metagenome (GOLD analysis project Ga0208589, IMG submission 184486) | Arctic peat soil microbial communities from Barrow, Alaska - NGEE Surface sample F53-2 shallow-092012 (SPAdes) | ecosystem: Environmental > Terrestrial > Soil > Wetlands > Peat ...
GAGGTACGCGTCCAAGACGGCAGGATTGGCGCGCACTTCGGCGGGTGTCCCCGTCACGAGGTCACAGCCCTGGTGCATGACAGTCACCTTGTCGCAGATCTTCATGACGAACTCCATGTTGTGTTCGACGATGAGGAAGGTCTTGCCACCCTTGTTGAGGGCGAGGATCTTCTCGCTGATCTCATTGATCAGTGTCAAGTTGACGCCACCCGCTGGCTCGTCGAGCAAGATAACGTCGGGGTCGGCGACGAGCACGTAGGCCAGCTCCAGGAGTTTGCGCTGACCGTAGGAAAGTGACCCCGCCTGCAGCGACGCGAGACGCGAAAGTCCGACGAAATCGAGCCACTCCATGGCGGCGTCAAGTTCGGACTTCGAGGACTTCGAACGCGTAAGTCCGCGAAGCCAACTCTCGTCACGCTGCGTAGCGACGAGCATGTTCTCGATGACGCTGATGCGCGCGAAGATTCGCGTCAACTGAAACGTGCGACCGACACCGAGGGCGAAGATCTTGTTGGGTCGGGCATTGGTGACGTCGTGGCCGTCAAAGGAGACCGTGCCCTTTTCTGGCTTCACGTAACCGGTCATGACGTTGAACAAGGTGGTCTTGCCTGAACCGTTAGGGCCAATAAGACCGGTGATACTGCCTTTGTCGACGCTCAGTGAACAGCCCGCCAACGCCTTCACGCCCCCGAAGGAACGTGATACGTCCTTGGCTTCGAGAAGTGTCGTCATTAAGGCTTCGCTCCCGCCGGCGCGTGATCCACCGTGGGGTTGGCCTTCATCGTCGACGCTGTGCTCACCGCCGTGCCCGCCTGGGACTCCCTCGCGCGCTTCTCACCGCGACCGACCCACCACTTCGAGACGGCGGGGACGATGCCTTGGGGCATGAAGAGGATGACGAGCAAGAACAAGACACCAAAGAGGATCAAGTACAGCGAGCCGTTCGAAAATGACAGCGTCAAGTACTGCTGCGACGATTCGAGAATCAGTCCGCCGAGAAGGGGGCCGAGGAGCGTACCGAAGCCGCCGAGGAAGGCCATCAGGGCGACGGTGATGTCAAAGTTCGGTTCAAAGACGAACTGCGGATAGATCTGGCCGATGAACATCGCGTACAGCGCGCCCGCCATGCCGATGGTGAAGGCCGACATCGTGAAACCCGTCAATTTGACGGCCGTCACGCGAACCCCGAGGCCTAGCGCTCGATCCTCGTCGTCACGGATGGCCAGCAACTGAAGTCCGAAACGAGAGCGTCGCACCAAGGCCGACAGCACGGTAGCGAAGATCACCATGCCGAGCGCCACGTAGTAAAAGGGGAGGTTGTAGTAGTTGAACAGCCAAGGGATCAAGGGCAGTGAGATCCCCGCGGCTCCCCCAGTGAAGGACGCGTTGATCGCCAGGAGTTGAAAGACGAAGAAGAGCGCGATCGTGATCACGACGAAGGTGTGTCGGCGAACGCGCAGCGCGATCGCGCCGACCGGAACCGCCACCACCATCGCCACGAGACCACCGAGGGGAACCAGCCAAAACTGCGCGGCGCCTCCGGCCATGTGCACGTGCGTGGAGACCAACGCCATGGTGTACGCCCCGCAACCGTAGAAGATCGCCGAGCCCAGCGACACGTAGCCCGAGTAACCCGAGAACATGTTCCACGACGTGGCGCACGCCATGAACAAGAGCGCGAAAACGCCGATCGACGTGTACGTCGGGTTGGTCACGATGAGGGGAAACACGGCGAGTGCGGCGAGCCCGAGTCCCCAAAACGAAGGTTTCACCTTTGACATCAAGCTACCCTCGCCGACTGCTTACCGAAGAGTCCCTGCGGTCGCAACGACAACACGACGACGAGGACCAAGAAGAACGTCGGGCTCGACCAGATCGGCGACCAGACAACCGCCACGACGTCACCCAAGGTGACCATCAAGATGGCGGCCAACAACGCGCCACCGAGACTGCCCATGCCACCTAAGACGATGATCGTCAGGAGTCGAGAGATCAAGTCGTAGCTGGTACTGGCGTTGAACGCGTTCGTCGCGCCGTAGACCATGCCGCCCGCGGCGGTGACCGCGACACCGAGGCCGAAACAGATGGTCGACACGCGCTTGACGTTGATACCTACGAGCGCGGCGGAAACTTGGTCGGCCAGCGAGGCGCGAACGCTCGCGCCGAAGCGCGTGCGGTACAACATCACGTACAGCGAAGCCAGCAACACGACCGCGAGGATGAAACCGAACAGATAGATGTACGGGAGATAGATCCCGAAGATCCGAAACGATCGGTTCACGTACCACGCGTTTAGCTGGACGATGTTGATCGAATAGATCATGTTGAGTGCTCCCTCAATGATGAGGGAGATGGCGTAGGTGACCAGAATGGACATCGACGTCCGTTCTGGCCCCTTCAGCCTTGCCATGAAGAAGCGCTCCACCACGATCCCCACCACGAAAAGGGTGGGGATCGTGATGATCAAGCCAACGAAGAGGTCAATTCCAAAGTGCACCGACAACGAGTAACTCAGGTAGGCACCTAAAATCACCAAGATTCCCTGAGCGACGTTGATGATGTTCATCACTCCGAAGATGAGCGTTAACCCCGTCGCCATGAGGGCGTACACCGATCCGGTGAGGACGCCATCGAGTATGGCGTGAATGAGCGCTGAACTGTTCAAGGCTTACTTACCCCAAACCGGCTTCGGGAACAACACTGGCTTAGAGGCAGAGCTCGCGGTCGGGTTGACCTGTACGAATTTATTGCCCTGCCACTGGAAGGTAAACGCCGTCGCGCTGTTGTTCTCACCGAGTTTGTCGAACTTCACGTGTCCTTGCACGGTGGTCAACGAGACTCCCGAGTGGAGGTACGCAATGATCTTCGAGTTGTCGAAGCCCTTCGTCGCGACCACTGCCTGGTTGATGACCTGACCAACCGAGTAGGCCTCGGCTACGTCCGCACTGATCGACGAGGCAGAACCGCCGTACTTCTTCACGTACGCCGCGACCATCGCCTGGCTTCCCGGCGTCGTCGCCGAGCCGTACCACGCGTTGGGAACCATCACACCGTTAGCGTTCTTGATCCCTACGACCGAACTGAACGACGTGCCCTGGTCGGGACCGCCGGTGGCGATGAAGACCTTCGGGTTGTAGTGGGCCTGCTCGAACGCCTGCATGAAGGCAGACACCGTCGGGACGTCAACGGATCCAAGCACCACGACCTGCGCCTTGGCGGCCGCTACCGCGTCGGCGATCGGGGTGTAGTCCGTCGTCTCCGCAGGAAAGACCGAGTAGTACTTGGTCTTCACGCCAGCTTTGGAGATGATCGCCTTCGCGACCGGGATCTGAGGCTCGGTGAATGCGTCATTCGTGGTCACGTACGCGACCGTCTTGGGACGGGTACTTGCTGGCAGTGCGGCCAACCACTGCGCGAACGGAACCAGCGAGTCCTTGACGGGCATCGACACGTCGAAGAGGTTGGTCAGGCCGGCCTGAAAGACCGAGGGCGCGCCACCGGCTCCTTCAACCATTGCGTAGCCATAACGCGCAACGGCCTTCGCCGCCGGCAAGCTCAGCAACGACGAGAACGGACCGACGGTCAAGTTCACGTGGTCCAGTGAGATCAACTTCTGGTAGTTCGTCACGACCTGCGTAGGACTGGACGCGTCCGACACGATGTCGAGCTTTACCTGGTGACCGAGAAGTCCACCGTGCTTGTTCACCGTGTCGGCCCAGAGTTGATAACCCTGCTTGAAGGCACTGCCGTCAGCGGAGAAGTCACCCGAGAGCGAAAGTGAAATACCAATCGTCACCGGTTTGCCCTTGGCGATCGTGCTGCTCGATGCTCCGCTCGACGTGGCCATCATCGCCAACGACGCGAGAGCAACCGAAGTCACACCCAGCGCGCGAAGATATCTTCCTTTTCTATTCATAGTTTCCCCCAGCGTTATACGTCCCCGGCGCTTCCCCACTGCAGATGTCCGGGTCCGATCACTCGGTGAGTGATGGGCTAACCATAACGACGTGGTGATAGCCCGTCAACCGCAGCCCCATGAAAAGAATTCAATAATTTAGCACTGTTCAGCGCACTGGGAAGTCCATTACCATCAGCATCAATAAGCGGTCCACTAGGGGGAAACATGGCAGACGTTCTGGTGGAAACTGCGGTGGCGAACTGGGAGCCACGCTTTTGCTCGAACGGCGTTGAAGTGAGTGACTACGCGCGCATCACCAAAGACCTCGAACACTGGGACGATTGGTGCGCGGCGTGGTGCGCAGGCGCCCAAGTGCACCTCGACCTCGCCGAAGCGGCGCTCGCTGGTGGACACACACTCAGTGCCGGTGAGTTCTACGCACGTGCCGCCACGTATTTTCACTTCGGCAAGTTCCTCTTCGTCAACGACCCCGATCAAGCTAAGGCGGCGCATCTGCGCGCGGTCGACGCCCTCAACCGCGCGACGCCGCTCTTCGTCCCGCCCGGCCGCCGAGAAGAGATCGCCTTCGAGGGTTCGAAGATGGTCGCCCTCTTTCGAACGCCCGACACCGACGGTCCACACCCGACGGTGATCCTGATCCCCGGACTCGACTCCACGAAAGAAGAGTTCCGCGAGGTCGAACGCGCGTTTCTCGATCGCGGCATGGCGACGTTCTCACTCGACGGTCCCGGACAAGGTGAAGCGGAGTACACGCTCGCGATTCGACCTGAGTGGGACCGTGTCGGCGAGGTCGTCATCGAACACCTCGCGACGATGGCTGACGTCGACAGCGACCGTCTCGGCGTCTGGGGCGTCAGTCTCGGAGGCTTCTACGCCGCGCGGATGGCGAGCTCGGACTTGCCGATCAAGGGAACGATCTCGCTGGCGGGTCCGTACAACATGGGTGCCTCATGGTCGAACCTCAATCCCCTGACTCGCCGTGCTTTCCAAGTGCGCTCGTTCAGTTCGACACCGGAAGAAGCAGAGAAGCGCGCCTTGGACATGACCCTCGAGGGCCACGCGAGCAACATCACGACGCCGCTGCTCGTCATCATGGGAAAGCGCGACGCCCTCTTCCACTGGCAAGACGGCGAGCGCTTGGCGAGCGAAGCTCGTGGCAACTCGGAACTACTCCTGCTCGAAGAGGGCAACCACGGAGGAGCCAACGTCATCTACCGTCATCGACCTCAGGGCGCGGACTGGATGGCCGAACGCCTTCAGGTAGCGAACGTGGCGTGATGAGAAGTCTGATTCCTCGGACGAGTGCTCGCTATGCCTAGAGTCACCATGCCCCAACTCGGCGAAACGGTCGCCGACGGGACCGTCACCAAATGGTTCAAGAGCGTGGGTGACGCCGTCAAGCGCGGTGAGACGCTCTTCGAAGTCTCCACCGACAAAGTCGACACCGAGATCCCCGCACCCGCCGACGGCGTACTCACGAAGATCCTCGTAGCGGAAGGTGAGACGGTGGACGTCGGCACGCTTCTCGCAGTGATCGGCGAAGACGACTCCCTTGACGCGTCGGCTACCAACGCCAGCGTCGCGACCACGGCGTCTCTCACGTCATCGACGTCGGCCCCGTCAGTTCGCGCCAAAGTGACGGCGGCAAGTGACACCGGAGGACACGTCTCTCCCGTTGTCCGCCGCCTCCTGGCTGAGCATCAACTTGACGCCAATGACGTTCCGGGAACCGGCCCACAAGGACGTCTCACGCGTGACGACGTTCTTGCCTTCGTAAGGAACGGCGTGGAGGCACCGACGGCGAACTCGAGCGCGGCACTGTCACCAGTCGTTCGAAAACTGTTGCGTGAGAACAACCTCGACGCGTCTTCCGTGCGTGGCACCGGTCCCGACGGCCGCGTCACTCGTCGCGACGTCGAAGCACTGATCGCTCAAGGAGTGAGTGGTTCCGCGACGTCGGGCGACGAGGTCATTCCCTTCTCGAAGATCCGCCGACTCACGGCTGAACACATGACGCGCTCGAAGTCGACGTCCGCCCACACGTTGATGGTGAAGGAGGTGGACTACGAGAACGTCGAAGTCGTTCGTCGTTCGCACGGTGCTGCGTTCAAGGAAAAAGAGGGCTTCTCCCTCACGTACCTGCCCTTCAACGCACTGGCCGCACTCGCGGCGTTGCGTGACTTCCCGCACCTGAACGGTTCGGTCGGCGACGACGCACTGATAGTGCACCACGATCTCAATCTCGGCGTCGCCGTTGATCTGGACGGCAGTGGTCTCGTCGTACCGGTGGTGCAACACGCCGACGGCTACGACCTGCGATCGATCGCGCGAAAGATCCGCGAACTCGCCGAAGGTGCGCGCACGAAGAAACTCACCGTCGACGACGTGGCCCACGGCACGTTCACCATCACGAACCCGGGGCCCTTCGGCACCCTCATGACGGGCGCGATCATCAACCAACCACAGGTGGCAATCCTCGCCACGGACGGCGTCGTTCGAAAGCCCGTCGTCGTGATGGACTCCTCGCGCAACGAGGCCATTGCCATCCACTCAGTCGGCAACCTCGCGCTCACCTTCGACCATCGCGTCATCGACGGGGCGTACGCTGCTCGCTTCTTGGCGCGGATGGCGGAGATCCTGCAGACCCGCGATTGGGCCAGCGAGCTGTAACGCTCGACCTACCGTGGCAAGTCGCAACCAACATCTCGACGTCGGGACCTTCACGCCTTCTCTTTTGATCGACCTCGCGCGCTCATCGGGAGCGCTCGAACGCGCGGGACTTGACGTGACTGAGTCGTTGGTGCCTTCTTCACCAGCGCAGTTCACGTCACTTGAAGCCGGTGAATTCGACGTGGTCTTCACGAGTCCCGACAACGTGCTCGCCTATCACTTCTTGTCGGCGAATCCCCTGAAACGAAGCATTCCGTTGCAGATCGTGCGCGGGATAGATCGCGGCCTCGGTTTGTCACTCTGGACGGCGCCCAGCGTCGCTGACACGACGGAGCTTCGCGGCAGCGTCCTCGCCGTCGACGTACCCCAATCGGGGTTCGCGTTCGTGGCCTACGCACTTCTCGAAAGGGCCGGTCTACGCCCAGGTGACTACGCAATCGAATCCCTGGGTTCGACGCCTCGAAGGACGGACGCGCTGATCGCTGGCACCTGCGCCGCCACCATCTTGAACGCCGGCAACGAACTTCGCGCCCACGGTGCCGGGTGCGCGCTCGTGAGCCGGGTTGCGGACCTCGGTCCCTACTACGGCACGGTCCTTGCGACTATGGCGGATCGCAGTGCCGACGAGAACGCGCTGAGCCAACGATTCGCTGACGCGCTGCTCGCGACGTCGAGCGAGATCATCGCTGGCGACATGGAGTCGGACGTCATCGACGCAGCAGTACGGCTTCTCAACCTCAGTGAAGCAGAGGCCTACGACCACTACGCGATACTTCGCGACCCAACGACCGGCTTCGTCGCGAGCGGACGAGTGGACCACGCGTCCATCGCAACACTCGTCGATCTTCGTCGCACCTACGCGTCCACACCCGAGCTCGACGAGATCATGGGGCGCCTCGACACCGTCGTGATGGATGGAGTCCTCGAATAGTGCGCGTTGGAAATCGCGCGGCGCGTGGAGCGTTCTCGCAACGCGTGACTAGCCTCGAATTGTAAGTAAACCGTGCACTAGCGAAGTAGACGAAACGAGAACCCATGACCACCACCGAAGACCGACGCTCCACCGAATCAAGCGTTACCGACGCGCTGCTCCTTCGCCGCCCCGTGTGGCAGTCGTTCATCGGTGGCGCCTTCATCGAAGACGACGCTGGCGCTACCTTTGAGGTCCTCGAAGCGTCCAACGCACAGCCGCTCGCGCGCGTCGCGATCGCGAGTGACGCGCAAGTGGACCGCGCAGTACTGGATTCGCGTCGGGCCTACGAGGACGTCTGGCGCTACCTCTCACCAAAAGAGCGCGGCGCGTTAATGCGCGAAGTCGCCCAGCGCATACGAGACCACGCGGACGAGCTCGCCGAGCTCTGTGCGCGCGAAGTCGGTAAGCCGAAACGAGACGCCCTTCGAATCGACGTCCTCTCGTGTCACTCGAGTTTCGACTACTACGCCGGTATCACCGAGTACGTGCGTGGCGAGATACTCGACCAAGGACCTATCGAGGCCCGGGTCACCTACGAGCCCTACGGCGTCGTGGCCGCGATCCTTCCCTTCAATTGGCCGCCCATCCACTTCTCAAAGAAGTGCGCGCCTGCGTTGGCCGTAGGTAACACCGTCGTGATCAAGCCAGGCGAACAGGCGCCGCTGACAGTGCTTCGACTCACGGAGATCGCCAATGAAGTCCTGCCACCGGGCGTGATCAACGCCGTGAGCGGCATGTCCGCCGGCGCTTCGTTGGTCGCCCACCCCCGTGTCGAGCGAATCTCCTTCACGGGCTCGACGGCCACGGGCCGCAAAGTCATGGAGGGCGCGGCGAAGAACTTGACGTTCGCGACGATGGAGCTCGGCGGCAAGAACGCTCTGCTCGTCCTCGACGACGCCGACGTGCAGAGCGCGGTCGCCGTCGCGATCGAGGGCATGTTCTACAACCAAGGTGAAGCCTGTACGTCAACGTCGCGCATCCTCGTCCACGATTCGATCTACGACGAGTTCGCGCAACGCTTCGTCGACAAGACGGCGGAGCTGGCGGTGGGTGACCCACTCGAAAGCGCCACCGACATTGGTCCCCTAGTTGACGCCAAGCAGTACGAGCGCGTGCGCCACTTCATCCAACTCGGCATCGATGAAGGCGCAACACTCCTCTTCAAGGGCACGATTCCTGACGACGCCCGGTTCGCTGAGGGCTACTTCGTCGCGCCGCACGTCTTCGGTGACGTCACGACGAAGATGGGAATCGCCCAAGAAGAGATCTTCGGACCCGTCGCCTCGCTCATGCGCTTTCACACCGACGACGAAGCCGTCGAGATCGCGAACGACTCGCCCTACGGCCTCACCGCGGCGATCTGCACGCGCGACGAAGCGCGCGCGGCTCGACTGGCGCAACAACTCGAAGTCGGAATGGTCTTCGTGAATAACTACACGAGACGAAACTTCATCGGCTCGCCCTTTGGCGGCGTGAAGGGCAGTGGCTACGGCCGTGAGTACGCACCCGAGACATTGCACGAGTTCGTGCGTGCGAAGAACGTTCGTTTTCCCTCTGGTCGGGGCCCCATTCCCGGCTGGCCGCCACAGCCTCGGCGCTGAGAGCCCGCCGCCGAAAGTTCTCGCTCGCGCCTTCGTTGTAAACTTCCACAATGACTCGCGACAAGATTTTGGAGTCGGCCGCGCACGAAATCGAGCTCAACGGGATGACGCAGTTCCGCGTGAAGCGCGTTGCCTACGACGCGAAGATCTCCGTGGCGTTGCTCTACAGCTACTTCGACGACCGCGAAGACCTCATCGCCTGCGCCATCGTGCACCGCTTCCGCGAAGTCCTGCTCGGTCTCGCCGAGACGTTCACCCATCCCCTCGAGGACGTGGAGACGACAGAACATCTACGCCAGGCGCTGCGCGTCATCATCGCCGACGCGCAGGTCCCCGCTCGCACCGAAGCACGTATCCAGCGCATCGAGAGCATGTCGTTCGCTCGTCACAACCCCACCGCGTCCGCTGGCATCGCCGAAGCGAAGAAGGAAGTGGCGACGCGCATCGTGAGTCGCGTGAAGCCCCTCGAGGACAAGCATCTCCTCGCCGAAGGCATGAGCGCGGTCGCCTTCGCGCGCATTTGGTACGCCCTCTTCTTCGGTCAGATCGAACTCGAAGGCGAGCACGCGCTGTCGGTGAACGCGGACGAATGGTTTACTGCACTCACGGTGTTGGCCGAGGCCGCGATCCGCAAGGAATCAAGTTCTCTCTTGTCGTAACACTGCGTCTCAACGAGGCGCGTATCGACTCCACATCTTCCGTAGAGCGACTTAAGGGACGAAACGCTCTCTCGAGGCTTCAAGTTCGGCCAGTGCTTCCGCGCGTCCGACCCAGTTCTCGACCTTGACCCACTTGCCTTCGTCGAGGTCCTTGTAGACGGTGAAGAAGTGGCTGATCCGATCGAGGACGTCCTTTGGTACGTCACCGATGTCCGTGGCCGACTTCCACCTTGGGTCGTAGTTGGGCACGGTGAGGAGTTTGCCGTCCTCGCCGTTCTCGTCGGTCATGACGCACATGCCGAGGATCTTCACTTCGATGAGACATCCCGGGAAGGTCGGAAACTCGGTGAGCACGAGCGCGTCGAGGGGATCGCCGTCGCCGCCCAAGGTGTCGGGAATGAAGCCGTACTCGGCCGGGTAACCCATCGACACGACGAGGTGTCGGTCCAACTTGATCGTGTTGGTGTCGTGGTCGTACTCGTACTTGTTCTGACTGAAACGCGGAATTTCAACGATGACGTTGACCGTGTCCATGGGGTGACTCCTTCGTAGATCGCGTGGTGAGTCCTACTCACTCGTCGTCAATCGTAGTCACCGACAGGGCTTCGCTCCGTGGCCCCGACACCGACGCCACCTGCGTTTCGTGCCAAGTCACTCTGAGGCGTCGTCCTAGACTCGGTGCGCGAGAAGCCTGCTTCTCGACTCGAGGAGGTCCGAATGGATCGTATTGGTGTAGTGGGTTGCGGTCTTATGGGATCGGGCATCGCGGAAGTCTCGGCGCGCGCTGGCGCGAACGTTGTCGTCGTCGAACAAGACGCCGCTGCGTTGGAAAGGGGCCTCGAGCGCGTCGAGAAGTCGCTCCTCCGCGCCGTGACGTCATCAAAGATGGCCGAAGAAGAGTCCCGTCGGATCCGTGACAATCTTTCCTTCACCACGGACTTCTCGGAACTCGCGGACCGTGAACTCGTCATCGAGGCCGTCGCCGAGAATGAAGAGGTGAAGCTCGACGTCTTTCGAAAGATCGACGCCGCCGTGAAGGACCCTGGCGCCATCCTGGCGACCAACACCTCGTCCATACCCATCATCAAGCTCGCCATGGCCACCAACCGCCCTGAGCAGGTGATCGGCATGCACTTCTTCAATCCCGTGCCGGTGTTGAAGCTGGTGGAACTGATCTCGTCACTCTTGACCAGTCCGGAGACGACGACCCGAGCTCGTTCGTACGCAACCGAGTCGCTCAACAAGAGGGTCATCACCTCACCCGACCGCGCTGGCTTCGTGGTGAACGCGCTCCTGATCCCCTATCTCCTCTCCGCCATTCGGATGCTGGAGTCAGGCTTCGCCAGTGCCGAGGACATCGACACCGGCATGATGGTGGGCTGCGCGCACCCGATGGGTCCACTCGCCCTCACCGACCTCATTGGTCTCGACACGACGATGGCGGTTGCCGAGTCGCTCTACGAAGAGTTCAAGGAGTCGCATCTCGCACCGCCGCCGTTGCTCTCGCGCATGACCCAGGCCGGACTCATGGGTCGAAAGTCAGGTCAAGGCTTCTTCTCCTACAAGAAGTAGCTCGTTGTCGTCGCAGGTCGCTCGACAGAACAACACGTCTTCGAACGAGCAGAAGACCTCACTCAGCACCTCCTACGCTGAGTGATGAGGAGGATGGTCATGGTCAACTACATCGTGACGCTCCAGTGCGTCGACGTACCGGGCATCGTGCGCGCGGCCAGCGCCGCCATCGTGGCGATCGACGGCAACATCCTTGAGAACGATCAGTTCACCGATCCCGTCACCGGTCAGTTCTGCATGAGGACCCGCTTTGAAACACGGACCGCAGATATTCAGAGGGTTCGGACGCAATTGAACGGTGACCTCGCGTCCTTCTCTCCCAAACTAGGCATCCGTCTCGAAGACGCGAGGCGCCGAGCGCTCGTTATGGTCTCGCGGTACGACCACTGTCTTGCGGAACTGCTCTACCGACGTGAACACAACGAGCTTCCCCTCGACATCGCCGCGATCGTGAGCAACCATCCTGACTGCGCGCCGCTCGCTGCGCGCTACGACATCCCCTACCACGAGATCCCGGTCACGGCGGAGAGCAAGATCGACGCTGAAATCGAGCTCCGCGCACTACTCGTCGAACTCGACGTCGACTTCATTATCCTGGCGCGCTACATGCAGGTGCTCTCACCAGAGCTCTGCTCTGATCTGAGCGGTCGGATCATCAACATCCACCACTCCTTCTTGCCGGGATTCAAGGGCGCGCGTCCCTATCACCAGGCCTACGAACGAGGTGTGAAGCTCATCGGTGCGACCGCGCACTTCGTCACGTCCGACCTCGATGAGGGCCCCATCATCGACCAGGACGTCGTGCGCGTCAGCCACGCGCGTCTGCCCAAGGATCTGATCTCTCTCGGTCGTGACGTGGAGCGAAGCGTCCTCGCTCGAGCGGTGCGGCTCGTCGCCGAAGACCGCGTCGCCCTCGTCGGTGATCGAACCATCATCTTCTCGCAGTGAGACAATCCATGTTGGACGGTGACGTCCCGATGAAGCAGGTGAGCACATGACCAGAGAGCGACGAGGCGTCTTCGGCGAAGCGGTAGAGCAGTACCAAGCCGCGCGACCGGGCTATCCCGACGACCTGGTCACCGACGTCTTGACGTACGCCGGACCAGTACAACGAGCGTTGGAAGTCGGCGCAGGCACCGGTAAGGCAACCGTCTCGTTTGCGCAACGCGGCGTGAACCTCACGTGCCTCGAACCCGACCCGCGTATGACAGCAGAGCTGACCCGCCAGTCCGCGAGGTTTCCGTCCGTCAACGTCATTGGCGCCGCGTTCGAAACATGGGAACCAATGGAATCGTATGACCTTCTCCTTGCGGCCCAATCGTGGCACTGGGTCGATGAGAAGACACGTTGGGACCTCGCGCACGCCGCGTTGAAACCCGGCGGAGCGATGGCGCTCTTTTGGAACGTGTACGCACTCACCGACCCCCTCACGCAAGACTTACTGCTCGACATCGATCATCGCTACCAAGTCGACGAACTCTGCCACACGCCGAGTGAGAGACCGTTCCACGACTTCGAAGGCGAGATTGAGTTGGTCGAAGGATGGCCCGGGTTCGATTTACAAAATGACGCTCGATTCACCGATTTCGTGAGCCGTCGCTATCGCCGAGAACAGAGCTTCTCGACCTCGTTGTACCTTGACTTCCTTTCATCGCTCTCGGCGTATCGAATCATCGACGATGACCAGAGAGATGCGCTGCTTCGAGACGTTGCCGACGTCCTCGACGGTCAAGGCGGGACCGTCACTATCGGAATCGCGACCGATCTCTTCATGTGTCACTCCCAATGACGACCTGACCAGGGACGAAGAAATTTGACCTGAGGGTTGTAAGCACCCCCCTGTACTGGACAGGTTCCAGTTCAGGGGGGTGTTTTGATGAAACAGACAAAACTCGCGAACCTTTTCGGGGTTCCGCGCGTCTCTATAGACATGCGACGCGTCTCTCACTCTCCCCGACCTAAGGCAGTCGGTTAAGTGGAAGGCTCTACCGTCGTGGACGATCTTCAATCGTGGCTGGCAGAGTGCTATCCCCAGTCCGTTCGAACCGCGTATCTGATCCTCGGCAATCGCCTCGACGCCGAGGACGCGGTGCAAGAGTCGTTCCTTCGCGCGTGGAAGTTCCGTGACTCCCTTTCAAAGGAGTCCAGCTTCAGGCCGTGGCTCTACCGCGTCGTCGTCAACACGTGCAACTCCAAACTTCGCCACGACATCCCACGACGAGAGGGGCGCGTCAACGACGTGAACCTTGTCGACGTCGCTGCGTTCGACGACTTGCCCGGGCGCGTCGCGTTGTCCAACGACGTGATGAGCGCACTACGCGACCTGCCCGTCCACCTCCGTGTCGTCGTCGTGCTGCGCTACTACGCCGATCTGAGCGAACGAGAGATCGCCATCGCCATCGCTCGCAAACAAGGCACCGTGAAGTCTCGACTCAATGAGGCTCGCGCGCGACTGGCCCTCCACCCAGCACTCAAATCGGAATCATCGCGGGTGCCCACTACTAGTCAAGAGGTGAACGGATGACCATGATCGACGAGGACGTCCTCATCAACGCGTTGAACGAAGCCGCCAATAAGTTCGAAGTCTCCACGAGGGCCTCGGATCGCATTTTGGCCGAAGCCGAGGCGAACGAACCGCCCAAACGATCGAACCACGTCCCCACGCTGATCAGCGAACCGAGCCGCGGACGCACGTATCTCGTGGCGGCCGCGCTCATCGTCATCGTCGCTGGCGTTTCCGTGCCGCTCTTTCGAAGTGAGAGTATTCCGAACGGCACCGTCGTAAATGGTGCCAAACTCCCACCCTTCAACTCCCGACAGAAGCTTTCAACCGTTAGTGGCTCGGGCTTTGCATCGCCTTCGACGCCTTCTCCGGGTCACGGGAAAGGCGCCGCCCTCACGGCAACGGGTGCGTCAGCGTCGACCACGAGCGGATCGACCAACACGGTCTCACAAAAAATCGAATCGACAGGATCGATGTCGTTGAAGGTAAGTAAGGGCCACGTCGAAACGGCTTTTTCAACGCTCAGCAAGCTGGCAACCAGAGACGGAGGCTTCGTTTCGAGCACCCGAGCCAACGCGGGTTCTCGTACGCTAGACAAGTTCTCCTTCGGCACGATCGTCGTAGAAGTCCCCCAAAAGAACTTCGCGAGACTCGTCGCGCAAGCGCAGGGCGTCGGGCACGAGACATCGGTGAAAACGTCATCCAATGACGTCACCGCTCAGTACGTCGACCTCCAAGCTCACATCTTGGCCCTCGAGGCGAGTCGCCGCCAATACCTCGTCATCATGACCAAGGCCACCACGATCAACGGGATCTTGGCCGTGCAAGGCCAGTTGGACGCGTTACAAAGTCAGATCGAACAACTCCAAGGTCAACTCAACGTTCTCAGCCACGAGACCACGTACGGGACACTCGCAGTGAACGTCGTGGAAAGTGGGCACCACGTGCACAAGTCGTCTTCACTTTCTGGTTTCGCTAAGGCGTGGCACGACAGCGTCAAAGGCTTCCTCTCTGGCTTTGAGTGGTTGGTGCGCCTCGCGGGACCAGCACTCTTTACCGTACTCGCGCTCGGGGGCTTTTGGACGTTAGGAGGGTACGTTCGACGCACCCTTCGACGACGAAGGATCTAACCAGATCGCGACGGCGTTTCGACTACTGACAACGAAACCTTAAATTCATCGTGGATCGAAATGGCGGAGTCAACCAGAACCAAGTCCGCCATTAGACGCCAGAAAACGACTAGGTGACGGCGTTTCGCACCGCAAATTTTGCGTCGCGGTACGACTCCCCCTCCATGACGTCGACGAAGACCTGAACAGCGTCGAAGACGTCCACGAAGCGAACGTAGAGTGGCGTGAAGCCGAAACGTGCGATGTCGGGGTCGCGGAAGTCGCCGATGACGCCGCGTTGAAGGAGTGACTGGATGATGCCGTAGGACTCGGCGTGACGAAGCGCGACCTGACTACCTCGCTTGGCATGGTCGCGCGGCGTGACGATCTCAAAGACGCCGGGCAGTCTCGTTTCCACGAGTTCTATAAAGAGGTCAGTCAGTTGAAGACTCTTTGCGCGCACCTCGTCCATCGTGGCGCGGTCCCAGACGTCGAGTGCTCCATCGAGTGCTGCCAGCGCGATGATCGAGGGCGACGACGTGACGAACGCCTGCATACCTGGGGCTGGCTCGTAGTCGAGTTCGAAATCGAAGGGCCGAGCGTGGCCGAGCCAACCCGGTAGCGGGTTCTCCAACAGTCCCTGCCAGGACTTTCGTACGTAGACGAAGGCTGGCGAACCGGGACCACCGTTCAAGTACTTGTAGCCACAACCGGCAGCGAAGTCGACGTTGGCGCCCGTCACGTCGAGGGGCACCGCGCCGGCGGAGTGGGCGAAATCCCACAGCATCAGCGCGCCCGCGTCGTGAACCTTGGTCGTTATTCCCTTGAGGTCGAGCATCTCACCACTTCGAAAATCGACGTGGGTCAGCATGACGAGCGCGACCTCGTCGTTGAGTTCGCTTTCCAGCGCACTTCGTTCGATGGCCTTCACCGTGATGGGACGTCCCGCGCGCGCGGCCATCGCTCGCACGATGTAGAGATCGGAGTGAAAGTTCGCGACGTCGGTCAAGACGATTGACCGTTCTTTTCGTAGCTCCAGCGCACCTCCGATGAGTTTCGCGAGCAGAAAGGTCAGCGTGTCCGCGACGAGGACCTCGCCGGGTTGGGCGCCGATCAACGGCGCGAGTCGGTCACCGAGGCGTGTAGGCATCGCCATCCAGCCGCCCTCGCTCCAGCCTCGCACGAGGCTTCGACCCCACACGTTGGCGAGCACCTCGTTCACGCGCGTCGTCACCGCGCGCGAGACGGGACCAAGGGAGTTACCGTCGAGGTAGATCTCGTTCTCGTTAAGGAGGAACTCGTCGCGCAGCGGTGCGAGCGCGTCCTTCTCGTCAAAGGCGACGCAGTCGTCGCGCGTGATCACAGGACCGACCTCACTTCCCAGAGCGCGGGGTAGAGACGTTGGTGCAAGGTGGTGTCCAGATAGGCCATGCCTTCGCTGCCGCCCGTGCCGGGGCGCCGGCCGATCTGACGTCCCGCCATCAGCATGTGCTGGTGCCGCCAGACCGCGAGATTCTCGTCGTGGTCCATGAGGAGTTCCGCGACGGTGTGCAGCGCCGTTCGCACGGCGTCGGTGTGCGAAAGATAGAGCGCGCGCACGACGTCGAGAAGATCGTCGTTCGGCGCGCCCAGGGTGAGACGAAGAGAGTGTTCGAATCCCGACCACACGCTCGGGATCTCACTGATCGCGCGCAGCCACTCTCGTTGTTCGTCGTCGAAGAACTCGAAGTTCAACACGGCCTTACGACCGCCGCCACTGAGGAACTCGATGGCACGGAACTGAAAGGACTGAAAGCCTGACGCGGGGTCGAGCGGGTCGCGAAACTCCAAGAAGCCCTCGGGTGACATCGTGTCGAGAAGGCGCAAATGTGTGAGCAAGAGCTCTTCGATCTCCACCATTCGCCGTAGGTGAGAGACGGCGCGCCACGGCGCGTTCTCGTGCAGTACGCGAGCCGCGCGAGTGAGTTCATCGACCATCACCTTGAACCAGAGTTCGTACGACTGGTGCACGACGATGAAGAGCAGCTCGTCGGGCGCGTCGTCGGTGAGGGGAATCTGCAGCTTTAGTAAGTCGTTGATACGGAGGTACGTCGCGTAGTCGGTGCCTTTTGCCACAGAGTGAACCTTAGGTCGGTCGCACGATCGCGACTTAGGAGCGGGTGATCGGCTTGTAGCGGAGGCGATGGGGCTGGTCAGCGTCCGTGCCGAGACGCTTATGGCGATCGGCTTCGTAGTCCGAGAAGTTTCCTTCGAACCAGCGGACGACCGCGTCGTCCTCGAACGCGAGGACGTGCGTGGCGATCCGGTCCAAGAACCAGCGATCGTGACTGATCACGACGACGCAGCCGGGAAACGAGAGAAGTCCGTCTTCCAGTGCGCGCAGAGTATCGACGTCGAGGTCGTTCGTCGGTTCGTCGAGGAGCAGCACGTTGCCGGCGCTTCGTAGCACCTTCGCGAGTTGGACCCGATTGCGCTCGCCACCGGAGATCTCGCCGACGTTCTTCTGTTGGTCGCTCCCCTTGAAGCCGAAGCTGGCCACGTACGCGCGGGCATGGATCTCGCGTGATCCCACGACCATGTGTTCTTGTCCGCCGCTGATCTCGTCGAAGACGGTGTTCTCACCGTTCAAGGTGTCACGCGACTGATCGACGTACGCGAACTGGACGGTGGATCCGATCTCGATGGAACCCGCGTCGGGCTTCTCCTCGCCCACCATCATGCGAAAGAGCGTGGTCTTGCCGGCGCCGTTGGGGCCGATGACGCCCACGATGCCGCCGGGCGGAAGCAGGAACGTGAGATCTTCGATCAAGAGGCGCTCTTCGAAACCTTTGGTGAGACCCGTGGCGTTCACGACGACGTCACCGAGTCTCGGGCCTGGTGGAATAGCGATCTCTAGACGGTCGGCGCGTCGATCGGCCGATTCGGACTCGGCGACGAGTTCGTTGAACGAACTGACGCGCGCCTTTCCTTTACTTTGACGTGCGCGTGGCGACAGTCGGATCCACTCCAGCTCGCGTTCCAGCGATGCTTGGCGGACCTTGTCGGCCTTCTCCTCGGCGGCGAGTCGAGCTTGCTTCTGCTCGAGCCATGACGAGTAGTTGCCCTCCCACGGAATACCGTGACCACGGTCCAGCTCAAGAATCCACTGCGCGGCGTTGTCGAGGAAGTAGCGGTCGTGGGTGATCGCGACGACGGTGCCGCTGTAGTCCTGCAGCGTTCGCTCGAGCCACGCCACGGATTCGGCGTCGAGGTGGTTGGTCGGTTCGTCGAGCAAGAGAAGATCCGGCTTGGAAAGAAGAAGTCGACACAGCGCCACGCGGCGGCGCTCTCCGCCCGACAACGTCGACACCACCGCGTCGGGCGCCGGGAGTCGTAGCGCGTCCATCGCGATCTCGAGCGTGCGCTCCAAGTCCCACGCGTTCGCGGCGTCGATCTTGGTCTGCAGATCGGACTGCTCACTCAAGAGAGCGTCGAAGTCGGCGTCAGGATCGGCCATCGCGGCGCAGACCTCGTTGAAGCGAAGGAGGAGATCACGTTGTTCGGCGACGCCGTCGGCGACGTTACCGACCACGTCCTTCGTCTCGTCGAGCTGGGGTTCTTGGGAGAGGTAGCCGACACTGAAGCCCGGCGTCAATCGAGCTTCGCCGCTGAATCCGTCGTCGAGGCCGGCCATGATGCGAAGCAGTGAGGACTTACCTGAGCCGTTGGCGCCAATGACGCCGATCTTCGCGCCGGGATAGAAGGAGAGATTGATTCCCTTGAGTACTTCACGGTCCGGTGGATAGAACCGACGAAGATCTCGCATCGTAAAAATGAACTGTGCAACCATGCCTACCAGTGTGGCCGAAATCGTCGCGACGCACTTCGTTCGACGTGTCGCGTGTGACAAGCTCACTATTACACTCGGAAAATGTCTGAGAACTCCGTCGACGTCCTAACGCCAAAGCGCCACGCGGCCGATTGGATGATCCTGTCAATCGCCTGCATTGCCCAGTTCATGGTCGTCCTCGACGTCTCCATCGTGAACGTCGCGCTGCCGCGCATGGGCCAAGACCTCCATTTCACTTACTCGAGCGCGCAGTGGGTGATCAACGCCTACGTCTTGACGTTCGCGGGCTTCTTGCTCCTCGGTGGACGCATCGCCGACTACTTCGGTCGTCGCAACGTGTACCTGGTCGGCATGAGCATCTTCACGCTCGCGAGCATTGGCGCGGGCGTCGCGCACTCGGGCACTCAGATGATCGTCGTTCGCGCGATCCAAGGTCTCGGCGGCGCGATTCTCTCGCCCGCGACGTTGACCATCATCGTCACGACGTTTCACGGTTCGCGCCTTCCCAAAGCCATCGGAGCGTGGAGCGCAGTCGCAGGCGCGGGTGGCGCCGTCGGCGCGCTCTTGGGCGGGATCTTGACGGGAACGGTGTCGTGGCGCTGGATCTTCTTCATCAACGTGCCCTTCGGCATCATCGCGGGTACGGCCGCACTGTTGTACCTCCAGGAGATGAGGAACAAAGACGCCGCCGCCAAGCTCGACGTCACGGGTTCCGTGCTCGTCACCGGTGGCTTGGCTTCAGTGATCTACGCGGTCGTGAACACGACGACGCACACGTGGACGTCGAGCTTCACGCTCGAATGGCTGCTCGGAGGACTGGTCTTGTTGGCGATCTTCTGCTTCTGGGAAGCGACCGTCGCGTCGCACCCTCTCGTACCGTTCCGGATCTTCCGCTCGAGGCCGCTGTCGACCGCGAACGGCATCATGATCCTCGTCGGTGGCGTCTTCTTCGCCATGTGGTACTTCTTGACCTACTTCTTCCAGTCCGTCTTGGGCTTCGGTCCCGTAAAGGCCGGTGTCGCCTTCGTGCCCACGGCGGTCGCCATCATCCTCGGCGCACAGATCTCGTCACGTCTACTCGCGAAGACCGGCGTCAAGCCACTGCTCCAGGTGGGCGCGACCCTCGCCGCGCTCGGCTTCTTCTGGCTCTCACGTATCCAGCACAACAGTTCGTTCTTCGCCCACGTCCTCTTGCCATCGGTCGTTACCGCCTTCGCCATGGGCCTCCTCTTCGCGCCCTTGGCGATGGCCGGCACGTCCGGGGTCGATCGAGCTGACGCGGGACTGGCTTCGGGACTGCTCAACACCGCCCGTCAGGTCGGGGGTTCGCTCGCGCTCGCGATCTTGGCCACCGTCGCCACCGACCGGACGACGTCGATGTTGACGCACGCCTCCAAGGCGGTGGCCCTGACGGCGGGCTATCAAAGGGCTTTTGAGATTTCGGCGGTGATTGCTCTCCTCGCGCTGGGCGTCACGTTCGCGCTCCCTCGCCACACGGGTCGCGCAGCTACGCCGTAGTGCGCCGCTCGATTGGGACGGCCCGATTAACTTCTTCCCCGCTCGGCCGGTCGCACTACTTGGCTGTAGTCTCACGGTTGACAAATATCCGCGAGAGTCACGAGGTTGAGTCGGGAGACTCGTTTCGCTTCCGGACAATCCTTTCAAAGGGTTGACAATCGTATAAGGGAGAAACAATGGGTAGATTTCGTCGCCTCACGACGGTGCTGGGGGCCAGCGCGCTGGTTCTAGGTACGTTGACTGTGAGTGTGGCCGCGACAACGATGTCGGCCTCTGCCGCGTCGAAGTTCAAGGCCTGCGTCGTAACTGACACCGGTGGCATCAACGACAAGTCCTTCAACGCTTCGGCGTACGCGGGTTTGAAGGACGCCGCCAAGCAAGACAAGAACATTTCGTACACGTATCTTTCGTCGACGTCATCCTCGGACTACGCGCCCAACATCAACAGCTTCGTCTCCAAGGGTTGCGGGATCATCGTCACGGTGGGTTTCTTGATGGACGCCGCGACCGCGGCTGCCGCGAACGCTCACCCGAGCCAGAAGTTCGCGATCGTGGACGACGCGCCCACGGTGAAGGCCGGCACCCACGTTGACTCACTCCAGTACGAGACCGACCAGGCCGGCTTCCTCGGTGGCATCTTGGCCGCCGCGATGTCCAAGACCAAGACGGTGGCGACCTTTGGTGGCCAGCAGTTCCCGTCAGTGACGCTCTACATGAACGGTTTCGTGGCCGGTGTGCGCTACTACGACAAGACGTACAAGAAGTCCGTGAAGGTTCTCGGCTGGACGCCAGCGGCGGGCGCGTGTTCGCTCTCGACCTGCAACGGCAAGGGAACGTTCGTCGGAAACTTCACTGACCAGACCGCTGGCAAGACTGACACGACGACCTTCTTCTCCCAGAACGCTGACATTGTCTTCCCCGTCGCTGGATCGGTGGGCCTCGGCTCCATCGCCGCGGCGAAGTTGGCCGGCGTTGGCCACAGCGTCATGTGGGTCGACAGCAACGGCTGCGTCTCTGACAAGGCTGACTGCAAGTGGTTCGTCGGCACGGTCGCTAAGGGCGTCGAGCCCTCGGTGATGGCTGCGGTCCTCTCGGCTGCGAAGGGCACCTTCAAGGCTGGCACGTACGTGGGCACGTTGGCGAACAACGGCACCGCGCTCGAGTACGGCGGCGTCAAGGTTCCCGCTTCGGTGAAGGCGAAGATCGCCACCGCCAAGGCAGGCATCATCGCCGGGACGATCTCGGTCAACCCGAACAAGTACCCAGCCAAATAATTACGTCGTAGCGCCTCGCGGCGCGACGCCACGACAAAGACCCGGGACCAAAAGCCCGGGTCTTTGTCGTGGCATACGATGATTCCTCATGCAACTCGAACTGCGCGGGATAACGAAGCGTTTCGGCTCGTTCACCGCGAACGACCAGATCAGCCTGAAGGTTGAACCTGGTCAGATCCACTCCCTGCTCGGCGAAAACGGTGCCGGCAAGTCGACGTTGATGAACGTCCTGTTCGGACTGTTGCGTCCCGACGAGGGAGAGATCATCATTGACGGCGTCGTGACGCCCATCACGGACTCGGGTGAGGCAGTACGCCGAGGAATCGGCATGGTCCACCAGCACTTCATGTTGGTCCCCGTCTTCTCCGTGACGGAGAACGTCGTGCTCGGTTTCGAACCGACGAAGTCGCTCAATCGCGTGGACTACAAACGGGCCACCGAGGACATCCATCGACTGTCCCAGCAGTTCAACTTGGACGTCGACCCCGACGCCATCGTCGAGAACCTGCCCGTCGGGCTCCAGCAGCGCGTGGAGATCTTGAAGGCCCTCAGCCACGACGCCGAGCTTTTGATCCTCGACGAACCAACGGCCGTTCTCACGCCCCAGGAGATCGATTCGCTCATGGAGATCATGCGCTCGCTCGCCGCGGCGGGCAAGTCGATTCTCTTCATCACCCACAAACTCAAAGAGGTGAAGGCCGTCGCCGACGTCATCACCGTGATTCGACAGGGGCACGTCGTGGGCACCGCCGAGCCCAGCGCGTCGGAGTCAGAGCTGGCCTCGATGATGGTCGGGCGCGAAGTGAAGCTCACCGTCGAGAAGACCCCCTACGACCCGGGCGACGAAGTGCTCGAAGTTCGCGACCTCGTCGTACTGGACGATCGTGGACTCGTCGCGGTCAACGGCGTAACCCTCGACGTGCGTGCGGGCGAGGTGTTGGCGCTCGCGGGCGTGCAAGGCAACGGTCAGACCGAGTTCGTCGAGGCACTCGTGGGCATGCGCCCCGTCGAGTCCGGCTCGATCACCCTCAAGGGATGCGACATCACCAACTTGACGCCGCGCCAAGCCCTCGACGCGGGTCTCGGCCACGTTCCCGAGGACCGCCAACGCGACGGACTCGTCCTGTCGATGTCGGTCGCCGACAACCTGGTCCTCAACACGCCGCGACGCGCGCCCTTCGCCCGTCACGGCACGCGTAACCTCACGGCCGTCAATGAGAACGCGGAGCGTCTCGTGCGCGAGTTCGACATTCGCACTACCTCCATTCGAGAGCCCGCGAGCTCGCTCTCCGGTGGGAATCAACAAAAGGTCATCGTGGCGCGCGAGCTCTCGCGCTCCATTGAGTTCCTCGTCGCCTCGCAACCAACGCGCGGGCTCGACGTCGGCTCCATTGAGTACGTGCACCGCCAGATCATCGAGCACCGCAACCGGGGCAACGGCGCGCTCATCGTCTCGTCCGAGCTCGACGAGGTCGTCGCCCTGGGCGACCGCATCGCGGTAATGTACGAGGGCCGGATCAGCGGCATAGTCGATCCGAGCGCGAGTCGTGAGTCGATCGGACTTCTGATGGCCGGTCACACCACGGAGGCGTCCAGTGTCTGAGACGTCGAGCGCTCGAGCGTCACTGTGGGTCCGCTACACGTCGAGTAGTCCCCTCGTCGTGACGTTCTTCGCCCTGGTGCTCGGTCTTCTGTTTGGCGCCTTCGTCATCATCACGACGACGCCCGCGGTCCTCGACGCGTGGCGCGCGATCTTTCACGGCTGGAACGGAGTCCCCCACGCGCTCAACCTCACGTTCGACAACGTGGGCGCCGCCTACCGCTCGATGTTGACCGGTTCCGTCGTCGACCCCCAGGGCCTTTGGCACTCCATCTCGACGGGAAAGGGCTGGACGAACACGCTCACGCCGGTCTCCGAGACGCTCACGTACGCGACGCCCCTCGTCATCGCGAGCATCGGCGTCGGGATCGCCTTTCAGACAGGTCTCTTTAACATCGGCGCCAACGGACAGGCCGTCATCGGGGGCATCGCCGGCGCCGTCGTGGGCTCGATGCTGCACATGCCCGAGATACTGCACCTGCCCCTCACGCTGCTCGCGGGCATCGCGGGCGGCATGATCTGTGGCGCCGTACCCGGCGTGCTGAAGGCCTACACCGGAGCGCACGAGGTCATCGTGACGTTGATGTTCAACTACGTCACCTACGCGTTCTTGTTGTTCATGGTGCTCTCGACACCGTTCCAACAGCCCGGTCAACAGAACGACATAGGGCGCACGATGGACCACTCCGCGCAGTTGGCGCCGCTCTTCGGCACGAGCTCGGGACTGCGCGTCAGTTACGGCGTGTTCGTCGCCGTCGCGGTGGTCATCTTCGCGTCGTGGCTCCTCAACCGTTCGTCCTTGGGCTTCGACTTTCGCGTCACCGGCGCCAACCCGTCGGCCGCTCGAGCCTCGGGCATCAACGCCCGCACCGTGATCGTCGTCGTCTTTCTCATCTCGGGCGGTCTCGCCGGGCTCGCGGGCGTCGTGCAGGTCGCGAGCACCACGCACTACGTCGACGGAGGCTTTCTCATCGGCAGCGCGGGCATCGGCTTCACTGCGATCACCGTGGCGCTCCTCGGCCGCAATCGGCCCATGGGCATCGTCTGGGCGTCCCTCCTCTTCGCGGCGCTCGGCGTGGGTGGTCGCAACATGCAGGCGACGACGGGCATCCCACTCGACCTCGCGACGGTGATCCAGTCGGCCATCGTGCTCTTCGTGGCGACGCCGGTCCTCGTGAAGGAGATCTTCCGGTTGCGAGCCGTCAAGACCACGACCGTGCAGCTCGCGACGACGGGATGGGGCTCGTGAGCCTCGTCGACGCGAAGACGGCGCCGCGCGCGATCGCGCCGGTGAAGAACCGACGCACTCGGGTCATCGCGATCATCATGGGGTTGATCGGCGTCTTCACGCTCTTCGTCTTCGGCCTCGGGAGCGAATCACGCGCTCACTCGTCACTCACGTTCAATCCGATCAACTTGGTGAACGCCCCCTGGCGCGTGGGTTCCCTCACCGTCGTCACGCGCTGGAGCGTCGTCGTGCTCGGCGTCGTGATGGTCGCCATCGCCGCCGAGACGTATTTCCGCCATCCACGCCGCGGGGTCATGGCCCGTTTCGGCTCCGTCGCGGTCTTGTTCCTCTTCGCTCTGCTGTTCTGGGCCGCGCGAACGCCTGGACCCTCGCCCACGTCGTCGGTGAACATCACGGCGATCCTCGTGGGCAGTAGTGCCGCCGCGATGGTCCTCATCTTCGGATCGCTCTCAGGCGTCATGTGCGAGCGATCGGGCGTGGTGAACATCGCCATCGAAGGTCAGTTCATCGGCGGCGCCTTCCTCGGCAGCATGATCGCGTCGACGACGCACGACTTCTTCTTCGCGGCGATCGCGGGCATGGCCGCGGGTGGCGTCATCGGGCTCGTCCTCGCCTTCTTGTCGCTCCGCTACCGCTCCGACCAGATCATCGTCGGCGTCGTGCTCGTCACCATGTTGAGCAGCCTCTCGTCGTACCTGAACCTTCAGGTCTTCACGCCGTTCCCGAACTTCAACACCGGCATCCTGGCGCCGAACCTGCCCATCCCGTTGCTCTCGAAGCTCCCGGTCCTCGGCCCCGTGTTCTTCAACCAGTCGGGCTTCTTCTACGTGATGATCATCCTCGTCGCGGTGGTGAGCTTCGCGCTCTTCAAGACCCGCTACGGCCTGCACGTGCGTGCCGTGGGTGAGCACCCGCGCGCGGCGGCGACCGTGGGCATCAACGTCATTCGCGTGCGCTACATCAACGTCGTCATCGGTGGCGCGATCGCCGGACTCGGCGGCGTCGCCTTCATGGCCACCCAGGGCCAGTTCCAAGTGGGTTACACCTCGGGCTACGGGTACATCGCGCTCGCCGCGTTGATCTTCGGTCGTTGGCGTCCCTCCGGCGCCGTCGTCGCCTCGATCATCTTCGGGCTCTCGGTCTACCTGTCGTACAACTTGGTGACCTACAACGTCCCGATCTCGCTCTACATCTTGCAGATGTTCCCGTACCTCATCACCATCGCCGTCGTCGCGGGACTCATTGGTCGCGTGCGCGCACCGGCTGCCGACGGCCAGCCCTACCTACGCGATTAACCGCGCGCGCCGACACCGCTCACGTCCTCACAGGCCAACAGCTAAGGATCAAATCACCGTGACTGTACCTCACTTGCTTCATAACTGAGGTACACTTGACCCATGGAACCTCAGAAACGCAGACCAAAAGGCCGCGCCAATAGTGGTGAATTCGCACCCACTGCCAACCTCGAGTTGACCGCCGAACTGGACGATGAATCAATGACGGCAGCAAGTGACTCCTGGCCCGCTGCTAGTGAAGAGGAGTCGTTCTGGACTCCCGACGTAGACCTTCCTCACTCCAACCGCGAACGTCGTCAACAAACCGGTCCCTACCTTCGCTCCATCCCAGCGTTCATCACGGGCGCGGCACTTAACGTGCCGGCAAGTCTGGCCGCCGAAATTGAAGAGGCCAGCAACGAGGTCGTCCGCTTCGACGCGGAATTCGGCGCCGTTGTCGGATCCTATGGGTCCGTGTTGTTGAGAACTGAAGCCGTGTCGTCGTCGCGGATCGAACAACTCAGCGCGTCGGCTCGTGCAATAGCGACCGTTGAAGCCGGCGTCGTTGGATCTGGGGGCAACGCTGAAGTCATCGTCGCCAACGCCCGCGCGATGCAGTCCGCGATCTCTGCGGCGGGGTCACTAGATGAAGCCTCCATCCTGGAGACTCATCGCATCCTCATGGAAGACGACCAACCTTCGATCGCTGGCAAATGGCGAGTGGAACAAAACTGGATTGGCCCCGGAAACGCTGGTCCGCGCCTAGCCAGTTTCGTACCGCCAGCCCACGAACGCGTGCCGGCACTGATGGCCGATCTTGTCGCGTTTATGCACCGGACAGACTTTCCCGTCATCGCTCTCGTTGCCGTGGCCCACGCGCAGTTTGAGACTGTCCACCCCTTCATTGACGGGAACGGAAGAACTGGACGTACGCTCATGCACGCCTTGCTTCGTGATCGCGGACTCACCACCGAATCGACGGTTCCGATCTCCGCAGGAATCTTGTCGAACACTGACGACTATTTCTCGGCGCTCACGAAGTATCGCTTGGGCAACACTGACGACATAGTCTCGATGACCGCACGGTCCACCATTCACGCGGTCGGACTGGGCCGCCAGCTCGTTGGAGATCTCCAAAGAATCCGCGAAGGATGGAACGGTCTCCTCAAGGCTCGTAAAGGTGCTGTCACGTGGCGTCTGGCGGACATGCTCGTTAGCCAGCCAGTCGTCACACGAGAACTTATTGCCAAACGACTTGAAGTCGGTGAGAACAACGTTGACCGAGTACTACAGCCATTTGAGGAAGCCGGCATCCTTGTCAAATCTGGATCTGCGGATCGCGGACGTCGAGTCTGGCGATCCGTCGAGGTGCTGAGCGCCCTTGACGCTTTTGGTGAGCGCCTCGGATGTCGGACACTCGCTCGGCGCGACTGAGATCTTCGACGCGCTAGCCGAGCGCGCCGAGACCACTCACGACGCCAGCGGCGGCAGCCATCGCTTCAGCGAGTGCCGTCGGGGGCTCGACGTCGTTGAGCCGCGCGCCGAGGTACGCACCGGTGGCCGCGTCGCCGGCGCCGGTCGTGTCAATGACGGACGCGTCGGTCGCGTTCGCGCGAAATCGCTCGGTTCCTCGTGCACTGATGACGCCACGCGCGCCCACGGTGATCACGACCTCGTCGAACAGTGGTACCAAGACGTCGAGTGCGTACTCGACGTCGGCCACGGAGGACAACGTCATGGCTTCCTCTTCGTTCGCGAAGAGCATCGTCGCGCCCGCTGTGCTTTGGAGAAAGACCGCTGGCGTGACCTCGCGAAGTGGCGCGACGGAACAGACGTCCACGGAGGTCGACGAACCACGACGCCGCGCTTGCGCCAGCGCGCTGACGCTCACCTCTCGAGTGGCGGGATCGAGCAGGAGGTAGCCCGAGACGTGCAGGTGATCGAAGGGCTGCTCGAGTTGCGCCGCGACGAAGTCCGCGCTGAGACAGGGATTGACACCCCGATCGGTCAGCATCGATCGCTGTCCGTCGCGCGCGACGATCGACACCACGGTGCCGGTCGCGCCGTCGAAGGACTCCAATCGTAGCGTTACGTGCTCCGCGCTTACCGCGTCGACGAACACGTCGGCGGCAGCGTCACGCCCCGCCGCGCCCACGTAGATCACGTCGTGGTCAGCGCTTCGAAGCGCGATCGCGAGATTCGCCCCCGATCCGCCCCTGGTCACACGGATGGCCGCCGGCGTGTCACTCGTCGGCGCCACGTCAGACTTCAGTTGGACAATGACGTCGAGCATCACGTCGCCGAGAACGACGACCCGACGGGTCACGCGTTGGCGCGCGCGAGTGACGCGGCAATGGCGCCCGCGACGCCCGCGTTCGCTACCACCAGGTCGCGATTCACCTGCACGCTGCGTCCAGCCGTATGGCGAGCGAACTCCGCGAGTAGCGCCGGCGTCACGGCCTTGCCGCTGACGCCGTCGAAGCGCGCCTTGATGAGGGCACTCTCCAACGCTTCGTCGTGGAGGTGTCGATCGAGCTCCTTATCGGCCGCTACGGGATTGGCGACCAGGAAACCCGTGGACATCATCTCGCGGTGACAGAGGAACGCCACGGCCGCCTCGTCGGCGCTCGCCACCGACCAGTCGAGTTCGAAGCCACTGTCTCGTAAGTAGAAACCGGGAAACTGACGCGTGCCGAATCCGACGACCGGCACGCGCAGCGTGTCGAGACGTTCGAGCGTCGCGCCGATGTCGAGAATCGACTTGACACCCGACGCCACGACGAGCACGGACGTACGAGACAAAGTGGTGAGGTCGGCGGACTCGTCGAAGCTCTCGGAGGCGTAACGGTGTACGCCGCCCAAGCCACCGGTCGCCATGACGTTGATGCCGGCGTGCTCCGCAATCGTGATCGTGCCCGCGACGGTGGTGGCACCGTCGGTACCCTTCGCGAGCGCCACGCCGAGGTCGCGCGCCGAAAGTTTTGCGGCGTTGCGCACGGGGTCGGCGAGTCGAGCGAGTTCGTCGGCACTCAGTCCGACGACGACGTTGCCGTCGAGGACGCCGATCGTGGCGGGGATCGATCCCGCGTCGCGAACCGACGCTTCACACGCGCCGGCGACCTCGAAGTTCACGGGCGATGGAAGTCCGTGCACGACAATCGTCGTCTCGAGAGCGACGACACCTCGGCCCTCGTGCAACGCCGTCGCGACTTCGTCACTGACGACGACGGAGGAAAATCGGAAGTTCTTCACGCAGCGCAAAGTGTACAGTGAGGACGTGAGTTCAGCGCCTGAGATTGATTGGGCGGTCCTACGCGCACTCGCTCGCGACGCGACGACACGCTCGTACGCGCCGTACTCTCACGTGACGGTCGGCGCGGGCGCTCTCGCCAGTGACGGCAACACCGTCGTAGGCTCCAACGTCGAGAACGCCAGCTACGGACTGACCCTGTGCGCCGAGTGCTCGCTCGTGAGTGACCTCATTCGCCAAGGCGGCGCCCGACTGGTGGCCGTCTCCATCGTCGCGGGCGACGGTAAACCGATTGCGCCCTGTGGACGCTGTCGTCAGGTCCTCTTCGAACACGGTGGCGGCGATCTCCTGGTCGACGCGGGCGGCGACGTGGCGCCCGTCAAATTGAGCGAACTGCTACCTGGGGCTTTCGGTCCCGAGGATCTGGGGATACGGCGTAACTCGTGAACGTGTACTCCGCGGTGGACGTCATCGCTCGAAAACGTGACGGCGGAGTGCTCAGCGACGAAGAGATCACGTGGATCCTCGACGCCTACGAACACGGCGACGTCGCCGAAGAACAGATGTCAGCGCTCCTGATGACCATCTTCTTCAATGGTCTCAGTCCCCACGAACTCGACACGTGGACCGATCGCATGATCGAATCGGGCGAACGGCTCGATCTCTCCGGACTGTCGCGCCCGACGGTGGACAAACACTCGACCGGCGGCGTCGGTGACAAGACCTCACTCATCCTCGCTCCCCTCGTCGCGGCGTGCGGCGCCGCCGTGCCGCAACTCTCGGGTCGCGGCCTCGGCCACACGGGCGGCACGCTCGACAAACTCGAGTCGTACCCCGGCTGGCGACCGTTCCTTTCCAACGACGAGATCCGCGACCAACTCGAGACGGTAGGTGCCGTCATCTGCGCGGCCGGTTCGGGACTCGCGCCCGTCGACCGAAAGCTCTACGCACTGCGCGACGTGACCTCCACCGTCGAGTCGATTCCACTGATTTCGTCGTCCATCATGTCGAAGAAGATCGCCGAAGGCACTGAAGCGCTCGTCCTCGACGTCAAAGTCGGGCGCGGCGCTTTCATCAAGGAGCTCGCGCGTGCGCGCGAACTCGCCACCACGATGGTGGGCCTCGGTCTCGCGCACGGCGTGAAGACCGTCGCTCAACTGACCGGGATGGACGTGCCACTCGGCCACGCCGTGGGCAACGCGCTGGAAGTCACTGAATCGATTGACGTCCTGCGCGGCGGCGGTCCAAGCGACGTGCGCGAACTCACGGTCGCGTTGGCGACGTTGATGACGAAACTCGTCGGGCTCGACGTCAACGTCGCGGAGAAGTTAGACGACGGCTCGGCGTACGAGGTCTACGAACGGATGATCCGCGCACAGGGTGGTGACCCCGACCTGACGATGCCGCTCGCGGCCCTGCGCGAGGACGTCCTCGCCGCGACCGACGGCGTCGTCACCTCCCTCGACGCCCTGGCCGTCGGCGTCACGGCGTGGCGCTTGGGCGCCGGCAGAGCCCGAAAGGAAGACCCCGTCAGCGCGACGGCCGGCGTGACGTGTTTGGTGCGCGAAGGCGACCGGGTTGAAAAGGGTCAGCCACTTTTCGTTTTACACGCGGACGACCAAGCGCACCTCGACGGTGGACGCGTCACGATCGCCCACGCGGTCGCACTCGGCAGCGACGCGCCCGCGCCCTCGTCGCTGTTGCTCGATCTCATCACTTCGTAACCGCGAGATCCAGCCGACGTGCGCCGGTCACGTCCCCACTTGCGTTTTCGCCCGCGCTCGCTAGCCTTGTTTAATGGCAAGCACTGGTCTCACGCTCGAGACGATCAAACGAGCACCGAAGATACTTTTGCACGAACACCTCGACGGTGGACTGCGCCCCGAAACCGTCCTCGAACTCGCCAGAGAGAACAACTACCAGGGCCTTCCCACCTCTGACGCGAACGAACTTCGCCATTGGTTCATCGTGGACGCGCCGGGCAGTGACCTCGTGCGCTACCTCGAAGGCTTCGCGCACACCATTGCCGTCATGCAAACGCGCGACCAACTCGAGCGCGTCGCCGCCGAGTGCGCGATCGACCTCGCGCGCGACGGCGTCGTCTACGCCGAAGTTCGCTTCGCGCCGGAACTGCACCTGAACGCTGGCTTGACGCTGCCTGAAGTGGTGCGAGCGGTCCTCGACGGTTTCGCCCTCGGGACCAAGGAAGCCGCGAACGAGGGACACCGCATCGTGGTGCGCACCATCCTTTCGGCGATGCGACAAGCGCGCCTCAGTGAGACCATCGCCGGACTGGCGGTGAGCTTTCGCGACGAGGGAGTCTGCGGTTTCGACATCGCGGGACCCGAGGACGGCTTTCGCCCCACCGATCACCTGCGCGCCTTTCACCTCATCCAACGCGAAGACTTTCACCTCACGATTCACGCTGGTGAGGCCTTCGGGCTACCGTCGATCTGGGAGGCTGTCCAGTTCTGCAACGCGGAGCGACTGGGCCACGGCGTGCGCATCGTCGACGACATCCGCGAAGTTGACGGACACTACGAACTGGGTCGACTCGCGAACTTCGTGCGCGACCGACGCATTCCTCTCGAGGTCTGTCCGACCTCGAACGTGCACACCGGCGCCGCGAAGTCCATCGCCACCCACCCGATCGACCTTCTCAAGCAACTTCGCTTTCGCGTCACGCTCAACACGGACAACCGATTGATGAGCGGGATCACGTTAAGCGGCGAGTTCGAGACGTGCGCCAACACCTTCGGCTGGACACTGGCCGACATGGAGTGGTTGACCCTGAACGCCGCGAAGAGCACCTTCTACGAGTTCGACCAGCGACTGGCGATGATCAACAACGTCATCAAGCCCGGGTACGCGGCGCTACGAGAGTCAGAAGCGCAGTAGTAGCTCGAGGTTCGAGCGGATACCGTCGACGAGTTCGGCGCCGTACGCGCGCTGGTCGTCGAGCGAACGCTTCTGCGGAGGTGTCACCTCGATGTAGGCCTTGACCTTGGGTTCGGTGCCACTGGGACGCACGATGACGCGTCCCCACTTGCCGAGCCCGAGGTAGAGACCCTCGGTGGGCAGGAGCCCCTTCCAACCTTCGTTGAGGTCAAAGACTTCACGCACGTCCAGCATGCCGAGCATCGTTGGCGGCTCGCTGGTCAGTTTCGCCACGACCCTCCGTATGGTCGCGGGACCATCCGTACCCGTGGCGCGCAGCGCGAGTTGCGACGTCGCGTGAACGCCGAACTGTGTCTCGAGATCGTCGAGTCGATCGAGCAGCGTTTGGCCCTGCAGCGCCAGTTCGTGCGCCAAGCACGTAAGGGTCAGCGCGGCGGAGAGTCCGTCCTTGTCGGCGACGCGCGCGTCGACGGCGAAGCCCAACGCCTCCTCGTACCCGAAGCCCAACACGCCACCGCGCGCCGCTCGGGCGATCCACTTGAAGCCCGTCAACGTCGTAGCGAAGGGGACGTCCGACGCCGCGGCCATTTTCTCGAGCATCGACGACGACACGATGGTCGTCGCGACCATTTCACCGGCGACGGCGATCTCGTCGAGGAGCGCCGACGCCAAGAGCCAGCCGATCTCGTCACCGCGAAGGAGATGCCACCCGTCGTCGGATCTCGCCGCGGCGCCGAGGCGGTCGGCGTCGGGGTCGTTCGCGATGATGAGCGTCGAGTTGGACTCGTTCGCCGTGCCAATGGCGAGGTCGAGCGCTCCGGGTTCTTCGGGATTGGGGAAGGGCAACGTGGGAAACGATCCGTCGGGCTCGAACTGCGCCGCGACCGGCGTGACGTGCGCGTAACCAGCCTCGGCGAACAAGTTCGTCATCGTCTCGCCGCCCACGCCGTGCAGTGGGGTGTAGGTGACGCGAAGCTCACTCACCCCGTCGACGCGAAAGCGATCGAGGACATGCGAGCGGTAGTCCTCGAGTAACGAAGGCGGAACGGTCTCGTGACCAGGTGACGAGCGGTCGGCCAGCGTCGCTAGCCCAGCGTCACGCGCGTAGCGTTCGACGATCTCGTCTTCGGGCGGAATGATCTGCGCCCCGTCGCTCGCGTAGAGCTTGTAGCCGTTGTCCTCTGGCGGATTGTGGCTGGCGGTGATCATGACCCCCGCCGCCGCACCGAGGGCCTTCACGCAAAACGGCACGAACGGCGTCGGCAGCGGTGACGGGAGTTCGTAGACGACCGCACCCGCGCCGAGGAGAACCTGGACGACCTCATCGTTGAAGGTCTCCGAACCGTGGCGCGCGTCGCGACCGACGACGACGCCACGCTTCGCGTCGACGCCGATCTCATCGAGCCACGCGAGCACGCCCTGGGTGGCGCGTCGCACCGTCGCGCGATTCATTCCGGCGGGTCCGGCCATCTCGGGACCACGTAGTCCCGCGGTGCCGAAGGTCAAGGGCGCGAAGAATCGCCGTTCGAGTTCCGTCTCGTCGTCCGCGTCCAATAACTCCTGCAACGTTCGACGGTCGTTCTCATCCGGGTCAAGCGCCATCCACGCGACGACCTCGTCGCGCAGCGACTGGTTCACAGCACCGGGAGGATCTGGGCTAACAGCGCCCCGAGGGACGCGGACGCCGACTGGCCGGTCTCGAGGACCTCGAGGTGATTGAGAGGTCCCGTCGAGACGCCCGCGGCGAAGTTCGAGACGAGGCTCAGCCCCAACACCTCGGCGCCGAGGTGTCGAGCGGCGATGGCTTCGAGCACCGTGGACATGCCCACCAACGAAGCGCCGAGCGTGCGCGCCATCTCGATCTCGGCGGGCGTCTCGTAGTGCGGACCGCGAAAGCCGAGGTAGACGCCTTCGTGAAGTCCGGGGACGGTCGCGTGCACGACGCTTCTCAGCCGCTCGCTGTAGAGGTCGGTGAGGTCGACGAATCTCGATCCGTATCCGTGGGGTGGTGGGGCGCCCTCCATGGGTGACGTGCCGGTGAAGTTGAGGTGGTCTCGGATCACCGCGACGTTGCCGGGGCGCACGATGAGGTCGAGTCCGCCGCAAGCGTTCGTGAGGACCACCTTCGTAGCGCCGGCCGCGATCACCGTACGCACGGGATGGACGACTTCTCTGGCGCTGTGACCTTCGTAGAGGTGTACGCGACCCGCTACCAGGGCGACGTTCACGCCGCCCACGACGATCGAGAGGATCTGTCCCGAGTGACCTGCCACGGTGGGCGACATGAAGCCACTGAGTGACTTGGTCGCGACGACGCTCGACGGCGTGCCGAGCGCGGCCGCGCCCTCGCGCCACCCTGATCCGAGTACTACCGCGACGTCGTAGTCGTCGACACCACTCTTCTCTCGAAGTTCATTCGCCGCGACCTTTGCGAGTTCGTAGGGATTCATCGCTACTGTCCGATCGTGTGCCACACGGTGGAGGTCTCGACGAAGGCGCGAAGTCGACGGAGCGAGGTGTCCTCGTTGGGACCCGGTCGTAGGACGCGCTTGATGGAGCCGGCGGCGAGTTGCGCGAGTTCGTTGGCGAACTCCTCGTCGACGCCGCCAAGATCGATCCCGTCAACGTCTTCGTGCGACGCGAGGGTGGGCGCAACCTCGCCGGTGAAGCCCGTCACGATGTTGAGCAGCCCCCCGGGAAAGTCCGCCGTCGCGGTCATCTCTCCGAGCAATGCCGCAGGCGTGGGTTTCTTTTCGCTGGCGACAGCGACGACGGTGTTGCCAACGGCGATGGGCGCGAGCACGGCGTTCACGAAGGCTTCGAGGGACGACTCTTGTTCGCAGAGGACGCCCACCACCCCACTCGGCACAGGCACCGAGAAGTTGAAGAAGGGACCGGCGACGGGATTGGACGAACCGAGGATCTGAGCGATCTTGTCCGTCCACCCGGCGTACCAGACGATCCGGTCGACGGCCCTTGACACGCTGGCCTTCGCCTTCTTCGAGGAGAGTCCCTCGGCGAGTCGGACGTGTTCCGCGAGTTCGTCGCGCCTCGACTCCGCCATCTCCGCGAGACGGTAGATGACCTGGCCGCGGTTGTACGCGCTCTGGTCCCACCACTTCGACTGCGCGCCGCGCGCGGCCACCACGGCGTCACGAACGTCCTTGCGCGAAGCCTGCGCGACATTGGCGAGGAACTCGCCCTTCGCCGACGTGACCTCGTAGCTCCGTCCGGATTCGGAGCGCGGAAAGGCGCCGTTGATGAGGAGCTTGTAGGTCTTTCGAACGTCGAGACGGTCCTCAGACATTGAGGTACGCCTCCAGGCCGTGTCGTCCGCCCTCGCGACCGAAGCCCGACTCACGCACGCCACCGAAGGGACTCGTGGGGTCGAAGCGGTTGTAGGTGTTGGCCCAGATGACCCCGGCGCGAAGGCGCTCAGCCACCCAGAGCGTGCGCGAACCCTTCTCGCTCCAGACGCCGCACGCCAGGCCGTAGTTCGTGTTATTCGCCTTGGCGACGGCCTCTTCGGGCGTGCGAAAGGTCAACACCGAGAGCACAGGACCGAAGATCTCTTCTCGCGCGATCCGGTGTGACTGCGACACGTCGGCGAAGACCGTAGGCGCGAACCAGTAGCCCTTGTCGGGCAGTGAACAGGAGCTGGTGTAGCGCGTGGCGCCCTCTTCGTCGCCGTACGCGGTGAGCTCCTTGATCCGCGCGAGTTGCGCGGCGGAGTTGATCGCGCCGACGTCGGTGTTCTTATCGAGTGGATCGCCTACACGAAGTTGGTCGACGCGACGAATCAAACGGCGGAGCACCTCGTCGGCGACTGATTCTTGGACGAGGAGTCGCGACCCCGCGCAGCACACGTGACCTTGGTTGAAGAAGATGCCGTCGATGATCCCTTCGATCATCTCGTCGACCGGCGCGTCCTCGAACACGATGTTCGCGCCCTTTCCGCCGAGCTCCAACGTCAGGTGCTTGTGACTCGAGGCGACGCGCTGTTGGATGAGTCGACCAACTTCAGTAGAACCGGTGAAGGCGATCTTGTCGACGCCGGGATGGTCCACCAACGCGGCGCCTGTCGAACCGTCGCCCGTGATGATGTTCACGACCCCTTCGGGCAACTCCGCCTGCTGAAGGATCTCGGCGAGTATCAGCGCCGACAGCGGCGTGGTCTCCGCGGGCTTCAAGACGCACGTGTTGCCCGCCGCAAGGGCCGGCGCCAACTTCCACGCGGCCATCAGCAAAGGGAAGTTCCACGGGATGATCTGACCCGCGACACCAAGGGGCTTCGGGTCGCGACCGAAGCCCGCGTGGTCGAGCTTGTCCGCCCAGCCCGCGTAGTAGAAAAAGTGCGCCGCGGCCATCGGAATGTCGACGTCGCGCGACTCGCGAATGGGCTTGCCGTTGTCGAGCGTCTCCACGACGGCTAGTTCTCTCGAACGTTCCTGGATGAGCCGCGCGATTCGAAAGAGGTACTTCGAGCGCTCAGCGCCGGTCGTCTTCGACCAGACGTTGTCGTAGGCGCGACGCGCGGCGTAGACGGCCCGGTCGACGTCCGCCGCGGATGCTTGGGCCACGCTCGCGAGTGACTCTTCGTTCGCGGGGTTGAGCGTGACGAAGGACTCGTGTGACGAGGGGTCGCTGAACTCACCGTTGATGAACAGACCATAAGCGGGCTTCAAACGCGCGATCGCGGCTGACTCGGGTGCGGGGTCGTACGCCATTGCCCCCAAGCTCGAGTTCGTCAGGTCCTCGCTCATCAGTCGCCGCTGAACTCGTCGGGGCGCACGTACACGCCGCGTCGCTGTTTGAGTCGCTGCATCAAGAGGTCGTTGAGCAACGACGACGCGCCGAAACGAAAGTAGTCCGGGCTCAGCCACCTCGACCCGGCCGTCTCGTTGATGACGACGAGGTAGCGAAGCGCGTCCTTCGTGGTGCGGATCCCGCCGGCGACCTTGACGCCGACGACAACTCCCGTCGTCTCGGCGAAGTCGCGCACGGCTTCGAGCATGACGAGGGCGGTGGGCAACGTAGCGTTGACGCCCACTTTGCCCGTCGACGTCTTGATGAAGTCGGCGCCGCCGAGCATGGCGATCCAACTCGCCCGACGCGCGTTGTCGTAGGTAGCGAGTTCGCCAGTCTCGAGGATGACTTTTAGGTGCGCACGCCCGCAGGCCTCCTTCACTGCGACCACTTCGTCGAAGACCTGTCCCACGTGACCAGAAAGGAACGCGCCTCGATCGATCACCATGTCGATCTCGTCGGCACCGGCGCTGACGGCTTCGCGTACGTCCATGAGCTTGACGTTGAGCGAGGCCCGCCCCGAGGGGAACGCCGTCGCCACCGACGCCACCTTGACGGGTGAGGTCCCAAGGACACTGCGAGCGTGCGCGACGAGGTCGGGATAGACGCAGACGGCAGCGACACTGGGCACGCTCGGGTCATTGGGGTCGGGGTGCATGGCTTTGGTGCACAGTGACGTCACGCGCCCGGGGGTGTCGGCGCCTTCCAGGGTCGTGAGGTCCACCATGGAGATGGCGAGATCCAACGCGGCGAGCTTCGTCGACTTCTTCAGTGACCGTGTCGCGAGCTTGGCAGCGCGGGCCTCGGCGCCGACGGCATCAACGCCCGAAAGTCCGCCGAGGAGTGCCCGTAACTGGGACTCATTTTCAATGACGGGAGCGCTTGAGTTGCTCGGTAGTCGAACTCCACGCTCATCACTCGTCACTAGGCGAAGCGGGGCGGTACTCACCCTCTCAAGTTAGCAATCGTGCGGCAAAACCACCTAGAGCGAACCCTCGACGTAGTGTGGCAGTTCTCCGGCGCTGCGACGGTCGTCGAGCGACGGCGCGTCGGCGTCCTTCTTGCTCACGACGGCGTCACCTGTCAAGGGCCAGGGCACGTTGAGCGTCGTATCGAAGGGGTTGATTTCGAGTTCCCTCGAGGGGTTGAACGGTGAGGACAGGAGATACGTGAGCGCGCCTAGTTCGCTCGTCACACAGAAACCATGCGCCGCGCCACCTGGAACCAACACTGTTCGATCCACGTCGGCCGAAAGGTGGACGACCTCGAACCGGCCAAACGTGGGGGAACCCTCTCGAATGTCGACGATGACGTCGTCGAGCTCTCCGTACGCGCAGGTCACGAGCTTCGCCTGACCCTCGGGCGCCAGTGAGTAGTGCAGACCCCGCACGACGCCGCGCTTGGACATCGAGAGGTTGGCTTGGTGGATCGGGAAGTTGACGCCGATTTCTTCCAAGTCGTCGCGCTTGAACCACTCGCGAAAGTAACCCCGGTCGTCACTCCACACTGGCGACTCGAGGACGAACGCGCCGGGGATCGAGAGTTCCGTCACCTTCACGACGGACTGCCCTTCAGCGGTCGCCACCACGGCTCGTTCTCGCGGTACCACTTCACCGTGCGCGCGAGGCCCTCTTCGAAGTTCACCTCGGGCTCGTAGCCGAGTTCGTCACGGATCTTCGTCCAGTCGACGCTGTAGCGACGGTCGTGGCCGAGACGGTCCGCGACGGGCTCGATCATCGACTCGTCCGAACCGCAGAGTTCCAACAGCAAGTGCGTGATGGCGACGTTGGTGAGCTCCGTTCCGCCGCCGATGTTGTAGATCTCGCCCGCGCGACCCCTTTCGAGGACGCGGAAAATCCCCCGACAGTGGTCATCGACGAACAGCCAGTCACGGATGTTCAGTCCGTCACCGTAGAGCGGGACCTTGACGCCGTCGAAGAGATTGGTGACGAAGAGCGGGATGAGCTTTTCCGGAAACTGACGCGGGCCGTAGTTGTTCGAACAGCGCGTCACCATCACGTTGAGCCCGTAGGTGCGTTGGTACGCGAGCGCCGCCAAGTCCGAGCCAGCCTTGCTCGAGGAGTACGGCGAGTTCGGCTGCAAGATGTGGTCTTCGCGCCATTCGCCCTCGTCAATCGATCCGTAGACCTCATCGGTGGAGACGTGCACGAAGCGTTCGACGCCCGCGCGGCGCGCGCTCTCGAGGAGTTGCTGCGTACCCATCACGTTCGTCTCGAAGAAGAGTCGCGCGCCGGTGATCGAACGATCCACGTGGCTTTCGGCGGCGAGGTGCACCACGGCGTGCGCGCCACGCAAGACTTCGTCCACCACCAACTCATCGGTGATCGAGCCCTTGACGAACGAGACGCGCGAGTCGCGTCGAACGACCTCGAGGTTCTCCAGTCGACCCGAGTACGTCAACGCGTCAAAGAGCACGATGTCGTCGTAGTCCAGACGCTCAGCCTGATCGACCAGTACTTCACTTAGTCGCGACCCGATGAAGCCGGCCGCCCCGGTAATGACAACGCGCATGGCGTACCTCGGCCTTTAGAAGGGGGCTAGTGCGCTTCTATACTAATGGAGTGAAGGGAATCATTTTGGCTGGCGGCACCGGTACGCGCCTGCATCCCATTACCCGCGCGGTCTCCAAGCAGTTGTTGCCCATCTACGACAAGCCGATGATTCACTATCCACTGAGCACGCTCATGCTCAGTGGGCTTCGCGAGATCCTCCTCATCACCACACCGCACGACCAGGACGCGTTCTTCCGCCTTCTCGGCGACGGCTCGACCTTGGGCATCAAACTCTCCTACATCGTGCAAGATCAACCGAACGGACTCGCCGAGGCCCTGATCCTGGGTGAGAAGTTCCTTGACGGCGAGAAGTGTGCCCTGATCCTGGGTGACAACCTCTTCTACGGTCCCGGACTCGGCACCCATCTGCAACAGAACACCAGCGTGCAGGGAGCCCTCATCTTCGCCTACCAAGTCTCTGACCCCTCGGCGTACGGGGTCGTCGAGTTCAACGACAACGGGCAAGTCCTCTCCATCGAAGAGAAGCCCGCGGACCCGAAGAGCACCTACGCGGTGCCCGGCATCTACTTCTACGACGAACGCGCGTCCGACTTCGCTCGACAACTCACGCCCAGTGAGCGCGGCGAACTAGAGATCACCGCGCTCAACAACGCGTACCTCGAACGCGGCGAGCTTCGCGCCGAGGTCCTCTCGCGAGCGACGACGTGGCTCGACACCGGGACGCACGAGTCGCTCTACGAAGCCGGTGGACTGATACGCACGTTGCAACACCGCACCGGTATGCGCATTGGCGACGTCGAACAGATCGCGCGCGATCAAGGTTGGATCTAGTTACTCTTCAGTACTGATTTCGTTCTTCGGGTCACGTTCACTCACGTAAGGTAACCGTAACGAAATCCCGAGGAGATCTTGATGTCGACAATCACTATGCCCGCGCCACGTCGCGTACTCGCCGACGTTGTTCCAAGGTCGGTGCTCGCTGAGATCACGCTCGTCGTGGGCGCGGCCGCGTTCGTCGGCGCGCTCGCGCAGGTCTCATTTCATCTCGGCAACAACCCGGTACCCGTGACGGGCCAGACGCTCGGCGTCATGCTGGCGGGCACCGCACTCGGTTGGCGTCGCGCGGGAATGGCGATGTCGCTCTACCTCTTGGCGGGTGTCGCGGGCGTACCGTGGTTCGCCAGTCACTCGAGCGGGTACGTCCTCGCGACGTTCGGCTACCTCGTCGGCTTCGTCGTCGCTGGTTCCGTCCTCGGTTGGTTGGCGTCACGAGGGACGGACCGCACTGTTACTCGTGCCGTCGTCTCGATGGCCGTAGGTGACGTCATCATCTTCATCATCGGCGTCACGTGGCTGAAGTTCGCGATCCACGTCTCTCCTTCACAGGCCATCGCGCTCGGCTTTACGCCCTTCGTCTGGGGCGAAGTCATCAAGGCCGCCGTCTCCGGCGTGGCGCTCCCCTCGTCGTGGCGCCTAGTCGACCGCGTGACGCACAAAGAGTTCTAGATCACTCAGCTCTTAGGGCTCGAACTCAACAACCCCTCACGTAACTGCGTTTTTGTAGAAGACGAGTTCGGGGTCGCCTGGGTCGAGCCCGACGAGCTCACCGCTGAAGAGCCACTGCTCTTTTCGCAACAAGTCGCGCATCGCCGCGTTGGAGCTGTTCGTAGAGATGAAGAGTTGCGACGTCGTCGTACCTTCGGTGACCGTACGAAGAAGGTCACTGGCGATTCCTTGGCGATGATGCGCTCGGTCGACGGCGAGTAACTCAATGAAGTCGCGACCGAAGAACGATCGCCGATGTACCGTGAGAAAACCCGAGATGACGCCGTCGCTCTCGCTGACGAGACAGTCCCCCGACTGGACGCGACACGCGACGAGCGACGCGCGGTCGCTGTAACCCGACGGGGCGCCCTTGACGCCGAGGACCGCGTCGACGTCGGCCATCGTTGCCGCGCGGACCAGCGTGGCCAACTACGTCCAGCCCAAGAACGCGGCTTCCTCACCGTGCGCCAAGGATTTATGTTTGGCCAACGTCGCGCGATCGAGTGTCGCGTAGCGCGCGGCAATCTCGATGGCGTGCGCGAGTAGCTCTCCCTCGGTGGCCGTGGCTTCGATCACGCCGGCCGCGAGTGCGTCGGGGCCACTGAAGCGCTTCGCCGTCGTCGCGGCGACGATCGCCGTGGCACGGGGCAGTCGGTGTTCGAGGATTGACCAGAGCTTGTCGTCGAGCGCGAGACCGATCTCCGCCTCGTTCATGCACCAGTAGCCACGATCCTCGCGCATCACGCGGTAGTCGAAGGCGCAGCTCAGCAACGCGCCACCGGCGAACGTGTGACCGTTGAGAGCCGCGACCGTGTACGCCGGAAAGAGAAAGAGTCGCGCGATCGTCCGTTCCAGTTCCTCGAGCGTAGCGGAGAACTCGGCGGGATTCGCACCGAATCGCGCAAGGTCGAGACCGTTCGAGAAGAACTTGCCCACACCCGTGAGCACGATCGCCAGGGGTTCACTCGTCGCTTCAAGTTCGTCGAGGATGGCGTTCAGTCGCTCGAGCGAGTCTTCGTTCAGGCGGTTTTCGCCGTCGTTCCAGGTGAGGATCGCGACCGGGCCTTCACGGCGAAGTGAGATGTCCATTCCGCGAGCATACGCACGCCAATCGGTCAGTTGTAAGTTGTGTCCATGAGTGAAGAACAAGAGATACCCGAGCCCGACGTCTCGGAAGAACACCCGGTTTCAGAGCACTGGGTGTGGGTCGGTGCGCACCGCCCGCCGAGTCCTCGCGTCCTCTTTGACCACATGACGTCGGACTGGGCGACGACCCCGATCTCGCACGACGTCCATCCCGCCACGATCTACTCGTCCGCGCGACGACTTCGGCTCGGCGCGAGATTTCCCGACAAGACCATCGTCGTGCCGACGGGCAACTACAAGACGCGCGCGAACGACACCGACTACCGCTTTCGCGCGGGCACCGACTTCTTCTACCTCACGGGCTGTGACGAGCCCGACGCCGTCCTCGTCATCTCCCCCGGCGCCACGGCCGCGAACGCCACGCTCTACGTGCCGCACCGACGTGACTCGTCGACGCACGAGTTCTATACCGACGCACGCTACGGCGAACTATGGGTCGGACCACGCCGCGGCGTCGCCGAAGCCGCCATCTACTATGACCTCGACACCGCTCCCCTTGAATCTCTCGAGAAGGACCTCGTGGCCCTTGGCGGCACCGACGTCGTGACACTTCGAGGTTTTGACGCGAGCGTCGACGCGTTGCACGAACCGAGCGACGACGACGACGAACTCGCGGGCGCGCTCAGCGAACTGCGCCTCGTAAAGGACGAGTTCGAGATCTCCCAACTCCAGAAAGCGATCGACTTCACGGTCAAGGGCTTCGAAGACGTCGTTCGAGCGCTCCCGAGCGCGGAGGGTCGCGGCGAGCGCGTCATCGAAGGCGTGTTCAACCTGCGCGCGCGTGTCGAAGGCAACGACGTGGGCTACGACACCATCGCGGCGAGCGGTTCGCACGCGACGACGCTGCACTGGACTCGCAACAACGGCCAGGTCCACCGCGGCGATCTCTTGCTCCTCGACGCGGGCATCGAATGCGACAACCTCTACACGGCCGACGTCACGCGGACCATGCCCATCAGTGGCACGTTCTCCGCACCGCAGCGGCGCGTCTACGAGCTCGTGCTCGCGGCGCAGACAGCCGGCATCGCCGCGGTGAAGCCTGGTGCCAACTTCATGGCACCACACAACGCGGCCATGGAAGTGTTGGCGGAGGGCCTCTTCGAGATGGGCATCTTGAAAGAAGAGCCCGCCGTGGCGCTTCGAAAGGATCGCCAACTCCACCGGCGCTACACCCTGCACGGGACCAGTCACATGCTCGGTATCGACGTGCACGACTGCGCGAACGCACGAAACGAGTTCTACTGGGGCGATCTCGCCGAGGGTTACGTCTTGACCGTCGAGCCTGGTCTCTACTTCCAGGCCAATGACCTCACCGTGCCCGAGGAGTACCGAGGCATCGGCGTGCGTATCGAGGACGACGTCCTCGTCACGGCGACGGGCTCACGCAACCTGTCCGCGGCGCTGCCACGCGAAGCTGACGCCGTCGAAGCGTGGATGGCCGAGCTGTGGTCGAAGGAACCGCCGAAGCTCGGACTGTAGGGAACGACGTTCGAGCGAAGCGCGCGGTTAGCGTCTGTGGTTCTCGCGCGCACGTGGCACTCGCGATAGTGTTCAACATTTCACAACCATCGTGAACGCGTGCACTTTCAATTTTGTTCAAGAACTTCTCGACGCCGCGCGCACGACGTGACACGTCGCACGTGACCTTGTGCGCGCGTGCACTTCGGTCGTGCACTAGCGCAGCGGCCTCAAGGTTTCTTGGACGCGATGACAACTCGTGAACACGTTACGACGGACATCATGCTCTCGTCACGAAACTTTGCGAGGTCTTTTCCACTCTTCATACGCGCCACTTAACTTCACTCTCTACGTTGTTGTCGTGCCCGGAAGAGTTTCGGAGTACGACAAAGCAAGGAGCGAAACAATGATGTTGATCCTGTTATTCGGTGCCGTCCTCGTGCCCCTCGCGGCGGCGGTCATCTTCATTCCGCTCGTCATGGGTGTACGCGCGAATCGGGCAGCACGCCGTGAACACGCCCTACGCCACGCGCACGGTTCCCGCGTCGAGGTCGCCAGGGCTCACGAACCCCACTCACCCGCGCGGCGTAGGTGAACGGATCCCCCTCGGGTCGCTACGCAGTGACGCGAAGGGGGATCCGTCGCGGTCCGCGAACTTGTCCCGGCGCCCAGGTGACGCCGTCGGGATCGGAGAGCTCGAACGCCGGATAGCGAGCGATGAACTCCTCGAGGGCGATACGAAGTTCCATCCGAGCAAGGTTCGAGCCGACGCAACGATGGATACCGAGCCCGAAGGCCGCGTGACGATTCACGGCGCGGTCGATGATGAACGTATCCGCGTCGACGAAGACCGCGGGGTCCCGGTTCGCCGCCGGAAAGCCCAGTAACACCCAATCGTCCTTCTTCATCGGGCAACCGTGAAACTCGAGGTCTTCCTTCACGAGTCGAGCCATGGTCACCGGCGCGTAGAAGCGCAAGAACTCCTCCACGGCGACCGGCATCAGATCGGGTTTGTTCACGAGGCGCGCCAAGTCCTCCGGGTGGCGCGCCAGGTGCCAGATCGACGAACCGATCGCCGACCACGTGGTGTCGATGCCCGCCACCAGCGTCAAGACCATGGTGCCGCGCACGTGCTCGAGCGCCAGCTTCTCGCCGTTGAACTCGACGTTCAACAGGTAGCTCGTGAAGTCGTCACGAGGGTGCGCGACGTGGTCCTCGATCTGCGCGTTGAAGTACTCGGCCATGGGCAAGAAGAGCGGCCCGCGTTCCTCGGGGGCCAGGTCCACGAGGTCGAGCACCACGTGGACGAAGTCACGAAACAGGTCCTCGTCGGCTTCGGGGAATCCCAGCATCGTGGCGATGACGCCCGGCGAGATGTACTGCGCGTACTGAGAGCCCACGTCGAACTCGCGCGCGTCGCCGAGCGCGTCGAGGTGTTTCGCGCAGAGCGCGCGCACCTGGTCTTCCATCGCGTTCACGGGCCCGGGCGCGAAGGCCGGCAGGATCAGGCGCCGAGCGAACTGGTGGAAAGGTGGATCCGACGTGATGGGCGGCGCGCCACCCATGGGCGCGGGCGGCGCGTTCGGCGGAAACTTGTTGTTGGTGACGACCACCATGCGACTCGAGAAATGCTCGGTGTCGTTGGAAATCTCCGCGACCATCTCGTGCGTCGTCGGGAACCACCCTCCCGCGTAGCGATCGGTGTGCGCGACGGGGCAACGTCCTCGAAGGTCGTCCCAGATCGGATAGGGATCGTTGACCCAGGACGGATCGGTGTGGTCCCAATCAGTGGCGAAGTCGACCACCGGACGTTTGGCGTCGGCGTCAGGCTCGGCTTCGACGGACACTGGTCAGCTCAAGATTCGAAGTGGAAGATTCCTCGGCCCACGAATTTGACCCTGAGCCCAGGTGACGTCGTCCTTGTTCTCGAGTTCGAACTTCGGGTAGCGCTTGATGAACTCCTCGATCGCCACGCGCAGTTCGAGTCGCGCCAAGTTCGAGCCAATACAGCGGTGGATGCCGAGACCGAAGGCCACGTGTCGATTCTCCGCGCGATCGATGATGAACTTGTCCGCGTCCTTGAAGACGACGGGGTCACGATTGGCGGCCGGGAACCCGAGCAGGATCCAGTCGTACTCCTTCATGGGACAGCCCAAGTAGTCCATGTCGGCCTTCACGAGACGAGCCATCGTCACGGGCGCGTAGAAGCGAAGGAACTCTTCGATGGCGACCGGCATGAGGTCCGGCTCGTTCACGAGGCGCGCCAGGTCGTCCGGGTGCTGCGCCAGGTGCCAGAGCGACGCGCCGATGGCACCCCACGTGGTGTCGATGCCCGCGACGAGGATCAGGACCATGGTGCCGAAGACATGTTCAACGGCGAGCTTCTCGCCGTTGATCTCCGCGTTCAAAAGGAACGACGTCAGGTCGTCACGGGGGTTCTCCATGTGGTCTTCGATCTTGGAGCGGAAGTACTCCTCCACCGGAGCGAAGAGTTCTATGCGCTCTTCTTCGGGACGGTCGATCGACTCGGTGATGACGTGCACGCATTTGATGAAGATGTCCATGTCCTCTTCAGGAAAGCCCAGCATCTCGCGAATGACCGACGGCGGGATGAGTCGCGCGTAGCTCATCGACGCGTTGACGACGCCTTCAGCGATGATGTCGTCGAGCAGGCTGTTGCACAGCGCACGGATCTGGGGTTCGAGCGCGTTGACGACGCCGGGTGAAAAGGCCGGCAGGATCAGCTTTCGCGCGATCTGGTGAAACGGTGGGTCCGAGGTGATGGGCGGCGCGAGTCCAATAGGGGCCGGCAGGTCCACTTCGGTCGGGCGACCTTCGTGCACGATGACGTCGCGACTGGTGAAGTTCTCCGTGTCCTTCGCGATCGCCGACACGCCGGCGTGCGTCGCGGGGAACCACGCGCCACCGAAACGATCGGTGTGCGCGACGGGACAACGCTCGCGCAGTTCGTCCCAAATCGGATACGGGTCATTCACCCATTGGGGGTCCGTGTGGTCGAAGTCGGTGGCGAAGTCGAGGACGGGGGGCTTATCGGTCACGACGACTCCTCTATGAAAATGGCGTGTTCGGGACAGTTGGCCTGGGCGAGTCGCGCGAGCTCGATCGTCTCGGGCGTAAGTGTGCCGTCGCCGATGACGACGCCGTTGCCGAGTTCGTCGAAGTTGAAGATGCTCGGCGCGATCGAGAAGCACCGGCCCTGACCCTGACAGAGATCGGCGTCAATGACAACCTTCACGTTTCCCCCAAAATGTCGATCTACGGCTGACCTTACTATGTGGTAACACCGACCAGACGCGCACTTCTCCACGCTCTAGGCGGTCTCGATCTCCTCGCGGCTGATGCCCAGGAAGTAGAGGACGGCGTCGAGGTAGGGCACGGAAAGAGCCGTGTCGGCGTGCTCTTGGACGAGGGCCTTCGCGTTAAAGGCGATGCCGAGGCCCGCGACCGAGAGCATGTCGATGTCGTTGGCGCCGTCACCCACGGCGACCGTCTGTTCGAGCGGCACGCCCACTTCGGCCGCGAAGCGCCGCAGCGCCCGCGCCTTACCCGCGCGGTCCAAGATCTCGCCCACGACGCGACCAGTGAGGGCACCGTCGACGATCTCGAGTCGGTTGGCTTCGAAGAACGTGACGTCGAGCTCGGCGAGGAGTGGCGCCAACACCTCGACGAACCCGCCCGACACGACGGCGGGCACGTAGCCGAGACGTTGCAAGGTGCGAACCAACGTGCGCGCGCCGGGCGCGAGGCGTAGCTTCAGGCGCACGTCGTCAAGGACAGTGGCCGGCAGACCCGCCAGCAGCTCGACGCGACGTCGCAGCGCTTCGGCGAAGTCGATGTCACCGTCCATTGCCGACCTCGTGATGGTGGACACCTCCTCGGCTCGACCCGAGGCTTCCCCCAGCAGATCGATCACCTCGTCTTGGAGCAACGTCGAGTCGGCGTCCATGACGACGAGGTGCTTCGCTCGACGATGCAGTCCGGCTCGTTGGACCGCGAGGTCGAGCCCGATCTCTTTCGCGACCAGCGTCAGCGACTCGCGCAACAGCGGATGGCTCGGACCAATGACGATCAGTTCGTAACAGTCGACGGGGTAGCTCGCGAGGTGCACGATGCGCTCGCACGTGGCGCCGCTCGCGGCGATGGCGTCGAACACGCTCTCGAGCTGACGAGCCGCGATCTGGGGCGCCAGCAAGGTCACGAGGAGTCGGCGCCCGTCGACCTCGTCGTTCGGGATCACCTCTTCCACGTGGACCGACATCCCGTCACCTTCAATGCTGCGCGCCCGCAGCGCGACCATCAAGGAGTCGTGCGTGAGCATCGCCTCGCTGCTCACTTCCGCACAGAGCACCAGCGTGCCGCGAATGGTGATCTGGGCGACGTCCATCAGGCGCACGTCGTCACCCTCGAGACCGTGCAACGCACGAAAGAGTTCCGCGCCCACGCCAATGCGGTCCGGTCCGCTCACGGTGACGAGAAACGTTGAACGAGACATGGAAAGAGCGTAGAGGTTGAACACCTCGGGCTACGCCGTGTCGCCTTCTAACTCTCGTTGCGCGCGTACCTCGGTGACGTGCGCGTCCGTCCTCGCGTCAAAACTCCAGAGCGACGGCAGTGCGGCCGTGACGACCGCCACCGACCCGGTGCACGCGAGACCACCGAAGGTGAGCGAAAAACGTAGCGACGTCCACGCGGCCATCACGCCCGCGCGGAACTGACCGGCCGTGGGACCGAGCGAGTACGAGATCATCTCGATGCCGGCCATGCGACCGCGAATCTCTGTCGGGATGGACTCGTTCCACATGGTCGAGCGAAAGATGCCACTCACCGAGTCGGCCCCGCCGCCGATGGCGAGGCCGAGCAGCACCAACCACAGCGATGACGAAAAGCCGAAGAGCGCGATGCCGAGCCCCCAAAGGGCCGCCGAGAGTACGACCGCGCGACCGTAGCGGTACACGTGGCGGGTCCAACGCGAGGTCAAGGTTGCGATCAGTGCTCCACCCGGCAGTCCGGTGTAGAGGACGGCGAGCGCGTAGGACTCGTGAAAGCGCGTCGCGACGAAGGGCAACATGATGACCGGAAACGCCAGGATCATGGCCAGCAAGTCGATGATGTAGGTGCCGACGATGTCGGGACGGCTGCGGGCGTAGCGAAGTCCTTCTCGAAGGGCGGCGGTGTCACTCACGCTTGACGACAACTGCGGCGGTGTGGCGTGCAGCGTGAGGAGGAGCAGTACCGAGAACGTGAAGGTCACGACGTTCGCTACGTAGACCGAGCCCGGACCGAAGGCGACCGCGGCGAGTCCTCCGAGAGCCGGACCGATGATGGAAGCGGTCGTGAAGCGGACGTTGGCGAGCGCCGACGCGGAGCGCTGGAGTTCGTGCGAGACGAAGAGTTGGTTCAACGCCTCGATGCTCGGACGTTGCAGACTCGACGCGGCCGCGGCGATCGCGGCGTCGAGGTAGAGGATCCACACCAAGGGGTGCGCGAGCAACGCGTTGACGACGAGCATCATCGTCGTGACCATCAACACCAGTTCCATCGAGATGATGAGTCGACGGCGATTGAGACGGTCCGCGAGCACCCCGCCGTAGAGACCGAAGAGGACGAGGGGTAGCAGTTCGACGAGACCAATGGCGCCGACGTCGAAGGTCGAGTGCGTCAGTTGCTTCAACTGAAAGGGCACCGCGACGAACGTCGCCTGACTGCCGAGCGCCGTGATGAAGCCCGCGGTGTAGAGCCGGCGGTACTGCTTCGACGCCCGAAGCGGCGTGAGGTCGATCCCGAAGAAGCCCTGACTCACGCAGGTCCCGAGAGCCAGCCCTCGCCCGGGCTGTAGTGACGGAGCACCTTCGCCGGTACGCCGCCCAAGACCACGTGATCGGGGAACGTTCCGCGCACCACCGCGCCCGCGGCGACGGTCGTGTTCTTGCCGAGCGTCGTGCCGGGCAGGATGACCACGTTCGCGCCCAGCCAACTGCCGGAGCCGATCTTGACGGCACCTTCAATCGGGCGTTGCCAACCCACCGGGGTGTCGACGTCCTCGTAGGAGTGGTTCTGGTCCGTTATGTAGACGTAGGGACCCGTCTGGATGTCGTCACCGAGGTCGATCGACCAGTGACCAATGAGGTGCGAGCCGCGCCCGATGACGCAGTGACGACCGATGCGCACGGTTGGTGACGCGAGCATCTCCTGCTCACCGTTGATGCCAGCGGTCAGACAGACGTTGGGACCGATGAGCGTCTCGTCGCCAATGGCGAGGTAGCGCTCGTTGTAGATGACGCCCTGGGGGGCCATGAGGGCCGCGTGCTTGCCGAAGTAGAAGAACTCGCTCGCGTAGGCGTCGTTCGGACCGACGATCGCGACTTCGTTGAGGTATCGGCGCCACCGTCGTACTTGGGAACCCAAGAATCGACGGAACTGAAGACGGAAACTCACCTCGGCCACGCTACCGCCGACGCGCGCGCTCACCCGGACCCTTGACTAGCGTTCGGTCATGGTGGTGGACGTCGCGGTGATCGGTTCGGGCTTTGGGGGCCTCGGCGCAGCGATTCGACTGCGACAAGCGGACGTCACCGGCGTCGCGATCTTCGAGCGCGCGAGCGACCTCGGCGGCACGTGGCGCGACAACACCTATCCCGGGTGTCGCTGCGACGTGGCGAGCAATCTCTACTCCTTCTCGTTCGCGCCCAATCCCAAGTGGACCAACACCTACAGCTACCAGTCCGAGATCTGGCAGTACCTCAACGACGTGGCCGACAAGTACCACCTACGCGAGCTCATCAAGTTCGACCACGACGTCCTCGACGTTTCCTTCGACGCGCTCTCCAACCAGTGGCGACTCGCCACCTCGCAAGGTGAGTACTTCGCGCGATGCGTCGTCCTCGCCACCGGTGGACTCGCCGAACCCCGGCTTCCCGACATCGAAGGTCTGTACACCTTCGATGGTCCTGTCATGCACACCGCGCAGTGGAACGACTCGATTGATCTCATCGGCAAGCGGGTTGCCGTCATTGGCACGGGCGCGAGCGCCATTCAGACGGTTCCTGAGATCGCGCCCCTCGCGGGGACCCTCGAGGTCTTTCAGCGCACGCCTTCGTGGGTCTTGCCCCATCTCGGCCGCCCCGTCATCGAAAGAACCAAGAGAATGTTCGCGACACTGCCACTCGCCCAACGCCTCGTACGTGCCTGGGGCTACTGGCGTCGTGAGTTGATGGTGCTCGGCTTCGTGAAGGACCTTCGTCGAATGACCAAGGCCGAGACGATGTCTCGCGATCACCTGGAGCGACAAATCGATGACCCCACACTTCGAGAGAAGCTGACTCCCACGTACCGACTCGGGTGCAAACGCGTCCTCATCAGCAACGATTTCTACCCCGCGCTCGCGCGCGACAACGTCGCGCTCGTCACTGACGCGATCACCTCCATCGAACCCTACGGCGTTCGAACCATAGACGGCTCGTTACACGAATGTGACGTGCTCATTCTGGCGACGGGATTCTTCGTCTCCGATAACCCGATGGTCACGAAGGTGCACGGCGCGATGGGTGAGACGCTCTCGAACGCCTATCTCGGCAACCTCGACAACTACAAGGGCACGACGTTCCCCGATTTCCCGAACTTCTTCATGCTCGGCGGACCGAACACGGCGCTCGGTCACTCCTCGATCATCTTCATGATCGAAAGTCAGCTCAACTACGTCACGAGAGTGGTGCGCGCCGCACTCGATGACGACGCCCTCATTGAACCCAAAGCTCACATCGCCGCTCGTTGGACGCGAGAACTACAGGCCAAGTTGCCCGGCACGGTGTGGGACACCGGGTGTTCGAGTTGGTACTTGAACGACGCGGGCGTGAACACCACTATCTGGCCCGACTTCACCTTCAAGTTTCGAAGTGCCACGCGTCACTTCGACTCCCGAGACCACAAGATCTCGGCGTCGAAGACATCGGTGGCCGATTAGTCCAGGCTGATCGGTGTGTCGATGTCGAGACCCTCGGAGGATCCCACCACGTCGGGTACCAGCGCGTTCGCCAAGTGAGCACGCACGCGCTCGTCGATCTCAGCCATGGTCTGAGGATTCTCCCGTAGGAACGTCTTCACGTTCTCACGGCCTTGCCCCATCTGCTCACCTTCGTACGTGAACCACGCTCCGGCCTTCTTCACGAAGCCCAGCTCCACGGCGACGTCGAGCACCGAGCCTTCACGACTGATGCCCTGGCCGTACATGATGTCGAACTCGGCTTGACGGAAGGGCGCCGCGCACTTGTTCTTCACGACCTTCACGCGCGTGCGGTTACCGACGATCTCGGTGCCGTCCTTGATGGATTCGATGCGGCGAATATCTAGTCGCACTGACGAGTAGAACTTGAGCGCGCGACCACCCGGGGTCACCTCCGGCGAATTATGTACCATCACGCCGTCAACGAAGTAGTTGTGCGACTCCTCTACCTCGATGTCAAACTTTCGCATAGAACGGGTTGGCGGCTTCACGTGAATATCAATAATCGGCATCGTCATAAGTTCGTACCGAACTGGAATTGTCATCGGCTCGACCGCAAACTTTCCGCGAAAACGGGGTAGCAACTTGTAC
>Ga0208589_1000056_pt1 | contig 51361 bp, 47 predicted proteins | sample NGESurshal092012_2_FD_184486 | JGI IMG/M metagenome (GOLD analysis project Ga0208589, IMG submission 184486) | Arctic peat soil microbial communities from Barrow, Alaska - NGEE Surface sample F53-2 shallow-092012 (SPAdes) | ecosystem: Environmental > Terrestrial > Soil > Wetlands > Peat ...
CCGCCGGGCCCGTAAGGTCGGCCGCTCTATGCAGGCACGCTGAGGGCAGGCACGCTGAGGGCAGGCACGCTGAGGGCAGGCACGCTGAGGGCAGGCACGGTCAGGGCAGGCGGCGGACCAGCGGCAGGTAAGCCGAGATGTCGGCGCGCGGGCCGCTGGCCCGCAGCTGGCCGCTGGCCAGCGCCGCCGCCCAGTCCAGCCGGCCCGTGGCCAGCGCCAGCCACGTCAGTGGATCGGTCTCGACTACGTTGGGCGGCGTGCCACGGGTGTGCCGCGGGCCCTCGATGCACTGCACCGCGGCGAAGGGCGGCACGCGCACCTCGACGGCCCGGCCGGGAACCTGCTCGGCCAGCGCCTCCAGCAGGTACCTGACGGCCACTCGCTGCGCCTCGCGCAACGGCTGGCCGCCCGCGTCCAGGGCCTCCGTCACCGCCGCCACGGCCGCCCGGCCCAGCACGGGCGGGGTGACCGGCCCGTCCCAGGGCGGCTGCCCGAGGGCGGCTCGCTGCTCGTCGAGGGCGGCGAGCAGCCGGGCTGGGTCAGGCTGTCGGGGCGGCACGCCTGAGAAGGCTAGCCGACGGACGGCCGGGCACTGTGACGGCGGCCCGGTCCGGGGAGCTGGCGCGGTGCCGCCCGCGGGGAAGAGCGCGGTGCCGACCGCAGGGAAGGGGGTGCCCCGAGCCCCGGAGCTGGGCGGAGGCACACTAGAGGCGCTGGGTAGTTTCTTGGGCACGTTTCCGAACATCCGACGCGTTACTAGCCAGTTGCGGGTAATCGTTCCTTATGGCACCTCCGCATGTTTCCGGCACCGGCCGGACCCGAGGCTCCTGGACCCCCAGGATCGCCGGCATCGGTGCCGTGGTGCTCGTCGCGGTCGGCGGCGCGGTAGCCTACTCCGTCGCCAGCTCAGCCAGCGACTCCCCGTCCCCGGCGCAGCTGCCCACCCGGGTCCAGTCCATCCAGACCGTCGGGATCATCGGCCAGGTCACCGATCCCGCCCGCGGGAGCAGCCCGCTCCGGCAGCTGAACGTGACGTCCGCCGGACTGCAGTTCGGGCCGCTGCCGCCGGCCAGCCTGCCGCAGGGCGACCCGCAGTGGACCGCGGACTCGATCGTGGGCGGCACCTTCGTCTTCATCTACGCGCCCAGCGGCCAGTGCCTGGCCGTGACCGGCCCGCGGCGCCGGCCCGTCGTCACCCTGCGGCGCTGCGACCTCGGACCCGATCAGCGCTGGCAGCGGCTGCGCACCGTCGTGCAGCCGGACGGGCATGAATACGGGCAGCTCCGCAATCTGCGCAGCGGACGGTGCGTGACGGCGGGGGACGCCGGTGCGGGGACGGCGAGTCCGGCGGCCTTCCTGGCCCGGTGCGACTCGGCGGCTCCGCCGCGCCAGCTGCTGTCGTTCTGGTGGTCAGCCTGAGAGCTGCTCAGCCTGCAACAGGTCAGCCGGAAAACAGGACCGGCAGGGTGTCGCGATAGGCCCGGCCGAGCTCGTCCAGGCGGACCGAGAAGGTGCCGGTGACCTCCAGCGCGGCGCCCCCAGTCGTCCCGATGGCCACGGCGGGCACGCCGGCCTCGGCGCACAGCGAGCCGAAGCTGGCCTCGCAGCCGGGCGTGACGGCTACCAGGGCCCGGCCCGCGGACTCGCTGAACAGGAACGTGAAGTCATCGCCGGGCAGCGTCACGGTGGCGCCGACGCCGCCCGCGAGGCAGGACTCCGCCAGGGCCACGCCGAGGCCGCCGTCGGAGAGGTCGTGCGCGGCGGCGAGCAGCTCCCGCTCGGCCGCCGCCACCAGGACCTGCGCCAGCGCGCGCTCGGCGGCCAGGTCCACCGCGGGCGGGCGGCCGCCGAGGTGGCCGTGCCGGACCCGCGCCCACAGCGAGCCGCCCAGCTCCAGCCTGGTCTCGCCGAGCAGCACCAGGCTCGCGCCGGCCGGCCCGAAGGCGGACGACACCCGGCGCCGCACGTCGTCGTGCACGCCCAGGACGCCGATGACGGGCGTCGGCTGGATCGCGTCGGCACCGGTCTGGTTGTAGAAGCTGACGTTGCCGCCGGTGACCGGGATCCCGAGGGCCAGGCAGCCGTCGGCGAGCCCGCGGACGGCTTCGGTGAACTGCCACATGACCGCCGGGTCCTCCGGCGAGCCGAAGTTCAGGCAGTTGGTCACCGCCAGCGGCCGCGCGCCGGTGACGGCCACGTTGCGGTACGCCTCGGCCAGCGCCAGCTGGGTGCCCGCGTACGGGTCGAGCAGGCAGTACCGGCCGTTGCCGTCGGTGGCCAGCGCCACGCCCAGGCCGGTCGCCTCATCGATCCGGATGACGCCGGCGTCGTGGGGCATCGCGAGCACCGTGTCGCCGCGGACGTACCTGTCGTACTGCTCGGTGACCCAGGTCTTGTCGGCCCCGTCCGGGGCAGCCAGCAGGTCGAGCAGGGTGGCAGCCAGCTCGGTCCCGCGGGCCGGCCCCGACGGCCGGGGCAGCCGGGCCGGGTCGTCGTCGGCCAGCGCGTCCTGGCCGTCAGGCCGCCGCACCGGACGGTCGTAGACCGGGCCGTCGTCGGCCGCCGTGCCCGGCGGGATGTCCACGACCCGCTCCCCGTGCCAGGTCATCTCCAGCCGCCCGGTGCCGGTGACCTCGCCGATCACCGTGGCCGGCACCTCCCACCTGGCGCAGATGGCCAGGAACCGGCCCACGTCGGCGGGCGTCACGATAGCCATCATGCGTTCCTGCGACTCGCTCATGAGGATCTCCGCCGGCCCCAGCGAAGCGTCCCGCAGCGGCACCGCGTCCAGCGCGACGGCCATCCCCGACTTGCCCCCGGCGGCCAGCTCGGTGGTGGCGCAGGCCACGCCGGCGGCGCCGAGGTCCTGGATGCCGACCACCAGGTCCGCCGCGTACAGCTCCAGGCAGCACTCGACCAGCCGCTTTTCCATGAACGGGTCGCCGACCTGGACGCTGGGGCGCTTGCTCCCCGCCCCGCCGTCGCCGAACGAGGCGCTGGCCAGCACCGACGCGCCGCCGATGCCGTCGGGCCCGGTCTGCGACCCGAACAGGATGACCTGGTTACCGGGCCCCGTGGCCGCCGCCCGCTTGAGATCGGCCGGGCGCAGGACGCCGACGCACAATGCGTTAATCAGGGGGTTTCCGGCGTAACAGGGGTCAAAGGCCAGCTCACCGCCGATGTTCGGCAGGCCCAGGCAGTTGCCGTAGAAGGAGATGCCGCCCACGACGCCCGGTAGCACCCGCCGGGTGTCCGGCGCATCCGCGGGCCCGAACCGCAGCGCGTCCATCACGGCCACCGGGCGGGCGCCCATGGCCAGGATGTCCCGCACGATGCCGCCGACGCCCGTGGCCGCGCCCTGGAAGGGCTCCACGTAGGAGGGATGGTTGTGGGACTCGATCTTGAAGGTGACCGCGTAGCCGTGGCCGATGTCCACGACCCCGGCGTTGTCCCCGATGCCGGCCAGCAGCACGTCGGTCGGGGGCGCTTTCTCGGCGAACTGGCGCAGGTGGCGGCGCGAGGACTTGTAGGAGCAGTGCTCGCTCCACATCACCGAGTAGATGGCCAGCTCGGCGTCGGTCGGCCGCCGGCCGAGCAGGTCGGCGATCTTCGCGTACTCCGCGGCGGTCAGGCCGAGGGCCGCGTACGGCTGGCTCCGGCCGGGCGTCGCCTCGGCCTGGCTGACCGTGTCCTGCGGCGCGGCCTGCCGGGCCGCGGCCACTTCCGTACTCACGCTGCCACGACCGCACGCAGGATCGAGGTGAAGAACCCGAGGCCGTCCGCGGACGGGCCGGTCAGCGCGTCGACGGCGTGCTCCGGGTGCGGCATCAGGCCCGCCACGTTCCCGGCCTCGTTCACGACTCCGGCGATGTCGCTGGCGGACCCGTTGGGGTTGCCGCCGACGTAGCGGACCAGGATCTGGCCCCGCGCGGCCAGGTCGGCCAGGGTGGCGGCATCGGCGACGTAAGCGCCCTCACCGCTCTTGAGCACCACGGTCAGCTCCTGGCCGGCGGCGTACTGGCTGGTCCAGGGGGTAGCGGCGTTCTCCACCCGAATCTGGATGTCCCTGGTGACAAAGCGCAGCCCGGCGTTGCGGGTCAGCGCGCCGGGCAGCAGGTGCGCCTCGCAGAGCACCTGGAAGCCGTTGCAGATGCCCAGGACCGGCAGCCCGGCCCGGGCCGCCGGGATCAGCTCGGTCATCACCGGCGAGAACCGGGCGATCGCCCCGCACCGCAGGTAGTCGCCGTAGGAGAAGCCGCCCGGCAGCACGACGGCATCGACGCCCTGGAGATCGGCATCGGCGTGCCACAGCGGCACCGGCAGGCCGCCGGCCAGCCGGACGGCCCTGCACGCATCATGATCGTCTAGTGAGCCGGGAAAGGTAACGACGCCGACCCTGGTGGTCACGGTCTTCCCAGCCGGGGGCGCGGGCGTCCAGGAAAGGGGCGCATGGACGCAGGCTACCGGCTCAGCCGGCGTCCCGGAGCCGCGGCCGGGGGACCATGGCCAGCGGCGCGTCCGTGCGCCAGCCGATCCGCTTGTGCAGCATGACCACCGTGCCCTGACCAGGTCCGCTGCGCAGCGTGACGTCGTCCACGCACGCGCGCATGATGGCCAGGCCCCGGCCGGACTCGGGCAGCTGGGCGACGCTGCGCCTGCGGCTCAGCCGCCTGGGGCGGCCAATCCGGCGGCGGAGCGTCAGCGAGGTGGGCGCGGGCGCGGCCAGCGTCCCGTGGCGGCGGTGCAGGACCGCGACCCGGCGGACCGGGCGGCGTACCACTGGCCGGCGGACGGGCAGCGCGGCCGGATCGAAGCCGCGGCCCCGGTCGATGACGTCCAGCTGGCAGTTGTTGCCGGACACGCGGGCCACGATCTCGTACCCGCGACCCTGGCCGGAGTGCCGCAGCACGTTGGTACACGCCTCGGTCACGGCCAGCAAGAGGTCAGAGATGCTGACCTCGTCCACGCCCAGCCGGCTCAGGGTGTCCCCCAGCACCCGGCGCATGACTGGCACGCTCAGCGCCTCCCTGGGAAACAGGAGGCAGAACCGAACGTCTGGGGTCGGCTCCCCGGCATGCGTCACGCGAGTTCGCATCGGCTCCTTCGCCCCCGGATGGTGGAAGTTACGCGCTGTTCATATTCTGAGGGTTTCCCGTGCGGAGCTGTGGTAATCATGAGCTCGGGCGATCTCTGGACGAATACTCCGTAACGGCAGGTAAACGCATCGATCAGGTAAGCCTGCCGGGTCGGCTGGGACGAGGGCCCGATGACGACCAAGAGTGAGCGATGACGGGGCCCGGACAGCACCGGCCGGCGCCCCGAGCGAGGCCGGCCAGGACGGGTGAGCGGCCGCCGGGGGCCGGGTCGGCCGGTCAGGACGGGTGAACGGACGGGTGAACGGAGAATTCCTCGATGACGGGATTGGCCAGCAGCTCGCCCGCCAGCTCGGCTACCCGCTGGGCTATCGGCTCGTCGGCCGGGCCGTCTCCGTCCAGCTCGATCTCGAAGCGCTTGCCCTGCCGCACGGAGATCACCTGGCCGAAGCCCAGCCGATGACAGGCGCTGGCGATCGCCTCGCCCTGGGGGTCATGGATCTCGGGTTTCAGCATCACGTCAACGACAACTCTGGCCACGAAGAGCAGCGTACGCGAAGCGGCTTTCCACCGCCTTGACCTTCCCTGCGCCGTGGCGGGTACTGTCACTGCGAAACGATCCGACGATCGGCCGGCACGGGCACGCCCAGGTCGGCGGCAAGCATGCAAGGAGTGGCACGTGACCGTCAACGACGCCGGGCGAGCCGCCTCCCTCAGCGGCGGGCGCGAATCCGACCAGCCTCCGGTAGCCCGCGGGAGCTCGGCTGAGCTCATTCAGCTCCTCACTCCCGAGGGCGAGCGGATCGAGCACCGGGGGTATCCGCTGGAGATCTCCGCGGAGGAGATCAAGTCCCTCTACCGGGACCTGGTCATCGTCCGCCGGATCGACTTCGAGGCGATCGCGCTGCAGCGCCAGGGCGAGCTCGGCATCTGGGCGTCCCTGCTGGGCCAGGAGGCGGCGCAGGTCGGCTCGGCCCGGGCCCTGGAGCCGCGGGACATGGCCTTCCCCACCTACCGCGAGCATGGCGTCGCCTGGTGCCGCGGCCTGGACCCGATGAAGCTGCTGGAGCTGTTCCGCGGCGTCAGCCACGGCGGGTGGGATCCGAAGGCGCACAACTTCCACCTGTACACGATCGTGATCGGCAGCCAGACCCTGCACGCCACCGGTTACGCGATGGGCATCCAGCGCGACGGCGCCGTGGGCGAGGACGGCGAGGCGGTGATCGCCTACTTCGGCGACGGCGCGACCAGCCAGGGAGACGTCAACGAGGCGTTCATCTGGTCGTCGGTCACCAACGCGCCGGTCGTGTTCTTCTGCCAGAACAATCAGTGGGCCATCTCCGAGCCGCTCGAGCGGCAGAGCCGGGTGCCGCTCTACCTGCGGGCCCAGGGCTTCGGCTTTCCCGGGGTCCAGGTGGACGGCAACGACGTGCTGGCCTGCCTGGCAGTCACCCGCAAGGCCATGAAGGCGGCCCGGGAGGGCCAGGGTCCGACGCTCATCGAGGCCTACACCTACCGGATGGGGGCCCACACCACCACCGATGATCCGACCAGGTACCGGCTGTCGGCCGAGCTGGAGTCCTGGAAGCTCAAGGACCCGATCGCCCGGGTGAAGCAGTACCTGATCCGCTCCGAGCTGGCCGACATGCAGTTCTTCGACCAGATCGACGCGGAGGCGGACGAGGTCGGCACGCGCGTGCGCAAGGCGTGCCAGGAGATGCCCGACCCGCGCCCGCTGTCGATGTTCGACCACGTCTACACCAGCCAGAGCAGGCCGCTGGAGGCCGAGCGCGCCGAGTTCGCCGACTACCTCGATTCCTTCGTCGGCGAGGAGGCGGCCCGATGACCACGCTGACCCTGTCCCGGGCGCTCAACGAGGGCCTGCGCAAGGCGCTGGAGAACGACCCCAAGGCGCTCATCATGGGCGAGGACGTCGGCAAGCTGGGGGGCGTCTTCCGGGTCACCGACGGCCTGCAGAAGGACTTCGGCGAGGCGCGGGTGATCGACACCCCGCTGGCGGAATCGGGCATCATCGGGACGGCGATCGGGCTGGCGCTGCGCGGCTACCGGCCCATCTGCGAGATCCAGTTCGACGGCTTCGTGTTCCCGGCCTTCGACCAGATAGTTTCCCAGCTGGCCAAGATGCGCTACCGCTCGCTGGGCAAGCTGAGCCTGCCGATCGTTATCCGGATCCCGTTCGGCGGCGGCATCGGGGCGGTCGAGCACCACAGCGAGTCGCCGGAGGCGCTGTTCGCCCACACCCCGGGCCTCCGCGTGGTTGCCTGCGGCGACCCGGCGGAGGCCTTCTCGATGATCCAGCAGGCGGTCATCAGCGACGACCCGGTGATCTTCTTCGAGCCCAAGCGCCGGTACTGGGACAAGGCCGAGGTGGACATCGCCGGCGGCCTGGCGGCCGCGCTGCCCATGGACCGGGCCCGTACCCTGGCCGCCGGCACCGACGCGACCGTCCTGACCTACGGGCCGATGGTCCGCACCTGCGCGGAGGCGGCCGTCGCGGCCAGCAAGGACGGCCGGTCCATCGAGGTGATTGACCTTCGCTCGCTGGCCCCGCTCGACACCGAGACGATCTTCGCGTCGGTCCGCCGGACCGGCCGCTGCATCGTCGTGCACGAGGCGACCGTCTCCGGCGGCATCGGGGCAGAAATCGCCGCGCAGGTCACCCAGGAGTGCTTTTACCAGCTCGAGGCCCCCGTGCTGCGGGTTGGCGGCTACTCCACCCCGTACCCGCCGTCCCGGCTGGAGGAGTACTACCTGCCGGACCTGGACCGGGTCCTGGACGCCGTCGACCGCAGCCTCGGCTACTGAGAGGGCCGCATGTCAGAGCTCAGGCAGTTCAAGCTTCCCGACGTCGGAGAGGGCCTCACCGAGGCGGACATCGTCAAGTGGCACGTGCAGGTCGGTGAGACGGTCAAGGTCAACCAGATCATCGTGGACATCGAGACGGCCAAGGCGGTCGTCGAGCTGCCCAGCCCGCACGCGGGCGTAGTGTCCAGCCTGCTCGTCGCCGAGGGCGCCACGGTCGACGTGGGCACGCCGATCATCTCCATCGAGGTCGGCGCCACATCCGGTGAGGCCGGTGCACCCGCAGCAGGTCCCCTGCCCCTGCAGACCAGCACGGCGGCCGACCTGGTCCCCCCGCCGCCGCCCGAGGCGGTCACCGAGACGGGCGCCGAGCCGGGGGCGCCCCAGGCACCCCAGCCGGAGCGTCAGGCCGTACTGGTCGGCTACGGCGTCAAGCTGGGCGCGACGACACGCCGGGCCCGCAAGCCCGGCGCCGGTCGCGGCCGGTCTCATCCGGTCCCGCCGGGCGGCGCGAACGGGTCCGCCGGGCTCGCGACGGCCGCGCCGGCTGCCCCGGCTCAGCCCGGCGGCGCGTCGCTGGCCAAGCCGCCCGTGCGCAAGCTGGCCAGGGACCTGGGCGTGGACCTGGGGACGCTCACGGGAACGGGGCCGGGCGGCTCGATTACCCGCGACGACGTCGAGGCGGCCACCGCCGGGGCGGCGGGGACCGCCGGGGCGGCGGGGACCAGCGGCACTGCCGTGGCCAGCCCAGGGTCAGCGCTGCCACGCGAGGAGCGGATCCCGATCCGGGGCGTCCGCAAGCACACGGCGGCGGCCATGACCGCCAGCGCGTTCACCGCCCCGCACGTCACCATGTTCCTGCAGATCGACATCACCCAGACAATGGCGGCCACGGCCCGGCTCCGGGAACTGCCGGACTTCGAGGGCATCAAGGTGTCGCCGCTGCTGCTGGTAGCCAAGGCCCTGCTCGTGGCCGCGGCCCGGCACCCAATGATCAACTCCGCCTGGGACGAGGCCGCTCAGGAGATCGTGGTCCGCCGCTACGTGAACCTGGGCATCGCGGCCGCTACCGACCGCGGGCTGGTCGTGCCCAGCATCAAGGACGCCCAGGCGCTCAGCCTGCCGGACCTGGCCCGGGCGCTCCAGGACCTGGCCGCAGCCGCCCGGGCAGGCCGGTCCACGCCCGCCGACCTGGCCGGCGGCACGATCAGCATCACCAACGTCGGGGTCTTCGGCGTCGACACCGGTACCCCGATCCTGCCGCCGGGCGAGACCGCGATCCTCGCGTTCGGCCAGGTCAAGGATGCGCCATGGGTAGACCAGGGCGAGCTGGCGGTTCGTAAGGTGTGCACGCTGGGCATGTCGTTCGACCACCGCGTCGTGGACGGCGACCTCGGCGCGGCGGTGCTGCGGGACGTGGGCGCGATGCTGACCGATCCGCTGCGGATGCTGGCCTGGGCCTGACCGGGCCCAGCCATCCGGCAGGCGGCGGTACTGCGGTACTGACAAGCCGGGAGAGAGACCGGAGGAATTCGATGATCAGGCACGTGGTGATGTTCACCTGGAAGGCTGGGGCCAGCGCGGAGCAGAAGCAGCGGGTACTGACCGAACTGCGGGCGCTGCCGCCGCTGATGACGGGCATGCGCGCCTACCAGGCGGGACCCGACGCTGGGCTGGAGGCGGGCAACTTCGACTTCGCCGTGGTGGCGGACTTCGAGGACGTGGCCAGCTACGTCGCTTACCGCGACCACCCGGCGCACCGCGCCGTCATCAAGGAAAGCATCGTTCCCATCCGCCAGGACCGGGCCGCCGTCCAGTACGAGGTCTGACGTCCCGTCCGCACGGACCCCGGTCGCGATCACGAGCCGCGGGGTTTCGGGCTGGCTAGAAGGCTTCCTCGGGTAGCTCCATGACGTCCAGGGAGGTCGCCTCGGCGATCTCGCGCTCCGCGGCCAGCCGGGGCAGCACCGTCGCCGCGAAGAACCGGGCGGCCGCGACCTTGCCCTCGTAGAACGCCCGGTCGGCAGGCCCGGCGCCCTCGTCCAGCCGGGCCAGGGCCACGTCGGCCTGCCAGGCCAGCAGCCAGCCGATCACCAGGTCCCCGAGCGCCAGCAGCAGCCGGGTGGTGTTCAGCCCGGCCCGGTAGATCTCGGCCGGCTGGGCCAGGCTCCCGGCCAGGTAGCCGTCCATCGCGGCCACGATCGCCTCGATGTTGTCCGCCGCCGCGGCCAGCGCGGCGCGCTCGGCCTTCAGCCGTCCGTTGCCGCCGTCCGCGGCTGCGAACTCGCGGATCTTGCCGGTCAGCTGGCCCAGCGCCGCGCCCCGGGTCCGGATGATCTTGCGGAAGTACAGGTCCATGCCCTGGATCGCCGTCGTGCCCTCGTAGAGGCTGTCGATCTTGGCGTCCCGCAGGTACTGCTCGATCGGGTAGTCCTGCAGGTAGCCCGAGCCGCCCAGGGTCTGCAGCGACTGGGTCAGCTGCTCGAAGGCGCGCTCCGACCCGGCCCCCTTGACCACCGGCAGCAGCAGGTCGTTCAGCGCCACCGCCTGCTCGTCCCGCTCACCGCGGGCGGCCGCGACCTGCACGGCATCCTGGATGCTCGCCGTGTAGAGGACCAGCGCGCGCATGCCCTCGGCGTAGGCCTTCTGCAGCATCAGGCTGCGGCGCACATCCGGGTGGTGCATGATCGTCACCCGCGGCGCGGCCTTGTTGGCCATCTGGGTCAGGTCGGCGCCCTGGACCCGGTTCTTCGCGAAGTCCAGCGCGTTCAGGTAGCCGGTGGACAGCGCGGCGATGGCCTTGGTGCCGACCATCATCCGGGCGAACTCGATGATCATGAACATCTGGCGGATGCCGTCGTGCACGCCGCCGATCAGCGTGCCCACCGCCGGCTGCTCCGCGCCGAAGGTCAGCTCGCAGGTCGTGGAGACCTTCAGGCCCATCTTGTGCTCGACCCCGGTCACGTAGACGCCGTTGCGCTCGCCTAGCTCACCGTTCTCCCCCACCTGGTACTTGGGGACCAGGAACATCGACAGACCCTTGGTGCCGGGCCCGGCACCCTCGGGGCGGGCCAGCACGACGTGCAGGATGTTGTCGGACAGGTCATGCTCGGCGCTGGTGATGAAGCGCTTGACGCCCTCGATGTGCCAGGTGCCGTCGCTCTGCTGGATCGCCTTGGTCCGGCCCGCGCCCACGTCCGACCCGGCATCGGGCTCGGTAAGCACCATCGTGTAGGCCCACCGGTTGGCGACCGCGTGCTCGGCGATCCGCTTCTGCTCGGGGGTGCCGAGCTCCCACAGCGTCCGGGAGAAGGAGCCCACGCTCGCGTACATCCAGACCGCCGGGTTGGCCCCCAGGATCAGCTCGCCGACGGCCCAGCCCAGCGAGCGCGGCACGCTCGTGCCCCCTAGCTCGGCGGGCAGGTCGAGGCGGAACCACTCGGCGTCGATAAAGGCCTGGTAGGACCGCTTGAACGCGGCGGGGAGCTGGACTGAGCGCGTGGCCGGGTCGAACACCGGGGGGTTGCGGTCGGCCGCGACGAAGGACTCGGCTACCGGGCCGGTGGCCAGCCGCTCGACCTCGTCAAGGATGCCGCGAGCGGTCTCCTCGTCGATGTCGGGATAGGGCTCGGCGCCCAGCAGGTCCTGGCGCCTGAGCACCTCGAACAGATTGAACTCGATGTCCCGGAGGTTGCTCTTGAAGTGCCCCATCGTGCCCTCCCCGCAGGCAGCGGCCATTTCTCTACTAGCTAGTAACGTACCTAGCCAAGGTACCCTGACCTACCGGCCAGTAACAAATGCCGGCCGCATCCTCAGCCGGGGAACAACCTCGCCCATTGCGTCGAGCCTGACCAGCTTGCGAACGACGCTCAGGGGCCCTATCCCTGACTCGTGCAAATTGGCCTGCCGATCTGGCAACCCGCCGAGCCAGGTCAACGGCCTGCCCCGCCGGTCGGGTTAGCCTGCCGTTGTGGCATCCCTGGAGGGTTGATGACTGACGGTGACGGCTCGCCAGGAGGTGGCCGGTACTCGGGAGCCCGGCGCCGTCCCGGGCCGTTGCCCGCGCAGCAGCGGCTGATGGCGCAGATCGCCGCGGGCCGCAAGGCCCGGCAGCAGCGCGCCCTGCTGGCCATCCTGGGCGGCATGTCAGCGCTCGTCCTGGTCGCCTCCGGCGGCTCCTGGGCCCTGACCAGCTACATCACCGGCCATGTCGGCCGGGTCAGCGCGGGGACGTCCGGGACGCCGAGCAGCGGGCCGCTGAACATCCTGGTCGCCGGGGTGGACATCAGGGCCGGGCTCACGCGCCGTCAGCAGCTCCGGCTGCATGTCGGCCGCACGGTCAGCAGCAACTCCGACACCCTCATGCTCGCGCATGTCCCAGCGGACCACAGCTACGTTCAGGTGATCAGCCTGCCGCGCGACTCGTGGGTCAACATCCCCGGCCACGGCATGAACAAGATCAACGCGGCGTTCGGGATCGGCGGCCCGCCGCTGATGGTGCGCACGGTCGCCGCGGCCACCGGACTGACGATCAACGACTACATCGAGGTCAACTTCCTTGGGTTCGTCAAGGTCATTGATGCCGTCGGCGGCGTCAACATCTGCCTGCCCTTTGCCGTCAACGACGCCTACAGCGGCCTGCGCCTGTCCGCCGGGGCACACCACGTCAACGGCATCACCGCGCTGGAGTTTGCCCGCGATCGTCATTCCTTCGCGGCATCCGACCTGGCCAGGATCGGTGATCAGCAGCAGCTTCTCGCCACCCTGCTGAGCCAGGTGGCGAACGCGGGCACGCTCAGCAACCCCTTTGCGCTCCGCCGGCTGCTGTCGTCGGTCACCTCGGCCATCCGGGTGGACCAGGGCCTCAACGTCGTGAGCCTGGCCAATCAGCTACGCGGAATCCGGCCGCGCGACGTCGCCTTCTCGACCGTGCCGCTGGCCAGCCTCAACTACCAGACGCCGGGCGGGCAGTCGGCGGTGCTCTGGAACGCCAGCGAGGCTGGCCAGCTGTTCACCGCACTCCGCAACGATCAGCGGCCCGCCACCTTCCCCCGCCTGCGCCTGCACCGCCGGCACGCCGCGGGCCGGGGAAAGGGCCACCGCAGCCCGGCCCCGACCACGGCGAGCCCGGCCCCCAGCCAGGCGGCACCGCCGTCCCAGCAGAAGACCGCGGCCCAGACCGCCTGCCGGTAGGTAGCGCTGCCGGCAGGCAGCCCTGCCGGCAGGCAGGCCGTCGGCCTGCTCAGGCCTCGGGCGGGAATGAGGTACCGGGGTCCGGGTCGCGGAGCGTGGTGTCGGGAGCGGGCTCCCCGAACGTGGCGTCCGGCCCGGGATCGGGGAAGGTGGAGCTGCCCGACTCCGGGACCGTCGTGCCCCCGGCCGGCGGCGGGAACGTGGTCGGTCCCCCGGACTCCGGGACCGTCGTGCCGCCAGCGGGCGGCGGGAACGTGGTCGGGCCGCTCGGCGGCGGGTACGTCGAGCCGCCGGCGGGCGGGAAGCCGGGCGGGGGCGGATCGGCAACGGGGCTGCTGCCGGGGCCGGCCGGGCCACCGGGAGGCGGGCTACCCGGAGGCGGGCTACCCGGCCCCGCCGGCCCGCCGGGACCGCCCGGTGCGGGCCAGCCGGTCGGCTGGAGGGCGAGGCTGATGCCGTTCTCCGCTTCGTGGGCGGAGATCTCGGCGATCAGCGCCGCGATCTGCTCCTGTGACTGCGGTGTGCCCCGGTCGGTCTGCTTCGCGTAGACCAGGGCCCCGAGGTTGCGCAGCAGGACGTCGGCGCGCTTGTCGGCCTGCGCCTGGTCCAGCCGCGCCCGGCCTTCCCTGGCGGTCTCCTGGGCCTGCTGCGCCAGCTGCGTGGCCTGCGCCTTGACCTTGTCCATCAGTCCCATAACTGCCTCCACGGGCACCCGGATACCGCTACCCGGAGCGCCGACGACGTGACGAGCCACTGTTGTCGCGCTACGCCGCCAGCCTACGCGCCACCACCCGCGCGGGCAGTCTCGCGGCCGCTCAGCCAGCCGCTCGGCCGACCAGGGACCGCGACCGGCCGGGTGGCCCGTAGAGAGCACGAGGCCAGCCCGGATAGTTGCACCGATCATCGCGCGAATCAGGCCGATCCGGTCAGCGTCAGCGCGCCGAGGGCCAGCGCCATCGACAGCGGGACGGCGACCAGGCCGAGGCGGCTGGCACGCGCAAGCGAGGGCTCCGCGCCCGCGCCCCGCGCCGCCCGCAGCCACAGCAGCCAGGCCAGCGAGCCCGTGACGCAGAGGTTCGGCCCGAGGTTCAGACCAATCAGGAGTGAAAACGGATGGCTCGGCGCCCGTGCCGCCAGCAGCGACGCAGCCGGCAGGTTGTTGAGCGCGACCGTGGCCAGGGCGGCCACCGCCGCGGTAGCCCAGCCGTCGAGGTGCGCCAGCAACATCGCGGGACCGGCCCAGGCCCGGCCGACGGCGCCCAGCGCGACCGCCACGCCGAACAGGCCGATCAGGACCGGCAGGCCCAGCACCGCGAGGACCTCGCCCGGCTGCTCCCGGCGCTGGGCCAGGCGGATCGCCGCGGCCACCGTCCCGACCGCCGCACCGGGATGGCCGGCGAGCGGAGCGTGACGACCAGCACGGTAGCCACCAGCACGGCAGCCAGCCCGACGCCGAGCACGGGCCGCTCGGCCGGCTCGAGGTCCCCGGACTGCCCGGCCCAGGCCCGCAGCGAGCGCCGCTCGCCGACGCCGACCACGACCGCCGTGACGGCCAGGGCGGCCATGGCGGGCAGCCACATCCGGGCGAAGAACTGGCCGCCGGTCAGGTGCAGATGGCCGAGCACGATCAGGTTCGTCAGGTTCGACCCCGGCAGCAGCAGCGAGCCCGCGTTGGACAGCAGCAGGCAGGCGTACAGCAGCGCGGGCCCGGCGGCGCCGTGCCGGCTCCGCGCGGTATACACCAGGACCGGGGTCAGGAACGCTACTGAGGTGTCCAGGTTCAGCGTGACGGTGACCGCCGCGATGATCGGCACGGCGCCGGCGAACAGCGGCGTGCCCCGCCGGGCGCCTCGCGCGAGCTGGCGGCCGGTCCAGGCGAAGAGCCCGTCGCCGTCGGCCACCAGGCCGATCAGCAGCAGCCCGGCCACGAGCACGAACGGGGACCAGTCCTGCGCCGCGGCCTGCTGGGCGTCGTGCGGCCGCAGAGCGAACGCCGCCGCGGCCCCGACCACTCCGGCGGCCGCGAGCAGGCGGGGCAGCACTGCGGACCGGTCCTGGCGGCCAGGCCCGGCGCCCGCGGCGGCCGCCGGGCCGGCGGGATCCGCGGCGCCGTCAGGGTCCTGCGACGGACTCAGGTTGCTCAGGTAAGACTCGCCAGCCGCTCGCGGGCCGCCTGCAGCCGCAGCAGCGTCCGGTCCCGGCCGAGCACCTGCAGCGACTCGAACAGCGGCAGCCCGACGGTACGGCCGGTCACTGCCACCCGGACCGGCGCCTGGGCCTTGCCGAGCGAAAGCCCGTAGCGAACGGCGATCTCCTCCAGCCGGGCCCGCAGCTCGTCGGCCTGCCAGGGTGCCACGTCGTAGGCCTCCTGAACGTCAGCGAGGATCTCCGCGGCCGGCTGCTTCATGGCCTTGGCCCACGAGGGCTCGTCGATGACGGGGTCGTCCAGGAACGCGAAGTCCACCATGGCGGTGATCTCGGCCAGCACGCTGACCCGGGTCTGCGCGAGCGGAGCCAGCTCAGCGAAGACGTCGGGGTCATACTGGTCGTCGCGCCACGACGCCGCAGGCGGCTCCAGCCACGGCTGGCAGGCCTGGATGAACTCGTCGACCGACAGCGCCCGGATGTACTCTCCGTTGAACGCGCGGAGCTTCTTGACGTCGAAGAACGCCGGCGACTGGTTCACGTCCGCCAGCCGGAACTCCGCCTCCATGGTCTCCCAGGGGACGATCTCCCGGTCACCGTGCGGCGCCCAGCCGAGCAGCATCAGGTAGTTGCGCATGGCGCTGGCCAGGTAGCCCTCGTCCCGGAAGTCCTCCACCGCGACCCGGTCGCGGCGCTTGGACAGCTTCTGCCGCTTCTCGTTGACGATGATCGGCAGGTGCGCCCAGGCCGGCGGGTCCTGGGCCAGGGCTGCCCAGAGCAGCTGCTGCTTGGGGGCGTTGGACAGGTGCTCCTCGGCACGGGCCACCAGGTTGATCCGTTGGGTCATGTCGTCGATGACGTTAGCCAGCAGGAACAGCACGGAGCCGTCGCCACGGGCGATGACGAAGTCCTCCAGCGTGGCGTTCTCGAAGGAGGTCTTGCCGCGCACCAGGTCGTCTACCACCGTGGTGCCCTCATCCGGGGTGCGGAACCGCAGCGCCCGGCCCTCGGCCAGGCGCAGGCCACGATCGCGGCAGTGTCCGTCGTAGCCTCGGTGCGGGTCGCCCGTCCGCTCGACGATCTGCTCCCGGGTGCAGTCGCAGTAATAAGCAAGGCCCTGCTCATGCAGCCGCTGGGCCGCGGCCTGATGCTGCGCCAGGTTCTCTGACTGCAGGAAAGGCCCCTCGTACTGGTCCGGGCCGATGCCCAGCCAGTCCAGCGCCGAGATGATGCCGTCGGTCCACTCGGGGCGGTTCCGGGACGCGTCAGTGTCTTCGATGCGCAGCACCAGGACGCCGCCCGACTGCCGGGCCACCACCCAGTTGAACAATGCCGACCGGGCCCCCCCGACATGCAGCATGCCGGTCGGCGAGGGCGCGAAGCGCACCCGCACGCCGTTTCCAGAGGTAGTCACGGCTCGCGAGTCTATCGGAGCGGCGCTGCCGGGCGGGCCGACGCGAGCGGCTCCAGCCCGGGGAAGGGCTGCCTAGCGGGGCCCGCCCGCCCCAGGCCGGCCCGCGCCGAGCAGGACGGCCACCGGGGTGATCGCCAGCAGTGCCAGGGCCGGGCCGAGCCCGAGCTGCCCGGCCAGGAAGCCGACGGCCAGCGGGCCGAGTCCGCCGACCAGCCCCGCCGCGCTCAGCAGCGACACCGCGGTGCCGCTGCGACCGGGCAGGCTGCCGTAGAGCTCCGCCTGCAGCACCGGGTACCACGCCGCGGTGACCAGGCTCAGCCCGGCCAGAATCCCGACCTTGGCCCAGAAACCGGGCACGAGCAGGAAGGCGGGGTAGGCCGCGACGGCCGCCGCGGCGCTGGCTCGCAGCACGACGCGGCCGGGTACCCGTTCCAGGACGGGGATCAGCGCCGCGCTCCCGGCCAGGTCGGCGGCCAGCCGGACCCCGACCGCGAGCGCCGCCCGCTCGGGCGAGACCCCGTCGACGGCGACCAGGTACAGAGCCACGAATCCGGTGAAGGCGTCGAGCAGCAGGTCGGCCACCTCCAGCAGAACCAGCCACCGCAGCACCGGCCACCCCAGCCCAGCCCGCTCCCAGGCCTGGCGCAGCACGCGCCGGCGCAGGACGGGAAGGTGGAGCACGGGACGGCGGAGGATCGATCGGCGGGGTGCGGGCCCGGCAGCGGGGGCGGTCGTCTCGGGGTGCGCCGGACTGGCGGGGTGATCCGTTATATGCGGGGGTTGACCGGCTATTTCTCGGGCTTGACCAGCTGGGTCGAGGGGGGCGCTGGCCAGGATCAGCCAGGCGGCGCCGGACGCCGCCGCGAGCACCAGGTAGGCCGTGCGCCAGCTGCCGCCCGCCGCGACCACGCCGGCCAGCAGCAGCGGCCCGGCGACCGCGCCAATCGCGCCGGCCACCGTCCAGCGGGCCATGAGCTGCGCCTGACGGCTCGGGGCCGAGTCCATCAGCGCGGCCTGCGTGAGGCTGACAAACGCGCCGGACGCCGGGAAGAAGATCACGAACGCGGCGAGCAGGCCGCCGAAAGTCCGGGCTGCCGCCGCGCCAAGCAGGGCGGCGATGAACACCAGCCCGCCGATCATCGCTACCTGGCGCCGCCGCGGCCCCGTGCCGACGACAACCCCCATGGGCAGCTCGATCAGGCTTCCGGCGATCAGCGGCACCGACACGAGCAGGCCGACCTGGCTGTAGCTCAGGCCCAGGCTGTCCCTGATTAGCGGCATGGCCGCATTCTTAGTGCCGTCGACGAGCTCGTCGGCGACCTCGACGGCCAGCGCCGCCAGTACTGCCGCGGCGACCGGAACTGGCCGGCGGCCAGACGGCCGGCGGCCAGAAATTTGTGCCCGCACGTGTCTTCCTTCCTCGTCTCACCCGGCTAGGTCAGGCGAGGAAGGGCGGCGCGCGGGCCGCTACGTCAGGTCACAGTCAAGGGAAACCCATAGCCGCGATGTTATCCGGCCGGTCCGACGGCGGCCAGCGGCACCGCCGAGCGGGCGCCGCCCAGGACACGGCCGGGGGGTCAGGGACACCGCGGAGTAGCTGTCGCAGTTACGGGCGATACGCTATTGCGAATGAGTCGCAACTCCATGGCGGCTGCGCCGATACGCTCTAGGAGGTCTGGGATGGCTGCGGTGCCCGGCCGGCTCGCGAGAATCCGCGACGCCCTGACCCCGGCGGAGTGGGCCAGGTCCGGCGGCATGGTGGGGGCGGTTGTCGGCCTGAACGTGCTGGGCTGGGGCATGCTGGCCGCCGCCGTGGGCGGTCATTATCACCTGAGCGGCAAGGCAACATTCGGCTTCGGCACCGGCATCCTCGCCTACACCCTGGGCATGCGGCACGCGTTCGACGCCGATCACATCGCGGCGATCGACAACACCACCCGCAAGCTGGTCGGGGAGGGCAAGCGGCCGCTGTCGGTGGGGTTCTTCTTCTCCCTCGGCCACTCGACCATCGTGTTCGTCCTGGCGCTGCTGCTGAACTTCGGGATCCGGTCCCTCAACGGCGCCGTCAAGAACACCCACTCCGCGCTGCATGTCTGGACAGGGCTGGTCGGCACGGTCGTGTCCGGCGGCTTCCTGTACCTCATCGCGGCGCTCAACCTGGTGATCCTGCTCGGCATCGTCGCGGTGTTCCGGGAGATGCGGGCCGGGCGCTTCAGCGACGACCAGCTCAACGAGCAGCTGGACAAGCGCGGGCTGATGAACCGGTTCCTCGGCCCGCTGGCCCGCCGGGCCGACGCGCCCTGGAAGATGTACCCCATCGGAGTGCTGTTCGGCCTGGGCTTCGATACGGCCACCGAGGTGGCGTTCCTCATCCTGGCCGGGACCGTCGTGGTCAGCGGGCTCCCGTTCTATGCGATGTTGTCGCTGCCGATCCTGTTCGCCGCGGGCATGTGCCTGTTCGACACCGCTGACGGCTGCTTCATGAACTTCGCCTACGACTGGGCCTTCGCCCGCCCGATCCGCAAGGTCTACTACAACCTCACCATCACCGGCCTGTCGGTGTTCGTGGCATTTTTCATCGGCTCGATCGAGATCCTCGGGCTCATCGGCCAGGAGTCGAAGCTGTCAGGCGGCTTCTGGTCGTTCCTGGGCCGCTTCAACATCAACGCCGCCGGCTATGTCATCGTGGGCGTGTTCGTGGTCACCTGGGCAGCTGCCCTGGCCATCTGGCACTTCGGCAAGATCGAGCAGCGCTGGGACGGCGAGCCTGGCGGCGCCACCGCCGGCGACTAGGACGGCTGAGGAGCCGGGCTGTGTTCACACCGCAGGAACGGGACCGGCTGCTTGACGCGCTGGTCGCCGCAGCGAGGACAGACGACCGCATCTCGAGCGTCGCGCTGTTCGGGTCCGCCGCACTCGGCACGGCCGACCGCTGGTCGGATGTCGACCTGACCCTGGGCGTGGCGTCAGCGCTGATCTCGCCCAGGTGATGGCCGACTGGACGGGCCGCCTCTACGCCGAGCATGGCGCCGTCGAGCACCTGGACATCACGGGCGGCGCCACGGTCTACCGGGTGTTCCTGCTGGGCAGCACGCTGCAGGTGGACATCGCTTTCGCACGGGGAACGGCGTTCGGCGCTGCCGGGCCGGCCTTCCAGCTGCTGTTCGGGACGGCGTACCCGCAGCCGCCGTCGCGTCCGCCTGACGCCGCCGAGCTGGTCGGCCTGGGCTGGCTCTATGCCCTGCACGCCCGATCGAGCCTGGCCCGCGGCCGCGTCTGGCAGGCGGAGTACATGATCAGCGGAGTCCGGGACCACGTGCTGGCCCTGGCCTGCCTGCGCTGCGGCGTGCCCGCCGTCCAGGGGCGCGGACTGGACCTGCTGCCGCCGGAGGTGACGGGGCCGATCGCTGGTTCGCTGGTGCGATCGCTCGAGCCCGGCGAGCTGGCCCGGGGCTTCCGCGTCGTGGTCGGCGCGCTGCTGCATGAGGCGAGCCAGGTCGACGCCAGTCTGGGCCGGCGGCTCGCGGATCCGCTGCACGAGCTGGCGGGCTAGCGATCGGGCCGGCCCCGGTGATGGCGCGGCCGACCGGGGCGCCCTGGTGGTGGCGTGGGCCGGGTGGTGGCGCAGTCGGCCGGGCGGCCGGGGCCGGGGCGGCCGGGCGGCCCCGGGCGGCGCGGACGTTTCGGTCACGCGGGCGACTTTCTGCCAGCCCGGATCAGCGTTTTCGGTCACTACTAGATTATCGGTTCGGATTAGACTGATGATAGCAAGCCTAACCCGAACCATTGACTGAATTCTCTTTCTGAGCGGCGCCAACTTCGAAACTGATGCGACTAGTGGGACTGCTGGGGCTCGGTAGCCGAGCGCGAGCGGCTCGATGGTCGACTGCGAGGCTCGATGGCGGGCGCGAGCGGCTGGATGGCCGGGTGCGGGCGGCCCGAGACGGCAAAGGAGCCGCCACGCAGCCAGCGGGGCTTGGGCGAGGCCGGCGCCGACACGTCTCGTCGCCGACGGAGCACGAATTTGCTCGAATCTGTCGTTACCAGACCGTGATTCCGCTAATGTCCGCTGCCAGAAGCGTTAGCTGCGGATCCAGCTCCGCCGCAGCGCATGCTGCCGAGTCTCCGGCCCGCACGCAGCCGGGGCCCGGCACTCCTGGGTGAAACGGGCGAGCGCGCCAGCCGAGCGAGGCTGACGATGCGCTCGCTGACCAGGAGGTGCCGGCCTGTCCCCGATCCAGGTCGGCCGAGGTGGCCCGGCCCGTCCCCCATCCGGGCCGGGCCACCGACACCTCAAGCCCCGGCCACCGGCACCCCAAGCCCCGGCCACCGGCACCCCAGGCCGGGCCCACCGACACCTCAAGCTCGGGCCACCGGCACCCCAAGCCGGTCCATTAGCCGCTCCGCCATACCCGCCAGGATGCGCCATCGGCGCGATTAGCATGTGAGCGTCGGCCAAAACGCCAATGGAGGCCAAAATGCCCGCGCAGCCCACCCCCGCCGACCGGTTCACCTTCGGCCTGTGGACCGTCGGCTGGAACGGCACCGACCCGTTCGGCGTCCCCACCCGCGCTCCCCTCGACCCGGTCGAGGCCGTGCACGAGCTGGCGGCACTGGGCGCGCACGGCGTGACGTTCCACGACGACGATCTCATCCCCTTCGGCAGTGATGACGCCGCCCGGGCCCGGCAGATCGACCGGTTCACCGCCGCGCTCAAGGAGACCGGCATGGTCGTGCCGATGGTCACGACCAACCTGTTCACTCAGCCGGTGTTCAAGGATGGGGGCTTCACCAGCAACAACCGCTCCGTGCGCCGGTACGCTCTGCGCAAGGTGATGCGCAACCTCGACCTGGCCGCGCAGCTGGGGGCGGCGACCTACGTGATGTGGGGCGGCCGCGAGGGCAGCGAGTACGACAGCGCCAAGGATGTCCGGGCCGCACTGGACCGGTACCGGGAGGCGGTCGACACCCTGGCCGCTTACGTGGTCGACCATGGGTACGCCCTGCGCTTCGCGCTGGAGCCCAAGCCGAACGAGCCGCGCGGGGACATCTTGCTGCCCACCGTGGGGCATGCCCTGGCGTTCATCTCGAGCCTGGAGCACCACGAGATGGTCGGCGTCAACCCGGAGGTCGGCCACGAGCAGATGGCCGGGCTCAACTTCGCCCACGGCATCGCCCAGGCGATGTGGCACGGCAAGCTGTTCCACATCGACCTGAACGGCCAGCGCGGCATCAAGTTCGACCAGGACCTGGTCTTCGGCCATGGCGACCTGATGAACGCGTTCTCGCTGGTGGACCTCCTCGAGCACGGCGGGATCCAGGGCGCCCCGGCCTACGACGGGCCGCGGCACTTCGACTTCAAGCCGGCCCGCACCGAGGACAAGGCCGGCGTGTGGGCCGCCGCGGCCGCCAACATGCGGATGTACCTGCTGCTCAAGGAGCGGGCGGCGACCTTCCGGGCCGACCCCGAGGTCCAGGAGGCCCTGGCGGCCAGCCGGGTCGGCGAGCTGCGCGAGCCCACCCTGGCGCCAGGCGAAAGCTACAGCGATCTGCTCGCCGATCCCAGCGCGTACGAAGACTTCGACGCGGTAACGGTCGGCTCTCCCGGCTACGGGTTTGTCCGGCTGAACCAGCTCGCCATTGAGCACCTCATGGGCGCCCGGTGACCGAGCTGGTCGCGGGGATCGACTCCTCCACCCAGTCCTGCAAGGTCGTCATCCGTGACGCCACCACCGGCGAGCTGGTCCGCGAGGGCCGGGCGGCGCACCCGGACGGCACCGAAGTCGACCCGGCCGCCTGGCGGGATGCGATGCGCTCGGCCCTGGCCCAGGCGGGCGGCCTCGGGGATGTCGCGGCTATCTCCGTGGCAGGCCAGCAGCACGGCATGGTGTGCCTGGACGAAGACGGCGAGGTGGTCCGTCCCGCCCTGCTGTGGAATGACACCCGCTCCGCGGGCGCCGCCGCCGACCTGGTCGCCGAGCTCGGTGATGGTGACCCGCAGCGCGGCGCGCAGGCGTGGGCCGCCGCGGTCGGCAGCGTGCCGCTGGCCGCCTTCACCGTGACCAAGCTGCGCTGGCTGGCCGAGCACGAGCCGGACGCGATGGTCCGGACGGCGGCGGTGTGCCTGCCGCACGACTGGCTGACGTGGCAGCTCACCGGCCGGATGGGCGGCCTGGACGCGCTGCGTACCGATCGGAGCGACGCCAGCGGCACGGGTTACTGGTCCCCCGCCACCGAGTCTTACCGGCCGGACCTGCTGCACCGGGCGTGCGGACGCCTGCCCGAGCTGCCGCAGGTCCTCGGGCCCACGGCCATCGCGGGCGAGGTCTCTCCAGCGGCGGCCGGGGCAACGGCGGCGGGAGCCACGGCGGCAACCGGCCGGCCAGCGGCGCTGCTCGGGCCGGGGGCGGGCGACAACGCAGCGGCCGCGCTCGGCGCCGGGATCGAGGCCGGCGACGTCGCGATCTCGATCGGCAGCTCAGGAACCGTGTTCGGCGTCGCTACGTCGGCTACCGCCGATCCGACCGGCATCATCGCCGGCTTCGCCGACGCCGCTGGTCACTTCCTGCCGCTGGTGTGCACGCTGAACGCCGCGCGCGTGATCGACTCGGTCGCCCGCATGCTCGGCGTGGACCTGCAGCGGCTGGCCAAGCTGGCCCTGTCCGCGGATCCGGGGGCGGACGGCCTGGCCCTGCTGCCCTACCTCGACGGCGAGCGCACCCCCAACCGGCCTGGTGACACCGGCGCGCTGCACGGCCTGACCAGGGCCAACACCACGCCGGAGAACCTGGCCCGGGCCGCGGTAGAGGGGATGCTGAACGGCCTGGCCGACGGGCTCGACGCGATCCGCGCCGCGGGCGTCCCCGTGCGGCGCGTCCTGCTCATCGGCGGCGGCGCCCGTTCCGAGGCGACGCGCCAGCTTGCGCCGGGCATCTTCGGCCTGCCGGTCGTGGTCCCGGCGCCCCGGGAGTACGTCGCCGACGGCGCGGCCCGGCAGGCGGCCTGGCTGCTGTCCGGCGAGGCTGCCCCGCCGGCCTGGGCCATGGGCGAGGCGCAGCGCTATGAGGGCGACCCGCAGCCGGCGGTCCGGGCGCGCTACGCCGCCGCTCGCGACAGCGCGGGATCGCTCCCCGCGCTGGACCGCGACCCGCGCTGAGCCGCGGCCGACGACCCGCAGGCGGTCAGGCCGTGCCCAGCTCGCTGCGCTCGCTCGGGACGTCGGGACCGTCCTGCGCCGGCTTGCGCTTGGGGGCCCCGAGCCTGACCGCGACGCGTTCCAGCCAGGAACCGGCCAGCAGCGAGGTCACGACCGACAGCATGACCAGGCTGACGAAGAATGTCTCGTTGATGATGCCAGCCGCGTATGCCGTCGCGGCCAGCACGATGCCCGGACCACCCCGGGCGTTCATCGCGATGGCCAGGCTGGCGGACATGAACCGGTTCTCGCGTGACAGCCGCGCCCCCAGGTACACACTGGCCGCTTTCGCCACGCACGCGAAGGCGAGGAACCCGAGGAAGAAGAGCACATCGAAGTGGTGAATCAGGTCCAGCTTGATGCCGATGATGGCGAAATAGATCGGGATGAAGAAGCCGAAGGAGATACCCGATAGCGTGTTGCGCTGCCGCACGGTTACGCTCTCGCCGAGTTCCTCGTCCTCCTCACCGTCGGCGGCGGCGACGGCGATCCCCGCCACGAACGCGCCGTACAGCGGCACGAGGCCGAGGGCCAGCGCGGCCGCCGAGAGCGCGAGCATCCAGAGCAGCTGGAACGCGACCGGGCTGCGCATGGCCAGCGGATTGGCCCGCAGCCACCTGTAGACCCGTCCCCCGACCGTGAGCGCCACGGCGAGGAAGAGCACGGCCACGATCACGTGATAGACGCTGTTCTGGGCGACGCTGTGGATGTTCAGGGCCGTGGGCAGCCCGAACGCGGTGCTGCCGGCCGTCTGCACCAGCCCGACCACGACCGCCAGGATGACGTACAGCACGATGTCCTCGATCACGGCCACCGACAGCACGATGCGCGCGAAACGGGTGCCGAGCAGGCCGACGTCGTGCATGATCCGCGAGATCACCGGAATGCTCGTGACCGCCACGGCCATGCCGAACACCAGGGTCAGCGCCGTGTAGTTGTTCGCCGGGCCGATGAACTGGCGGACGCCCAGCACCACCACGATGCCCAGGCCCGCCGCGAACGGGATGACCAGGCCGAACGAAGCGATCAGCCCGACCGTCCGGACAGCGTTGCGCTGCAGCAGCCGGCGCATCTCAGCGCCGGCGGCGAACATGAGCAGGAGCAGGCCCAGCTGGTAGACGGCCCCGAGCGCGGCCGCTGACGAGCCCGTGGCCGGGAAGATCCAGTGCTGGATCGTCGGCGAGACGGCCCCGAGGGCCGACGGGCCTAGCAGCACGCCGCCCAGTATCTCGCCGATGGCAGCCGGCTGATGGAAGCGCGCGAATAGGCTCCCCATGCCGTGCGCGGCCAGCAGGAGCACGGCCAGCGCGATCAGCAGCCGAGCCAGATCGATATCGGAAAAAGCCAAATCCCGCCCCTTAAGCCCCGCCAACCGAAAACTGGCCGAACTAGGCTATATATACTGATTAGCCTGACGGTGTCAACCTGACCAGCCCCTCCTCGCCTCCCGGCGCTCCGCCCCTGAGCGGACTGCCGCCGGCGTACCGTCGAGCCCGTGATCCAGACTCTCGCCGTCGAGACCTACCGGTCGCTGCGACGCCTGCTTATCCCGCTGGCCGCACTGAACGTCGTCACGGGCGCTAACGGCAGCGGCAAGTCCAGCCTGTATCGGGCCTTGCGGCTACTCGCCGACAGCTCACGGAATGGGGCCGTCGCCGCGCTGGCCCGGGAGGGCGGGCTGCCCTCCACCCTGTGGGCGGGTCCGCGGCAGATCAGCCGGGCGGTGCGCGAGGGCCGGTACCCGGTGCAGGGAACGGCCGGCGGCGACGCGGTGGGCCTGCGCCTGGGTTTCGGCGCCGACGACTTCAGCTATGCCATCGACTTCGGCCTCCCGCCGCCCAGTCAGACGGCGTTTGCCCTGGACCCGGAGATCAAGCGCGAGAGCATCTGGAGCGGCCCCGTGCTCCGGCGCGCGGCGCTGCTCTGCGATCGGGCCAACGGCATCGTGCGGCTGCGAGAGGATGACGGCACCTGGACGGCGCCGTACTCCATCCGGCCCTATGACAGCATGCTGAGCGAGTTTGCCGACCCCCAGCGGGCACCGGAAGTCATAACCCTGCGAGAGCGGATCCGGTCCTGGCGGTTCTACGACTACTTCCGCACGGACGCTACGGCGCCCGCGCGCCGGAGCCTGGTGGGGACCCGCACCCCCGTGCTCGACCATGGCGGCGCCGACGTGGCGGCGGCGCTGCAGACGATCCGCGAGATCGGCGACGCCGAGGCGCTGGACGCCGCGGTCGAGCTGGCCTTCCCCGGCAGCCAGATCAGCATCGACCACGACAGCCACGGCCGCCTCGACCTGCGCCTGCGCCAGCACGGCCTGCTCCGGCCGCTCGGGGTGGCAGAGCTGTCCGACGGAACGCTTCGTTACCTGCTGTGGATCGCCGCACTGCTGACGCCGCGTCCGTCCAGCCTGCTCGTCCTCAACGAGCCCGAGACCAGCCTGCATGCGGACCTGCTGGAGCCGCTTGCGCAGCTCATCGGCGGTGCCGCGGTCAGCTCGCAGATCATCACGGTCTCCCATTCCCGGCCGCTGATCGACGCCCTCCTCCGCGCGGCCGGTGGCGACGGGACACCGGTCACCACCATCGAGCTGACCAAGGATTTCGGCGAGACCGTCGTGGCCGGCCAGGAGACCTTCGACCAGCCGGCCTGGTACTGGCCGAAGCGCTGAGCGGACCTGAAGCGGGCGGGAGGCTCCGGCGGTTCAGGCCTGGAGATCGACAGGCAGGACACGTGCCCAGCTACGCGATAACGCCTCTGACGCGCAGGAGCGGCGCCAGCAGGCTTCCCGGGCCGGCCCTGGCGACGCTCTCGGGCGCGTAACGGCCACCGGTCAGAAACCGCCAGGCGGTGTCACCGGTCATGGTGAGCGTCGCTGATGCGGCGAGGGCCGCCCCGTCGTCCAGGCTCCAGGCCTCGGCGCCCCGGGTCAGCCGCCACGAGCCGATCCCGGTGATGTGGATGCCCACCGTCGTCCCAGTAGACGGAGCTCGGGCCGCGGAGATCCACCGACTTCAGCTTCGCGAGCAAGGCCAGGAACTCGGCTCGCCGCGCGACAAGCGGGCTGCGCACACCAGTTACCGGCAGATCGTCGAGCCGCATCCCGCCTCCGCTCGGCGGTCCGGCTATGCCCTGGTCAGTATGACGACGGGAATGATGCGGTCGGTGCCGGCCTCATGATCAGCGAAGAACGGATAGGCCTCCTTGAGCGTGGCCCACAGGTGCTCGCGTTCTGGACCCGTGGCCGTCGCTGCGACCGCTTCGTAGCTCTCGTCGCCGACCTCGACAGTGACCCGCGGGTTGGCCACGAGATTGATGTACCAGTCGGGATGCTTCGGCGCACCCACGTTCGAGGCGATGACGAGCAGCCGATCCCCGTCGCGATGGAACATCATCGGCGTCGTGCGCGACTGCCCGCTTTTCGCGCCAACGGTAGTCAGCAAGACGAGGCGGTCGCGGTGCATGCCGTCGACCTCCCCGCCGGCCCTGAACTGGTCGATTACTCGCCGGTTAACCGCCTTAATGTCCATCTTTCCCCCCATCCGTCTCAGGCAGAAGCATCGCAGTCCCATGATGCACCGCCGAAGCGTCGCAGTGCCGCAGACAGGTGGCTGATCAGTCGCCCGGCAGTTGTCCCGTGCCGGCATTTCGCTGAATTGATTGGCTGGCCACGGATCACCCCTGGCGGGGGATGCCTGGTGACGGAGCAGCGTGCCATGGTCATGGCGGGCGGAATCGCCACCGACCCGGCGATAGATCACAGAGCGGCTGTCGTCGGGGGATTCCGTCCGCGGGACTCCGGCTGCGCTCTGAGGCGAGAGGAACGGGCTTGAGCGCTCAGCAGTTGCTGGCCGCGTTGTTCAACGCTGGCATCGCCATCTCCGTGGGCGCCACCGTCCTGTCCCTGGGCATGACCTTCACCGTGGGCGAGCTGGTCGCACCGCTTCATCGCGTCGTGCTGGTCATCGCCATGGTGGTCCTGAACGCGGTAGTGATCCCGGCGGCCGCGTGGGGCATCGCCGAGATAACCCCGATGGGCTCCAAGTACGTGCCGGGCCTGGTCCTGGCCACTCTCGGCGCAGGCAGCGCAGCATCTTTGAAAGCGGCCCAGCTGGCGAAGCGGGCGGACCTGCCGCTGGCTGTGTCGGTGGTCGTGGTGCTCCAGCTGGTCAATATCATCGCCGTTCCGGTGTGGGCGGGGCAGGTCGTCACCGGCGCGTCGATCAGCGCATGGGACATTGTCAAAAGCCTGCTCCTGCTGGTGCTCCTGCCGCTGGTGGTGGGCCTGTTCGCGCGCGCCCGCTACGCCGCTCATGCCAAGGACTGGCAGCCGCAGCTGGTCAAGGCAGCCAACCTGGCGCTGGTGGTTGCGCTGGCCACTGGCATAGCGGGGAACTGGAGCACGATCGTGTCGATGTTCGGGTCGTGGGTCATCGTCACCGCGATCGTCGTCGTCATCGTCGCTGGCGTCCTGGGCCTGCTGCTGGGCCTGCTGGCGGGCGGCAGGAGCACTGAGATCCGCACCACGACCGGCCTGGTCTCGGTCTTCCGCTTCGCATCACTGGGACTGATCATCATCGGCGCGCAGCTGCACGGGAACCCGACCTACCTCGGTCCGGCCCTCACCTTCGCGCTCATCGACTTCATCCTTCCCCTCGCGCTGGCCGTTGAGATCGGGCATCGATCCGGAGCGACGAAACCAGCTTCCGTAGCTGCCCCGGCGCAGCGCATCTCCTGACCGGTTCACGTCGCACTGCGCGGTTGCAGCCGACGGCTGACAGCCGATCACGGCTCACGGCTGCCCACCTGCGCCGGCCCTTGATGATCACGGACGACCCCGATGCAGTAGAAGACCACGGGCACGTAAGCGTCAGCACGTACTAGTTCAGCGGCTGATCGGGGCGGCCGGGTCTCCGCCGATGTCGGCTTCGAGGGCGGTCATCGCTCTGTGGAGCCGGGCGGTGCGGGTCGTGGCGGTGGGGGCGGTGATGAGCTTAAGGATCAGGGCGTAGCGCTGGGTCTTGCTGAGTGCGCCGAACGCCTGCGCCGCCCGCGGGCTCGCCGCGAGTGCGGCGGCGAGATCGGGCGGGACGGTGGCGTTCCGCTGCGACGCGTAGGCGGTGGCCCATCTGCCGTCGGCCTTCGCGGCCTCAACCTCAGCCAGGCCGGACGGTCGCATCCGCCCGGCCGCGATCAGCTCCTCGGCCTTGGCCACATTGACCTGGGACCAGCGGCTGCGTGGCCGACGGGGCACGTACTTCTGCAAGTAGTAGACCTCGTCGTAGGCCTTGCGCTGGCCAGAGATCCAGCCGAAGCACAGGCCCAGGTCGACTGCCTCGCCATCGGTCAACGACGGGCGCCCCGATGCCCTTTTCGCGATCTTTAGCCACACGCCGGCCTGCAGGTCGACGTGTGCGTCCAGCCAGGCCTCGAAGTCCGCAGCGTCGCGGAATGCGATCACCCGGGCTTCGCGGGCGGCAGGCTCCGTCGACACGTGTGACTCCTCCAGCAGGAGAGGGCCGCCTACTGCACGGCGGGCCGGTCCTCGGCCCAGAGTTTCATGGTGCTGATTCCACGGAGCATGGAGACTTTCCTTCCCTGCCCGCGACCAGGTTCGCCAAGATAGTAGCCACCTCCGACAAATAGGAGCACCCGCTCTCAGCAGCCTCTCCGGCTGCCACGACAACGACGGGATCCAGCGGCCGAGGACGACCGTGAGCTGCTTGAGTCAAGGAACGTAAGCCGTGACGGCGACGGCCGGACGAGCTTGCTCCCCTGGCGTAATGGTGTGCTGACGGCCCCGGAATATCCGCAGCTGGCTGGGAGCGGTCACCAGTCGCACCCGGTACCGTCGCCAGACTCAGCCGCCCGATCAGGCCACCAACCCAAGATCAAGAAAGATCGAGGTTAATGGCCCGCCAGCATCCGCTAGCTAGGAATCAGACGAGAAGTCGGGCCGGGATCATGGCCCTGAACTGGGAAGATAACCTGGAGCGGGTGACGGGAATCGAACCCGCACTGTCAGCTTGGGAAATGGCCGCATCCGGGCGGCCGCTAGGGCTGCTGACCTGCCGATGGGTCTTACCGCCAGTACCCGCGATTTACCGCTCACGCCCCTGGCTAATTGCACGTTAATTGCACGGACACGCCCGCCGACGCGCGACGATGAGGGCGGGTTGACCCCCTGCTTACAAAGATCGTGGACGGCTTTGCCTGACCTGGCCTTTGCAGGTAAGCGCCAACGTGGCTTGCCCGCCAGTCCGCGATTCCCCCTTGGTCACCGTCCGGTCGGGCACGCAACGGGCACGGCTCACAGGCATGGCGATCTTGGAGCGGGCTCAGCTCGTGCCGGAGCACAGCGAGCCGGAGGCGTATGCTTTGATGCTGTTCGCACTCTTTCCGGATCTCTGGCTCTGCCTAGAATCATCGGCTCGCGACGACAGGAGTCGGCTGTGCCCGCTGCGGTCCCCGGCAAGGGCAAACGTCACAACATTCCGGCTCTTTTCTGGTGGTGCGGGCACGTAGTGGCGTTGATCATTCTCTTCTTGATCACTGACGCTCGCGGTCTGTGGTTCTGGACAGTCGGTCTAGCATTGGTGATCAGCAGTTATGCAGGTCAGATCGCGCTAAACCGACGTGCAAGCCGATCGACCACCGGCAGCTCTGCACCACGTGAGCCGACCGCTGGTCTCCCCCCGTCTTCCTCATAGCTGCCGGTCCTGACCTGGGCCTTTCTTCGGAGCGGGTGACGGGAATCGAACCCGCACTGTCAGCTTGGGAAGCTGATGTTCTGCCATTGAACTACACCCGCGCGAGCTACCCGACATCGAGCCTGTCAGCCGTCGCCCGAACATCGTACCGGAACCGGCGTGCCTGCAGCGCCCCGCTTCGCCCGGGCCCAGCCGCCCCGGCCGCCAGCCGCGCGCCACGGGCAAGACCCCGAGCTCGATCAAGACTTGCCCCGGCTTTCGGCAGTTCCGCGTGCTCCCCCGGCTTGCTCCGCTAGCGTCAGACCGCCGGCCGGCACCGTGCAAACGGCAACGCCATCAGCTGATCATTTCACGTTCCCGTTACGAACCTGAATCAGCCCGGCAACCCACGCGTTGGACGGTAGAGATTAGCCCATACCTATCGGGAGGCCGCATGCCGCTGTGGAGGATACGGATTACGTTGTCAGACGATCCGCACAGCCGCGCGCTGCTGAAGCAGGCGCTTGACGGCCAGCGGGTAACCGAGCTGAACTTCGCGCCGCGGCCGGCCAATGCCGCGCAGATGGCCGGTGACGTGGTCCTGGAGCTACCCCGCGACGATGATCTCGGCACGATGCTGACCGCGCTGCACCGGATCAGCCCGCAGGTCTTCGTGAGCCGGGTGGATGACGACGCTGCGGCGGAAAGCAAGCCCAGGCTCACGAGCAGGTTCGGCCGTATCATCGGGCGGGCCGGCAGCGAGGGCAGCGCGATGGTGGCGGCCGATCAGTCCTGCCGCTGACCGCCGTTGGTCACGACGGCCGGTCCGGGCGTGGCTGGCGCAGCGCGGCCAGGAGCGCGTCCCGCTCGGCCAGCGCTACCCGTAGCTGCGCGCGGTCGGCCTCGAGTTCGCGGATCAAGGCCTTGAGGTCCTCGATTCCGGCCTCCAGCAGCAGCACGCGGCGGATGGCGGGCAGTGTCATGCCCTCGTCGACCAGCCGCACGACATACTGGACGACGGTGATCTCGTTGCGGGTGTAGCGGCGCTGGCCGCCGTTGGACCGGGACGGGCGGACGACTTCATGCTCGTCCAGCCGTCTCAGGAACGCCTGCTGGACTTCCAGCATGCCCGCGACCTGACCCACTGTGAACAGCGGCAGGTCCGCATTGTCCAGAGGCAGTGATGCCATGGCTCAGGTCTCCTTTCCACACGAGCGCCTAGCTGGCGAAGGCCCGCGCGGCGGGCAGCCGCACGGGCCTCCTGGCAGCGTATCGCCGGACTTGAGCAGACTGCTTCGGCAGCCAGCTGGCCTTGTCGGCGGCCCTGACCTCGACCTTGCGGGGCTGCGCCTTCTCCTACAGCGGGACGCGGACCTTCGGGACGCCGCCCTCGTAGTCGGCCACGATCTTCTCCGCGTCACGCCCCGGTCCACGGTGACGTCGAGGCTGTTGGTGTCGACGCCGGACAGGTCAAAGCGGAGCTCGATCTCCTGAGGGCGGCGGATGGCGTCTATCCGAGTAGGGCCGCGGTCGGCCGAGTAGGGCCGGAGACGGGCTAGCTGAGGCGCTCGATGACGGTGGCGTTGGCCTGCCCGCCGCCTTCGCACATGGTCTGCAGGCCGTACCGGCCGCCGCTGCGCTCCAGCTCGTGCAGCAACTTGGTCATCAGGATCGCGCCGGTGGCGCCGAGCGGGTGGCCGAGCGCGATCGCGCCGCCGTTGGGGTTGGCCTTCTCCAGCGAGGCGCCGGTGTCGGCCGACCAGGCGAGCAGCACGGGCGCGAACGCCTCGTTGACCTCGAAGACGTCGATGTCGTCAATGCCGAGATGGCCCTTCTCCAGCACCATCTCGGTGGCGGGAATCGGTCCGGTCAGCATGTAGACGGGATCCGCGCCGATCACGGCGAGCGAGTGGATCCGGGCCCGGGGCGTGAACCCGTGCCGCCGCACGGCCGTCGGCGACGCGATCAGCAGCGCCGCCGCTCCGTCCGAGATCTGCGAGGCGGTGGCCGCGGTCAGCTCCCAGCCGTCGCGGAGCGGCTTGAGCTCGGCCATCTTCTCGAGCGTGGTGTCGCGGCGCGGGCCCTCGTCGCTGACCACGTCGGCGATGGGCGTGATCTCCCGGTCGAACCGGCCCTCGTCGATGGCGCGGATCGCACGAGCATGGCTCTCCAGCGCGAACTCCTCCAGCTGCGAGCGCTTGATGCCCCACTTCTCGCAGATCAGCTGGGCGCCGCGGAACTGGGAGATCTCCTGGTCGCCGTACCGCTCATGCCAGCGGTTCCCGTAGGGGATCCCCATGCCGGCCTCCAGCGGCAGCTTCACCGTCGAGCCCATCGGCACCATGCTCATGCTCTCGACGCCCGCTGCGATCACCAGGTCCTGAGTGCCCGAGAGCACGCCCTGGGCGGCGAAATGGACGGCCTGCTGCGAGGAGCCGCACTGGCGGTCGATGGTGACGCCAGGCACGCTTTCCGGCAGCCCGGCCGACAGCCAGGCGTTGCGGGCGATGTCGATGGACTGCGGGCCGATCTGCGAGACGCAGCCCATGATGACGTCCTCGACGGCGGACGGATCCGCGCCTGTCCGGGTGATCAGCTCGGTCAGCACGTGCGCGGCCAGGTCGACGGGGTGCACGCCGGCAAGTCCCCCGTTTCGCCGGCCCACGGGCGTCCGTACCGCTCCGACGATGTATGCCTCTGACACCATGACCTCCATGTCAGGCCACTGATCAGCTGTGGCCCCGGTTACCTTTTCGAGGTTACCCCGGAGTACTGCCGCTGCCATACCCCTGGGCGGCCCGCATCGCGCGGGATTGCAGGCTGAGACGGTCCAGCAGATTTCCTCCCACGCTGAGCCTCCATCCGGCTACTATCCGTAATAAGCCGAGGCTAGAGCGCTGAATTGGTCCGGCCAGCTAACATCCAGGTCGCCCGCCACAGGGGGGCGCGGCAGGTGCCGCGCTCGGCGGGAACAGCACGGGGAGTAGCCGCAGGCATGTCAAGAACCACTGATGACGCGGGCGAGCTGGTGAGCATCGGGCAGCTCGCCAAGGCCGCCGGGGTGAGCAGCCGGACGATCCGCTACTACGAGGAGCTCGGGATACTGCCTGAGCCGCGGCGGTCGGCCGGTGGCACGCGCAAGTACCCGAGCGAGTACGGCGGCTACATCGCGGCGACGCTGGCCCTCAAGGACCTCGGCTTCCGGCTGGACGAGATCAGGCCGCTGGCGCGGCTGGCGATCGGCCGCTCGGTGACCACCGGCCAGCGGGACACCGCGGCCCGGCTGGTCGAGGACCGGATCGAGGCGCTGGCCCGGCAGGTCACGGTGCTGCGCCGGCTGCATGACTCGGTGCGCGAGCCGGACGCCCCCACCTCGGTATCGGCCATCCTCGGCGCGACCAGCCATACCGACCAGTCCGCCGCCGCAGTGGCAAGCGCCTCCTAGCTCGTCTCGCGCGGCTCGCGCTCCATCGCGGCGGCTTGGAGCGGGTCGGTCGCTCTAGAGGGGGGCGGGTTGGAGGTGACGGGCCATCCAGTCGGCGCTGTAGGGGCGGTGCCGGTAGGTCAGGTTGGCGCAGCCGTGGTTGCCGTCAGCCAGCAGCAGGAACTCGGCCGGGCCGCCCGCCTCGCGGACCAGGCGCTGCGCCTGTTGCCACGGGATGAGCCGGTCCTGCTGGCCGGCCACGACCAGTAGCGGGGCGGCGAGCCGCCCGGCCCGTCCGGCCAGGGTCAGCTCGCCGGCGTATCGCTCAGCCTGCTCGTCGGTGGCCAGCTTGGACCGGACCCGGAAGGCGTCCCGGCTGAGCTGCGGCAGCTGGGGCCAGGCGTCCCCGAAGCAGAACGGTCCGCATAGCGTGATGCAGGCGCGCACCCGGTGGTCACCGGCGGCCAGCCGCGCGGCGTAATAACCACCGAGGCTGACTCCCCAGATCCCGACCCCGGCCGGATCGATGCCGGGCTGCTGGATGACCGCGTCGATGATGGCCCCGCCGGGGACTTCCCAGTCCGGCCGGATGACCAGGTCGTACTCGGCCTCCCCCTGACCGGGCCCGTCGACGGAGAACGTAGCCAGCCCGCGGCGCAGGAACAGCTCCTCGGTGGCGGGGAACTCCTCCTTGGCCGAGTCCAGCCCGGCGATGAGGATGACGACCGGGTGCGGGCCAGCGCCGGCCGGGCGGCGCAGGTTCCCGACGAGCTCAGCGCCATCGAACGGCACGGCCACCCGTTCTCCGGGCGGGTCGAGGTGCGGCAGGGCGTCGCGCAGGCACCGGACGGCCGCCTCATGTGCCGCGGTGAGCTGCAGGAGGTCCTGGACGAACAGGAACTTGGCGAAGTGGTAGTAAGCGGCGGCCTGCGTCAGATGGCCGCCGGCCGACCGGGCGCGTCCGCTGGCCAGCGCGGTGCGCCCGAGCTCCTCGTGCTCGGCGGCCGCCGCGGACCAGGCGGCGCACCAGCCGTCCCACTTGTCGATGCCAGCGGTAACCCGCGCGAAGTCACCCGGGTCGACGCCGTTGGCGATGAATCGCGGCGCCCAGTGCGAGATGGCCGTGGCGACCCGGTTGTCCATCCTCGGGAGTCTCGCACACGATGACGCGGTGGTAAACGCCGTGCCGTCACCGGCGGCGGGCGGCCACCGGGCGGACCGCGGCTGCGGCGGGCTTCCGTTATCGCGGATCGGTCTTATGCTCAGTGAAGACGGCCGACTTTTCTGGGAGGCGCCGGTGACGCCCGGGCTGATCTTGCTGGTATTCCTGGGGCTGCTGTGTGCCTTTTTCTATACCCGGGCGCGGCGCCGGATGGGCCTGCCCGTCGCGGGAAAGCACTGGACGACGGTCATCATCGGCGTGGTGCTGATCATGCTCACGGTCTGGGTGGCCCAGCAGTAGCCGCCGGCTATGAGCCGCTCCGGATCGGCAGCTCGAACCAGACGGCCTTGCCGTCCTTGGTCGGCCGTGAGCCCCACCGGGTAGCCAGCTGGTCGACCAGGTACAGTCCGCGGCCGCCCTCGTCGCTCTCCCCGGCGGCCCGGATCCGGGGCAGTCGCAGGTCGGTGTCGAAGACCTCCACCCAGATGGCCTCCTGGCCGCGGCGCAACCGCAGGGTGAACTCGCTGCCGGCCTGACCGGGGAGCAGCTCGCCGAACGGCGCCATGTCCCAGGCGCCGGCGCCCGGGACCCCGAGGCTGCCCGGGCCGGCCGCCTCGAGCAGGAACTGGTGCCGGGGACTGGGGGTCGTGGCGGCGTGCAGGACGACGTTGGTGACGATCTCTGACACCAGCAGGCAGGCCAGGTCGGCCTGCTCCAGGTCCATGCCCCACTTGATGAAGTTCTCCTGCGCCAGCCGCCGGGCCTCGGACACCTTGATGGGCTCGGCTGCGAAGCGGCCCTCCCAGGAGGCCAGGTTGACCGGGGAGGTGCGGACCACGACGACAGCCATGTCGTCGTCGATCTCGCCCGGGACCGCGTACTCGGCCGCCTCGGCCACCTGCGCCACCCCGCCGTCGGCGGCATCGTGCAGTGCCTGGCGCAGCATCTGCTGCACCTCCGCGTCGCTGTAGTGGCCGTCGCCGTGCTCGCGCTGCCGCCGGTCAACCAGGCCGTCGGTGTAGAACACCAGGGTGGAGCCGGGCGGCAGGTAGCGGGACTCCTCGCGGTAGGTCGGCAGGGCCGGCATGCCGCGGCCGCGGACGCCGAGCAGCACGCCCTTGTGCTTGACCTCGAGCTGGCTGACGTCGTGCCCGCTGATCAGCAGCGGCGGCATATGCCCGGCGTTGGCGAAGGACAGGATCCGCGACCACGCGTCATACACCAGGTAGGTGCAGCTCACGGTGGGCGGGTCGGCGGCATCGGCATGGTGGTCGGCGGCCGGCGGCGGGACCAGCGTCCGGCACCAGTCGTCCAGCCGCCGGAGGATCTCGGCCGGCGGCTTGTCGTCCTGGGCGAAGGCCCGCAGCGCGGCCCGCAGCTGGCCCATCACCGCCGCGGCCCGGGCGCCGCGGCCCTCGACGTCCCCGATGACGATGCCGACCCGGCCGGCCGACAGCGGGATGATGTCGTACCAGTCCCCGCCGACCTGGGTCTGGATGCCCTGGCCGTGGGTCTCCAGGGGCTTGGCCGGCACGTATTTGTAGGCGACCTCCAGCCCGTCGAGGGCGGGCGGGTCCAGCGGCAGCAGGCTGGTCTGGAAGGCCAGCGCGGTCCGCCGCTCCTCCTCGAACAGCATGGCGTTGTCGATGGCGATGGCCACCCGGCTGGCGACGGCGCTCAGGAAGTCGCGGTCGTCGGGGCCGTAGTGCCGCTCGCGCCGCTCGGCCAGCCCGGACAGCGCCAGGCTGATCACCCCGAGCAGCTCACCGCGGGCGACCAGCGGCGCGGCGAGCACCGAGGCCAGCCCGATCTCGTCGCAGATCTGCCCGCTCTCCGGGCGCGGCAGGGGGAAGCTCTCCTCGCTCAGGTCCTCCACCACGACGGTGTCCATCCGGGCCATGGCCTGCTGGCAGAAGTGACCCTCCGGGTAGACGATCTGCTCGCCGACGCGGGCCCAGGTGCCGGGCTCGGGCGTCCAGCCGCGGGAGTTGCGCTGCGCCCGGCGCACCAGCTTGTCGCCCTGCAGCAGGTCGATGAAGCAGTGATCGGCGAACTGCGGCACCAGGGTCTCGGCCACCTGCCGCAGGGTAACGCTGAGCTCGAGCGAGCCCGCCAGCCGCTCGCCGATCCGCTCCAGCACGCCGATGCGGTCGCTCTGCCGCTGGCCGCCGCGGCGGGTGGCCTCGCGGGCGATGATCACGATGCCGGTCACCTGGCCGGATGGCCCGCGCAGCGGGGCGGCGTGGGCCCGGACGAAGACCCGGGAGCCGTCCACCCGCATGGTCGCGAAGGTGCCCTCCCACGGCCAGCCGCGAAACACCTGCCGGGTCATGTCCCGGGCCTTGCGGGCGTCGCCTTCCTCGAAGCCGAGGGCCAGCAGCGACCGGCCGGCCAGGTGCTCGGCGTCGTCGGGGAAGCCGAAGAGCGAGACGGCGAAGTCGTTGGCATACAGCAGGAGCCCGTCGAGGTCGGTCACCACCACGCCGGCGGACATGCTGTCCAGAACGGTGTCAGCACTGAGCAGCGGCTGCAGCGCCGCGCCGCTCGCCTTACCGGCCGGGGTCACCAGGCACTCACCTGCCTGCACCGCCTCGGCCTGCCCCAACGGGGGTCACGGCCGCGTAACAAACACATGCGACGCGATCTGCTGGGGCAGCGCGATCTGCTGGGGCAGTTCGTCTCCCGGCTCGCCGGCTGTGTCCCCACCTGTCACCCGTATGCCTTCATCGCTCATGGCGAGGGTTACCTCGCGTCCGGGTTGTATCCCAATGTTCTTGAGTCTAAGCATGAGGGCCGCGTCGCTCTGGATCTGCTCGCTAATGCGGCGCACTATGACCTGCTCGCCAGTCGTCACGGCCACCTTGGTCATCGCGATCCCCCCGTCATCCTCGGCCTGGGCGGCGCGCTTGCTCGCGTCCTCCGGCACGCCGAGTTCCTCCAGGCCGGGAATGATATTGCCGTGCGGGCAGCAGACGGGATATTCCAGCAGCTCGACTAGCCGGCGCTCCACGCTGTCGGAAATCACGTGCTCCCAGCGGCAGGCCTCAATATGCACGTCTTCCCAGGGCAGCCCGATCACCCCGACCAGCAGGCATTCCGCGAGCCGGTGCTTGCGCATCACCCGCATGGCCAGCGTCCGGCCGGTCTGCGTCAGCGCCAGCTGCCGGTCGCCCTCCACCGTCAGCAGGCCGTCGCGGGCCATCCGGGCGACCGTCTGGCTTACGGTCGGCCCGCTCTGAGACAACCGCTCGGCGATCCGCGCGCGCAGCGGAACTATGCCTTCTTCCTCGAGCTCGAAGACCGTGCGAAGGTACATTTCGGTCGTATCGATTAGCCCGTGCGCCGTCACTAGCACTCCTTCCAGGATTGATGCTATTCCGGGATGGCGCAGGCGCGAACTGACAGCGACGCGATGTAATAATCCGGGACGCCCGGCGTGGGCGCGGGCTCAGGGCGCGAGACGCTCGGCAGCCCAGCCGCCGCCGGGCTGCGGGCGATACCTGAACCGGTCATGCATCCGGTTGACCCGGCCGTGCCAGAACTCGATAATCTGCGGCTCGACCCGGTAGCCGCCCCAGAAATCCGGCATCGGCACCGGGGTCCCGTCGGGCCAGCGCTCGGTCAGCTCGGCGTACCGGTCGTCGAGCTCGGCGCGCGAGCCGATGACCGTGGACTGCCGGCTGGACCAGGCCCCGAGCTGCGAGCCGCGCGGCCGCGAGCGGAAGTAGGACTCGCTGTCGGCCGTGGACAGCGGCGTAACCGTGCCCTCGATGATTACCTGCCGCTGCAGCGGATACCAGGGGAACAGCAAGCTTGCCCGGGGCACCTCCGCCAGATCGCTGCCCTTGCGCGAGGTCCGGTTGGTGTAGAAGGTGAAGCCGCTGTCGCCGTAGTCCTTCAGCAGCACCATCCGGGCCCGCGGCCGGCCGTCGGCCGACACGGTGGCCAGCGCCATCGCGGTGGGCTCGGGCAGCCCAGCGGTCAGGACGTCCGCCATCCACCGGCTGAACAGCTCCAGCGGGCTGGCGGGCAGCATCGACTCGTCGAGCCTGTCGTCCAGCTCGGGCCGCTGCTGAAGGTCGTCAAGATCGGTGGTCTGGCGGTCGTCGCTCACGGGTACTGATCCTCACACACTGCCGTGGCAGGCCACCACGCTGGGCACTAGCCCGGCGGCGAGGTCCTCGCCGGCCCGGCCGGGGCAGCTGACCGGTGCCGTAGCGCCAGGCCGGGTTACCGGTCCGTAGCCATCGCGCGGTTCAATAGGCATGCTGGCCGAACATGCCCGCTGGCCCCCGCCGCCCGTGTAGGTGCGGCCTGACTGATCTGGCCAGCCCGCCGGCCGCCGCGGACAAGGAGACGGAGGAAGCACGGATGTCCGACTTCACGCCGGGTCTAGAGGGCGTTGTCGCATTCGAGACGGAGATTGCCGAGCCCGATAGAGAGGGCGGCTCACTCCGGTACCGAGGCGTGGACATCGAGGAGCTCGTGGGACATGTCTCCTACGGGCACGTCTGGGGACTGCTGGTCGATAACAAGTTCGCGCCCGGCCTGCCGCCGGCCGAGCCATACCCGATCCCGGTGCACTCCGGTGACATCCGGGTCGACGTGCAGAGCGCCCTGGCCATGCTGGCGCCCGCCTACGGCATGCGCCAGCTCCTCGACATCAGCGACGAGCAGGCCCGTGACGACCTGGCGCGCGCCTCGGTGATGGCCCTGTCGTTCGTCGCCCAGTCAGCGCGCGGCCTCGGGCTGCCGATGGTGCCGCAGCACCGGGTGGACGAGGCCAAGACCATCACCGAGCGGTTCATGATCCGCTGGCGCGGCGAGCCGGACCCGGCTCACGTCAAGGCCATCGACTCCTACTGGACGTCGGCGGCCGAGCATGGCATGAACGCGTCCACGTTCACCGCCCGGGTCATCGCCTCCACCGGCGCGGACGTCGCCGCCGCCCTGTCGGGCGCGGTCGGCGCCATGTCCGGCCCGCTGCACGGCGGCGCTCCGGCCCGGGTACTGGGCATGATCGAGGAAGTCGAGAAGACCGGCGACGCCGTGGCCTACGTCAAGCAGGCGCTGGACAGCGGTGACCGGCTGATGGGGTTCGGGCACCGCGTGTACCGCGCGGAAGACCCGCGGGCGCGGGTGCTGCGCCGGACCGCCCAGGAGCTGAACGCGCCGCGCTACGAGGTAGCCGCAGCGCTGGAGAAGGCGGCCCTGGACGAGCTGCACGCCCGCCGGCCAGACCGGGTGCTGGCCACCAACGTGGAGTTCTGGGCGGCCATCATCCTGGACTTCGCCGAGGTGCCCTCGCACATGTTCACGTCGATGTTCACGTGCGCACGAACCGCCGGCTGGGCGGCGCACATCCTGGAGCAGAAGCGCACCGGACGGCTGGTCCGGCCCAGTGCCCGGTATGTGGGCCCGCCGTCCCGCCCGGTCCGGGACGTGCCCGGGGCCGCCGACGTCCTGGATCACAATGTCTGAGGACTCACCGAAGATCGCGATCCCGGCCGGGCTGCTGCCGGCCGACGGCCGGTTCGGCTGCGGGCCGTCGAAGGTGCGCCCCGAGCAGGTGGCCGCCCTCGCCGGGCCGGGAGCGGCGCTGCTGGGCACCTCCCACCGGCAGGCCCCCGTCCGGGAGCTGGTGCAGCGGGTCCGGGAGGGCCTGGCGGAGCTGTTCTCGCTCCCGGATGAGTACCTGGTCGTGCTCGGCAACGGCGGCAGCACGGCGTTCTGGGAGGTCGCGGCCTTCGGCCTGATCCGGCAGCGCTCCCAGCACCTGTCGTTCGGGGAGTTCTCGTCCAAGTTCGCGGCGGTCACCACCGCCGCGCCCTGGCTGGACGGCCCCACCGTCATCCAGTCGGCGCCGGGCTCGCACCCCGAGCCCAGCGCCGAGACGGGGGCCGACGCTTACGCCCTCACCCAGAACGAGACCTCCACCGGCGTGGCGATGCCGGTGCGCCGGGTCCGCGGCGCCGACGACGACGCGCTGATCCTGGTCGACGCGACCAGCGGCGCGGGCGGGCTGCCGGTGACCGCGAGCGAGTTTGACACGTACTACTTCGCGCCGCAAAAGTCGTTCGGGTCCGACGGCGGGCTGTGGATCGGCCTGCTGTCGCCAGCCGCGCTGGAGCGAGCCGAGCAGATCGCCTCCAGCGATCGGTACATCCCGGAGTTCCTGTCCCTGCGGGCGGCGATCGCCAACTCCCGCCAGCAGCAGACCTACAACACTCCGGCCCTGGCCACGCTGATCATGCTGGCCGAGCAGGTGGACTGGATGCTGGCCCAGGGCGGCCTGGACTGGACGACGGCGCGAACGGCCCAGTCGTCGGGGTACCTGTACGACTGGGCGGAGCGGACGGAGTTCACCACCCCGTTCGTCACCGACCCTGAGCAGCGCTCGCAGGTGGTCGGCACCATCGACCTGGCCGGGGATATCGACGCCACGGCGGTGTCGGGAATCCTGCGCGCCAACGGCATCGTGGACACCGACTCCTACCGCAAGCTGGGCCGCAACCAGCTGCGGATCGGCATGTTCCCCGCCGTCGAGCCGTCGGATGTCCAGGCCCTCACGGCCTGCATCGACTACGTGGTGGAGCACCTCTAGCACATCGCCGCGCCGGCGCGGCGCCGGCGGCGCGGCGACGGGACTGGCCCGCTACGGCGTCAGGTGGCTGCCCGCCGGGGCTGCGCCAGCGGCCACCGGGCCAGGCTCTCGTACCGGGGGCGGCTACCGCGCGCCGGTCCGGGCTGGTGGCTGCGGATCAGGTCAATGCGGCCCGCCGCCCAGCGGCCCGCGGCCAGTTCCGCCAGCTCGGTGGTGAGCGGGCGGAGGTCAGCAGGCTCCCGGAGGCGGGCCAGGGTGAGGTGCGGCCGGAACCGCCGCCCCTCGTCCGGCGACGGGGCGCCGGCCCGCCGGGCTCCGGCGGCCACCGACGCGGCCAGCGCCCGGAGGCCAGCCAGATCGCCGTCTACGCCGGCCCAGAGCACCTGGGCCCGGGGGGCACTGGGAAAGGCCCCAGCGCCGCGCACGGCCAGGTCCAGTCCGGGATGCCGGCGCGCCGCGCGCTCCAGCCGGACACCTAGGTCGGGCAGTACCTGCTCACCCACCTCGCCGAGAAAGGCCAGCGTGACGTGCCAGGCGTCCGGGCCGGTCCAGCGCAGGGCCGGCCACTGCGCCCGCAGCCAGGCCGTCCGGTCCTCGAGCTCGGCCAGCACCGCGGCCGGGGGGACGATCGCCACGAAGAGCCGCACGCCGCTATTACTAGCAGCTTCCCGCCCGTCCGGCCGGCCGTCTCTCTGCTCCCGGATGCCGCCCCAAGCTGCCGGGGTCAGCTCACGAGCCGGGCGAGCTGGGCAGGCCGGAGGTAGGAGCGCGCCGGGGCGCCACTGCGGCGGGCCAGCACCAGGCCCACGACCACCGTGGCGATCAGCGAGATGAGACCGCCGGAAATGATGCTCATCCGCGGCCCGAAGACCTCGGCGATCCACCCGGCCAGCGGCGAGCCGAGCGGCGTGCCGCCGAGGAAGACCAGCATGTACAGCCCCATCACACGGCCGCGCATGGCCGCGGTGGTGCCCAGCTGCATCGTCGAGTTAGCCGCGGTCGTGAGGGTCAGCAGCGCCAGGCCCGTCGGCACCAGCACGATGAGGAACGACAGGAAGTCCGGCATCAGGCCGCTGAGCATCTCGAACACGCTGAACGCGAATGAGGTCGCCACCAGCAGGGACAGGGTAGGCCGGCCCCGGCGGGCGGCTATCAGCGCCCCGCCGAGAGCCCCGAAGGCGAAGGCCGTCGAGGCGACGCCGAACGCGCCGGCGCCGGTGTGGAATACCCCGCGCGACATCAGTGCGGTCGTCACCTGGAAGTTCATCCCGAACGTCGAGACGAAGAAGATCAGGATCAGTGTCATCCACAGGGTCGGCCGGGCCCGGACGTAGGCCATCGCCTCACGCAGCTGCCCCGCGGCCCGCGGGGCCCGCGGCACCCGGAGCAGTTCGGCGGGCCGCATCAGCTTGAGGCTGACCAGCACCGCCCCGTAGGACGCCGCGTTGACCATGAAGGCCGCGGGTGTCCCGACCGCGCTGATGACCAGCCCGGCGACAGCCGGGCCCGCGATCCGGGCCAGGTTGAAGACCGCGCTGTTGAGCGCGATCGCGTTGGCCATGCCGTCCTTGCCGACCATCTCGACCGCGAACGCCTGCCGGGTCGGGTTGTCCACCACGGTGACCAGGCCCAGCGCGAAGGCCAGCAGGTACACCTGCCAGATCCGCACGGTACCGGTGAGCGCCAGCACGCCGAGGACGAGGGCCAGGCCGCCCATCAGCGCCTGGGTCACCATCAGGATGCCGCGCTTGGAGTACCGGTCCGCGACGGCGCCGCCCCACAGGCTGAGCAGCATGGGGGCGAACTGTAGTCCGGTGGTGATGCCGAGCGCGGCGCCGCTGTTGTGCGTGAGATTGAGAACGAGCCAGTCCTGGGCGACCCGCTGCATCCAGCTGCCGGTGTTCGAGACCACCTGCCCGGTGGCGAACAGCCGGTAGTTACGGGTGCGGAGAGAGCCGAACATGCGACCGCCCCGGCGGCTCTGTTGCGGCTGTTGCGGCTGGTCGGTCGAGGCTGGCGGGCTGCCCTGGCTAGGGCGGCCGCCGGTCAGGACTGGCTGAGGCGCTGCAGGATCGGGGCTGCCGCCCGCAGAGTCGCCCGCTCCTCCTGGCTGAGCTCCCGCAGGCGCTGGGCCAGCCACGCCTCGCGGAGCTTGCGCGACTGCTGTACTAGCTCGCGGCCCTGGTCGGTCACGGTCAGCATGACCTGCCGGCCGTCGGTCGGATGCGGGGCCCGCGTCACAAGCCCGCGCTCCAGCAGTGCGGCGATCACCCGCGTCATGGACGGGGGCTGCACCTTCTCGTGCTCCGCCAGGGCGCCCGGCGTCATCGCGGCGTGCCGCTCCAGCGCCGCCAGGGCAGCCAGCTGGGTATCGGACAGCTCGGTCGCTACGCCGCGGGCGATGCGCTCTGCCCGGAGCCGCCGGGCGAGCCGGCTGACCGAGATCCGAAGCTCCGATGCCAGGCCCGCGTCGGACCTGGTCTGCGATGTCGTCATTTTCGTTAACCTGAGTCATTACTTTAGCTAACTATAGGGCCGGACCGCGTATTCCGTCAAGACTGCGGTTCGCCGCGCCGGGTAGCGCGGCCGCCCGGCATGCGGGCGGCCCCTGCAGTAATTGTGCCTGTCGGCCGGGCTGTCGGAGCACCATCGGCGGCACAGTCGGCCGATTGTTGTTCCAGGCCAGCTGCGGGTGGCCGGCTAGTGAGGCGTGACTACGCTGCGCAGCCGCTCGGGAGTTGACTATCAGCAGGTGGCGGGACCGGCCAGGCTAGCCGCCCAGCCAGCCCCGCCCAGGCTGAGCGGCCAGCCCTCGCCCCGGCGGAGGTGCTCACCGTCCAGCCAGGGTGGCCGCCACCTCCGCCCCCCATAGGTACGGCGGTGACAGCCACCGGCTGCGGCCCCCGCGGACTGCGCCCCCGCAAGGCGGTCCGCGGGCCATGAGCCCAGCCGCTCTCTCCAGCTCCGGCAGGCTCCCCCGAGACCGCTGGAGTGTTGAGCGGGTCTGACTGGTATGAGCATGACCGTCATCTATTGCGCGGGGGTTGAGCGCCGGTTGCCTGACTGTGCCGCTGGAATCCGGGCGCGCCGCACCGGCGCCGCACGGCGCGCCAAACGTCACGATCCGCTATGTCGCGGTCCCTTGAGCGGCACAGAATGGCGAACGAGGCTTAGGCCGTGATTAAGTATTGATTGAGCTATGCGTTCATGATCTTCACCGGAAAGCGGACGCAGGCCTATCAGCCCGCCGAGACGACGGGGCTGGCGGACTCGGATGAGGCATACAGTGCGGTTTCGCATTCTGGGACCGCTCGAGATCTGGACCGGCCAGGACTGGAGCGGAATCGGCGCAGCCAAATGGCGGGCGCTGCTGGCCGCCCTGCTGCTCAACCCTGGCCAGGTGGTCTCGACCGAGCGACTGAGCGCCGAGCTCTGGGGTGATAGGCCGCCTGACCGCGCGGCGAACCTGGTGAGCATCTACGTCCTCCGGCTGCGCCGCCTGATGGCCGACCGGGACGGCCGCGTGCTGGTCACCCACGCACCGGGCTACCTGCTGCGGCTGGAGCCCGGCGACCTTGACGCATCGAGCTTCGAGACGCTAGCCAGCCAAGGGCGGCAGGCACTGGCCAGCGGAGACGCTCCGGCGGCCGCGGCGCTGCTCACCCAGGCGCTGGCCCTGTGGCGCGACGGGGCCCTAGTCGACGTGCCGCCTTCCAGCCTGGTCGCCGCGGAGGCGGACCGGCTAGAGGAGACCCGGCTGAGTGCGCTGGAGCTGCGGATCCTGGCCGACATTCGCTGCGGCAGTCCCGCTCAGCTCGTACCGGAGCTGCGCAGGCTCCTCTCCGATCATCCGCTCCGTGAGGGCCTGTGGGCGCTGCTCATGCAGGCGCTGGACAGCCGGGGGCGCCGCGCGGAAGCCGTGGCCTCCTACAGCGAAGCTCGACAGGTCATCTCCGACGAACTGGGCGTGGAGCCAGGTCCCGAGCTGTCCCAGTTCTACCAGCGGCTGCTGAGGGCCGACGCGGACGCGGCGGCGGCAGCGGCGGCGGCGGCTGGAACGGGCTTCCCGGGAGGCGCGGACCTCGCTGGCCATGCGGAGCTGGCAGGTGGCGCAGAGCTGAATGGCGGCGCGGGCGTAACGGCCGAGCCAGGGGCATCCGTTACTACCCCGGTGGACTCAGGAGCAGCAGGTGGGTCCCGTCCCTCCGCTACCTCGAGGGTGGCACCATCACCCGGTGCGTCATCCCCCGGTGAGCCGCCGCAGCAGGTTCCGTCGCAGCTGCCTGCTGATATCGCAGATTTCACCGGCCGCCAAGCGCATCTGGGGCAGCTACGGGCGCTGCTGGCCGGCGCCGCGGCCGCAGACTATCCGGCGGCGATGACGGTGGCGGTGGTGGCGGGCACGCCGGGCCTGGGGAAAACTGCGCTGGCGGTGCACGCTGCGCACGCGCTGCGGCGCGACTTTCCCGACGGGCAGCTGTATGTCAGCTTGCACGGGGCCAGCGAGCAGCCCGTCGTGCCCGAGGAGATCCTGGCCCGCATGCTGCGCGATCTGGGGGTGAGCCCTGAGCAGATACCGGCCGGCCAGGAGGAACGCGCGGCGCTTTACCGGACCAGGCTGACCGACCGCCGGGTGCTGATCGTTCTGGACGACGCGCAGGACGCGGCGCAGGTCCGGCCGCTGCTCCCCGGCAGCGGGTCGTGCGCCGTCATCGTGACCTCCCGGCACCGACTCGCCGACCTGGCGGGCAGCCGCCTAGTCGACCTAGATGTCCTCGGGGAGGACGAGGCCCGCGAGCTGCTGACGGCCATGATCGGCGAGGAGCGCGCGGCCGCCGAGCCCGGCCCGGTGCAGGACGTGCTCGACGCCTGCGCTGGGCTGCCGCTGGCCATCCGGATCGCGGGCGCCCGGCTGACGTCCCGGCGCGGCTGGGCGGTCCGCACCCTCGCGCGGCGCCTCGCGGACCAGCACCGACGGGTGGACGAGTTCACCGCCGGCGACCTGGCGGTACGCACGTGCTTCGACGTCAGCTTCGACGCCCTGCGCAACTTGACGACCGGGACCGGCGTGGACCCCGCACGCGCGTTCTGCCTGCTGGGCGTCTGGCAGGGGCCGCGCATCAGCCTGCAGGCAGCCGCAGCCCTGCTGGGCCAGCCCGAGGACGGGGTCGCCGACGCGCTGGAGGTCCTGGTCGATGCCCACCTGCTGGAATCCCCCGCACCGGAATGGTACGGCTTCCATGACCTGCTGCGGGCCTACGCCGCCGAGCGAGCGCGGACGCTGGAGCCGCCGGCGGCCGTGACCGACGCCGTCGGCCGGCTGCTGCGCTGGTACCTGGGCACCGCGGACGCGGCAGCGAGCGTGGTCGCGCCTTACCGCGACCGGGTGCCCGACTGCCCGCCCGACGGCGCGCTCACGTTCACCACCGCGGACGAGGCGCTGGAGTGGAGCAGCCAGGAGCGCGCCAACCTAGTGGCTGCGACCCGCCAGGCAGCCGCCTACGGCCTGCACGACGTGGCCTGGAAGCTGCCCGTCGCCATCATGGCCTGCTTCGACCGGCACGGGTACCGCGCCGAATGGCTCGCTACCCACCAGGTCGCCCTGGCCAGCGCCCGCGCCGCCGGCGACCGACACGGCGAAGCCTGGGTACTCAACAACATCGGCATGGTCCTCAGCCAGCAACGAGCCGAGGAAGCCCTCGGCTATCTGGAACGGGCGCTGGCTCTGCACCGCGAGCAGGGTTACCGCCCTGGCCAGGCGCAGGTCACCAACAACATCGCCTTCGACTACCAGATCCGGGGGATGCACGACCAGGCGATCCCGGCGCTGCTCGACGCGCTCGAGCTCCAGCGGCAGGTGGGCCACCGGTACGGCGAGGGCGTGGCCCTGTGCAACCTGGGCGAGGCGTATCTCGAGCTCGGGCGGTACGAGCAGGCGATCGCCTGCTCGCAGGAAGCACTCCCGATCGTCCGGGAGGTCGGCGCGACGCGGCTGGAGGGCTACGTCCTCTACAACCTCGGCCGGGCACACCTGGACCACGGGTACCTAGCCGACGGCACCGATCTGCTGGGGCAGGCGCTGGCCATCCACCGCACCGAGGGTGACATCTACGGCGAGGCCCAGGATCTGCGGCACCTCGGCATCGCCCGCTTCCGGGACGGCCGGCCTGCGGAGGCTCGCCAGGCGTGGGAACGGGCCGTTCGGCTGTTCGAAATCCTTGGGGATGACAAGCAGGCTGCGAAGATACGTTCCGAGCTGGACGACTAGGCCTGCCGAGGCGGATTCCAGGCTAACGACGGTGGCGGCAAGGCCGCTATTCTTGGCGCTTTTGGTAATACAGCTGGTTCGCCGGATGTGTGCTACTAGCATTATCACGCCAGGTACGCTTCGTAGCTCATTTTTCGGCCCGAGTTACATACGGAGGGGACGATAATGGCAACCACTCAGCCCGACCCGCAGCACGAGATCGAGCCGCACCCGCAGCACGAGGCGGAGCCGCACCCCCAGCACGAGGCGGAGCCGCACCCCCAGCACGAGGCGGAGCCGCACCCCCAGCACGAGGCGGAGCCGCACCCCCAGCACGAGGCCAAGCCGCACCCCCAGCACGAGTAACGGCTGCGCGGCGTAAACGGGGATCTCCTGCCACCCGGGCATGCCTGGCATGCAGGCACGCCTGGCGTGATGTGGCCGTGCGTTAGCCTGGGCCTGTGGCCCGTTCTAGCCTGCCGATCCCGCCTCCGCTGGAGGGAAACGACGAGCTCATCGCCGCTGTCATCACCGGCGGCTGGGTGATCGCCCTTATCGTCTTGCTGCTGGAACGCAGCCAGCTGGCGCCCAGCGACCGATGGTGGGTCTGGGTCGCGGTCGCGGGCTGCTGCATCGGGGCGTTCGGCCTCGGCTACGTCCCGCTGCTGAAACGATCGCGGCAGCGCGCGGCCGGGCGCCAGACTGCCCATGCCAGCGACAGTATTTGACCGCGCGCCCGACTGCGGCCGACTGCGCGCCGTCCAGGACTCCGAGCCCTCAGGGCGCCCCGGGGTCCAGGGACTCGAAGACCGTGTCGACCATGGAGACGCCGGCGGTGTCCACCAGGTCGTAGCCGACCTCGTCGATGACCGGCACCGGCGCACCCTGGCCCGCGACCGTGCCCACGGCCTCGGAATGGGCGCCGCAGCCGTGATCGAGCGAGACCACCCGGCCGTCGTCGGGCGCGTACTCGTTCGCGCAGCCGCCGAAGAGCTGCCCCAGCGGGCCGGCCAGCCGGACTAGGAACCCGCAGGTGACGCAGTGCCCGGGGGCGGCATGGGCCAGCGGCGTGCTCGGCCCGTGATCGCTGGTATACCAGCGGATCGCCGTGGCGTCCCGGCCGATCGCGGACAGCACCCGCGGGCGCCCGACCTCCAGTGTCGGCCTGGTTTCCTCAGTCAGGCCCAGAGATTCGGCCAGCTCGCTGCCGTCGTCCCAGGCGCTGGTGTCGTCCCAGTCCAGCACGCCGTCGTCGCCCTCAAGCGCCGCCACGGGGACTAGCCGCTCGTCATCCAGCGGCGCCGGCATCAGGTCTCCGACGCCGATGTCGCCCGGCCGCACTCGCTCGCTCCACGGCACCCAGTCCGGAGCCAGCAGCGAGTCCGGCCCGGGCAGCAGCACGCACTCGTCGACCGTCACCACCTTGGCCCGCGAAGCGCGGGCGACCGTGACCGCCCAGCGCCAGCCGACGTAGGCCGGGTCCAGGCAGGCGAACAGATGGGTGACCAGGCGATCGCCGTCCGATTCCGCGCCGACGCGCAGGCCGACCTGGCCTGCTCCGGCCAACTCCGTGGCCGCCGCCCGGGCGAGATCGACGGCGGCGGCGCAGGCCTCGTCCAGTTCCCTGGTACGCGTGCGAAGGGGGCTCACGTTAGGTACCTGTTCCTCATCTGCCTGGTGGAAGACACCGCGCTCGGCGCTACTCAGAACGCCGGCCAGCGGGGCCTGGTAGTCCTGGTCACGCATAGGCAGAATACTTGAGGGATGGATGACTCGGGCCGCGGGGCGCGGGCGAGGCGGGCGGGCCGGTCAATCGCATCGGCGTCGCAGACCGCTGGCCGCGCCGGAGCGGCCGCCGCCGGCGGCGCTGGCCGGGTCGTGCATCGCCTGTCGGGGGCCTCCGGGGCCAGCCGGACCGGGCTGTCCAACCTGATCGAGCTCACCGCCGCGGGTAGCGTCGGTGACGCGTTCGTCGCCGTGGCCCTGGCTGGCACCCTGTTCTTCAGCGCGTCCGTCGACCAGGCGCGCGGCCGTGTCGCGCTCGCGCTGCTCATCACCATGGCGCCGTTCGCGGTGCTGGCCCCCTTTCTCGGGCCGATGCTCGACCGGGTCCAGCAAGGACGGCGCTACATCCTGATGGGAACGCTGCTGGCCCGCGGGCTCCTGTGCTGGGGCATGGCGGGTGCCGTTCAGCACAACGACGCGGTGACGCTACTGCCGGCGGCGTTCGGGGTGCTGGTCCTGCAGAAGGCCTACGGCGTGACCAGGGCGGCCGTCACGCCGAGGCTGCTTCCCCCAGAGATCAGCCTGGTGACGGCTAACGCTCGCTCGGCGCTGGGCGGGCTGATCGCATCGACGCTGGGCGCGGGGGCTGCCGTGGCCATCTCCGCCATCAGCGGCGGCGGATCGGGCGGGGCGGCCTGGGTGCTGCGCGCCGGAACCGTGATCTACCTGGCCGCGACGGCGCTGGCGCTGCGCTTGCCCGACGGCGTCGACACCCCGGAGCAGGCCGCCGACGCCGGGCCGGCGGGGGCGAGGGCCGGCCACGGCGGGTATGTCGGCTCCCGTGCGTACTCAGGGCCCGGCGCTGGGGCTCCCGAGCCCCGCCCGCCTGGCCCGCCGCACCCGAGCGCATCCCCCGGCCCCAGCCAGATGGGCCCGGGGGGCACCAGGCCCATGCCCGCCGGCCAGGATCCGCGCGACGCCCGCGGCCGCACCGGCCTGCGCAAGCTGCTCACCATCCCGACGATCGGTCCGGTCGTCCGCGAGGCCATGCAGGCGAACGCCGCGCTTCGCGCCTACTCGGGATTCATGATCTTCTTCCTGGCTTTCATCCTGCGGACCGTGCATTTCCCCGGGACGCAGGACAAGATCGCCCTGGCCGAGATGATCGGCGCGGCAGCGCTTGGCGGATTCATCGGCACCGGCATCGGGGCCGCCCTGCGCTCGCGCGCCCCGCAGGCCATCGTCTACGGGATGCTCACTCTGGCCACCATCATCACAGCGCTGTGCGCGGTGTTCTTCGGCCTCTGGGCGGCCCTGGTTGTGGCCCTCGCGGCCGCAGGCGGCCAGGCGCTGGTGAAGCTTGCCCTCGACTCGATCCTGCAGCGGGAGATCGGCGAGGAGGTCCGCTCCTCGACCTTCGCGGTCTCCGAGACCTTGCACCAGCTGTCCTGGGTTGCGGGCGGCCTGGCCGGCCTGGCCATGTCACTGACCAACAGCGGCGTCGCCGGGCTCACATTCGCCGCCGCCGGCCTGGGACTGTCCCTGGTCGCGCTGGTGCTCGCCCGTCGCCGCCGGGTCCTGCGCGGTCGCCGGGCGCCCGCTCAGGTCAGCAGCGTCGGCTGACCGCCCTTAAGGTCAGGCCTC